>ERZ857827.7-NODE-7-length-373036-cov-23.949912_pt1 | contig 373036 bp, 291 predicted proteins | sample MGYA00519761_ERZ857827 | MGnify/ENA primary metagenome ERZ857827 (study PRJEB31778, sample SAMEA3449370) | human gut metagenome | biome: human gut; feature: human-associated habitat; material: faeces | place: United Kingdom | collected 2010/2012 ... | reverse complement strand
CCATTTATCAGGATTCGGGAGGTTATAGACCTCCGGCCCGCTATACGCAGGACGACATCCCCGCCGATCAGACCCCGGCCATGCAGGCAGTAGTAGCCGCGCTGGTAGGGCTATCCGAACCGTGGCAGGCCGTCCATGTGTGGGCGCGACTGAAAGAGTTTTTCGCTCCGGAGGTGGATGACCCTATGCGGACGTTGGAAACCGTGGAGCTGACCGTTGAGGCCGTCAACTCTCAAGGGGGCCGCAGGATTTTCATGGTTGATGACTATCCCGAATTTTCGGTTGCTTCACCTGCCGCTGTGGCGTTTTTCAAGTTTTTCACCTCCAAATAATAAATAATGAATATCAGTATTTTAGATATACGCGAAGAAGCGTATGAAGCCTTAGGGGTGACAGAATTGCCGGGTTGCGAGCATCCTCATTATGAACAGTCATTAAAGATCATCAAGGGGGTATTGTTGAGATGTCTGGAAGGTCATTCGTGGTATTTTGCACGAAAGCGTGTGACATTATCCGGGAATGATGGAGTGTTTGCTCTTCCTGATGATTTTCTTTTGCTGTTATGGTGTTCGGCAAAGAGCTATGAACTGCTTGGCCGTGAATTAAGGTGTTTTGCAGGAAATTGTTTAGAGGTGTTGTATATCTCCCGGAGTTGCGTGGACGCTTTGGAGAACAACGGTGTGGCAGATCTGCCGGCGTATTTCATAGAATGCGTTGTGTGTAAAACGTCAGAACGTTTGGCCGTGATTGTGTCAGGCAGTATGGACAAGAAGCTGTCTTTGCATAAGTTATACGATGTTGTTTTAGATGAGGCAAAATTGGTTGATGTCAGGCAGTATGCGAGTAATGGGCGGGTTGTGGCTCCGCTGGATGCCATGATGGGCGTGGATGGTGATTTTTTCCCCCCTACTTATTGATTTATGAAGTTTAGCAGGTTTGGTTTTGGTTCCGGGTTGATGTCCCGTGATTTGGCTGGCAGGATTGATGTGGACGGTGTTTCTCGCGCATGCCTGAAAATGGAGAATTTTGAGTTGTTGCAATCCGGTGCCGTCCGCAGGCGTTTCGGTAGCCGGTGGTTGGCGGATTTATCCGGACGGCCTGTTGCCATGCAGGCGTTCCGCTGGTCGGACGGGATGTTGGCCGTGGTCGTGGTGCTGGACGCGGAGTTGATTATTTTTTCTGAGGATGGTGTCAAATTGTTCCGGTGCGCTTATGATTCTAATGGCGGCATTGTCCGGATGCGGCAAATTAATGATCTGGTTATCATTACCAATTCCAACAGATTGCCCGTGAAGTTGACGAACCGGGGCGGCGTGTATGATGTGGCAGAAATTACGTGGGATCATTATCCATTGGAAGGGAGTTTTAATCAGTCTTTCCCTTTGTCGTTTTCCGGAGTGAATTTCAGGGTAGCGGATGCCTGGGATTTTTGCGAACGCGGAGAGACCGAAGGGAATACATTGGAACCGGGGGAGGAAGTGGTGGAAGTAGACAGGAAGACTTATAGTTTTGGTTTTTCACAATATGTAAAACAACATGGGTATAAACTGAATAACGAGTATATTATTATTGTACAGTATCATTCAGGGAAAGGGGTTTATTATTGGGAAAAGGCCAGTTTGACTACGGGCAAGTCGGAAGCTTATTATAATTATTTCCCTTCCGTGACGGTTGCGGGAGGCATGACTTATCGTTTGAATTTTCCGGGTAAATGGACAGGTACAGTTATTATAGAGGTTTCTACTGATAACGGATCTTCTTGGAAAGAACGTACCCGATTTGACGGGAAACTGACGGAATTAGAAGAAACTGTAGAACGAGATACATTGTTGCGGTTTAAATTTTATGAATATTCCAGTAATTCCAACTGGGCGGAACAGCCTGTGATAGAGGTTTTCCGCAGGATGAGCGTAACACCTTCCGAAGATGGGGATGTGATTCGCGTAGAATATGACGGAAAGATGTTTTGTGTAGGCGACGTGCTGGCAATACGGCATAAAATCAGCGAACGGAAGAGGTATTTCGATGTGAGCCAACACATGAATGGATTGTCGGCGGCAAACCTCAAGACAACGAGTTATGCCGTAGGTAAAAAGTTGTATTCCGATATTTCCGGCATCCGTAAGTATTGGACTTGCGTGAAGGCATGGACTGCTGATTCAACGGTAGCAAGCGGTTCCGATCTGGATGCGTGGCCGTCTTATTTTGAACCTGGGATAGAGTTTTTCCGTTCGGTGGTGAGCGGGGAATTTGAGTTTGGGTCTGTCAATAAATCCGATTATAATTTGTGGGCGGTTCAGACTTCTTCCGATGGTCTGAGATGGGAGAACATGATTACCAATGTTGATTCCTATACGCCTAATACGGAGGTCATTTTAACGGGCAATAATGATGGCGTTCCTTTGTTGATGAGGTGCGTTATATTAGAGCATGACGTTAATCTTGCCGTTAGTAATATGGGCAAGAAGTATTTTAAGCGTAAGAGGTTTGATTTAATCAATTATGCGGAGATTGTTTCCTTAAAGGATGATGGGACAGGACAAGTGACTTTGTTAAATGATCCTGACATGTTTGACGTGCGCCATTGCTGGGAGTGGGATTTTTTTGCATTCCGGAAACAAAACGGTTTCCCTGTAACATGTGTGCTACACGCCGGCCGGTTGGTGTTCGGCGGTACGTCCGGACAACCTCTGACGCTGTGGTTTAGTGCCGTGGACGATTATTTCAATTTCCGTACCGGCGATAATACGGCGGATGCCATGTTATTAACGCTTGTGAGCAGTCAGCAAAGCGAACTTGTGTGGGCGGCGAGTTCCGGGACGGCTTTGCTGTGTGGGACAACCTGCGGGGAAGTGGCCGTCAGGTCCATTAAAGCTGACGTACTGAGCAGTTCCTCTGCCGTAGCAGAACAGCACAGTAATTGCGGGAGTTTTTCAACTAGTGACGTGTTGATGACTACGGATGCTATCATGTTTGTAGACCGTTCCGGCAAGAGGCTGAGGCGTATTAGTTATTCGATGGACAGTGAGTTTTATTTCGCACGCGATATGACCGTATTTTCCTACGGCGTGTTGAGCGGAGGAATTAACGGGATGGTATGGCAACGTGCGCCGGAACCGGTGGCGTGGGTTGTTCCGGAATCCGGGGAGTATGCAGGTAAATTGATGGGGATGCTGTATAATCCGGATCAGGAACTTGCCTCTTGGTTTTGCTGGGATTTTGGGGGGGATGTTGTTGGCTTGGCCTGTACTGCGACAGGTAGGGCGGTGGATGAATTATTCCTTGCGGTGCAGAGGGATGGGGAAGTTATGCTCGAAAAGATGGACTGGGAAGCCCGCGATTATGATTGCGTGGGAAAACGGAGTGTACCGTTTACTGCCGTATTGAGGACGACCCAAATGGATTTGCCGGAGTTTAGCGGAATGAAAGCTGTTACTCCGAAAGTGAGCGTGCTGATGGATGAGGTGGATCTGACTGGTGCCAAGTGTGGCTGTGGTTCCGGGAGTATGCAACTGTTTCCTGTGAGTGAGGGGAACGGCTGGGTGAATGTAGTGGCTCCCACGGATGGGCAATATAAACGTGCCTTGGAACTGAGCATTGCACGGGGGCATGGCCTGATTCTGGCCGGGGCTATCAGCAACGATTAGAATGAGGGCAATTTGTTGAAGGCTTCTTCCGATTCCCGCAGGGAGAAAGCGGCATATCCTTCATGGATCTTCGCAGAATCGTGACCTACTATTTTCTGCACAATCAGGGGCGGCACTCCCGCTTCGTGAAGCAGAGTGGTAGCCGTGTAACGCAGGCTATGAAAGGAGAGGGCGTTTTTGTGCCGGGTTTTGTCCTGAGAGGTTCCATATTGTTTCTGATACCGTTTCCCGGCAAGAGAAGGATCTCGTTCAACGAGGCCACAGGTGAAGAGGATTTTCCCGAATTCATTGGACAGGGTGGATGATTTTCCCGTGCGCTGGTATTTTTGAGCCGCGGAGGGGTGTATGTATTCGTTGATGCGGTGGGGATATCTTTCTTCCAGCAAGGCGCGTAAACGGTTCCACAAAGGGATGACGAGGGATTTGCCGCGTTTTTGGGTCCGAAAGTGGAGAATGCCTTTCTCAAAATCCACGGCATCCCATTGGAGGCAGGCAATATCTCCCAGACGCTGGCCGCCTGTATATAGGGAGGTGAGTATCATACTGCGCCATTCCTCATTGCTGTTGGTCAGGATAAGTTGAAGCTCTTCCATGGTAAACGGGCGGCGGGAAACTTCTACGGAAACGGCGCGGGAGAGGGATGAAAGATGCGTCACCGCTTCGCAGGGGTCGGTGTCCAACAGGTTCAGTTTTTTTGCGGTGCTGAAAAAATGGCGGATGGCACTAAAATGTTTTTTGCGGGTGGATGGCCGGAAACGGTTGTCCAGCCAGTTTTGAAATTCATCCATCATAAGAGAGGTGACGGAATCCAGCGGGAGAGCGTCTTTTTCTTCTATCCATTCAAAAAAGAGACGCGTTGCGTCGCTGTAGTTCCTATAGGTGGCTTCTTTTTTGGTTTTGGACATGAGCGTGAGCCTCTCTTCAATCCATTCCCGCACGGACGGAAGCCTGAGCGATTCATTGCTCAGGTCAGCGAGTACGCGCCGGATATGGGTAGCCTTGAGTTTCTGGTTAGCGGTACGTTCGTAGGTGTTGGCGATTTCCTGAGCAGTTTCCCGGAGTTCTTTGGCCGTTTGTTCAGATCCGGGAGGCGGTTCAATGGGAACCTTTGTGGAGCGGGAAACAGTTTTCCACGCTCCGGAAGGGTGTTTGCGGGCAAATTGAGCAATCCAGAACCGGGATGTTGGAAGATGTCTAATGATGGCCACGGATTACTTACACAATTTTTTACACAAAACGTCAACGCATTTTAGCGTTCCCCCAGTAAACGGACGGAATTTGCAGACAGGTAAAAATGATGTAATCCTTTTGATATTCAATAGATAGAATAAAAAAAGACTGCCTCGCCGGAGGCAGTCTTTTTGTTGAAGGTGGTACGCGGTATAGGATTTGAACCTACGACCTCCACCATGTCAAGGTGTTGCTCTACCACTGAGCTAACCGCGCATTTGTAAGTGCGGGCGGATTATTACCCGATTAAGGAGGAAAGAGCAATACTTTTTTTGAGAACGCCTCATTTTGGGGACGGGGGACGGAAGAGTTCCTTCGAGGAAAAAGACACTGATTTCTCTTCCTATACAAAGTATTTCTGCTAGTCTAAGAGGAACGTTTCACAGAGTATGATGAACAGACATTTTATTTTTGCATTGTGTACTGTGCTGGGGTTCAGCGTTTCCGGCATTTCCATGGCTCAAAGCGTTCCCACGGACAAGGAAGCCGCAGCCAAGGCTGCCAAGGCGGCGAAAGTGAAATTCCGCTGGGGCAAGAGCCTGAAAAGCGCTCAAAAGCAGGCGGAGGAAACCGGCCTTCCCATTGTTCTTCTTTTCACGGGAACGTCCTGGTGCGGCTTTTGTGTTAAGCTGGAGAAAGAAATCCTTTCCAAAAAGGACTTCAAACAAGGCATGGACGGCGTGGCCATTGGCGTCAAATTTGAGTTCGGCAGTTCGGATTTCAGCAAGTCCAAGGAAGCCAAGACGTATAACATTACCGGCGTGCCGGCCATGGTGGTGGTGGATGCGGATGGCAAGGAGCTGGGCCGCACGGGTTATGTTCCCGGCCGTACTCCCGCCCAGTACGTTGAATTTTTCAAGAAATACGCACCCAAGACTGCGGAAGGCAAGTAAGGCAGGTGTTCCGGAGAGGAGCTTGATTAACAGGAGCGGCGGACGAGAATCCGGCGCTCTTTTTTGTTCCGGCAAGAGAGGCTGGAAATTTGTTCGCTGGACTGCTTTAAGGCCACCATCGTATAAAAGTTATGACAAAGCATATTGAATGAATGGGTTACGTATCAGGTCCCATCTGCATGCCTGAATTTACGAATGCATTTAGCGGCCTAAAGGAGGATCGGAAACTCACCCATGACGAATTGGTGAGAGCCATCCGGTTTATGATCGCAGCGGAATATGAATCCATCCAGCTTTATACCCAGCTTGCCGCCTCCATTGATGACAAGCTGGCTCAAGAGGTGCTTTGGGATATTTCCAATGAGGAAAAGGAACACGCGGGCGAATTTCTCCGCCTCCTCCAGGTGCTGGCCCCTGACGAGCAGGGCTTTTATGACGAGGGGATGGGGGAAACCAATGAAAAGATTGACAAGCTGAAGGCGTCCTGCCCGGACGGCGCATGCGGCAGTTCCGCCGCCCATTGACGGTGCTTTTCATCCTTTGCTGTAAAACGTCCGGTTTTCTTCAGGTGAAGCCGGGCGTTTTTCTGTTCCGGTCTTGCGGTATCTCTTTTCCTTATTACGTGCCAGTGGCGGGAATGTATTGTAAAAGCGGGCAGTATAAGTGAAACCCCGTGCTTCATCCGTATTCGGGATGATACTGGCCTTCTTAGACCATTGGTTATGAATAAAAATTCAAAGAATGTCGCTGAAAATATATGACAGGAACATTTTGAATGTATTCATTGCAATCTGGGTCATATCTGCATGCCTGAATTTACAAATGCATTTAGCGGATTAAAGGAAAACCGGAAACTCACCCATGACGAATTGGTGAGAGCCATCCGGTTCATGATTGCAGCGGAATATGAAGCTATCCAGCTTTATACCCAGCTTGCAGAATCCATAGACCATAAGCTGGCCCAGGAAGTTCTGCTGGATATTTCCAATGAGGAAAAGGAACACGCGGGCGAATTTCTCCGCCTCCTCCAGGTGCTGGCCCCTGACGAGCAGGGCTTTTATGACGAGGGGATGGGGGAAACCAATGAAAAGATAGACAAGCTGAAGGCGTCCTGCCCGGACGGCGCATGCAGCAGTTCCGCCTCTCATTGACGGCGCCTTGCGTATGGTTAAAGCGCCCGGTTCCCCTGCAAAGGGGGCCGGGTATTTTCATGATGCCGGGCTTTTGCTTCCAGCTCGGCCGCGCAGCGGGCGCAGAAGGCAATGCAGCGTTCACAGGGGCGGGAGGCGTAATAGGCGGCAGTCCTTTCTCCAGGGCGCGCCGTTTCCGCTGCCAAGCTCTCCGGAGACAGCCCCAGTAGTTCCCGGCAGTAAAGAGTGCCGAATTCCTGCTTGAAGGAGGCGGCCAGGGATTGGACCAGGGAAAAGATTTTTTCTTTTTCCCCGGTTTCCGGGGAACTGTTTCCGTACAGGCTTCCCGCCAGCATGCTCATTCCGCAAAAAGCGCCGCATACCTCCCGCATGCGTCCAATGCCTGCCCCCAGGGGAGAGGACAGTTTCAGGGCCGTTTCTTCCGTCAGGCCACAGACATCTGCAAAAGCAGCAAAAACGGATTGGGAACAATTATATCCCTGGTGGAAATAATCCAGCGCCCGGGCTGCCCGGTCTTCCTTGGAAGGGATCATGGGAAAAAGGGGGGTTACTGCTCTTTTTCTGCGGACGTGTCCGCTGCGGCTTTTTCCGGCTTGTTGCGGTCCGTCAGACGAAGCATGAGTATGTAACAGACGGCCAGAACCAGCACGGCCAGAATAAGGGGGAGACTTTCGCTTTTGACGGTGCGGATCAGCTCCTCCGGAGATTTGAGCAATTCCGGATGCCGTTCCCCGATGCGGTGCCCGTACCAGGCGAGCACCGTGCACCAGGCAAACGAGCCGAGCACGGTGACCAGGGAGAAAATGCCGAATCCCATGCGGACAATGCCGGCGGGAATGGAAATGAGGTGGCGGATGACGGGCAGAAGGCGGGCGAAGAAGACACCGGAAACTTCGTACCGCTGAAGGAAGATTTCCGCCTTTTCCACCTTGTGGGGCGGCATGAAAAAGAATTTGCCCCAGCGCATGATGACCGGGCGGCCCACGATTCGGGCCACGGCGTAGGTAATGGCAGAACCCAGCCAGGAGCCGAACGTTCCGGCAGCCACCACTCCCCAGAAGCTCATGGATGCTCCTTCCTGGGCGGACAGGATGGCCGCGGGCGGGATGACCACTTCGCTGGGAACGGGAAAGATGGAGCTTTCCATGGCCATCAGGACAATGACACCCGCATATCCCCAGTCCTGCACCCAGGACATCCAAAGTGAGATCAACTCATGCATAACGGCGCGTATCTTGCATTAAAATCCTTGAAAGGAAAGTCTTTTATTGCGTCCCGGGAACGGGGCTGGTAAGGTAGGGAGGCGTCCGGCGTGCGCCGATGCAGATAGAGATGAAGCTTTATATTATAGCAGGCGAAAAGAGCGGGGACATTCATGGCGCCCTGCTGTTGAAGAATCTGCTGCGCCTGATGCCCGGCATGGAGGTCGCAGGGTTGGGCGGCCAAGGCATGCACGCGTTATGTCCCGGCGTGGAAGACTGGGCGGATGAAGCCGCCGTTATCGGCGTGGTGGAGGTGCTCAAAAAATACGGATGGTTCAGAAGGCGTTTTCTCTCCATTCTGGAAAGGATACGGCAGGACCAGCCGGATTGCCTTGTTTTGATTGATTATCCGGGGTTCAATCTGCGGCTGGCGGAGAGGGTCCGCAAGTGCTGCCCCCGCACCAAAATCGTTTATTTTATCTCCCCGCAGGTGTGGGCATGGCATCGCGGGCGCATTCCCAAGATGGTGCGCATGCTGGATTTGATGATGTGCATCTTCCCTTTTGAGGCTCCCTTGTTCCAGGAAGCCGGACTGAGAACGGAGTTTGTGGGGCATCCCCTGGTAGATGAAATTGCTTCCATCCGTAAGGAGGGCGTCCGGGATCCGTCACTGGTCGGTCTTTTTCCCGGCAGCCGGAACCGTGAAATTGACAGGCATTTCCCGGTATTTATAGAGGTAGTGAACCGCCTTTCCCGGGAACGGCCGGAACTGTCTTTTGAAACCGCCGCTTCCACGGAGGCTCTGGCGGAAAGAATGCGCGGCATGGTGCGGAAAGCCGGCATGCCTCCGGAACTGTTCCACATTGCGGTGGGAAAATATCATGAGCTGATGGACCGCGCCGCCGTGGGAGTTGTGGCTTCCGGCACCGCCACGATGGAGGCCGCCTTGCACCGTCTGCCGTACATGCTGGTGTACAAGGTTCCCCTGCTGACGTACTGGATGGCCCGCATGCTCATCAAGATACGCTTCATCGGCATGGTGAATATCCTGGCGCAGAACCCCGTGGTGAAGGAGCTGGTTCAGTTTGATTTTACACCGGACAAGGTGATTGATGAAATAGAACGCCTGCTTGTTCCGGAAAACAGGGATGCCCTGCTGGAGGAAATGAAACAGGCCTCCGACAAGTTGGGGCAGGGAGGGGCGGCGGAACATGCGGCCCAGGCCGTCTGCCGCCTGTTAAATGAATAACAGTACCTTTTAAGCATCGGAGCCGGGTAAGCGTTTTTCCGGCTCTTGATGCGGGAAAATGGGGAAGGGGAAGAGAATGGCCCTTCAAATTCCGGAGACAGGTCATCTGGCTCGTTTTTGACCGCCCAGTCCAACTCGGAGAATGAATACCCGGAGACTGCCGTGGTGCAGCAGATAAAGTCCCTGCCGCCGGGAAAAAGTCCTGAGGGTGGTTGTCCCCAATGCCGGGAGGCTTTTGAAGTCCTTCCGCCGTCATGTCTGGCTCATACAGGAAAAAGGAACTTCCGGTATGGAGACGTTTCCGCAGAAAAGAGAAGCGCCGGGCGAACCCGGCGCTTCTGGTGTGTTTTACATTGGCAGCAAGTATGTCGGGCCGGGGTCAGACTACCCCCTGGTCGATCATGGAATCCGCCACTTTCACGAAGCCGGCGATGTTGGCGCCGGTGACGTAGTTGGTGAAGGATTTGTCGGAGGAGTATTCATGGGCGTGGGCCACGGCGTTTGCGTGGATGTTGGCCATGATGGTCTTCAGCTTGTGGTCCACTTCTTCACGCGTCCAGGAGAGGCGCTGGCTGTTCTGGGACATTTCCAGGCCGGAGGTGGCCACACCGCCGGCATTGGCGGCCTTGGCCGGGCCGTACAGGATTTTGGCGGCCAGGTAGGTTTCAATGCCTTCCAGATCCGTAGGCATGTTGGCGCCTTCCGCCACCAGGGTGCAGCCGTTCTTGATGAGGGTGCGGGCGTCTTCCCCGTTGATTTCATTCTGCGTGGCGGAGGGGAAAGCGCAGTCGCACGGAACGCTCCAGGGACGCTGGCCTTCAAAGTACTGGGCTTTCGGGAACTGCTTCACGTATTCCGCAATGCGTCCGCGGCGCTTGTTCTTGAGTTCCATGACCCAGGCCAGCTTTTCCGGGGAAATGCCGTCCGGATCGTAAATATAGCCGTTGGAGTCGGACATCGTGACCGCTTTCGCGCCCAGTTCGTTAAGTTTTTCCACGGTGTACTGGGCCACATTGCCGGAACCGGACACCAGGCAGACTTTGCCCTGCAAGTCGTCGTTGCGGGTGGCGAGCATGTTCTGGGCGAAGTATACGCAACCGTAGCCGGTGGCTTCCGGGCGGATGAGGGAGCCGCCCCAGTTCAGGCTCTTGCCGGTGAGAACGCCGGTGAATTCGTTGCGGATTCTCTTGTATTGTCCGAACAGGTAGCCGATTTCGCGGCCGCCCACGCCGATATCCCCCGCGGGAACGTCCGTATCCGCGCCGATGTGGCGCTGAAGCTCCGTCATGAAGCTCTGGCAGAAGCGCATCACTTCATTATCGCTCTTGCCCTTGGGGTCGAAGTCGGAACCGCCCTTGCCGCCGCCCATGGGGAGGGTGGTGAGGGAGTTTTTGAAAACCTGTTCAAAACCCAGAAACTTCAGGATGCCGAGGTTGACGCTGGGATGGAAGCGGAGGCCGCCCTTGTACGGTCCGATGGCGCTGTTGAATTCCACACGGTACCCGCGGTTCACCTGAACCTTGCCCTGGTCATCGATCCACGGCACGCGGAACAGGATGGTTCTTTCCGGTTCCACGATCCGTTCCAGAATCGCGTGGTCTTCATACTTGGAATTCGCGGCCAAAACCGGTTCGATCGTGCTGAGCACTTCCTGAACGGCCTGGATGAATTCTTTTTCGTGGCTATGCTTGGCCTTAACCAAGTCGAGCACGCGCTGGGAATATGTCTGTGCCATCTTTTCTGTTGTTGTATTTGGGTTGACGCTTTACGCGCAGTTTTTCGCACGCGCCTTCCGTTTATCATTCCGCTAAGAGGACTGGCAATCATTTTTTTTCCTGGCGGCCTTCAGGGGTCAGTAAGAAAATAGAAAATATGTTTATATGTTGTGATTTGTAAACTGACCCCATTCTTGCTGATTGACGCCTGCCAGAACTGCGTGTTCCGGATGCCGGGACATGGAGTTTGTATGCGGTTATTCGGGTTTCTGTTTCCGTAAGGCGGATTTTGAATCCGGTGTCCATGAAGAATGGGTGACAAAGGAAAAAATTATCAGGAACAGCCAAGGCGGCAGAGATGGAATGTTGCAAACAACAAGCTGACCTGGTCAGGTGGGTGGGAGCCATCTTGATTTCCGCATTGGTGGCAGAAGGCCGGAATTGCCGCCATGGCTTTTTCAGTAGTTCCGGAACTGACTGCGGCATCCGTGGTATTGCTTGGGCTGGCCTGCATGATGATGCGCCGAAGAAGGGGCCGTCCTTGAGTGCTTCCTGCCGCGGGAGGACGGTTTCATGCCCGGCGCATCCTTGTGGAGGGAGGAAATTTTTTCAAATTATTCCGTGGGAGGAACGGAGGTCAGGAGCTCAGGCGCTCGATCCACGCCCTCGTTTTCAAATCCGTTTCCGCCATTTTTTTTGCCCGGTGGAGCAAGGTTCCCATGGATTTGGGAATGCCCATGTGCAGCCGGTTGCTGATCCAGGCATACGGTACCAGCGTACTTTGCCGGACGGCCAGGGCGATGATGAGCTTGGACGGGTGGCTGTAAGGCGTGACAAGCAGCTCCTCCTCCGAGAGGCCAAAGGCCTTCAGACCGTTTTTTACGATAATTTCCGCTTGGTACTCCCCAATTTCCGACGCTCGCATGCCCGTCGTGACGGGCTTTCTGCGCGCCAGACGGGGAAGTTCCCCCACCAGCTTGGCGCGGAAGGCGCTGGAGCCGTAGCACCAGCCCCGCTGGACGGTGCCGGGGCCAACGTGGCCGGCGGGCAGCAGGGAGCGTTCATCCATGCGTTCCGCTTCAAAACGGCCCATCAGATGGTTGAGGTATTTTTGGCGGCCGTCTTCCGTGTCGTCGCAGCCGAAGCAGACGAGGCCGCGTTCCGGATGAATCCATTTGGGCCTTTTGGCGGGAGAGGCCAGCCATGCGGGCAGGCTCGTCCATTTGCAGCCGGAAAGGAACGTGTGGCGTCGCGCCAGGCCGGACCGGGCCGGATTCAGGTGGATGTAGTCAATGATGGTTGAAAAATAGTGGGCGTTATCCGCTTCCACCACCATGGCGTGGTATCTGCCCGCAAACAGATGACCCCGCATTCGGTGGCGTGCGTTAAAACGCTGGGTATAGGCAGTCTGGAGCCATTTCATGCCATCTACCAGATTGGCGCGCGCGGTTTGGAAAAGAATGTGGTAGTGATTGGCCATCAGGGCGTAGGCGTACACGGTCCAGCCGCTTCTGCGGGCTGCCTCCTGAAACGTTCGCAAAAAAGTTTCCCTGTCTTCGTCATCCAGGTAAATGGCATCTCCGCGGTTGCCCTCGCTCTGCACGTGATAGACTGCTCCGGGGTATTCTATTCTCAGGGTGCGGCTCATGCCGGAAGCGTACCGAAAAAGGTCTGAAATGCAAGTTTGTTGTTATTTTTGACCTGACCCCTCTTATGAAAAAAGAGGGTGAAAAAAATGCATTTCCAGGCTCGTCCGCGTTTCCTGGAAGGAGCAAATTTTTCCGGAGGGCTTGAGATAGTGCCGGAACACGCTGTCGTGCCTGGTGATCCGCAAAGCCTCCTGCATCCACATGACGGACCACATGAAATGGGTGCGCTGGTCCCTGGTATCGTTGTCGAAAGAAAGATACCTGGAAGAAGACAGGTATTTCCGGGCGGGGGAAGCCTTGCGTTCCGCCGTCGTCAGGCCGCCGGAAGCATACGGCGGGTCCGTAACAACGGCGTGATAACAATCGTTGTCCATGCGCTCCATCAGGGAAAGGGAGTCGCCGCACAGGAAAGGGGAAAGTGAAAACATGCGTGCATCATGGCACAAAAAAGGCCGCGGCTTTCACGCCGCGGCCAGAATAATCAATGCCAGATTACAACCGGAGGGAGGCATCCTGCGGAGAAGGACCGTTCAGATAAGCCTCCCGGCGGACGGAGGACCAGAACGCCGGGTCCGTCCGCGTCCGCTCAAGGAATGCGGCAATGTCCGCAAAGTAGTACATAGATTGAAAAGGAGACGGGCGCACCCGCTCAATGACGCCAATGTCCGCCAGGCGGGCCAGGACACGGCGGCCCACCCGGAATTCTTTTTCAATCTCCTTGACGGTTCCCAGTTGGACAGGTTCCCCCATCCTCAAGGCGTACGTCCGTTCGTCGATTTTGATTTTCCGGACGGGAGCATCCCAGCGTCCGCTGTCCGGGTAGGAAATGGGAAGGACGAGTTGCTTTGCTTTGTTCATGGTTAATAGATGCGGTCAGGGATGTTGGGAGCTACAGGCTCGAAATAAAATCCGGTAACAAAGAGATCTTCCCCCGTTTCCAGGTCCGGCCCGGTCAGGGGGATTGGCTCCATGATTTGACTGCTAATCCACCATTTCCGCCGCTCCTGTTCCGGCATGGCGAGATAGTCCTGCAGGGTCATTGTCGGAGCCAGGACTTCCAGGAAGGAAAATTCCAGGTCGTCCGGGAACGTGTCAGGCAATTCCTGCGCGTCAAAAAGTTCAGTCATTTTGGCAAGTTCGGAGCGGGTTAAAATCATGATAACTGGGATTTGATGAAATTGTAAAATTCGGGGTCCTGACGCTGGAAGTCAACGGGAGATTCCAGCATGCGCTGAATTCCCATGGAAAGAATTTCAGTTCCAGACGTTTTTTCCGTGAACAGGTCTTTGAGAGCTTGCCCGTATAGGCATCGCCGCCTTTTACCACGATTTATGGTTGATCACATTGCCCTTTGGGCGGCAAGGCAGATTTTATTGCAGTTTTTCCCTGCGCATGATTTCAGAGAGCACCAGGTAGAGGTCCGTCTTGTTGACTACGCCCAGCAGCAGATCGTTGTTCGGGTTCACAAGGGCCAGGGATTCCGCGCAGTGGGGGCGGGAGAAAATACCCAGGGCTTCCGGGAGGTGCATGTCCGCAGGAAGCGTAGGCATGTCGCTGCGCAGCACATCCATGGCCAGTACGGCCTGGGCCAGCTCCTTGTTGCGGGCAAAGGCCGCCACGTCTTCCGCCACCACGCTTCCCAGGTATTTGCCGGCCGGGGAAGTGACGAAGATGGGCTGGGCCGGGTTTTTAATGAGCATGGCGGCAATGGTGCCGAATTTGTCCAGGGGATGAACCACGGGCGGATCCTTGCGCGCTACATCCTGAAGCTGTACCTGGGCCAGGGGTTTGTCAAAGGTGCTTCTGGGGCCGAAGGCCAGGGAATCATGGTACATGGACTGGGCTTTGGTGAGCCTGGCCATTCCGTAGGAAACCAGCACGCCGATGATCAGGGGGAACATCATTTGCCCGGCCATGGTGAATTCCACCACCAGCACCAGGGAGGTGATCGGGGCGTTCGCAGCTGTAGTGAAAAAGGCGGCCATGCCCACCAGGGAATAGGCGATGGCATGGTCCCCGGGCACCCCCAGCTGGGTAAGAGCCGCGCTGAACAGGAAGCCGCAGACGCTCCCGATAGTCAGGCTGGGGGTCAGGGCGCCCCCCACGGTTCCCACGCCAAAGACGATGGCGACGGTGAATATTTTCAGGAACAGCAGGACGGCGGCTCTCGCGGCGTCAAATTCATAATGAATGAGGGAGGTGATGATATTTTTGCCGTTCCCTACGATTTCCGGGTAAAAGATGGCGATGGCTCCCACCAGCACGCCTGCCGCCGTCAGGCGCACGGGCAGCCATTGGCGCTTGCCGTTCAGGTACCGGCGCGATTTTTTGAGGATGAGGAGCCAGAAACTGGCGACCAGGGAGGCCAGGGCTCCCAACAGCACGCACCAGAGCACATGCTGGTTGCCCGCCAGAGAAACTTCCTGCTGGAGCTGGTAGATGGGGGCGGGTTCATGGAACAGGCCCATGGTAAAGTACCCCGCGCAGCTGGCAACCAGCAGGGGAGCCAGGAAATCAATAGTCAGCGCGCCCAGAACGATTTCACTTACGAACAGACCGCCCGCCAGGGGCGTATGGAAGGCGGAGGACATGCCGGAGGCGGCGGCGCAGGCCACTACCAGGCGCAGGCGAGGAGCTGAGAGGTGGAAGAAACGCCCCAGGGCGGAGCCCGCTACGGCGGCGGCCTGCACCAGCGGGCCTTCACGGCCGATGGATGCGCCGGAACCTACGGAGAAAACGGCGGACAGGGAACGCAGAAGGCTGGGCTTGGGAGGCACGTATCCATTGCCCAGCGCCACGGCTTCCATGTATTCCGTCGCCTTGGCCGGCACAAAGCGGTGGGTGAAGAGAAGCGTAAGCCCCGCCAAAAGGCCGCCCGCCGCCGGAACGAAGATGCACCAGGCCGGGTCCTGGCTGGCCATTTCCTGAAAGACCTGAATTTGCCTGTAGCTGGTCCGCCCCGTCAGGACGTCCTGCACCAGTTCCACGCCCATTTCAAAGACAAGGGCCATCAGGGCACCCAGCGCTCCGACGACGACCGCCCAGATGAAGATGACCTGCTTGTCCCCCAGCTTGATTTTTTCACGCAGGCTCAACGCCATGCGCAGCCATGACCAGGAAAGGCGCGTCTTTTCCGCAGGCTGGTTTTTCTTGTCCGTCATTGCAGGGCTTGTTGAAGGGACGCCAGGAGACTGGCTTCATCTCCCGTCCATTCCCCGTTGGGGCCCAGGGGGGCGTTTTTATGCCACCGCAGCAATTTCTGCATGGTGGTCAGGTAGCCGGTCACCATGGCGGCAGGCACGCCCAGCATCACAATGAGATGAGCGTTGCGGGAATCGTCCGGCCAGAGGACGCCCTCTGGGCTGATGCCTACGGTGACCTGCATGGAATCCAGCGCGCTGGTGCGTCCGTGGGGGACGGCCAGGCCGTGATCCAGATAGGTGGTCTGCGTTTCCTCACGCAGAAGAACCGCATTCTTGATGTGTCTTAGCTGCCGGTCGTCAAGGACTTCCGCCATGGAATCCGTCAGGGTTTCCAGAGCCTGTGCCTGAGTGGTTGAGGGCTGGAACGTGCGTACGTGAATTTGAAGATTGTCTGCCACCGGGTCTTCTGAAGGCTTTTGGTTTTTCATTCTATGAAGGGAGGCATGATTATCAAGGAAATTCTGGCCTGCATACGGGGGAAGGAGGCTTTCCCCCGTGAATGGGAGGCGGGAAAAAGGGGGAAGAGACCTTTCCGGAGGGGCTTTTTTGACACAATGGCGGCGGAAGAGCCTGCTTTTAGGCTTTTTCTTCAGCGGGAATGAAGATACCCTGCCGCCATGATGCAGGATTCAGAAGTCATCAAACTCGTCAAGCCCGTACCTTCCGACCGCCTGGCAACCCAGGTGCTGGTGGCATGGTACCATGCGGTGCGCCCCAGGTGGAAAAAGCCGCTGGACCTGGCCATTACGGCCTTTTTTGTATTGATGGCGCTGTATTCCTTTTCCCTGCGCCCACTGCCCTTATTTGCCTGGCTGTCCCTGGCCGGGGCGCTGATGGCGATTATCCTGTCCTGGTTTTACGTCCCCTTTCTGGCAAAGGCCGCTCTGGCTGCCAATAAAAAGGTGCCCATGTACCATCAGGAAAAGGATTACGTTTTTCATGAGGATTACCTGACGTTCTCCAGCAAGGGCGTTGACCCCATGAATATTCCCTACGACCGTTTTTCCACGTTGTGCAGGACGCGCCACGCGCTGCTGTTCCTGTTCGGCAAGAAGCTGGTGCTGTGGCTGCCGCTCCATCTCATGGATGCGGAACAGCTGGAAAGCATCATGCGCAGGTTCCGGAATCATGGCGTGGAAGTGAGGGATGTCTCCTGATGCGGAGGGGCAGCCCGCGCCTTCCTGAAGGAAGGGGCAAATTTGCCGTTTCAGCGCCTTTTTTGTTGAGCGCGGGATGAAAACGGGTAGGGTGTCTCTATGTCACGTTACCATGGAGAACAGGTTCTGGTGGTTCCCCGCGCTGCCTTTGAGGAAGCGGGCTATTTCCAGGGACACCGGGAAGGCGGGGATCATTATCTGAATGCGTTCATGAAGCCGGGCGTCGCCTCGTTCATGGACCGGGAGGCTGCGGAAAATGACCCTTCCCACAAACAGATCATCGCCTATGCCATTTTCTGCCACCAGGGCCGCATTCTGCATTACACGCGCGGAGGCTCCGGCGGCGAGGCCCGCCTGCATGACAAGGGCTCCATCGGCATCGGAGGCCATATCAATCCGGTGGACCGCCAATCCGGCCATGACGACGTTTCCACCTATCTGGCCGGAGTGGAGCGCGAAATCCGCGAGGAACTGGTTATTGACGGGAACTGCACCCAGCGGGTTCTCGGCGTGATTAATGACGATACCAATGACGTGGGGGCCGTGCATCTGGGCATTGTCCACCTGTTTGAGCTGGATACGGACCGTGTGCGCGCGAATGAAGCGGCTCTGGCCAATCTCCGTTTTGTTTCTCCGGAGGAATTGTCCGGGGAAATGTTTGAGAAACTGGAGACCTGGTCTCAGCTCGCACTGGAACTGTTTAAAAAAGGGGGGGCCCTACCCCCCCCCCCCCCGTTCCATGAAAAACGCCCGGGGAGGGGTGGATGCTTTTCCTTTTCTTCTCCGCCGTTTTTCCGCATGGGAAGCCCCCGCCGGCGTTGCGCCGGCAGGGGCTTCTTTTGTCCATCAGGGCCTGAAGAAAACGAAGAGCCTCAATGGGACATTTTTCTGCGCCTCCTCCACAGGAGGGGGGCCAGTCCTGCCAGGGCCAGGGCGGCGCTTCCGGGTTCCGGCACCTGGGCGAAAAGCATGGCGGAATTGGCCTGAAGATCCATGGACATGGCCGCGTCGTACAGGACGCCGTCGTTCAGGAATTTGATGTTGTCCAGGCTGGCAGGTATCTCTGTCAGGGAGAGTGTGTAATTGGTTGTTCCCGTAATGTCCACGATGACCGCATCTGCGGTGAGCCCCTGAAGCGTCAGGGAGGCGTGTTCCCCCAGAATAAGCGTGGTCAGGTCAGAGGTTCCGTTCAGGATAAGGCTGCTTCCCGCCTCAATGGTTACGGTGAGCGCCCCGCCCAGGGAATCCAGCGAGGTGCGGGTCTGGTTGACGGCGGAAACATGGGTGAAGTCACTCAGGGAAGCCAGGAGGCTGTCCACGGTTACATGGTCCAGCACCAGGCTCCTGTCTCCGCTTACGTTGGTTCCTCCGCTGATGTTTCCGGCGTACTTGTCAAAGCCGTAGGCCGTCGTTCCTGAGGAAAGATTCTGGATGCGTACGGTGGAGTTTCCCTCCACCGTTCCGCCGGAACCGCCGCCGGAGATGCTGCCCCAGGAGTTCCCGTTATAAAGCGTGGCCGTGTTTCCGGTGATGGTGACGGACGTGTCCCCCTGAATGGAACCCGCCTTGCCTCCGGCGTAAACGTCCCCTTTAACCAGGCCTCCTGTCAAGCAAACCGAACTTCCTGCCAGGATAGAGCCTCCCTGGCCCGCGCCGTAAACGGAACCGCTGATAACGCCGCCTGTGACGGTGACGTTGGCGCCGCCGGAAATGGAGCCTGTCAGGCCGCCGCCCATAACATTTCCGGTGACGGAGCCGCCATTGATGTAAACATGCGTGTTTCCCCCAATGGTGGTGGTTCCGGTTCTGGCATTTGCGAAGATGCCGCCCATGATTTGATGGTTGAAGGTGCCGGAGTTGACCACAATGTCCACATTCCCCTGGATATCCGTGGCATAGGAGCCGACCACAGAGGAGGAATTACTGTTGGTAAAGGTGCCGAAGGAGGCGTTTTCCGCAGAGAATTCCAGATAAACGTTTCCGGTGACGCCGGCGGCGTTCACGGCTCCGAAGACCGTACTTCCGCCTGTGGCGGCATCCGTGAAACGGAGGAAGGCGTTCCCGTTGAGCGTGCCGGAAGCTCCGTGAGCTCCGTACCAGGCGGAGGCCTGTCCCTCCTTGGAGATGGTCAGCCAGACGTCTCCCGTGTAGTTGCCGCTGTTCGCATAAATATGAGTGGCGTTTCCGGAGGTAATGGAGACGTTTACGGAATTCCCCGTTCCCCCTGCGGAGGAATCCGCCTGGGAGCGGGCATTAAAGGTACCGGAGCCGGCCAGATTATCAGCGGTTTTGGTGAATCCCTCCGTTTTCCACTCAATATTGCCTTCCGGTGTTCCACCCTGGGTGAAGGAGCCGGAAGAAATAAAAGACTTTTCCGCGTTAAGCATTCCGGAAGTGGCAGGGGCATAGGAACCCGTGCCGTCCAGGGCCAGGTCGGGCAGAACAGCGGTTCCGCTGCCGTTGTATTGAATGGTGAGGCCGTTGCAGCCGGAGCCGGAGGTAACGGAAAGCGCTTCCCCAATCAGCATGTCTCCCAGCCAGACGTAATAGCCGCCTTTCAGTCCTTCCATATCATTGCCGCAGATATATGCCATACGCAGGTTTTCCGCATTGGCGGACATGTCCAGGGAATACAGAATGGCATCGCCCCATTTGATGTAGGCCTCATTAATATTGAGCGTGCCGTAAAAGGAGCTGTTCCCCAGGCTGATGCTGAAATCGGAGGCAGTATCCCATCCGTCTGCTGCGCCGTTTCCCAGAACCAGGTTGCAATCAAAGGTAAAGCCGTTTTGCAGCTCCGTCCCTTCCGCCCAGGAATAGGAAATGGAGCTTTCCCCGGATTGCCCCAGGCTGATGCCGTTCTCGTCCACAGTGACGTTGGCGAGGGAAAACCCTTTATTTTCCAACTGGCTGTTCGAGTTCCATGCGGGGGATTGCCCGCCCTGGTGAAAATTGATGGCCAGGCCGCCAGCGGCTTTTCTTTCCTGTCCGGCGGTGCGCCCCGCATAGCCCATGGCCCTGGCGATATTGCCGGCCATAAGCAGATCTCCCTGGGCATTGGGATGGAGGCCGTCGCTGCCGGGGTTGTTGAACATGGAGCTTACGCCGTAGAACGGCGTGGAGGATGCTACGTCAATGATGCCGGCATTGATGTCAATGACCGTGACGTTCTGCCTGTCATTCCCCCATGTTTTCAGACGATCATTGTAATCAGACACGGCCTGGTGGGTGGCGTCCGAATTGCCGTTGGAATGCCGGGTCCAGCAGGGAATGGTAAGGATGATGACATTCGCATGTTCATTGGCCTGGAACATGGCCTCCACGATGGTGTCCATATCGTTCAGGAGGTTTTGGGAAACGGAGTCAAGGCGGTCCGCCAGCGTGGCGTTGTTTCCGTCGGAAAGGAGATCGTTGGTGCCGATCATCATGAAAAAGGTATCCGGCGTATTGTCCCCGGTGAATGTCTGGCCTGAATAGGCGCTTCCGTTTGCCTTGGTGCCGGAAAGCCCCAGCCAGTTGTAAATGTTGGAGCCGTCAAACCTGCTTCCGCTGCTCCTGCCGGATATTTCCCAGGCCCTGGCGCTTGCCTGGGAGGAATGTTCATTGTTGAATATCTGGCCCCCGTAGGAGGTGCCCGCAGTAACGCCCCCGGAATAATTGCCGGTTTTGACGCCTTCCGCCTGGTAGGAAATACCGTTGTCTGTAAATATTTTATGGAGGGCCCAGCGGTAGGATGCGCTGTTGACCCCGTGGGTGATGGAGTCCCCCACGTACATGACGTTTCCCAGTTCCGTGCCCGCCGGGGCGGCGGTTGCTGCGGAAAATGCCGCCGCCAGGGCAGCCAGGAGGGGGAGAGGGAGCCGGACTTTCATCAGAGCGTCAAGGAAAAATGAAAAGGATATTTGAAAAAGAGTGAAGAAAACGTCCATCCCTGAACGGAGCAGGAATGGACGCGGTAAGGAAAAAGTCAGGCCCTGCGGCGGCGCATCAGAAAGATACCCAGCCCCAGCAGGCCGAGAGAGGCCGCAGCCGGTTCCGGAACGGCGCTCAGGGCATATTCCCTCATCTGGTCTTCTGTCAAAACGGCCGTGTACAGGTCAAAATTATTCAAGGTGTATTCTCCCGTGATTCCGTTCGGAGCGCTCCATGTGTTTCCGGAGGTGTCTTTGGCGGAAAAATTGATCTGGGTCATGTTTTGGCCGCTGAAGGCAGCGCCGCTGCTCAATGTGGTCAGCGTGGTTAGTGTGGATGTGTCGTTGCCCAGCATGGCGGAGATAGAGACATTCCCTGCATTGAATGTGTAAAACAGGGTCAGAGGCTTGCTGGTGGAATAATCGGAAAATGTTTGTGCTTTCCAAGGGGAGGAATTAGTGCCTCTGTTGTAAGCAAAACCTCCGGCGCACAGGGTGAGATCTCCTGACTCCGAAAGTTGAAACCCCAACCCTTCCAGATTTTTGTAAGAGCCGGTATTATAGGTAAACAGCAATCCTACATTTGACTCTGAAGTGCTTCCCAGACCGGAAATCGTGAAAGCCATTGTCCAGTGGGCGGTGTTGTTTACGCCAATAGTCGTGGGGGAGGATACAGTCAACGCATCGCCGGAGGTTCCGTCATAGACGGTGGAATCTTTTGAATAAGCCGCGTCCAGGCCGTCGATGGAAGCCCCGAAGGACAGGCTGCTTCCCATGGCGGCGATCAGGAGGGCAAGATATTTAGTCTTCATGTCAATTAGTAGAAAAGCCCTTGCATAAAGGGATTCCGCTTTTTATCGGATTCCTAATCCGCCAACAATTAAAAATATTGATGATAAGTGTGTTATTTGATGTAATACATTAACTTTCATTAGTATTGCCGGGTGCTGGTCTTTTCCGGTCCATTTCTTTTGCCATGATTTTCCTGCCTTTACCCCTGTTGGAAGGGCAGGATGCCGCAAACGGATTAGGAATCCGGCAGGAGGTTGAACATCAGGGAAAAAAGCAGGAGATGCCTTGCCTTATTGGAAATGATGGAATATCGGGAGCAACGGCCATTCATTCCTGAAAAACGAAATGAATTTGTTCCGCAGCCTGTTGACCGTAAGTGGGCGGAAATTGAATCGATTCCGACATGGCCTCCGTTTCTGCGGGGAAAGAAGAGAGGGGGACAGCTGGAGACCTTGCACTTTCCGGATGTGAGGAAGAACAGGAGAAAGGGCCTCTCCGTTGGGAATTCCGTTCCCGGCCCGCGGTTCCTGCGGCCGGGCGAAGGAGGCCCGCAGTTTCCGGACAGGACGGGGAGGCAGTTGGAGAACCGGCGTTTTCCTCATGGCCGGAAAACAAATCCTCCGGCAAGCCGTACTTGCCGGAGGATGAAAAAACAGTCAGGAAAATTCCCTGTTTTAAGGGGCGCGTTTTACTGCCTGGCAGGGCCGTCCATGATAGCCTTGTGGCTCATGTTCCAGCCGCCGCCCAGGGCCGTGTACAGGGAAACCAGCGTGCTGGCGTGCTGGTAATAATACTGTGAAAGCTGAATCTGAGCGGGGTACAGGTTCTGCTGGGCGTACAATACTTCAATGTAATTGGAAAGGCCCGTGCGGTAGCGTTCGAAGGAGAGTTTCACCGCCGTGTGGTAGGCTTCCACGGCCTCGGACTGGGTGGCGGTGATGCTGCGCAGCTTGTCCCTCTGGATAAGCGTGCTGGAAACTTCCGCCAGGGCATTGAGAACCGTTTGTTCATAATCGTTTCTGGCCGCCAGGAATTCGGCCTTGGCCGCCTTTTCGGAAGCCGTCAGTTTGCCCGCCTGGAAGAGGGGGCCGGTCAGATTGGCTCCCAGCCCCCAGCCGCCGCGGCGCCCCTGCACGTGGCGCAGATCCGCGGAGGCGAGGCCGCCCGCCGCCGTCAGGGATATGGTCGGGAAGTAGTTGGCAATGGCCACTCCTACCTCCGCATTGGCGGCGCGCAGCTGGTATTCGCTCTGGCGGACGTCAGGCCTTCTGGAAAGGATGTATGCCGGAATGCCGGCGGGAACCTTGACGTTATAGGCGATGTCCCGGGTGCTGCCGGAACGGCGGATATGGCCGGGAGCGCGTCCGGCCAGGACGGAGACTGCATTTTCCAGATTGGCAATTTGCACCTGAATGGCGGGAATCTGGGCCTGGGATGAGGCCAGAGCCGCCTTGGCGGAAGCCACCTGAAGCCTGTCGCCTACCTGGCCTTCAAGCTGTTCGTCAAACAGGCGCAGGCTTTCGGAATAGGATTCCACGGATTTCTGCACGATGGCAAGCTGTTCGTCCAGCTGGAGGAGCTGGAGGTAGGAGTCCGCCACCTGGCGGAGCAGGGAAAGCATGAGCGCGCGCTGGCCTTCTTCGGAAGCCAGATAATCCGCGCGGGCCGCTTCCGTCATCCGGCGCGTTTTACCCCAGATATCCAGTTCCCAGGAAATGCCGGCATCAATCGCTCCAGGCGTCAATGTGGTTCCGGTAGTCTGGGCGATGCTGCCGCCGGTATAGTTGGAGCCTTTGCTGACGGATCCGGAATAATCCGCCCACGGGAAGAGCGGGGCCTCCGTGATGGTGATGTACTGGCGTGCCTTTTCCACGCGCGCCATGGTAGCTTTCAAATCGCGGTTGTTATTGTAAGTGTCCGTCAGGAGGTCCTGAAGGTCCTTGTTTTTGAAAACTTTCCACCAGGGAAGGTCCGCAATGGATTCCGTCGCTGCAGGGGCTCCCCTGAATGCCGCGGGCATGGGCATGTCCACCGGTTTGAAGTCGGGGCCCATCATGCAGGAGGAGGCGGCAAAAGCCGTTCCCAGCAGGATGGCGCGTGTGATGTATGGGTTTGTTCGCATATGCGTTTAGTCTGTTTTTAGATGGTTGCAGGGGCGGTTTTACCCTTTTAATGATTCATGGGCTTCGTGGAACAGGTGTTTGCGGGCGATGATTTCGTCCGGGTCTTCCGTTTCCACCGTCTTCCGGGCGATGCGTACGCGGAAGAGCTTCATGATGAAGTAGAAGGAGCACGGAATCAGGAAAATGCCCACGACCGTCGCCATCGTCATCCCGGCAATGACCACGATTCCGATGATATTGCGGGAATAAGCGCCGGAACCGGAGGCCAGCGCCAGCGGAACGCAACCCAGAATGAAAGCGAAGGATGTCATCAGGATGGGGCGCAGGCGGATTCTTGCGGCGGAAAGCGTCGCTTCCATCAGCGTTTTGCCGCGTTCCATTTCAATGACGGCGAATTCCACAATCAGAATGGCATTCTTGGCCGCCAAGCCGATGAGCATCACCAGGCCGATTTGCGCGTACAGGTTCAATTCATAACCGAACCAGTACAGGCCCAGGAACGCGCCGAGGGCCGCGATGGGCACCGTCATGAAGATGCTGAGGGGCAGGGACCACCGTTCATACAGGGCCGCCAGAATCAGGAAGACAAAGACGGAGGAGAGCAGGAAAATCTGCACGATGCCGATACCGTTCTGGATTTTTTGTTCCTGGTAGCTCATGTCCGCATAGCTGTAGCCCATGTCGGAAGGCATGCTGGCTTCAAAGGTTTTTTCCAGCGCCTCCATGGCCTGGGAGTTGGAGTAGCCCTGGGCGGGCGTGACCATGAGCTTGGATGAGTTGTACAGGTTCTGGCGCAGCAGGAATTCCGGCCCCTTGATGTCCGTGATTTTCACGAGGGTGGAAAGGGGTACGGAGCTTCCCGTGTTGTTCTTCACGTAGAAGTTTTTGAGCATGTCCGTTCCGGTGCGGTCACTGCCCTGCGCCTGGATGTACACTTGCCACTGCTGGCCGTAAAGGGTGATGTAGTTGATGAACAGGGAACCCATGTAGGCCTGGAGCAGGCTGTTGGCTTCACTGATGCTGACGCCCAGCGTGGCGCATTTTTCTTCATCCAGCCGCACATCTTTCTGTTCCACGGCGAAGGACATCACGCTGCGCACGCCGCCGTTGTTGTTCGGGTCGAATATCGGAAGCTTGTTCGCTTCCTTCACAAAGATGTCCGTTTGTTCCGCCAGGTATTCCGTGCCCTTGCCGTCGCGGTCTTCCAGCATGAAGGTGACGCCGTTGGCGGAACCTACCCCTGCAATGGCCGGAGGCTGGAAGCACATGGTGATGCCTTCGGAAACTTTCGTGGTCAGCAGGGCGTTCAGCTGGGCGGTGACCGCCTGGGCGCTCTGGTCCGGATTGGGGCGTTCCTCCCAGGGCTTGAGCATGACGAAGAAGAAGGCGTTGTTCGTGCTCTGCACGCCCGTCAGCAGGCTGAAGCCGGAGATGGCAATCACGTCTTTTACGTTCGGGTTCTGGCGGATGAGTTCGGAAACTTTGTCCGCGGCGGCCGTAGTCAGCTGGAGGGAACGGGCTTCCGGCATGATCAGGGCCGCGAACAGGTAGCCCTGGTCTTCGTCCGGCAGGAAGCCGTTGGGGATTTTCTTGGCTACGGGGACAATCGCGTAGGCGATCAGAGCCAGCAGCGGAATGGAGATGATGAGCTTGCGGGTCAGGAAGTGGCACACTTTGGTGTAGCCGCTGGCCGTGGCGTCATAACTGCGGTTGAAAACGCGGTAGAAAAATTTCAGCGGGCCGCCCTTGGTCGGGTCCTTGGGTTTGAGCAGAATGGCGGACAGCGCCGGGGAGAGCGTCAGCGCGTTGAACGCGGAAATGAGCATGGAAATGGCGATGGTCACGGCAAACTGCTGGAAGAGCGTGCCTGTAATGCCCGGCAGCAGCAGGGAGGGCAGGAACACCGCCGCCAGCACCAGGGCGATGGCGATGACGGGGCCGGATACTTCCTCCATGGCGGCGAAGGCCGCCTGGCGGGGCGTGAGGCCGCGTTCCATGTGGGATTCCACGGCTTCCACCACCACAATGGCGTCATCCACCACCAGGCCGATGGCCAGCACCATGCCCATGAGGCAGATGGTATTCAACGTGAAGCCCAGGAGCGGAAACAGCGCGAAGGTGGCGATGATGGAAACCGGAACGGCGATGGCCGGAATCAGCGTGGCGCGCCAGCCTTGCAGGAAGACGAACACCACCAGAACCACCAGCAGGAGGGCTTCCACCAGCGTGTGCTCAATTTCCTCAATGGAGGCGCGCACGGCCAGCGTGGTGTCCAGCGTCAGGTTGTATTCCATTCCGGCGGGGAAGCTGCGGGAGCGGTCTTCAAAGAGCTTGACCAGGGCGTCCACCGTGTTGATGGCGTTGGAGCCGGGGGCGGCGTACACGGCGATGGCGCCGGAATCCCTGCCGTTGTATTTGCTGGATACGTTGTAAGTCTGGGAACCCAGCTCCACCTTGGCGATGTCTTTCAGGTAAAGAAGCTTGTTCCCGTCCGCACGGATGATGATGTTGCCGAATTCCTCAGCCGTCTGAAGGCGTCCCTTGGTCTGGATGCTGTATGTGAATTCCGTTCCGGGAGGGGCCGGCTCCGCGCCGATCTGGCCGCCGGGAATCACGGTGTTCTGCGCCTGGATGGCGGATTGGACTTCTCCCACGGAGATGTTCTGGGCGGCCATTTTGGTGGTGTCCAGCCAGATGCGCATGGCGTAGCGGCCTGCGCCGAACACCTGCACGTCGCCCACGCCGGGAACGCGTTTCACGGGGTCCACCAGGCTCACGTAGGCATAGTTGCTCAGGAAGATGGCGTTCAGGCTGTCATCCGGAGAATACAGGTTGATTACGGCCAGCGGGCTGCCTGTGGACTGCGTGATGGTGATGCCCATCTGGGAGACCTCCGCGGGAATCTGGGCGGTGGCCTGCCCGTAGCGCATGTAGGCCAGAGTCTGGTCCATGTTGGGGTCCGTGCCAACTTCAAAGACGATGCTCAGGGAGCAGATGCCGTTGTTGGCGTTGGTGGAAGTCATGTAATCCATCCCCACGACGCCGGAAATGGACTGCTCAATGGGGGAGGCTACGGAATTGGCCACCGTCTCCGCATTCGCGCCCGGGTAGGTCGCCTGCATCTTGATGGTGGGCGGGACGATGTTCGGATACTGCTCAATGGGCAGCCCCATCAGGGACAGGCCGCCGAGCAGGATCATCACGATCGAGATGACGATGGCAATGGTCGGGTGTTTGATGAAGAAGCTGGACATGGCGTTAAATCATGAAAATGCGCGGGAAAAGGGAAGATGCTGGGTCTCCGGATAAGGGAGGTTACTTGGCGGACGGCTGGGCTTCTCCATCCTTCATGCCTTCTGGCGTCCTGGCCTTTTCAAAGGACTGGGCCCCTATGGAGGGCATGACGGGCTGGGAAACTACGGGCTTGTAGGGAAGCGGCTTGACGGGGGCTTGTCCCTGCACCTTGGCCGCCTGCATGATTCCCTCCACCACGATGGGGCTGTCCTTCGTGAAGGTGGAGTGCGGCATGGGAATGATGTTGATTACCTGCATGCCGTCAACAACGGGGCCGAGGTTGACGACCTGCATGTGGGGAATGTTCTTGTCATCCAGGTAAATGATGAATTTGGCGCTCTGGGCGGACAGAATGGCGCGCGGAGGCACCAGCGCGGCGTTTTCCAGCGTTTTCACCGTGGCGCGGACGCGGACGAACATTCCGGGCCGCAGCGTCAGGTTCGGATTGGGAATGTGCCCGACGATGTTGATGGTACCGGTCTGGGCATCCACATTCCTGTCAATGGCCACGGGTTCGCCCTGCATGGGATATTCCGTGCCGTTGGCAAGAATCACGTCAAATTTGAGGTGCTTCTGCCTGGTCAGATTATTGTCCATGGAGTTCAGGAAGTCCCGTTCGCTTACGGAGAAATCCACCCGAATGGGGTCAATGGAGGAAATGGTGGTCAGCGGCGTGGGGCTGGAGGGCGTCAGCAGGTTGCCGATGGAAGGGGTTGCCAGGCCGGCCAGGCCGGAAATGGGGGCTGTAATGGTGGTGAATTTAAGATTAATTTTTGCTTCATCCACCTGGGCCTTTGCCGTGGCGATGGCGGCTTCCGTTTCCTGGACCTGCTGCAGGGCGTCGTCCAGCTGCTTGCGGCTGACGGAGCCGGTTTTCACCAGCGGGGTGTAGCGTTCCACGTCCAGCTTGTACTTTTTCAGCGTGGCTTCATATTGTTCCAGTCTCCCCTGGGCCTGGTCCAGCGTTGCCTGGAACGGGCGGGGATCAATCTGGAAAAGCACTTGGCCCTTCTTGACATAAGCGCCGTCCCGGTAATCCTTGGAAAGAAGATATCCCGTCACCTGGGAGCGGATTTCGGCATCTTCCGTGCCGCGCAGGGTGCCCACCCATTCCTGCCTGATGGGAACATCCTTCGTGACCAGTTTGGTCACCTGCACTTCGGGAACGAGCGCCGGCGCCTGGGCTGCGGAATCCTTTTCCCCTTCGCAGGAAGTTAATATCATCACCGGGGAGCAAAGGAGCAGGGTTGTTGCGGCAAACGTCAAAGGCTTATTATACATAAATGAATGCGGTTGGTTGCGGCTGGTGCCGGAAGATGCGGCAAAGCGGAAGAATTTTCTCTTCTTTTTCTTGCAAAGTCAACGCAAAGATGTGTTCTGAATTCTGCAAAATATCTGTAACCTTTGCATAATGAAGGGATAATTTAATTAAACAAATGTATAATATGTGACTTGCCCCTGTGCCGCGCGGAAGAGGCTGCTGCGGTTTGGGGCTCCTTTATTTCAGAATGCCAGCCGCCTCTTGCGGAGCATGGCATCCATGCGCGGCTTTCTTCCTATGAAATCCATGAACTGCCGCATGGGCGGGACAGCATAGCCTTTTTCCAGAATGGTTTTCCGGAATTTTCCTGCCGTTTCCCTGTCCGGGCCTCCGGCTCGTTCAAAGGCTTCAAAAATATCTTTGTCCAAAACTTCCGCCCATTGGTAGGAGAAATAAAAGGAGGCATAGCCCGCAGGAGAGGAAAACAAGTGACGCGCCGTGCGCAGCTTGCCGGCTCTTTTGAAATCTTTGAAATAATCCATATCTCCCGCTACGGCGGAATCCACATCATCGAGAGAGCCGGCGGAGAAGCGTTCCGGTTCCGAATGCACGGCCAGGTCCATCTTTGCGTACAGGAGTTGCCCGGCCAGCGTGAGGGCAGGCGTATTGCCGCGGGAGGCGTCCAGAGAGTTCAGCATTTCCTCCGGAATGGGGAGTCCCGTTCGTTCATGGCGCGCAAAGCTTTTCAGCACGTCCGGCCGCCAGCACCAGTTTTCCATGAATTGGGAGGGGACTTCCACAAAATCCCGCGGCACGCTGGTCCCCGCCAGGGAAGGAATGGAAACCCTGGTAAACATCAGGTGCAGCAAGTGGCCGAACTCATGGAATAAAGTCCTGACTTCCCGGTGGGACAGTGTCACCGTGTCTCCTGCCGCGGGGGGATGGATATTGAGGCAGACCATGCCCAGGCGCGGCTTGCCCGGGGTCTCCGGCGTGGACGGGCTGCCCGTATCCAGGGTGTTCATCCACGCTCCGGCCCGTTTATTGCTACGGGAGAAAAGATCCAGGTAAAAGGAACCCAGCCGGTTGCCGTTGCCGTCGTCAATCGTGAAAAAGCGCACGTCCGGATGCCATACTTCCACGGCTCCGGCGGATTCGCCTGCCGGGATGCCGGAGAGGGACTGCCGCGCCGGAACTTCCTTCACGCGGATGCCGTACAGCCGCTCCGCCAGGGAAAACAGGCCGTCCAGCACGCGGGGAAGGGGAAAGTGGCGGCGCAGCTCCTCCTGGTCCAGCCGGAAATGTTCTTCTGCCCGGAGATTGGCGTAATATGCCACGTCCCAGGGATTCAGGCGGGCGTTTTCCTGCCCCGTAAGGCGGGCCTTCAGGCTGCGGAGCGTTTCCATTTCACGGAAAAAGGGGGCCTTGATCTTGTCCAGCAGCTCATTGACGAACTTCATGGCGTTTTCCCCGTTTTCCGCCATGCTCTCGCGCAGGGCGTAATCCGGGTATTCCTTATATCCGCATAAATGCGCCTTTTCACGGCGCAGGGAGAGGATTTCCCTGATGACGGGTTCCGTGTCGCATGCTCCCGTAGCCAGAGACTGGCGGTGTTCCCATAAATCTTTCCGGCATTCTTCCCTCCGGGCTTTTTCCATGACCCGGGCGGAAGCCGCGGAATCAAGCGTGAACGTCCAGCCCGGACCGGACTGGCCGGGATGGCGCTTCAGAAATTCTTCACGCGCCTGTTGCAGGGCGCTTCCGTCTATCCCTTCCAGAAGGGCGGCGTTCCGCACCGTCCAGGTCCAGGATTTCCTGGCATCCATGTACAAATTGTTGAAACGCTGGGAGGCGAGCGTCAGTTTCCTGTCAATGGACTCAAGCCGTGCGCGCTTGTCCGGCGGCAGATCCGCGCCGTTATCCCGGAAGCTCTGCATGCTTAGTTCCATGTACCGTTCCTGTTCGGGGCTCAGGTGAGTTTGCCGCAGGCGTTCCTCCGCGGTTTTCAGGACTTTCCACAGGGCCTGGTCTTTCGTGACGGAGGAAAGGAAGGCGGACACGCGGGGAGCGACCGAATCCATGGCCTTGCGAAGTTCCCCGCTGTCGCACAGACTTTTCAGGACATAAGCCTTGCACATGCCTTCCGTAAGGAAGTCATTGCTTTTCTCCAGCGCGCCGAACGTATTTTCATACGTCATTTCCTCCGGACGGAGGCGGCTGATTTCCTCTATGGCTGTCCGGGTGAGGCGCATGGCTTCCTGAATATCCGGTTCCAGCTTGTCCTGAGTCAGCCGGCTCCAGCGGATGGGACGCTCCCTGTCCAGGAAAGGGTGGGCGGAAGTGGCCGCCGGGGAAGGAAGGGCCACGGAGAGGAAGAGGAAAAAGAGATGAAGAGACTGCCTGAGTAAACTCATGGCGGCCATCCTACCGGAAGCCGGTTTCTCCTTCAAGCCTTGCGCTTTTCGTGTCTGCATCAGGGGAAAAGCCGGGGCCCGGTCTTGAACGGCTTCCCATTTGCATGTATGAATCAAGGGGATGTCCACCAAAATCTTTCTCTATGATACTACGTTGCGGGACGGCGCGCAGAGTGAAGACGTCAATTTGAGCGCGACGGACAAGGTCCGCATCGCCCGCCAGCTGGATTATCTGGGCATGGATTACATTGAGGGCGGCTGGCCCGGCGCCAATCCGGTGGAAACGGAATTTTTCAACGCCATGAGAGGTGTCGGACTAAGGAATGCAAAGCTGGCCGCCTTTGGAAGCACGCACCATCCTTCCCATACTCCGGAGACGGACCCCACGCTGACCGCCCTGATATCCAGCGGTGCGCGGGTGGCCGCGGTTTTTGGGAAATCCTGCCCCCGCCATGTGGAAGTGGCCCTGGGCATTTCCCGGGAACGCAATCTGGAAATCATCGGCAATTCCATTTCCTTCCTTAAGAAAAATATGGAAGAAGCCTTTTTTGACGCAGAACACTTTTTTGACGGCTTTAAGCGGGATCAGGAATACGCCCTGGCTGTGCTCCGGACAGCCAGGGAACATGGAGCGGACTGCCTGGTGCTGTGCGATACCAACGGAGGCACCATGCCGGAGGAAATCAGCTCCATTATCAGGACGGTCAGGGAACGCCTGCCGCATGCCCTTCTGGGCATCCACGCCCACAATGACTGTGAACTGGCCGTCGCCAACAGCCTGGCCGCGGTAAACAGCGGAGCCATCCAGGTGCAGGGGACCGTAAACGGCATCGGGGAGCGTTGCGGAAATGCCAATCTTTGTTCCGTCATCCCCAACCTCCAGGTGAAGATGAAAGGCTTTTCCTGCCTCAGCGGCGCCTCCCTGACGCGGCTCAAATCCACTGCCGCCTTTGTCTCGGAAGTATCCAATCTGGCGCCTTTCCGGCGGCAGCCCTTCGTGGGGAACGCCGCTTTCGCCCACAAGGGCGGAGTGCATGTCAGCGCGATCATGAAGGAAGCCGCTTTGTACGAGCACATCGACCCCTCCCTGGTGGGGAACGCCCAGCGCGTGCTGATGACGGAGCAGGGCGGCAGGAGCAACATCCTTTCCCTGTCCCGCACCCTGGGCTTTGAACTGGAAAAGGGAGACCCCCTTCTGGACGTGCTTTCCGCCGCCGTGAAGAAAAATGCCGCTCTGGGGTATGATTACGTGGCCGCCCCGGCCAGCGCGGAGCTGCTCTTCCTGCGGCACATGCCGGACAATGCCTTGAAACCGTATTTCAACATCCTGCGCACTGTGGTGCTGACCTCACGCCATGAAATGGACCCGGACATGATGGTGGAAGCCTCCCTCAAGCTGGATGTCCACGGCAATGTGGAGCACACCGCCGCCGGGGGCTTTGGCCCCGTGCATGCGCTGGACAGGGCTCTGCGCCGCGCCCTGACGCGCTGGTATCCGGAATTGGAGCAGATGCACCTCATCGACTACAAGGTGCGCGTGCTTTCCCCCACCCGGACGAACATTCCGGAGGCTGAGGATGAAAACGGCACCGGCTCCAATGTCCGCGTGCTTATTGAGTCCTCGGACGGCGTCGCCACCTGGACCACCGTGGGCGTTTCCTACAACATTATTGAGGCCAGCCTGGAAGCCTTGGCGGACGCCGTCACGTACAAGCTCTACAAGACGGAGCAGGCCAGGTGGCGTGCGGAATGCTGATGGGCGGCCCTCATGGCTTTTCCATTTTTTCCCCGTTCCCTTGCGTGGGGCGGGCCGGAAGCTGAAGGGCGGAAAAAGTTCCTCCTGCCGGTTGAATGGTTCAAAATGAACAGGAAGAAGATCAATGAGCTTCGTGAACAGGCCCGGGCGACGGTGTTCTTTTTTGAGACGGCTCCTGTGTTCTTTCCTGTTCTCCATTCATGTTGGTCAATCACGTTGCCGCAGTTAACGCCGGGACGCCGGATTGCTGCCAGTTTGCCCGGAGAACGGATGCCCTGCCGGAAAAATACCGTTATTTTTCCGGTTTTTGCTTCCCGGCCGCATCTGCCGGGGTAAATAAAACATTGACCCGCCAGCGGGGAAGCTTTATCCTGAAATCCTCATTCAACCAGAGGTAGATTACAGCCGTGGAGGACGATATTATTTGTACAGAAAAAATCATTGCGGAACGCAAGACGTTCTTTCTTGATCTCAAACAGAATGCGCGCGGCAAAGTGGTGCGTATTACGGAAAAGGTGAGCTCCAACCGGGACCGGATTATGGTGCCCGCGGAAATTTTGGATGATTTCATCGCCGCTCTCCAGGATATCCGGGAGACACTGAAGCAGCAGGGGGAATAAATTTTCCCCCTCCCTCCTGTTTTTTATTTCACCAATAGCGGGGCTGCGGCCGTCCCGCCATTTCTTAGTATCCGGGGCATTGCAAATCCGGCGGGCAAAAAGCCGTTTTGTCTGAATTAGGCGTTGTCAAAAATAAAAAAGGGAGTATTTTTACTTCCCGGTTTTGCCGTCCCCTTTTTTCATATTCCGGAGCATTCTGCATGCCGGAGGCACGGGGCCGGAATGTTGATGCAACCATGAATATTTCAGATATATGACGACACAACAGGAATTGACTCCGGAATTGATACGGGCTGCGCTGACCACGGTAAAATTTCCGGGGTTCAGCCGCGATATCGTATCTTTCGGGCTGGTGAAAAAGATTGACATTGACGCTGAAAACAACGTCACGATTGATTTGGTGATTGAGAGCAAGAATGCGGATATTCCCCGTTACATTTTTGAAGGCGTTCACGGCGTGATGAAACATTTGCCCGGCGTGAAGCATTGTGACGTCAATATTGAGCATAAGGCTCCGGAAGCCAGGAAGGGAATCAATGACGACCCCTCTACCTGGAAATCCTCCGTTCCCGGAGCCAAACATGTCATTGCCGTGGCTTCCGGCAAGGGCGGCGTGGGCAAATCCACCGTTTCCGCGAACCTGGCGGTGGCCCTGAGCAAGCTGGGGTATTCCGTCGGTCTGGTGGACCTGGATATTTACGGCCCTTCCATGTCCCTGATGTTCGGCACCAAGGAACGCCCCGGAGCCAATGAGAATGACGAATTTATCCCGGTAACGGCCCATGGCGTGAAACTTCTTTCCATGGGGTTGCTGATTAATGAATCCGATCCTGTAGCGGTGCGCGGTCCCCTGGCGACACGCTACGTCCAGCAGTTCCTGCGCAACGTGGCATGGGGGGATGTGGATTTTCTGATTCTGGACCTGCCTCCCGGCACCGGAGACATTCAGCTGACTATTGTCCAGACGGCCGAACTGGACGGCGTGGTGGTGGTGACCACCCCGCAGGAAGTGGCGCTGATTGATGCCCGCAAGGCGATCGGTCTCTTTGAACGGGTGGGAACCCCCATTCTGGGCATAATTGAAAACATGAGTTATTTCCAGTGCCCCTCTGACGGCAAGATTTACCATATCTTTGGCGAAGGAGGCGGCGAACGGGAAGCGGCCAGGCTGGGAGTGCCCCTGCTCGGCAAGATTCCGCTGGATATTTCCACCCGCTCCGGCGGGGACGAAGGCCGCCCCGTGGCCCTGGAAGAGCCCGGGCAGAATCCGGTTTCCGCCGCGTTCCGCCAGGTGGCTGAACAATGCGCCCGTGTGGTGCTTGACCGCTGAATGCCCGGACGGGGCGGGAGGCCCGGTACGGTTGGCAACCTTTAACTTTAAAGCCGGATTGGAGCCTGCCGCTCTGGTCCGGCTTGTTTGCCGGCATGTTCCGGCTTTTTGAGTGAGGATGCATGGAAGGGAATAAAAAAAATGAATAAGACGTGGAATTTGAAGGAAATGAAAAAGTTGATACCGCTGGCCCTTCCGGTGCTGGTGGTCAACCTCTCCATTGTGGGCATGGGGGCGGTGGACGCTATTGTGGCCGGGCGCGCTGGCGTGACGGACATGGCCGCCGTGGCCCTGGGGTCTTCCGTGTACCTGCCCGTGGCTCTCTTCGCCTGCGGCGTGTTGATGATCATCGGCCCCGTAATTGCCAACATGCGGGGGAAAAGCCATGAAAGCCGCGTGGGCTACATGACCAACCACGGCCTGTGGCTGGCGTTCATGCTCAGTCTGGTTTCCATGCCGGTCATTTATGTGTTGAGAAATGTGTTCGGCTGGATTTCCGATGACGCCGCCATGTGCCAGATGGCCTCCGCCTACATGTTCGCCATTATGTGGGGCCTTCCCGCCAACTTGGGGTTCGTGGCCCTGAAGAGCCTGAACGAAGGCTCCAATATGACACGTCCCGCCATGTACGTGGGATTGTGCGGCCTGTTGCTCAACATTCCCCTGAACTACATGTTCGTCTTCGGCATGTACGGTTTTCCCCGCATGGGCGGAGCGGGGTGCGGCGCGGCCACGGCAGTCATTTTCTACATTGAATTCCTGCTGATGTTCCTGCTGGTTTACTTCAATCCCAAGCACAGGCCGTACCGCAGGCACATCATTTCCTGGCGGCGGCCTACGCCTTCCGTCATCACACACCTGGTGCGGCTGGGCGTGCCTATAGGCGTTTCCCAGCTGTGCGAGGTGATGCTCTTCTGCGCGGCGGCTCTGGTGCTGGCTCCGCTGGGAGAGACGCAGGTGGCTAGCCACCAGATTGCCGGGAACGTGGGCGGCCTGGTGTTCATGCTCCCGCTTTCCGTAGGGCTGGCGGCTTCCATCCGCGTGGCGTACCATCACGGCAGGAATGACCTGGCAGGCACCAGATCCGCCATTCTGTCTTCCTATGTGCTGGTGCTCACCATCTGTCTGTGCACCTTTGGAGGCATCACCCTGTTCCGCGAGCAGATCGTGCACCTGTACAATGACTCGGAGCTGATTGTCAGCACGGCTTCCGTCCTGCTGGTTCTGGCGGCGGCCTACCAGCTTCCGGACTGTTTGCAGGTGCTTTCCGTCGGGGTTCTGAGAGGATTCCGGGATACGGCGTCCATTACCTTCATTACGTTTTTCTCTTATTGGATGGTAGGATTTCCGGCGTGCTACATCCTTGCCCGTACGGACTGGATTGTCCCGGCCATGGGAGCGCGGGGCATCTGGACGGGATTCATCATCGGCCTGGCAGTAGCGGCGGTTCTGCTGCTCTGGCGCGTAAGGCGCACTACCAGGCGGGAATTTTCCCTGATGAGGCAGGCGGGGGAATAACTTTCATCTTCTTCATTCCCGATATTAAAAGGGCGGCTTTCAGGGAGAATTAAGTTTCCTAAGCATTTCCCTTCCGAGAGGAGGAATGCGATGTTCCGGAAAGTAAACATGGCCGGAGGCATGGCGGAGCGTGCGTCAAGCGCGTTCCGGTGATGTGATGATGGCGTGCGGGAAATGAATCCCCACGCCATCATTATTGAATTATGTCTATTACAGTTACCAATCCGGAAGGCCGGAACGTTGAATTCAAGGACCAGCGGGGGCCGACCTGCGGTCTCTACGCCTTGTCCTTTGTCCTGGAATATCTTTATGATATTAAAATCCCCGCCACGGCAGACGGGGACAAGACCAGGGAATCCCTGAGAAACAAGTTCAAAAAGGACGGAAGAACCGTTATTGGAGAATTATATGACGCTACTTCAAGCATGGCTGATTATATCAAGGCGCTTGACCCGTCCAAAATCAAGTGTCAGTCTGTTGCCTGTGACGTCACTTCCATCATTGAAACGCTGAATGGCGGAGGCCTCTGCATGGTTCCTTTTTGCGTGGATGCCTCTGGCAAACCCGATCATTCAGGAATTCACGCTCATTGGTGTGTTGTGCAGAAGAATGTGGCCCATGCGTCCAGAAAATTGGCGGACACCTGCCATTGGGGCGCGAAATTCCTATTTGACTTGGATGTTTTACGGACCAGCAATAACTCCATTCAGGACGTGCTGGAATCCTGGTGGGGCAAAGACAAGGACAGTACTGACCTGGAGTATTATTCCTGTGACTCGGAACAGAGCGCAACGGCGGTTGATTCCCTGGGGGAAATCCATCAGCTCAAGCCCGGTTCCGTCAAGAAAATTCCGGCAACTGCCCTCAGCCGGAAATTGGCTGGAAAGATGCTGGTTTTTACCAGGTAGTTGAGCGCCGCAGCGGATGGATTTTCAGGAATCCGTAAATGGCAAAGCGGGCGGTCCCCTCCATGAAGGGAACCGCCCGCAAACGGTTTGAGCAGATGCTTCGGAGATTTTAGCCGATGCGTTCCACTTTCACGGAGTGGGACTGACCGTTGATGATGATGGTCAGGTCACGGGAACCGGAAGGGCCGCTTACCCGGGCGGTGATTCCGTTGTCAATGACGGTCATGGACGGCGCGGCAGACGCAGGCGTTGCGGCAGGAGCGGTGTTTACCTGTACGGGGGCTTCTTCCTTAGGTTCCGGCTTTTTGTAGAAGTCTTCCACCTGCTGCGGGAACATGGCGTAGATGACGCAGTGTTCGTCGTCCGTGGGGAGCCCCTTTTCCGCAAGCTTCTTGCGCAGGTCTTCCATGCCGGGCTTGATCAGGTCCGCCGGACGGCAGGTGATCGGGTCCTTGCCCATCTTTTCCGCGCAGAGTTTCTGCACTTCCGGGTCCACGGGAGCCGAGGTGCGGCCGTAGTAGCCCAGGGCAATGTCCGCCGCCTGGGGGGTGATGTTCTTCCAACGGCCGAACTTAACGTTCAGCATCGCCTGCACGCCTACGATCTGGGAGGTGGGGGTCACCAGCGGAATCCAGCCCAGGGCCTTGCGGACTACCGGGATTTCCGCGAATACTTCCTCAAATTTGTCTTCCATGCCCTGTTCCTTGAGCTGGGTGCGGAAGTTGGAAAGCATGCCGCCGGGCACTTGATAGCGGAGCGTGTCGGAGTCCACCACTTCGTTGCGGTGGGAGGCGAATTTGCCCAGACCTTCATAGACGGGTTTGAGCATTTCGGAAACTTCAATGAGCTTGTCCGCGTCGTAATCCGGCTTGCGGGGATTGCCGTTCAGCAGGGCAAGCATGCGCAGGCAGTCCGGCTGGCCCGTGCCGTTGGCGAAGGGGGAGATGGAGACATCGCACGCGTCCACTCCGGCGTCAATGGCGCTGAGGTAGGTGGAGGCGCCGAGGCCGGCAGTGTCATGCGTGTGGATCCAGACGGGGATGTTCAGGTCTTTCTTCAGGGCGCTGACCAGTTCCTGGGTGACATACGGAGGAATGAGGCCGGCCATATCCTTGATGACGATGGCGTCCGCTCCCATATCCGCGAGTTCCCGCCCCATGTCCACAAAAGTCTGCGTGGTGTGCACGGGAGAAGTCGTGTAGCAGATGGTGCCGTGGGCCTGAGCTCCGGCTTTCTTGGCGGCGCGGATGGAGGTTTCCATGTTGCGCGGGTCGTTCACGCAGTCGAAAATGCGGAAGATGTTCATGCCGTGCTTGGCGCTCATGGCGACAAAGGCTTCCACCACGTCGTCCGCATAGTTGGTGTAGCCCACGATATTCTGGCCGCGCAGCAGCATCATGTGCGGCGTCTTGGGGGCCGCTTTTTTCAGGGCGTCCAGCCGGTCGAAAGGCCATTCTTTCAAGAAGCGCAGCCCGGCGTCGATGGTGGCGCCGCCCCAGGTTTCCAGGGCGCTGAAGCCCATGGAGTCCAGAATGGGGGCGATGGGCAGCATGTCTGCCGTCTTCATGCGGGTTGCCGCCAGGGATTGATGCCCGTCGCGCAGAACGGTGCAATTGAATGTAACAGGATTCATTATTTAGTTAACTGTTGTTAAAAATTGAAGAGGTGGCTTCTGGAGGATGATTTTCTCACAGCCTCCCTTGCAGGTCAAGCATACAACAGCGGATTCGCCGGAAGAACTACTGGACGGGGGCCGTCAGTCGCGCCAGGTTGCAGAGCATTTTGAAGCCCAGGGATTTGTTATTGTAATCCGCCAGGGATTCCCTCTTGGAGGAGGAAAAATCCTGCTCCAGCATGGCTTTTACCTCCGCGCAGGCAGAGGGGGAATGGATAACGGCGGTGATTTCAAAGTTCAGGGCCAGGGAACGGTTGTCCAGATTGGCGGTTCCCACGGTGGCTATGTCATCGTCCATCAGAACTACTTTCTGATGCAGGAACCCCTTTTGATAGGCCCAGAGCTGGATGCCGTATGTGTCCAGGTCCCGAAGGAAAGTAAAGGAGGACAGTTTCACCAGAATATGGTCCGCCCGCTCCGGACGCAGGATGCGCACATCCACGTTCCGCAGGGCCGCCGCCTGCAGGGCGGCCATGACTCCCTCGTCCGGGACGAAGTAGGGGGTGGATATCCAGAGCCTCCGGGTGGCGCTGTTCGCCAGGGCGATGAGCGCAGTTTTCCAGGCGGGAATGACGTCTGCGGGGCCGGAGGGCAGGATGAGCAGGGTTTCATCCTCCGGCTGGGGCGTGATTTCCCAGCGGAGGCGGGGAAGGGAGGAGGGGCCGCATTTCAGCATGGCCCAGTTCCAGTCTTCCAGAAAGCTGATTTGCGTTTGCTGGACGGAGGGGCCTTCAAGCTGGACAAACGTGTCGCGCCAGTAGCCCAGAGCTCCCTTGCCCAGGTATTCTCTGCCTATATTCATGCCTCCGATGAAGGCGGTGGAACCGTCCACCACCACCAGTTTCCGGTGGTTGCGGAAGTTCAGCCGCAGGATGTTGCTCAGGAAATGGCGCTTCCCGTTGAAAGGTTCAATGTTCACTCCTGCTTTCCGCAGGGCGGAAATGTAACCGGGGGGGAGCTTGTGGGAGCCGATTTCATCATACAGCATGTAAATGCGGATGCCGGCCCTGGCCCGTTCAATCAGCAGGTCCTTCAGGTTCTGCCCCACGGAGTCGTTTTTGATGATGAAGAATTCAATCAGGATGTAATGCTCTGCGTTCTTGATGGCGTCGTAGATGCGCGGGAAAGCGTTGGCCGCGTCAATAAGCAGGCGGCAGGAATTGCCGCGGCAGACGGGCAGCCGCACGATATTGGAAAGCGTGTGCATGATTTTTCCCGCCGTGTCGGATGACTGTACGGCATACGGAACCATGCAGTTTGTAATTTTATCCGTCAGTTCCCCCCATGCGGATTCGGGGTCCGTCTGGCGGCGGCGCGTTTCCACATATCCGCTGAATCTCCGGCGTCCCAGGATCAGGTAAAAGGGGACGGCAATATATGGAAATGCCAGCAGGGAAATGAGCCACGCGATTGTTCCCTGAGGCGTACGCGTATGGAGCAGGGCCGGAATCAGGCAGAAGGCGCCTGCAATGTGGCAAAAGGCGGCAAATCCCAAATATGGCTCTTCAGGAATGATCATGGAACGGAAAACCGGAAAAGATGCGGGGGATGAAAACGGCGGGGAGAAGTGAAAAGGCTGGCTTTTGGAGCAGGAGATGATACTAAGGTGACGCATGCTCGTATTATCACGGGTCCAGGGATTAGAAAAGCGTAATTTAAGGGAATGAAGCAGTATTTGGCACTTTTGGAGGATGTCCTGAGCAATGGAGCGGGGCGGGAGGACCGTACCGGAACGGGCACTATCGGCGTGTTCGGGCGGCAGAGCAGGTATGATTTGCGCGACGGTTTTCCATGTCTTACCACCAAGAAGCTTCATTTACGCTCCATCATTTATGAGCTGCTCTGGTTCCTGAAAGGAGAGACCAATATCAAGTTTTTGAAAGACAACGGCGTCAGCATCTGGGATGAATGGGCCGACGAAAACGGGGATCTGGGGCCCGTGTACGGCGCGCAGTGGCGCTGCTGGCCGGGAAACGACGGCAAACCCATTGACCAGATTGCCAGACTGGTTGACGGCCTGAAACACAATCCATGGTCTCGGAGGCACATCGTCAGTGCGTGGAATGTGGCCCTGGTGGATGACATGGCCCTCCCTCCGTGCCATTCCCTGTTCCAGTTTTGCGTGATTCCCGCCCAGCCGGGAGAAGAAAAGCACGGCCTTTCCCTCCAGCTTTACCAGCGCAGCGCGGATCTTTTTCTGGGGGTTCCCTTCAACATTGCTTCCTATGCGCTGCTGTTGCTTATGACCGCCCAGGTATGCGGGTATGAAGCCCGGGAATTCATCCATACGTTCGGAGATCTGCACCTGTACCGGAACCATCTGGACCAGGCGAGGGAACAACTCTCCCGCACGCCCCGTCCTCTCCCGGTCATGAAGCTCAATCCGGAGGTAAAAACCATTGACGGATTCCATTATGAGGATTTTGAGCTCGTGGGGTATGATCCCTTGCCGCACATCAAGGCTCCCATCTCCGTTTAGAACATTCATCCCTTAATCCATCATGTCACAACCCGTTACTTATACAGGAGTGGTCGCCATGGCTCCCGACCGCGGCATTGGTTGCCGGGGGGCGCTCCCTTGGCATTTGCCGGACGACCTCAAGACGTTCAAGCGCATTACGATGGGGCACCCCGTGCTGATGGGCCGGAAAACGTATGAGAGCATAGGCAGGCCTCTTCCCGGCAGGCAGAACATCGTGCTGACCCGTGACCCGGCGTGGACGGCGGAAGGCGTTCAGGTGGTTCATTCCGCAGGGGAGTTGGAATGTCTGGAATTGATGGACCCGGAAATCATGGTGATCGGGGGGGCGGAGATTTTTTCCCTGATGATGCCGGCCATGTCCCGCATGTGGGTTTCCAAAGTAAAGGGGGAATATCCGGCGGATACTTTTCTTCCTCCATTTGAGAACCGGCTGGAGCGTGTCGTCCTGAAGGAACATTTTGAAGATTTTGACCTGTATTTGTACGAGCAGGTCAATTAGCCGCTCTTGTCCGTAACTCCGCGGGAGGCGCTGAAGCATAAAAAAGAAAAAGACGGGGCGGCCAGGGCCGCCCCGTCCTTCATGGAGCAGTTTTCCTTTACATTTATTCCGCCTTTCTGGCAAACAGGCCTTTCACCCATTCGCGGTAACGCTGGAACATGGCGTACAGGGCCGGAATGAACAGAATGCCCACCACTGTAGCGAGAATCATGCCGTAGAAGGTGGAGATGCCAATGGCTTTGCGGCTTGCCGCGCCCGCTCCGGAGGCGATGACCATGGGGAATACCCCGATGATGAAGGAAATGGCCGTCATCATCACGGCGCGGAAGCGCTGCCGGGCTCCTTCCAGGGCGGCTTCCTGGATGGGAACGCCGCGCTCCCGCTCCATCTTGGAGAACTCCACCATCAGAATAGCGTTTTTCCCGGCCAGGCCCACCAGCATCACCAGGCCGAGCTGAGCGTAAATGCTCAGGGGCGTGTTGCAGATAATCAGGCCGAGCAAAGCGCCCAACAGGGCGACGGAGACGGAGACAATGACGGAAATAGGCACCGTCCAGCTTTCATATTGCGCCACCAGGAACAGGTAGCCGAAGAGCAGGGCCATACCCATCAGCAGGACGATTTTCCCATCGTTCTGCCGTTCCTGATAGCTCATGTCCGTCCAGGTGATGGAGTAATTTTCCGGCAGCGGAATAGCCTCAATCTGGTTCATCAGCTCGCCGCTGCTGACGCCGGGTTTTGCCTGGGCGGTCACTTCTGCGGACATGAGCTGGTTGAAACGGGATATTTGCCGCGGCCCCACCATGTAAGACAGGGTGGCTACGGAGCTGAGAGGCACCATCTGGCCCTGATCGTTCTGAATGTAGGTGTTCATGATGTCATTGATGGTGGTGCGGTCCTCTGCCGCGGACTGCATCTTCACCTTGAACGTGTAGCCGATCAGGTTGAAATCATTGATGTACATGGAGGCCAGCTTGCTTTGAAGCGTCGTGAAGATGCGGCTGACGGGCACGTGCATGCTCTGCGCCTTTTCACGGTCGATGTTCAGGAAAAGCTGGGGGGTGTTCGCCTCATACGCGCTGCGGGCGTACATGGTTCCCGGCAGTTTGTTGATTTTGTCCAGCAGGTCGTTGGTCACTCGTTCCAGGTCCTTGGGAGTTTCCTCCCCGCTGGCCTGGAGCATGAAGGAGACGCCGCCCGTCAGGCCCAGCCCCATGATGGCGGGCGGGCTGAACACGGTGGCCTTGGCCGCCGGAATTTCATCACACAGGATGGAAGCTTTCTGCATGATGGAATCCAGGGAAAGCTCCGGCGTCTTGCGTTTGTCCCAGGGGTCAAGCTGGGCGATGCACATGCCCAGGTTTTCCCCGTTGCCGCCCATGAAGCTGAATCCGGAAGTGGAGGAAACCTGGCGCACGCCGGGGATGCTCATCAGCTTCTGTTCCGCACTGCGCATGGCCTGTTCCGTACGGCCCAGCGTGGCGCCAGGGGCCAGCTGGATATCACAGAAAACGGTGCCCTTGTCTTCCGGCGGAAGGAAGGATTTGGGTACGGTCTCAAACAGTTTCCAGTTGCCGACCAGGACAGCGGCCAGCAGAATCAGCGTAAGCCACGCGCGGCGCACCATGATGCCGGCGCATTTGATATAGCTTTTGCGCGCCCATTCCAGAGAGACATTGAAGGGGCGGAAGAGGCTGAACCTGCTCTGTTTCTTTTGCTTCCTTTTCAGCAGCAGAACGCACAGCGCGGGGCTGAGCGTCAGGGAATTGATGGCGGAAAGGCAGAGGGCCACGCACATGGTTACGGAGAATTGCATGTAAATGTTCCCCACCATGCCGCCGAAGAAGGCGATGGGCACGTAAATGGCGACCGTCACCAGCGTGGTGGCGATGATGGCGCCTGTAATCTGGTGCATGCTCTTCCTGGTGGCTTCTTCCGGCGAGAGATCCTCCGTCTCCAGAATGCGCATCGTATTTTCCACTACGATGATGCCGTCGTCCACTAGGGACCCGATTACCAGAATAAGGCCGAACATGGTCAGCACATTGATGGAAAAGCCCAGGGGCAGCAGGATGGCGAAGGTGCCTATCAGGGAGACGGGAATGGCGAGCGCCGGAATGAGCGTGGCACGCCAGTCCTGCAGGAACAGGTACGTGATGCCCACCACCAGAATCAGGGCGATGACAAGCGTTTCCACGATTTCCGCCATGGTGGCGGAAATGTATTGCGTGGGGTCGTAGCTCACGACGTAGCTCACACCTTCCGGGAAACGTTTTTCCAGCTTCTCCAGCGTGTCTTTCACGCCGTTCATGGCTTCCAGGGCATTGGCGTCATCCAGGCGGTACACAGCCATGTTCACGGAGTCTTCCCCATTGTTGCGGCTGCTGCCCGTGTAGGTTTCCGCGCCCAGCTCAATGCGGGCAATGTCGTCCAGCCGGGTAACGTGGCCATCCTGGCCCGTGCGGACAATAATCTTGCTGAATTCCTCCACGGTCTGCAGTCGTCCGGTGACGTTCACCTTGTATTGGATGAAGTTGTTTTCCCCTTCCGAGCCGATGGAGCCGGCCGCGGCCTGAACGTTCTGCGCCTTGATGGCGTTGGAAACGTCATCCGGCGTGATATTCAGGGCGGACATGCGCAGGGCGTCCAGCCAGATGCGCATGCTGTAATTCTTTTCCGGCATCAGGTTGACGGCAGAGATTCCCGGTACGCGGGCAACCTCATCCTTCACCCTGGTCTTGACGAAGTTGTTCAGCTCCAGGGAACTCATGCTGGTGGACCGGAAAGCGAAGAATCCCAGGATGTCAGAGGAGCGTTTCTTGATCTTGATGCCCTGGTCCGTCACCTCCTTGGGAAGTTTGTATTCCACCCGTTTCAAGGCGTTCTGAACGTTCACCATGTTGATGTCCGAATTCGTGCCGCTCTTGAACGTCAGGGACAGGGAATACCCGCCGGTGTTATCTGACTTGGAGGAGAAATAGAGCAGGTTTTCCAGCCCGTTGAGTTCTTCCTCAATGGGGGAGGCCAGCGTTTCCATCACCACCTGGGCGCTGGCACCCGTATAGGTGGCCTGCACGTTGATGCTGGTGGGCGCGATTTCCGGATACTCCGCAATGGGGAGCTGGTTCAGGCAGATGCCGCCAGCCAGCATCATCAGGATGGCGATGACGATGGCGAATTTGGGGCGTTTGATAAACAGGTCCGCAATCATGGGTAGCTCAGTTTTGAACGGAATATACCGGATTCACCTTGGCGCCGGGACGCACCTTGTGCATGCCGTCGATGATGACGACTTCCCCTTCCTTGACGCCGGAACTGAAACACTGTTCATTATTGACCGTGTTGCCCAGCGTAACGTCCCGGCGTTCCACGACGCCCTGGTCGTTGACGATGTAAACGTAGCTCTTGTAGGCATCGTGCATCACGGAGGAAATGTTGGCAGCCGGGAAGCGGTCCACGTTTTTCTTGGAAAGATTAACCGTGACTACGCCGCCGGGCGTCAGCACGTCTTCCGGATTGGGGAATTTTGCCCAGACATTCAGGGTGTCCGTGGTCGTCTGGACGGTATTGTCCGTCATGAAAATCCTGCCCGGCTGGTCGTATGCCTTGCCGTTGGCGAGGTTGACGGACACAAGGGCGTCTTTCTTCATATTTTCCTGGGTGCCGAACAGGGAAAGGAAATCGCGTTCACTGATAGGGAACTTCACGTACACTTCATCGATGCCTGTAATGGTCACCAGGGAACCGGAGGTGGGGGTGATGTAATTGCCCGTGGAAAAAGTGACGCGGCCTGTGCGGCCCGTGATGGGAGCCGTGAGCCTGGTATAGTTAAGATCGTCCTTCGCTACCGTAATGGCGGCGTTTGCGGACTGGATTTCCGCTTCCAGGGCATGCATGGTGCTCTTGGCGTTTTCCACCGTGTCCATGGAGACGGATTTGGAGGCCAGCAACCTGTTATAGCGTTCAAAACTATTTTTTGCGTAAAGCAGTTTGGCTTCAAGCTGGGCCTTTTTGGCTACCGCTTCCTCCACAGCCGCCCTGTAGCGCGTATCCTCAATTTCGAACAGGAGATCCCCCTTCTTCACGACCTTTCCTTCCCGGAAACGGGTGGCTACGATGTTGCCGGAGACGCGGGGTTGCACAGTCACCCGGTCAATGGCTTCCACCTGGCCGATGTACTTCTTGTTCACCGCGCTGTCAATAGCGGCGGCTTTCTGGACGAGTACGGTACTGGGTTTGGCTGCAGCCCCTCCCGGCGTTCCTTGGGAATAACCCGGAACAAACAGGGAAAAAAGCAGGCCGGAACCGGCCAGCAGGCGGAGGGGCGCCTTCCGATGATGCGTGTGTTTTTTCATATGGTATTATTTACTGTAAACGTGGTTGTAAAGGGTATCCACAATACGGCAGAAATTCTCCTTGTCCTCTTGCGACAGAGTGCTGAACAGGGTATCCAGTTTTTCCTTCATGCCGTTGAAAAGCATCTGGAACCTGGATTCGCCTTCCTCGGAAAGGCGGATGCACAGGGAACGCCTGTCGCGGGGATTCTCCTTGCGGTCGAACAGGCCTTTCTTCACCATGCTGTCCACCAGCAGGGAGGTGGAGGGAATGCTCATGCGGAGATAATGGGCAAGCTCTTTCAGGGGAATGCCTTCCTGGCGGTTGGTCATCAGGTGGTTCAGGGCACCCAGGGCGTTCATCTGCCGGACGGAAAGCCCCATGATTTTCTGGTAATGGCTCTGGTCCACCTCATTCAGGTTATCCCTTTTGAACTGGTGAAGGATCGTCTCGAATTTGTGAACGGAGGCTGTGATATCCGCGGCAGTCTGAAGCATGGGGGTGTTATGTCAAAACCGGTTAATTGTTGTCAAACTAAAACAAATAAAGTTGAGAAGTTATTGCTGTATTGAAATAAATCGGGTAACTGAAAAGTTACGGTTTCTTCACCGTACAAACCGCCGACGGTTGCAGAAGTTGCAAAAAAAGTCTTTTTTTCTTGTCACCGGGGTATAAAGGCGTGTATAAGCCTCCACGTCCCCGCTGCAAGGCAGGGACGGCATCCAAGGTTATGGAGCGGTAGCTCAGTTCGGTTAGAGCGCCAGCCTGTCACGCTGGAGGTCGCGGGTTCGAGCCCCGTCCGCTTCGCCACCTTGTTCAGGAAAAACAGCCGCCTCCGGGCGGCTTTTTTGCATTCGGACTTTTACTGTTCCTGCATTCCGTCTGCTGTTTCAAGAAAGCCGTCCGGGAGAACAGCGTTTTTCTGAGGCATTGGGACAGAATTTGCTTTTACGATTCGTTTCCCGGCGATTTTGCTTTGTAGCAACAGCAGCAAAGCGTACCGCATCCCTTCCGGTTTGCGGGAAAATGCCCGTTTTCCCTTACCGTCGGAGAATTGCTTTCCTGCAGGGCAGGGGAGCGTGCTTGATTTGGGCGCAATCTTCCCTCATGATGTCGGCATGATTCTGGAACTGCACTCCCCGTTGGACATGCATCTTCACCTGAGGGACGGCGATATGATGAAGCTGGTCGCTCCGTTAAGTTCCGCCTCTTTTGCCGGGGCGGTCATCATGCCCAACCTGGTGCCTCCGGTGGCTGATGCGGGTGCGGTGCAGGCTTACCGGCAGCGGGTGCTGGACGCTTGCGGAGACGATGTATTCCAGCCGTACATGACGGCATTTTTCCGCTCCTATTCAGAAAAGGAATTGTCCCGGCTCAAGGAACTGGTGTTCGGCATCAAGCTGTACCCGGCAGGAGCCACCACGAACAGCGAAGGCGGCGTGAAGGCCATGAAAGATGCGGAAGCTACCCTGTCCATCATGCAGGAAATGGATATTCCTTTGCTGGTGCATGGCGAAAGCCACGGCTTCGTGATGGACCGGGAGGCCGAATTCCTGGATGTTTACCGTGATTTGGCCACGCGCTTCCCCCGGCTGACTATCTGCATGGAACATATTACCACGGCCGCCGCCGTGCAGCTGCTGGACGAATTTGAAAACCTGGCCGCCACGGTAACCCTCCAGCATCTTCTCATTACTTTGGACGATGTGGCCGGTGGCATGCTGAGGCCGCATCTGTTCTGCAAGCCGATCGCCAAAAGGCCGGAAGACCGGGAAGCCCTGTTGCAGGCTGCCCTTTCCGGGCATCCCCGCCTCATGTTCGGCAGTGACTCCGCCCCCCATCCCATCCATGCCAAGGAAGCGTGCGGATGCGCCGCCGGCGTATTTACCGCCCCCATCGCTCTTCCTCGTCTGGCGGCCCTGTTTGACGAACACGGAGCCCTGGACCGGTTGCAGGGCTTTGTTTCCGGTCATGCCTGCGCTTTGTACGGGTTGAATCCGCCTGCCAGGACGGTCCGTCTGCAGCGGCGTGAAATGCTGGTGCCGGACGCTTATGAAGGGCATGGACAGAAAGTGGTGCCGATGGATGCCGGATGCACCATTCCCTGGAGACTGATATAAGGGGCTTTTCCAGGGGAAGATGACAGAAAGCTATTTAAGGGAACCGTCTTTATACTGGATATTCCGGGCGATCTCACTACAATCCCTGCCCATGGATCGGATTCGCGTTTATACGGGTGGAGTTGCTTCCTGTAATGGTTACCTCTTTAAGACGAGGGATAACGCTTACGTGGCGGTGGACGCTCCGTCCGGCTTCGCGGACTGGATTTATTCCAAAAAGCCCGATATCATCATCACGGATCTTCTCATCACCCACCAGCATTTTGACCATGTGGAGGATGCCTGCCGCATGCGACAGATTTTCGACTGCCGCATTCATGCCGGGCAACCTTACAATGAAAGCCTGACGCTGGAAAAAATGGCCCGCGACGCCTGGGGGCTTCCCCTCAATGTTCAGCCGTTTGTGGTGGATGAAATACTTACTCCGGACATTCACACGGCGAATTGGGGCGGCCTGTTGTGGCATCTCCACCAGGTGCCCGGCCATTCTCCGGACAGCATTGTTTACGATTTGCCGGATGAAGGAATCATGTTCACAGGTGACGTCATTTTTGCCGGCTCCATCGGGCGGACGGATCTCCCGGGAGGAAACCTGCGCCTGCTGAAACAGGGCATTGAAAAGAAAGTGCTCAACCAGCCCGCCACGACCATGATTTTCCCGGGCCACGGTCCATATACCAACGTGAAAAACGAACTGCTGACCAATCCGTTCATCTCCTGACCGCGATTCCCGCGCCGCTGTACGGAATCGTGTTCTACTCTTTAGCAAGCATACAAGATCAATGTTATTTTCAGAATTAGGTTTATCGGAACCCGTCTTGAAGGCGGTGGAGAAATGCGGTTATGAACATCCCACCCCCATTCAGGAGCAGGCCATTCCCATCATTCTGGAAGGCAGGGACCTCATTGGGGCCTCCCAGACGGGGACGGGGAAAACCGCTGCTTTCGCCCTCCCGCTGCTGACAAGGATTCAGCCCATCGGCAAACCTCAGATACTGGTGCTGGAACCCACCAGGGAACTGGCCGACCAGGTGGCGGAATCCTTTGCCGAATACGGTGAATTCACCGGGTTGAAAGTAGCGTTGCTGTATGGCGGCGTGGGGTACGGAAAGCAGACGGAAGAGCTGAAAAAAGGGGCGGACATCGTTGTGGCCACTCCCGGCCGGCTGGTGGACCACTTCTACCGCTGCACCATGCGCTTCGGAGAAGTCAAGGCCCTGGTTCTGGATGAAGTGGACCGAATGCTGGACATGGGGTTCCTGCCCATTGTCCGTAAAATCGTCAACCTTTGTCCGTGGGAAGGAAGGCAAACCCTCTTCTTCTCCGCCACCATGCCTCCGGTCATCGCGGGATTTGCCAAATGGTGCCTGACGGACCCTGCGGAAGTTACCATCGCCCGGCGTGAAGTGGCCGCCACCATCAGCCATGCCTTTTATCCGGTAGCTCTGGACCAGCGGGATGAACTGCTGTTGGCCCTGCTCAAGGGGACGGACTTCCGTTCCGTCATGATTTTCACCCGCACCCGCAAGGAGGCGGACGCGGTATGCGGCATGCTCAAGCATCATGGCTACCGCGGGGAGGTGGCCGTCATGCACTCCGACATTCCCCAGAAGGAACGCATGGAGGCGCTTAAGGGATTCAAGAGCGGAAAATATGATATTCTGGTGGCTACGGATGTGGCGGCGCGCGGCATTGACATCAGCGGTGTGACCCACGTCATCAACTACCGCGTTCCGGAAAACGCGGAAGACTATGTGCACCGCATCGGCCGTACCGGCCGCGCGGAAGCTTCCGGGGATGCGTTCACGATCATGACGGCGGATGAGCTGGACTTTGCTGCGGCTGTGGAAAATTTCATTGGGAAACCCATTGAACGCAAAAAACTGGACGGGTTCAACTACACGTACACCGCCCTGTTGGAAGACAAGCCCGTCAAATCCGTCCGCAAGCCCAAATCCGCAGGTCCCAAGCGCCGCAGGCGCTAAGGAGGGGGGGAAACGTGATGTTTCTCTCTGATGGAATGAAGATCATCCCATGCGCATTCTTGCCATAGACCCGGCCATCCGCAACACGGGTTATGCCGTGGTGGAGGGAGATTACCGGCGCGCGCGCGCCCTGGACTATGGAACGCTATCCATTCCCCGGAGCGTGTCCCAGTCCGGCTGCCTGCTTGCCATCAAGCAGCATTTGGGCAATCTCATTGACAAATGGAACCCGGATGAAATGGCGGTGGAGCGCATCATCTATGTCCAGTCTCATCAGACGGCCATCACGATGGGTGCGGCCAAGGCGGCCGTGGTCATTGCCGCGGCGGAAGCCGGGCTGCGTATTATGGAATATTCCCCCAAAAGCGTGAAGCTCTCCGTCGTAGGGCGCGGGGCCGCTCAAAAAACGCAGGTCGCCTTCATGGTGCGGGCTCTTTTGGAACTCCGGGAAACGCCGGAATCCGATGCCGCCGACGCTCTGGCGATCGGCCTCACCCACCTCTTTTCTGCGGACCCTTTGAAGGCCCACATGATGGAGAGGAAATACATTTAGCAGTGATGAGAGATGAGCGTAAAAACCGTACTTGCAGCCCGCGGATTGAAATCTGACCGCCCGGCGCTGTTCTCTAATCACTGATTCAAGCCGTCAGGGCCTGAACGTCCTCCCTTTCCCGTCCTGCCACGCCTTGAGAAGGGAAGCATACATTTTGTTGAGCTGTTCCAGGGTAGCTACACGGAATTCCACGGTATTCGTATTCGGGTAAGCTTTTGCGACGGTTGTATCCGGGTCAATGCTGCCTCCCGTTGCCCGGTTGACGGCGCCGGCCCCAAGCTCCTTCGCACGGTCAGTCACATTCCTGATGGCGTTGATACCGGAATTTTGACCCAGCGTTTCCAGATAATAAAACTTGGTGGGCGTATTCCCCAGGGTAATCAGCGTTACTTCATACACCATGCAGGCATTGTCCAGAATATACCTGTGCTGCGCCACCGCTACAATCCGGCTGAGATGCACCACATACTGCCCCTCCGGAAAATTGCCTATCCAGAACTGGCTCTGGTTGTAGTCATCCGTGGACGGGACGGCGGCTCCTTTCTTGGACTGGGCGGAAAGAGGTGCGGCTGCACAAACAAATAGAGCTAAAACAGGAAGGAAGAATCGTTTCATGTTTTCTATTTTAATATCAGCTCTTACTGTATGGGAAGGAAAAATCGTTGAATGTTTGCGGGGAGAACATGTCTGTCCATGGATAAATGTCATCCCTTTTTTCAGTTGCTCCCTTGCGCCGGAATACATGACTGTCTGAATAATATTTACTGGCACAGTTCATGATGTTGATAAGAAATGCCAATACTCCTGTTTCCGGATGAAAAACCTGAAACGTACGTAAAAAGGTAATGGGATCAGGGTGTTATGGCATGGAAATTTCCATGGAACTTATCCATGCATCCGAGCAATTCCCTGAATTTATCCGTATTGCCTTCAATTTTAATCATGCCTTTGTCCAGAGCTGTCTTTAAGGGCATTGCCCGCATGGCGACCAGGGCGAAGTGGAGCCTGTCTCCGGTGATGACTGCGTCGGGATGTTTGACCAGTTTTCCTTCGCGGTACATCAGCACTTCGTTTTCAATCCAGAAGCCGTATGATCTTCCGTTTTGGGCAATCCAGTTGAAAGCCAGTTTTTTCCCTTTGGATTTCTCACTATTCAGGCTGACGCCCAAATAGTCGAACAGCAGTTCCGGAGTCAGGGCATATAAAGTGTCCGTCAACGTGAGTTCGCGGGAGTTTTTAAGCAGCCCGATTCCCGGTTCTCCGGCATTGACGAGAAGTTCATCGTTCCGGAATGCGGATTCCGTTTGATAACCGAATTGTTTCCACATATTTTTTACCAGATTCCTTATGTTTCCTCTTTTTAGATGGGCAGACATAACGTGCCTTAATGTCCTGGCGTCTTGACGATAGTCCTTTTGCCCGGTGATTTCCGGAGGGCTATTCCTGATTCTGCCGCTTTCCGGAATCGGATTGATTATTCCCTCAATTTCTGCGGGAGAATACCCTTTGCTAACCAGGTTCAATATCCGGTCATGCATGTATTTACAGTTGCGGCATTCCCTGGCCAGGAACCGTTTGATATTGTCTTTTCCTATTCTGGGCCAATGGTGTTGTGAGAATAAAATCTCTATTTTGTCTTCATAACGCTGAATGGCTTGATCAAGGGCTTTCCACCTGTTTTTTGCGTCCCTTATTCTGGATACTCCCAGAGTGCAGATATCATGTATGGCACTTGCCGTGTCCTCTCCATAAAAAAGCGCCTTGAATTGGGGAAAATACATCAGTGCGGCAGAAGAGGCCCCCATTCCGGGAACCGCCATGAATTCCATTTCTATGCCGTCTATGTCCAGCCCGGATGCCGTTCTTTTGGTACTGGCAAAATAGTTGGTATGTGGATGTGCATCTACAACAGCCTTGATCGGCCGTTTTCCCGCCTTCCGGTAATAGAGGTCAAGACTCTCGGCCATGGTTCCTTTCGGGACGAAAGGGGCAATAATCATGATGCCTTCCCGTCCTTCAATAATAGTTATGTTCGGAAAACCTCCGCCGTGAATCTGGTAAATTCCTTTTGTGACTTCAGACAGCGCGTTTTTGGCATTGGGACGGGAAATGCTCCACGTACCCGGTTTGTCCCCGGGGCCTTGTTCCGCATCTTGAGTGCCTTGACGGTCATTTTGATTCGCATCGTAAACTCCGGGAGATTTTTTGTTGTCTTCAACGGGATGCCTTAGCGCCTTTTTGGATTGTTTTGCCATACCGACGCCTGTACCGCCCCATGCAAATATTGCCAGAAGCGTGGCTGTCAAATAGTTCATTTTTGTTTTCATGATCGGAGTTTCATTAACGGAACGCGTGAAAAGTAAAAGGAAGGCCGGTTCCCATATTTTACTTTGCAGGAACAATAGACTTGCCAATAAAGAACAATGTTCGAAAAATGGCAGTATGTTAATATCTGATTACTAAAGTTTTTAGCTGATTGGCCGGAATTCCCGCCGCAAACGGGAAGTTTTTCGTTTTTTTATACCGCTTATTCTTCTGGTGGAAGGCGGTTGATATTCGGAGTGCCTTGAAGTAGGGGGGAAAAATCTGTAAAAGGATTTTTTTGCCCGTTTTTAACGGGTTTATGGAAAGAACATGGCTGGAAATGCGGAAAAGGGTATGTTAATGAACAGGGCATGGAAAGATTGTATCGTCCGAATGTTGCGGGGATGATGGTCCGGCAGGACGGGAAATTGTTGATTTGCGAGCGTTCCGGGCAGAAAGGGGCCTGGCAGTTTCCCCAGGGCGGAATTGACCCGGGGGAAACGGCTTTGGAAGCCGTGCGGCGCGAGATTGGGGAGGAAGTGGGGTTTTTGCCGTCCCAGTATGATATTGTGGAATCCCGGAAGGGGTATCGTTACGATTATCCGCCGGAGGTGCTGGAGTATGTTCGTGAAAAGCGGCGGCAGCCTTTTGTTGGGCAGGCGCAGGAGTATTTCCTGTGCCGGCTGCATGCGGATGCTCCGGAACCCGTCCTGGATGACCGGGAGTTTTGCGATTACAAGTGGATAGCCCCAGCCGAATTTAAGCTGGAGTGGCTGCCGGAGTTTAAAAAGAAAGTTTACGCCAGGGTCCTGGAAGATTTCTTTAATGTCCGGGCGCGGGATAAGTGAAGTGGCTCAGCAGGTCATGTGCGGCGGAAACGGGGTCCATTTTGTCCCCCGCCACCATGTTTTCCAGAATGGGCATGCGGGACGCTACGGCGGGGTGCTGTTCAAAGGCGGTGAGCAGGGCTTCATGCACCAGGGACTGGACCCATGAAAGGGACTGGCTCCGGCGGCGGCTGTACCAGAATCCGGATTCCTTCATGCTGTCCCGGAAGCGGAAGAGCGTCTCTTCAATGGTGTCCAGGCCGCGTCCCTCCAGGGAGGAACAGGTGAGGACGGAGGGCGTCCAGCCGGGAGTGGGGCTTTGCAGGTAGTGGAGTACCATTTTCAGTTCCTGGCAGTGGGCTGCGGCGCGCTGGCGGTTGTCGCCGTCATCCTTGGTAACTACCAGGATATCCGCCAGTTCCATGATGCCCCGCTTGATGCCCTGGAGATCGTCCCCGGCTCCGGTGATGAGCAGGAGCATGAAAATGTCCACCATGGAGCGTACCGTAGTTTCCGACTGGCCGACCCCCACGGTTTCAATGAGAATAATGTCAAAGCCCGCGGCTTCGCATGCAATCATGGTTTCACGCGTTTTCCGGGCTACGCCGCCCAAAGAGCCGCCGGAGGGGGAAGGGCGGATGAAGGCGTTTTCCTCTCCGGAGAGTTCCTCCATGCGTGTTTTGTCTCCCATAATGGAACCTCGGGAGACTGAAGAAGACGGGTCAATAGCCAGCACAGCCACCTTGAACCCTTTTTTGCATAGGTAAGTGCCGAAGGCTTCAATGAAAGAGGATTTCCCGGCGCCCGGAACGCCCGTAATGCCGATGCGGACGGCATTGCCCGAATGGGGAAGGAGCCTGGAGATGAGGGCGCGGGAAGATTCCTGGTCCCGGACGGCATTGCTTTCTATCAGTGTAATGGCCCTTCCCAGCAGGGCGCGGTTTCCGGCCAGTACTCCCTGGGCCAGTTCTTCTACGGAAGGGCGGTGCGGACGTGCAAATTTGATGTTGCTCATGGGAAAGAGAGTGCGGATTATTTGAAAGGCGGTTCGTTTTCTTTGGTGCGCTCCATATCATAATTGAAGCGTTTGAGGATGAATTGACGGTGGTCGGCCAGTCTGCGCCGGAAGTTTTCCCAGGAGCGCACGCTCATTGGTGACCAGCCGGCTTCCGCAATGGCGCAGGCACGCGGATAGGCGCGGTAGAGAATGTGGTTCAGGGTAGGGAGATGTTCTCCCCACACGGTGCCCTGAACGCCGGTGATATGGTTTGTTTCCTTTTCTGGTCTGCCGTAGGTGGGGTCCAGCCTGTAGCTTTGCTCCAGCGTGGTGGTGGGCATCCATCCCCGGTTGCTTTGCCCTGGAAGTTGCGGATAGTCCAGGTAGCAGTGTTCCCCGGCAGCAATGATCAGGGAGAGCCCCTGCTTTTTCGTCTCCGTGATGGTGGACGGTGTCAGTCCCATGCGCCAGGTGAAGACGGTGTCTCCTTTGTTGTAGATGTTGGTCCTGGCCCACGGTTTTTCATACCATAGTTGGATGCGCTTGCCGTGACCAGCCAGCATGGAGGACATTTTTTTGATGAATTCCTTCAATTCCTCGTGGACGTCCTTCATGCCTTTTTGCTCCCGGTACTGGATGCTGAGGGGGCATTTGGCCCAGGTTTTTTCCAGGGGTGCTTCATCGCCGCCCAGATGGACGATGCCGGACGGGAAAATATCTTTGAGTTCCTTGAAAACAGCGGCATAAAATTTCCAGACTTCCGGTTTGTGCGGGCAAATGAGGTGGAGGGTGACGCCTTCATCGGTCTTCACTTTCGTATCCGGGTTCGGGAAGCAGAAGAATTCCGGGTAGGCTGCCGCCAGGGCTTGGTTGTGCCCCGGCACGTCTATTTCAGGGATGACCTCAATGCCGCGTGCTGCGCAGTACGCCACCAGCTCCTTCAGTTCCTGTTTGGTGTACATCCCTTCATGGGGAATTCCGTTGCGCATGCTTTCTTTCCGTTTGGAGGAGATGCTTTTGAGTTTGGGGTAGCCGGGCACCGGAAGACGCCACCCCTGGTCGTCCGTCAAGTGGATCTGGAGCTTGTTGAATTTGTAGTAAGCCATCATATCCACAAATTTTTTCAGATCGGCCGTGGGGATGAAAAAGCGTGCGGGATCTACCATGAGGCCGCGCCACGGATAGCGCGGCTTGTCCGTGATGACGCCGCAGGGGATGCCCTCCGGCTGTCCCGCCAGCTGGTCCCGGAGCTGGCGGAGGGTTGCCAGCCCGTAAATTCTGCCTTCCCTTCCTCCGGAAGCAAGGTGCGCCCCCTGCGGGGTGACTGTGAGCCGGTAGGCGTCCGTTCCCAGGGTCGGAACTTCCTGGTCGGAAAGAAGTTTCAAGGTTCTGGTACTGTTGTGCTGCAGCTCCGTTTTTTCCGGTTCAGGGATAACGCTGTATTTGTCCGCTGCGGCGGCACATGCCATGTGGGCGGAAAAAATGGCGCAGGCCAGGATGAGGGGCAGTTTAAACATCATGAAGAACTGTTTCGGAAAAGATTCTACCATGGTAAGGGATGCGTGATAAGGAAAAACGGTGAAATTACTTGTTGTTTTCCCAGCGGAAGGCCGGTTCATTCCCCTGAGTGCGCTCCATATCATAATTGAAGCGTTTGAGGATGAATTGACGATGGTCGGCCAGCTTGCGCCGGAAGTTTTCCCAGGAGCGCACGCCCATCGGTGACCAGCCGGCTTCCGCAATGGCGCAGGCGCGGGGATAGGCGCGGTAAAGCAAGTGGTTCAAGTCCGGCAGGCGTTCCGCCCATACGGGGGCATGCACGCCCCGGATATGGCCTGCCTCTTTCTCCGGTTTTCCAAAAGCGGGATCCAGGTCATAACATTTTTGCAGGGTGGTGGTTTTCATCCATCCCCAGTTGCGCTGCCCCTGAATCTGGGGAAAATCCAGGTAACAGTATTCGCTGGAGGCCATAATCAGGTTCAATCCCGCCTTTTTCGTCTTCTCAATGGACTGGAGGGCCTGGCCTTGCCGCCATGCGTAAACCGTTTCCCCCGGATGGTAAATGCCGGCGTTCCCCTCATACCAGAATTGCGGCGTTTGCCCGTTTTTGGCAAGCAGAGCTGCCGTTTTCGCAAAAAAGGCTTTCATCTGTTCCTGTTCGTCTTTCATGGCTGCCCTGGTCCGGGCTTCCCGGCACAGAGGGCATTTTTCCCAGAGTTCCGTGGGGGCCTCGTCCCCGCCCAGATGAACGATGCCGGACGGGAAGATATCCTTGAGTTCATTAAAGACGGCGGCATAAAATTTCCAGACTTCCGGCTTCTGGGGACAGACCAGTTCCTTGCTGTTTCCCGCTGTCGTCCGCACGTTCATGTCCGGTTTGGGGAAGCAGAAAAATTCCGGGTAGGCGGCATGAAGCGCCTGGTTGTGGCCCGGCATGTCTATTTCAGGGATGACATCAATGCCGCGCGCTGCGCAGTACGCCACCAGTTCCTTCAGTTCCTGTTTGGTGTACATCCCTTCGTGGGGGATTCCGTCTCCGAAGCTTTCCTCCCGCCTGGATGCGACGCTTTTCAATTTGGGGTAGCCGGGCACGGGCAGCCTCCAGCCCTGGTTGTCCGTCAGATGCAGGTGCAGCCTGTTAAATTTGTAGTAGGCCATCATATCCACAAATTTTTTCAGATCGGCCGCGGGGATGAAATGCCGCGCGGGATCCACCATGAGGCCGCGCCACGGATAGCGCGGCTTGTCCGTGATGACGCCGCAGGGAATGCCCTCCGGCTGTCCCGCCAGCTGGTCCCGGAGCTGGCGGAGGGTTGCCAGCCCGTAAATTCTGCCTTCCCTTCCTCCGGAAGCAAGGTGCGCCCCCTGCGGGGTGACCGTGAGCCGGTAGGCGTCCGTTCCCAGGGACGGAGCCTCCTGGTCGGAAAGAAGCTGTAAAGTTTTAGCTGTTTCCTGCCTGAATTCCGTTCTGGACGGCTCTGGGATAATGCTGTATTGGGCTGTTGCTTCTGCCGGAGGGGAGAAGGAGAGCAGAATGCCGCCGAGAATGGGTAAGGGCCGTGCCATATTTCCAATATAAACGGGGAGGAAACAGATTCTGTCAAAGAATCATCTTTTGCTTCCAGATTTTTTGCCGTCTCCTTGTTGTCCGGCGCGGAATCGGTAATAGAAAGAAAATAAAAAGACCGCCTCCGGAGAGACGGCCTTTTTATTAGAAGTGGTAGCCCTATGAGGACTCGAACCCCAAAATACGGAACCAGAATCCGCTGTGTTACCGATTACACTATAGGGCTATGTAACGGGCGCTTCTGCGGCGCGGGCGCATTAAAGCGGAAGATGCCGTTTTTTGCAAGTTTTTTTTTACTCAAAGATATGTTTTGATTGGAAAAAGGCTGTACAGGTAAGCGGCAGGCTGTTTTTTCCGGAATTATCCGGCCAGGCTTTTAAAGTACGCCAGTACGTGCTCCTCCGTGATTTGCTGGCGGTGCGCCTGTTCATGCCTGCCCTGGGACTGCTTCCATGGGGAGGACGGGGCGGTGTTGATGCGTCCGAGCTGCTGGGCCGTATATTTGCCATAGACGTTCCAGATATGCTCCAGAAAGGGGATAATGTCCGTTTCCTCCTCCAAAGGGGGCTGGCGGCGGCTGGGATGCTCTATGGAAGAGTAGGGCGGCTGATCCTTGTATTCATGATAAATGGAAGGAAGTACCGGACCGGAAGGCCAGGCTTCCACCCGTTCATTGATCAGGAAAGCGCCAGTCCGGTGCAGATGCCACCAGTCCGCCAGAATGACCAGATGGTTCAGTTTGACGGGCGTCAGGATGAGCCCCTTGGCGTTCGCCTGCTGAATGAACCAGTTGCAGAGTTTTTGCGTGGTAGTGGAGTTTGCCATGCTGAAATGGGTTGCCTCCATTATAAAAGGCCGCAGGTATTTCTCAACACTAAATCCGCTTGCGGTTCCGGCGCTCTGGCGGTCGGCATAGGCAAATGGCTGTGCCGGGATTCGTCAGGTCCCCGGCATGCCGCTTCCTGCTCCGCAGGCGGGATGCCTGAAAATATGGCGCAGGTTGTTCTAGCGGGGAGGGTGCCGGAGGTTCCCCTCTCCCGGGCAGCTCCTGGTGATGTGCTTCCCCTTCCGGAGATTTCCGGGTCAGGCCGTGTGCATGGCAGCGGAGTTGCTTTCCGGGGAAGAGAAGACTGTCAAAGGGAAAGAAAGCGCGCTCTGCGGACAACGTCTTCCGGAGAAAGGGCGTAAAGGCTGTCCAGCAATGATACGGCAAAGGAACCGGGGGAGGGGCTTTGTTCAAAGGCCATTTCTCCGGCAATGCCCATGAGTACGGCTGTGGAAACGGCCGCCTGCAGGGGGGTGGGGGAGACGGCGGCGCAGGCGGCGGACAGGGCTCCCATGGAACAGCCCACGCCCGTGACCCGGGACATCATGGCGTGGCCGTTTTCCGTGGCGGTTACCTGGCGGCCGTCCGTGGAATAATCCGTACGCCCCGTAACGAGCACGGCCGCCCCCGTGTGCAGGGCCAGTTCCCTGGCCGCATGCAGGGCGTCTGCGCTGGAGCTGGTGCTTTCCGGCCCTTTCGTGATGGAGGAATAGCCGGCCAGGGCCATGATTTCAGAAGCGTTTCCGCGGATGATGCGGGGGGATTGTTCCTTCAATTGCCCCGCCAGCCGCGTGCGCAGGGAAAGAGCCCCTACGGCCACAGGATCCAGCACCCAGGGGATATTCAGCCGGTTGGCTTCCCGCACCGCCGTTTGCATGGCGGCTCCCTGTTCGCGCGTCACGGTGCCCAGGTTGACCAGCAGGGCGCCTGTTCCGCTGCGGAGCATGTCCACCGCTTCTTCCGCGTCGTTGAGCATGGCGGGGACGGCGCCTATGGCCAGCAGGAGATTGGCCGTCAGGGGCTGGACGACGGAATTGGTCAGGGAGAGAACCAGCGGGGCCGTTTCCCTGATTTTTTCCAAATCGGCGGTAACGGCTTGAACAAGGTCTGTCGATGAAAGCATGGCGTTAAAAAGTGCTTGATTGTCCAGTGTTTCCTGCGGTCCGTCCGTCAGGCAAGAGCCCGTGCGGCGGCTTCCGGATTCTCCGCTCCGCAAATGGCGGAGACAACAGCAATTCCGGAGGCGGTTCCCGTGGCGCGCACTTGACGGGCCCGTTCCGCGTCCAGGCCGCCGATGGCGACAACGGGCAGGGGAGATTGGGAAGCCAGAGCGGCGAAGCCTTCCACGCTCAGTACGGGAGGGGCGTTCAGCTTGGAAATGGTGGGGAAGACGGGGCCCATGCCCAGGTAGTCCACCAGGGAGGCATCCACAGCGCGGAGCTGTTCTTTATTGGAGACGGACAGCCCCAGGATTTTATCCGGACCGATCATGGCTCTGACGGATGGAACCGGAAGGTCCCTCTGGCCGATGTGGACGCCGTCTGCTTCCAGCGCCAGAGCCAGGTCAATGCGGTTGTTGACGATGAAGGGAATACCGCGGGAAGCCAGGAAATCCCGTATGGGCAAAGCTTCCCGGTAACAGGTTCCCGCATCCGGATTGGTGGAGCGGTACTGCACGATGGTAACTCCTCCGTCCGCCGCTTTCCGTACGGTTTCCAGAAGGCTGAGGCGGCACTTGGATGCTTCATCCGTGACCAGGTAGAGATGGAGATTGAATTTTTTCATGGCTGGGAATGGAAGGAATCAGTCCGTAAACAGAGGGGTGGAAAGATAGCGGTCCCCCGTGTCCGGCAGCAGGACGACGATGGTCTTTCCTTCATTCTCCGGGCGCCGCGCCACCTGTGTGGCGGCCCAGAGAGCTGCTCCGGAGGAAATACCCGTCAGCACGCCGTCCGTGCGCGCCAGTTCCTTCCCTGTGGAGAAAGCGTCTTCATTGGTGACGGCGATGACTTCATCGTACACGGAGGTGTCCAGCGTTTCCGGCACGAAGCCCGCGCCAATGCCCTGAATCTTGTGGGGGCCGGCCGTGCCCTGGGTCAGCACGGGGGAGGAGAACGGCTCCACAGCCACGATCCGGATGTCCGGATTACGGGATTTAAGGTACTTGCCCACGCCTGTGATGGTGCCTCCGGTACCCACGCCCGCCACAAAAATATCCGCTTTGCCTTCTGTATCATTCCAGATTTCCGGGCCTGTGGTGCGGAAATGCGCTTCCGGATTGGACGGGTTGGCGAACTGGCCGGGGATAAAGCTGTTGGACAGTCCCGCGGCCAGTTCCTCCGCCTTGGCGATGGCTCCCTTCATGCCCAGCGCGCCGTCCGTCAGCACCAGTTCCGCGCCGTAGGCTTTCAGGAGGTTGCGGCGTTCCACGCTCATCGTCTCCGGCATGGTCAATATAATCCGGTACCCGCGTGAAGCGGCCACCGCCGCCAGGCCGATGCCCGTGTTTCCGCTGGTGGGCTCAATGATGACGGAATCCGGCTTCAGCTTCCCGGCGGCTTCCGCCGCATCAATCATGGCCTGGGCAATGCGGTCTTTCACGCTGCCGGCAGGGTTCAGGTATTCCAGCTTGGCCAGGAGCGTGGCGTTCAGGCCATTCCTGCGTTCGTAATTGGTCAGTTCCAGCAACGGGGTGCCGCCGATCAGTTCCGTAATGTTTTTATAAATTCTCATGGCTTGTAGGAAAAGAGCGTTGCTGCCGTTAAATCGTTAGAGAATGGCGCGGAAGCCTTGTTCCAGATCTTCCAGAATATCGTCGATATGTTCCGTCCCGATGGAAAGCCGCACGGTGGATGGCGTAATGCCTCCCGCCTTCAGTTCCTCCTCCGTCATCTGGGAATGGGTGGTGGAGGCCGGATGAATCACCAGGGACTTGACGTCCGCCACGTTCGCGAGCAGGGAGAATAGTTCCAGGCTTTCGCAGAATTTGCGAGCTTTTTCCGCGCCACCCTTGATTTCAAAGGTGAAGATGGAGCCGCCCCCGTTCGGGTAGTATCTCTTGTAAAGGTCGTGGTCCGGATGGTCCGGCAGGGAGGGATGGTTCACCCTCTCCACCTGGGGATGGGAGGCCAGATAGTCCGCTACGCGCAGGGCGTTCTGCACATGGCGTTCCACCCGCAGGGAGAGTGTTTCCAGCCCCTGGAGCAGCAGGAAGGAGTTGAACGGGCTGATGGTGGCTCCCGTATCCCGCAGCAGGGTGGCCCGGATTTTGACGATATAGGCCAGATTGCCGCATACCTCAGCGAACACGGCTCCGTGGTAATTGGGGTTGGGCTTGCTGATGCCGGGGAACTTGTCGTTCTGCGTCCAGTCGAATTTACCGCCGTCCACAATCACGCCGCCCATCACCGTGCCGTGGCCGCCGATGAATTTGGTAGCGGAATGCACCACGATGTCCGCTCCGTGTTCCAGGGGGCGGAACAGGAAGGGCGTGGCGAACGTGCTGTCCACAATGAGCGGGATGCCGTGGGCGTGCGCCACTTCCGCCAGCGCTTCCATATCCACGATGTCGCAGTTCGGGTTGCCCAGGCTTTCCACGTACAGGGCCTTGGTATTGTTCCGGATGGCCTTGGAAAAATTCTGAACGTCCCTTGCATCCACAAAAGTGGTTTCTATGCCGGCGTCCGCCAGCGTATTGGCAAAGAGATTATACGTCCCGCCATATACGGTGGAAGAAGAAACGATGTGGTCCCCGGCCCGGGCGATGTTCTGGATGGCATACGTGACAGCGGCAGCCCCGGTGGAGACGGCCAGCGCGGCCGCCCCTCCTTCCAGGGAGGCGATGCGTTTTTCAAAAACATCTGCGGTAGGGTTCATCAGGCGGTTATAAATATTGCCCGGCTCCGCCAGGGCAAAACGGCCTGCCGCCTGTTCCGAGTCTTTGAAGACATACGAAGTAGTGGCGTAAATAGGCACGGCGCGCGCATCGGTGGCCGGATCCGGACTTTCCTGACCCACATGGATCTGGCGTGTTTCAAATCGATGGTTCTTACTCATGGTTTTTATATTCCTATCGGAAAACTAGGGAATAAATAATGAAAAGGAAAGCAGATGTCAAGCTCCGGGTAAAAAAAACGGGACATGGGCCGGAATGGGAAAGGAAGGGGAAATGTTCAGGCCCGCGGCCGCTGCTTAAATGCCTGCTCCGTAGTCGCAGCCGATTTCCTTCTGCTGCTCAGCCAGATCTTCCAGCGTTACGCGGCGCAAATAATTCTCAATGACTTGTTGCAGCCCGCGCCAGAAAGGCAGCGTGGCGCAGCCGGCCGCCCGCGGGCACGGATTCTCGTGGGAAGCCGTGCAGGAAAGGGGCAGGAGGGAGCCTTCCGTCAGTTTCAGGATATCTTCCGTAGTATATTCGCGCGGATGCCTGGAAAGGCGGTATCCGCCGGCCTTTCCCCGGAAGCTCTGGACGAATCCCGCTTTCAAAAGGATGGCGATAATCTGTTCCAGATAACGTACGGTAACGTCCTGCCTGGCGGAAATCTCCTTCAGGGAGATGTAACCCTCGTCGCGGTGCTGGGCGAGGTCAATCATCAGGCGTAGCGCGTAACGTCCTCTGGTGGAAACCTTCATCATACTGGCTAACTAAACGATATTTCTGTCTGTCCGTCAATCGGGAAAGAAGCCCCCAGAAATGGGCGGCCGGCTTGGCCCTTTTCCCTCCTGCCTGGTTTAGTGGGTGTAGTGGCGGGGTACCCGGGGGCCTATTCCGGTAAAAATCTCCCAGGAAATGGTGCCGGCCTTTTCCGCCAGTTCCGTCACGGGGATATGCGGCCCCATGATTTCTGCGGTCATGCCCGGTTCCGCGTGCGGCGCCCGGCTGACGTCCACCATGATCTGGTCCATCGTCACGCGCCCGAGAAGGGGGCAGGAAACGCCGTCCACCATGACGCGGGCGTCCTTGTGGGCCAGGGAACGCAGGTAGCCGTCCGCATAGCCTATGCCTACGGTCGCCACCCTGGTGGGGTGGTCCGTCACAAAGGTGCCCCCGTAGGAAATGCCGTGGCCTTCCGGCAGCGTGCGCACCACCGTCAGGCGGGAAAAAAGGGCCATGGCCGGCTTCAATTGCGCGGCCCATGGGGAGGGAATGGGGGAAAAACCGTACAGCACCAGGCCGGGGCGGCACATGTTGTTGGAGGGAATTTCATAATCCAGGGAGGCGGCGCTGTTGGCCAGGTGGCAGTACTTCAAAGGCAGTTTTTCCCGGATGCGGGCGGCCATCTGTTCAAAGCGGGAGATTTGCCTGAGCGTAATCTCCCGGTCCTCGTCCGCGCAGGGAAGGTGAGCGCCCAGGCCTTCCAGATGCAGGCTGTCCAGTTCTCCCAGGCGGGAAAGCAGTTCTTCAAGCTGGTCCGGCAGGAATCCGCCGCGGCCCATTCCCGTATCCACGGAAAGGTGGATGGGCAGCGTCTTTCCGTACAGCCGCGCCAGGGAATTGTAATGCGCGGCTTCCTCCATGGTGGAAATGAAGGAGCGCCAGCCGTTCAGCACGATTTCCTCCCGTTCCTCCGGGAACGCGGGGCCCAGGATGTAAGGGCGGGTGCGGCAGCCCGCCTGGCTGATGCGCCGGGCTTCTCCCACATTGGCCACCCCGAAGAAAGCGATGCCTTCCGAATCCAGCGTGCGGCAAACCTGTTCCAGGCCGTGGCCATAGGCGCCGGCCTTCACGACGGGCATGTAATATTCCCCTTTGGCCGCCTGTTTGACGACATTCAGGTTATGGCGGATGGCCCCAAGGTCGATTTCGGCCCAGGCGCGGGGAGGGCTGGTTGCTGGCATGGTTGGAGAATGGCGGAAAGGTTGAAAAAAGAGGGGCGACGGACGCTCCCGGCGCAGGGGATTGTCCGCCTTTGGCCACGCAATTCCAGACGGATTTTTGTCAGTCTTTCGAACTTTCAGAAGGTATAAAAACTGCCATGTGCTGAAACACATGGCAGTTTGATAAAAATGCTTTTGTTACCGGTGTGACTGGCTGGCAGTCAGGAAAATCGGTTTGCATTTCAAATTTTGTCTTGAATCCGTTGGGAATTAAAGTGATGTTCAGATGTTTTGTCAACTGTTTTTTTCTGAATGGAATAATTTTTAAAATACTTGATGGAATGCAATATTGGCATATAATACGAATTAAAGCAGTTTTTTTGTGATGTCGCGTTCTCTCACTTTTTCGTTTGATATTGGTTATGCATCCATTGGATGGGCTGTCATTGCTTCCGCATCCCATGATGATGCGGATCCCTCGGTTTGCGGTTGCGGTACGGTTCTGTTTCCGAAAGATGATTGTCAGGCATTTAAAAGGCGTGAATACAGACGTTTGAGACGCAATATCCGCTCCCGGCGCGTTCGCATCGAGCGTATCGGCAGATTGCTGGTTCAGGCGCAAATCATCACGCCGGAAATGAAAGAAACTTCCGGGCACCCCGCTCCCTTTTATTTGGCGTCAGAAGCGTTAAAAGGGCATCGAACTCTCGCCCCGATTGAGCTTTGGCATGTTCTCCGCTGGTATGCTCATAACAGAGGGTACGACAATAATGCCTCATGGTCTAACAGCCTTTCAGAAGATGGCGGGAACGGTGAGGATACCGAGAGAGTGAAGCATGCTCAAGATTTGATGGATAAACATGGGACGGCGACCATGGCGGAAACCATTTGCCGGGAGTTGAAACTGGAAGAAGGCAAAGCGGATGCTCCGATGGAGGTTTCAACGCCGGCTTATAAAAATCTCAATACCGCCTTTCCTCGCTTAATCGTGGAAAAGGAGGTACGGCGCATATTGGAGCTTTCCGCGCCTCTGATTCCTGGGCTGACTGCGGAGATCATAGAGTTGATTGCGCAGCATCATCCCCTGACAACGGAACAGCGCGGCGTGTTGCTTCAGTACGGGATAAAATTGGCTCGGCGTTATCGTGGAAGTCTTTTGTTCGGGCAGTTAATCCCCCGTTTTGATAACCGCATCATCAGCCGCTGCCCTGTCACGTGGGCGCAGGTGTATGAAGCTGAGTTGAAGAAAGGCAATTCTGAGCAAAGCGCCCGTGAACGGGCAGAAAAACTATCCAAGGTGCCCACGGCGAATTGCCCGGAATTTTATGAATACCGCATGGCCCGGATTTTATGCAATATCCGCGCAGACGGAGAACCTCTTTCTGCAGAGATACGCAGAGAATTGATGAATCAGGCCCGACAGGAAGGCAAGTTGACCAAAGCCTCTCTGGAGAAGGCTATTTCTTCCCGTCTGGGAAAGGAGACAGAGACTAATGTAAGCAACTATTTTACTTTGCATCCTGACAGCGAAGAGGCTCTTTACCTGAACCCTGCCGTGGAAGTTCTGCAGAGAAGCGGCATCGGGCAAATTCTTTCGCCGTCTGTGTATCGAATTGCCGCCAATCGCCTGCGTCGCGGGAAGTCCGTTACTCCAAACTATTTGTTGAATTTGCTTAAGTCTCGTGGGGAATCTGGCGAGGCGTTGGAAAAGAAAATAGAGAAAGAATCTAAAAAGAAAGAGGCGGATTATGCCGACACTCCGTTAAAACCCAAATATGCGACGGGGCGTGCGCCGTATGCCCGCACCGTCTTGAAAAAAGTGGTGGAAGAAATTCTTGATGGAGAAGATCCGACGCGTCCTGCCCGGGGGGAAGCGCATCCGGATGGGGAACTGAAAGCGCATGACGGTTGCCTGTATTGCCTCCTTGATACGGATTCTTCCGTGAATCAGCACCAGAAAGAGCGCCGTCTTGATACGATGACCAACAACCACCTTGTGCGTCACCGTATGTTGATTCTGGATCGCTTGCTGAAGGATCTGATTCAAGATTTCGCTGACGGGCAAAAAGACAGAATCTCCCGCGTTTGCGTGGAAGTTGGCAAGGAGCTGACGACGTTTTCCGCCATGGACAGCAAAAAGATTCAGAGAGAACTAACTCTGCGCCAGAAAAGCCATACGGATGCCGTCAATAGATTAAAACGGAAGTTGCCGGGGAAAGCGCTTTCTGCCAACCTGATACGCAAGTGCCGCATTGCCATGGACATGAACTGGACATGCCCGTTCACCGGCGCAACGTATGGCGATCATGAGCTGGAAAATCTGGAGCTGGAACATATCGTGCCCCATTCTTTCCGGCAGTCTAACGCGCTTTCTTCTCTGGTCCTTACCTGGCCGGGAGTCAACAGGATGAAAGATCAGCGCACCGGGTACGACTTTGTGGAGCAGGAGCAGGAGAATCCTGTGCCGGATAAACCCAACCTGCATATTTGTTCCCTGAATAATTACAGGGAATTGGTTGAAAAGTTGGATGACAAGAAGGGGCATGAAGATGACCGCAGGCGCAAAAAGAAGCGCAAAGCCTTACTGATGGTGAGGGGATTGTCTCATAAACATCAATCACAAAATCACGAGGCCATGAAGGAAATAGGCATGACGGAAGGCATGACGGAAGGCATGATGACGCAGAGTTCCCACCTGATGAAACTGGCATGCAAGTCTATTAAAACCTCTCTGCCGGATGCGCACATCGACATGATTCCCGGCGCTGTTACTGCTGAAGTTCGCAAGGCGTGGGATGTTTTTGGGGTCTTTAAGGAATTATGCCCGGAAGCTGCCGATCCGGACTCCGGCAAGATTCTTAAGGAAAACCTGCGTTCTCTCACTCATTTGCATCATGCCTTGGATGCCTGTGTGCTGGGGCTTATTCCCTATATCATACCCGCTCATCATAATGGTTTGCTGAGACGTGTTCTTGCCATGCGCCGAATTCCGGAAAAACTGATACCTCAAGTCAGGCCTGTTGCGAATCAGCGTCATTATGTCCTGAATGATGATGGACGCATGATGTTGCGTGATCTTTCCGCCTCTCTTAAAGAAAATATTCGTGAACAATTGATGGAGCAGAGGGTCATTCAGCATGTCCCTGCAGACATGGGCGGCGCTTTGCTCAAGGAAACCATGCAGAGAGTGCTTTCTGTTGATGGAAGCGGGGAGGATGCCATGGTTTCTCTTTCCAAAAAGAAAGATGGGAAGAAGGAAAAAAATCAGGTAAAAGCAAGCAAATTGGTCGGAGTGTTTCCGGAAGGCCCGTCAAAATTGAAGGCTCTTAAGGCAGCCATAGAAATTGATGGCAATTATGGAGTGGCGTTAGATCCCAAGCCGGTGGTGATCAGACATATTAAGGTGTTTAAGCGAATCATGGCCCTGAAAGAACAGAACGGCGGCAAGCCGGTGCGCATTTTGAAAAAAGGCATGTTGATTCATTTAACCTCGTCAAAAGATCCCAAGCATGCAGGTGTATGGAGAATTGAATCCATACAGGATTCAAAAGGTGGCGTAAAATTAGATCTTCAGAGAGCGCATTGCGCTGTACCTAAAAATAAGACGCATGAATGTAATTGGCGTGAAGTAGATCTCATTTCTTTATTAAAAAAATACCAGATGAAAAGATACCCTACTTCTTATACGGGAACTCCACGATAAGGCATTTTACATGTCATACCATATTCTAAGCATAGATGCCTATACATGCCATCTGAGCTGCGACAAGGGCCAACTCAGATGCGCGGATGGAGAGAATTCTCCCCGAACGATTCCGCTGGAGGATGTGGGGGCTGTTGTGCTCAGTTCTTTTAAGGCGACGCTCACGAGCAATTTGCTGATAGAACTGGCCAGGAAGAGAATAGGATTTGTGCTGTGTGAAAGCTACAGGCCTGCCGTGCTGCTCCTGCCAGCGGATCGGTCTACGGATACCGGTCTGCTAAGACATCTGGCGGATATGCCGGCCCGTTTGCGGAACCGCCTTTGGCAAAAGACTTTGGATGCCAAGTGTGGGAATCAGACGTCTCTGGCCCAAGCATGGAATCCGCATCATCCCGCCATTGCGGAGCTGAAGAGAATGGCCGTGACGGAAAAGACAGCGAGGGAAGCAGAGTGCGCCCGCCTGTTCTGGAGCGTATTTGCGGATACATGGGCAAACTCCGATTTTCGCAGGGGACGTCATGAGGAGGGGTTTAATAACCTCTTCAACTATGCGTACGCTGTTCTGTTGTCTTGCATATTGCAATATCTCTTTGCTCTGGGGCTGGATCCCTGCTTCGGCATTTTTCATCAATCCCGGGAACATGCAGCGCCTTTGGCTTATGATCTGATGGAACCCTTCAGGCCTGCCTTTGACGCCAATGTGGCCCGTTGGATTCATTTGTGCCTGCGGGAAGGAAAAACAGAAGAGAGAGCAGGAGAAATCACCCGTGAGTTCAGGCAACATATTACAGCCACCTTGCAGGCTTCTGTCATGTACCGGGATAAACAGCTGCCGTTGAAAGCGGCGGTAGAGGCCGTTTGCCGCAGTTTCCGCAAAGCAGTTCTTGCCGGACAATCCGGACCGTATGAACCATGGCTTATGACAACTATAAAATGGGCTGGCTAGTTGTGTTCTTTGATCTTCCCACAACCACGCCGGAAGATAAAAAAAACTATCAATATTTCCGTAAGGCTCTTTTAGAAGACGGCTATACGATGATTCAGTATAGCGTCTATGCCCGCGCGTGCGTTACTCAGGAAAGAATGGCTACCCACTCCCGCAGAATCCAGAAAATGATACCGCCTGATGGTTCTGTCCGCTGTCTTTTCGTTACGAATATCCAGTGGGATAAGATGTTCGTTTTTCATGGCAGGTCTTGTCCCCGACAGGAGGTTTCCCTGCCTCAGCAGATGCTCCTCTGGTAAAAATATCGGACGCCGTATTTTTTTATAAGTCGCTGAACATAAAAATAAGGCACAGTATCTATTGTACTGTGCCTTATTTTGGATTCAAGGCAAAACACAGTTCCTGGAGAGCCTCAATTTCGCCGGATTGTACTGTGCCTTATTTTGGATTCAAGGCAAAACAAGCCTTGAAAGAACAGGAGAACCACATTAATTGTACTGTGCCTTATTTTGGATTCAAGGCAAAACAGAATATGAGGGATGCTGTCCTTGCCTCCGATTGTACTGTGCCTTATTTTGGATTCAAGGCAAAACTATCTACTGCCGCAATTATGGTGGCGTATGATTGTACTGTGCCTTATTTTGGATTCAAGGCAAAACAACCCATCCCGTACAAAAATCCAAAATTGAATTGTACTGTGCCTTATTTTGGATTCAAGGCAAAACAAGAAAACAGCGCCATGTAATTTGTTTTCGATTGTACTGTGCCTTATTTTGGATTCAAGGCAAAACAGGCTGGGAATGTGTTTGACTTTGTTCCGGATTGTACTGTGCCTTATTTTGGATTCAAGGCAAAACAAAAAGTTCATTCAGGGCTTAAGGGATGCAATTGTACTGTGCCTTATTTTGGATTCAAGGCAAAACAGAGAACTCGCCTCTTTCGCCTGTACATGAATTGTACTGTGCCTTATTTTGGATTCAAGGCAAAACTACCAGAAACGGATTGTTGATCAGCCCAAATTGTACTGTGCCTTATTTTGGATTCAAGGCAAAACAAGGTCTGCGTTCCATAAATAACATTCACCATTGTACTGTGCCTTATTTTGGATTCAAGGCAAAACATCCGGAAGCAGGTGCCGCAAATGGCGTTGATTGTACTGTGCCTTATTTTGGATTCAAGGCAAAACGACGGACGGAAAAACAAGAAGCGGGCCTATATTGTACTGTGCCTTATTTTGGATTCAAGGCAAAACCAAGGCTCAATCCTAAAAGCCTCCGGGCTCATTGTACTGTGCCTTATTTTGGATTCAAGGCAAAACAATAGTCCTCTCTATTGGCTGGCACGAATTATTGTACTGTGCCTTATTTTGGATTCAAGGCAAAACTGATTGAGGATGCTTTGCATGAAAAGCATTATTGTACTGTGCCTTATTTTGGATTCAAGGCAAAACGGAATGTCCGTTACAGGCACAAGGCGATCAATTGTACTGTGCCTTATTTTGGATTCAAGGCAAAACCAAGGGCCTGCTGGGCCGCCGTTGCGGCATATTGTACTGTGCCTTATTTTGGATTCAAGGCAAAACGGATCCGGGAACAGGCCGCCGCAGAAAAACATTGTACTGTGCCTTATTTTGGATTCAAGGCAAAACGTGCGTCCAAAGAACGAGAGCGCCCCTTGGATTGTACTGTGCCTTATTTTGGATTCAAGGCAAAACTATTCCGGAAAATGACCTAAAACTTGCTTAATTGTACTGTGCCTTATTTTGGATTCAAGGCAAAACAAGCAAGTTTGTTTTCTGGAAAAACGGAAAATTGTACTGTGCCTTATTTTGGATTCAAGGCAAAACGAGCGTCATGAAGGGCGTAAAGTGTCAGTCATTGTACTGTGCCTTATTTTGGATTCAAGGCAAAACAAGGAAGGACAGGGTACTATCAACTCCATTATTGTACTGTGCCTTATTTTGGATTCAAGGCAAAACATGTGTTTAGATACCGTGAAACTCAATGACATTGTACTGTGCCTTATTTTGGATTCAAGGCAAAACAAATGCGCCTCCGGTCTGATGGAGCAGGGGATTGCTCCGCCTTTGGCCGCGCAATTCCAGACGGATTTTTGTCAGTCTTCCTTTAACGGAGCGGGAGAAACAAAGCTGTGCGTCCAGAACATGGCGCCGGTTGCGGAGGTGATACCCTCCATATTAAGATAGCGGGCCAGCAGCAGGGAGGGGGAGGAGTGTCCCATCTCCTTCTGGAGAAGGTTTTGATTGCAGAAATGGGCCAGGTGGTAGGAGGCGTAGGTATGCCTCAGCACGTCCTGAACCCATCCGCTTTTTTTCAGGATGCCGGACCGGCGCCTTACTTCCTTCCATTTCTTTTCCCAGTTGGGCGGGCAGACGGAACGGGCGGGGGAACCGGCGGAAGACATCCGGCTGAGGATGGAACCCAGCACGGGAAGGATGGAAACATGGCGGCTCCCTCCCGTTTTGGTATGGGTGGGCGCCAGTGAAACCAGGCCGGATTTCAGATTGATATGCTTCCACGTCAGCCTTTTGACCTCGTGGGGGCGTATACCCGCGTACAGCATCAGGGCGCAGGCCGGCAGGCATTCCCCTCGGAACAATTGTTCCGAGGTGTGGAGAAGCCGCTTTGCCTCGTACAGGGAAAGGGCCCTGATGCGTTTTTCCCTGAGGATGGGGGGAGGAACCAGAAAGGCCGCGTTTCTGCGGCACCACCCGCGCTTCAGGGAATAATTCAGGATGCCGCTCAGGATTAGCCGCCCCTTGTGCCGCTGGCGGGGAGTGGAAAAGCTTTTGCGGAGATAACGCCCGCAATCTTCCGGAGTGATGGAACGGACCTGCTTCCTTGCCAGTTCCGGGCATTTTTTCATCATCCGGGCGGTCATATAGCGGATTTCCTGCAGCGTGCGGGGACGGCGGTGTTTCCTTGCTTCCAGGCTGGCGCGGACAGCCTGGGAAAACGATACGCTTTTTTCCCTGTCGGCAAGAGCCTCTCCTCCCAGCCGTATGCAGCGTTTGGCTCGGGTTATTCTGTCGCCTCTTCCGCGGCTGGTGTCCAGGAGATCCTTTAAAAGAAGGAAAGCGTCCATGGGCGGAATGCCCAGGGAACGGATGAGGAAGATTCCGGCCTGGTCTGCGTCAGTTGGGAAAGAGGAAGTAGGTATGTTCATGAAGAACGTTGTAACAGAGGATTCCCAATCCGTACACAAGTCTAAAATGTGCTGATAACAGCTATAAAAATCAAACAAGAACGAGAGAGGAGATGGAAGTGGATAAACAATGATTTATGAAAATATGTTAGATTTTTTTCTACATTATTCAATATAAATGTACGGATTGGGAATCCGTTAGAACAGGTAAAAATGAATATCTCTATTTCCACATTAATCATATTTGGAACAGTCTTTCTGATGGGTGAACATGTTTTAGCTCGAACCTTGGAAACGGGAAGAGCAGTTGGCTATTACACTCATTCCGGGAAAGGGGAAAGAAGCGCCAAAGCCAGGTTTGAACGGTTCAAAAGCAGAAAAACGCCTACAACTGGAACCAGCATAACCCCTATTTCCGTTTCAGACCAGTATGGGAACAGGTATCGTGGGGATTTAATTACCAGTACTTATGACCCCTCAGCTAAAGCCAGGGCGGGAGCTGCCGCCTGGGATAAACGCCAAAGCGCCAAAGCCAAGACAATCATCAACCAGGCGGAACATGAAGCCCAGTCAAAAATTGCCGGGGAAGAGGAAGCTCAGGTCTTTCGCGAATCTCTGTCACGCCTTCAGGAAGCCGTAAAACAGGGCAAGGTGGACAAGGTTCTTGCAACCAAAATGGTAAAGGTTTTGTCCCTGCGCGTCAAACAGGGGAAAATGAATAGAAGGGAAGCTGCCGGCGCTATTGATTATCTGATTCTCAATAATAAAGTTAATATTAAATGACGGAATCATCAGGATAAATGGGCGAAAATCGGCATAAATATTGATTGTTAATGAGTATGCTTCATGCAATATTGAGTATTTTGGTTGGAGTGCTGGGAGGTTTGAGTGCCAGGGTAATTTTTTCTTTTGCAGCTTCCATCGCCCTGCTGCCCTTGTCTTTATTCTCTTCAAGAAGGGAAGCTCAAGTTTCTACAGTGCAAGCCGCTTTGGCTTTATTCTTACTGGTTATTGCTGTTTCCCTGTATGATTTTGCAGTAATAAAAAGCTGGAAGGTAATAGTGGAACATTTGACGTGGGGAGACTATATAGGAATTGTTGTTTTCTGCATATCTTCTGCCTGTATTCCTGACAGCCGGGCAGCGGACATGGCAGGAGACTGCAAATATAACAGTATGATATTAAATGCGGGCGTTTATTTTTCCTTATTTATTCCTGTAGGTTTCTTGTTGATGGGCTGTTCTGAAAATATATGGTCTTATTTATCTTTCATCATCGTCTTTCTGCTGCTCTCCTTTTTCCTGATAGATTTTCATTGTTTTAAGGCAAGCATGAAGCAAATATTTACGGATGGAAATAATTATCCGAAATTAGAGATAGAGAAAAACCGGTGGACAGGAAGATGGTGGCGGATGATTGCAATCATCATTTCTGTATGTTCTTTAACGGTTTTTAGCGTTGTACAGCTATTTAATGAAAAAAATACGCCCGCCCATGAGAACGAGTCTGTGGAACTGGATCATACCCGCCTGGTTGATTTGGGGGAGCAGTATTTGAATAAAGGAGATGCGGAGAGAGCGGTCTCATGTTTCAAAAAATCGGCAGAGTTTGGAAACGCGGAAGCCCAGAGGCTGCTGGGAGACTGTTATTTTTGGGGAGAGGGAATCAGGGAAGACACGAGGGAAGCGGTGAAGTGGTACCGTCTGGCCGCCGAGCAGGGGAACGCGGAAGCCCAGAGGAATTTGGGGGATTGCTATTCTTGGGGAGAAGGGATCAGGGAAGACAAACAGGAGGCGGTGAAGTGGTACCGTCTGGCCGCCGAGCAGGGGAACGCGGAAGCCCAGAGGAATTTGGGGGATTGCTATTCTTGGGGAGAAGGGATCAGGGAAGACAAACAGGAGGCGGTGAAGTGGTACCGTCTGGCTGCCGGACAGGGAAACGAGGAAGCTCAGAAAGAACTGGTATATTGTTGTAAGTATCTTGGATACTGTTATTTTTGGGGAGAGGGAATCAGGGAAGACAAACAGGAGGCGGTGAAGTGGTACCGTCTGGCCGCCGAACAGGGAGATGCGGAAGCCCAGAGGCTGCTGGGAGACTGTTATTTTTTGGAAACGGGATCAGGGGAAGACAAACAGGAGGCGGTGAGGTGGTACCGTCTGGCTGCCGGACAGGGAGATGCGAAAGCCCAGAGGAATTTGGGATACTGTTATTTTTGGGGAGAGGGAATCAGGGAAGACAAACAGGAGGCGGTGAAGTGGTACCGTCTGGCCGCCGGACAGGGGAACGCGGAAGCTCAGTGGAGTCTGGGAGACTGTTATTTTTTTGGAAACGGGATCAGGGAGGACAAACAGGAGGCGGTGAAGTGGTACCGTCTGGCCGCCGGACAGGGGAACGCGGAAGCCCAGAGGAATTTGGGGGATTGCTATTCTTGGGGAGAAGGGATCAGGGAAGACAAACAGGAGGCGGTGAAGTGGTACCGTCTGGCTGCCGGACAGGGAGATGCGTCAGCTCAGTGGATGCTGGGAGGCTGTTATTTTTTTGGAAACGGGATCAGGGAAGACAAACAGGAGGCGGTGAAGTGGTACCGTCTGGCTGCCGGACAGGGAGATGCGGAAGCCCAGAGGAATTTGGGATACTGTTATTTTTGGGGAGAGGGAATCAGGGAAGACAAACAGGAGGCGGTGAAGTGGTACCGTCTGGCCGCCGAACAAGGAGATGCGGAAGCCCAGAGGCTGCTGGGAGACTGTTATTCTTTGGGAGAAGGGATCAGGGAGGACAAACAGGAGGCGGTGAAGTGGTACCGTCTGGCTGCCGGACAGGGAGATGCGTCAGCTCAGTGGATGCTGGGAGGCTGTTATTTTTTTGGAAACGGGATCAGGGAAGACAAACAGGAGGCGGTGAAGTGGTACCGTCTGGCTGCCGGACAGGGAGATGCGTCAGCTCAGTGGATGCTGGGAGGCTGTTATTTTTTTGGAAACGGGATCAGGGAAGACAAACAGGAGGCGGTGAAGTGGTACCGTCTGGCTGCCGGACAGGGAGATGCGTCAGCTCAGTGGATGCTGGGAGACTGTTATTTTTTTGGAAACGGAGTTGGGAAAAATAAAAGAGAAGCCGTAAACTGGTATTTTTTGTCAGCCAAAAAAGGAAATGCAGAAGCACAAAGAAGATTGGGCGCATGTTTCTATTTTGGGCATGGAGTCGCTAAAAACAGGCAAGAAGCAATACGTTGGTATCGTCTGGCTGCGGAACAGGGAAATACCGTTGCCATCTCCATGCTGAAGAAGCTGGGAGTAATGTAAAGGGAAGAGAGAAGAGGCATAGTTACTGTATTTATAAAAAGATCACCAATGAAAAAAGTTATGGAACAGTCGGAAGAAAGGCTATCCCGTATTGATGCATACAATAAACTTGTGGACGTCGCAATATTGACAAAAACGAGTTCTAAAGCAGTTGCAGACATCGTGAATAATGAGTTGGGAATAGAGTGTAATGCGTCTGACGTACAGGAAATTTTGAAGTCTTCCGTATCTGCTTCCGATATGCATAAAATCCGCAGAGAGATAGAGGGAAATGCTTCTATAAAAATGGGGAATGCGAATAGAAATTTATTTTTGAAAAAATATGTCAGTTTTTCCGGTCGTATTTCCAGATCTGAATATTGGGTGCTAAAGTTGCTGATATTGCCAATGATGGCTAGTATTCTTCTTTGTGGAGTTGTAATGATGTGGAGTAAAACAGGGAATGATGCAGGAATGTTGGTGTTGACAGTTATTATTTTTATTTGTTTTATATATTTCAATATTGTTGCGGATGTCCGAAGGCTTCATGATATAGGAGAGAGCGGATGGTGGGTGTTTTTAAAACTGGTTCCTTTGGCCAACATTGTTATTGCGGCGTTTCTTTTTTTTAAAGGTGGCCAAGCTGTTGGTAATCAACATAGAGACTTAAGAGCTTCTCACTGAAAAACGGTTGAGTATTTGGTGTTTGCCCTGGTACGGACAGGACGTCTTTTCCGATGTAATACCAAACGGATCTTTTCAGTTTTTTCCGGAATGGATATCAGGCGTTTCCTCTTTTTCCGCTGGAGGTGCCGAGGATGCGTCCCGCAGGGTCTTCAGCAGGGCCGCCATGGTGTCTATGTCTTCATCCGTCATGGAGGAAAGGTCGTCCAGTTTCTTTTTGATGGCCTCAATTTCCTCCTCCCGGTACGGCAGCGCTTCTCCGCCGTGGGGACTCAGAAAGAAGGAAGTGATGGTGCTGGTGAGCGTTCCCACGAATCCAATGCCCGTGAGCATCAGGAATACAGCCAGGAATTTGCCTGAAGTGGTGACCGGATAGGTATCCCCGTAGCCTACCGTGGTAGCCGTGACGAAGGACCACCAGATGCCGTTGGGCAGGCTCATGCCTTCAGCCAGATGGATGCCTACGGCCCCCAGCAGGATGATGACCAGGGCGGCGATGCAGATATACTTGAATCCGTTCGTGTTGAAGAAACGCCGGATGCGCGTGGTGAACCTCATGGCATAGGAAAACAGGTCCAGATATCTGGCGAGCCTTAAGATTTCTCCCAGCGAGGCGAATCTGAACAGGCGGAACAGGGCGTCAAAGGGAATAATGGCCAGCAAATCCCAGGGGTGTTCCTTAACGAAGAGCCATTTGGACCGGCTGATGGAGAAGCGGATCACATAATCCAGCACAAAAATCCAGTAGATGGTGCGGTCCGCCGTGACTTCCCATTCCGCCGCTTCCGTTGTCAGGTCAATGGCGGTCAGCGTTACGGCGACCAGGGCCAGCAGGCACATGCCCGCTTGATAGGCCAGCCTCAGGAATAGAACGTGGCGGGGCATGTGGCGTAACGCGTTCATGGCGGGAAGAGAAATGAAAAAGCCGCCCCCGGCGGGGAGGGCAGGGAGCGGCTTTGGGGAAGGAAGCTGTTTCTTCCGGGGTTCCTACTTCAGCAGGAGCTGTTCCATCAGGGCCTGGGAGGACTGGGCCAGCACGGCGGGATCGTCCAGCATGCCGGCGCGGAGCAGGGCGGTATTCGCGATCTGGTCCGCCACCATTTGCGCCAGTTCCGGGTTTTCCGTCCGCAGGGCGGAAAGCTTTTTCACCAGAGGGTTGGAGGGGTTCAGTTCCAGCTGCGGGTGGCTTTCCGGCACTTCCTGCCCCATGGCTTTCATGTACGCCCTCATTTCCGGCCCCATGTCATTGCCGCTTTGCAGGGCTACGGCGGCTCCGCTGACCAGGCGCTTGCCCAGGGTGACTTTGGAGAATTTGTCCGGGTACAGTCCTTTCAGCCATTCTTCCAGGGCCGCGGCTTCCTCCTGGGGCAGGGCGTCCTTCTGTTCCTCTTCCAGGGCGGGGAGTTCCACGTCGGCGCGGTCGATCATCGTGACGGGCTTGCCGTCCACGCTGGACAGGGAGTCCAGCACGAATTCGTCCCCGTGGTCCGTGAAGAAGGCCACTTCATAGCCGCGGGCCTTGAAGGCTTCCAGGTACGGGCTGTTTTCCAGATGGGAGCGGGAAGGGCCGGTAAGCGCGTAAATGGCCGTCTGCCCTTCCTTCATGCGGGTAAGGTATTCCTCAAATGAGGTCGTTTCCCCCGGTTCCGTGGACGTGGATTCAAAACGGAGCAGCTTGCCCAGGGATTCCTTGTTCGGCCAGGAGGTGACGACGCCTTCTTTCAGGTAGCGGGAGAATTGCGCGTAGAATTCCCTGTAGGTTTCCTTGTCGTCCTTCGCCAGTTTTTCCAGATGCTTGATGAAGCGCCTGGTGATGATGTCGCTGATTTTGCGCACCAGGGAATTGTCCTGAAGCATTTCGCGGGAAATGTTCAGGGGCAGGTCTTCGCTGTCCACCACGCCGTTCAGGAAGCGGAGCCATTCCGGCAGCAGGCCTTCCGGCTTGGCGTCAATCAGCACGCGCTTGCAGTACAGGGACACGTTGGCATCCACGCGGCCGAACCCGAACATTTCCGGATTGCGCCTGGGGATGAAAAGCAGGGCATTCAGGGCAATAGGGGCGTCCGCGCTGAAGTGCATGTAGGACAGGGGCTTTTCATCCGTATGGGAGATGAACTGGTAAAACTCGTCATATTCCTCCGGCTTCACGTCGGATTTGGACTTGGACCAGATGGCCTGGACGGTGTTGATGTGTTCTCCGTTGAAGTTGAGGGGGAACCCCACGAAGTTGGAGTAACGGCGCAGGAGTTCCTTGACGCGGTATTCCTGGGAGAATTCTTCATATTCGTCTTTCAGGCGGATGACGATGCGGGTGCCCCGGTCCAGCGGTTCCGCCAGCGTTTCGATGCTGTAGCCTTCCCGTCCGTCGGAAGACCAGCGCAGGGAGGCGGCTTCCGGTTCATAGGAGCGGGTGAACACTTCCACGCGGTCCGCCACCATGAAAGAGCTGTAGAAGCCCACGCCGAACTGGCCGATCAGGTCCGCTCCGCCTTCCTGCTTCTGCTTAAGGGCTTCCATGAATTTTTTGGTGCCGGAGTGGGCGATGGTTCCCAGATTTTCCACCAGGTCCGCTTCCGTCATCCCGATGCCGGTATCCGCGATGGTGATGGTTTTGTTTTCCTTATCCGTGGCTACGGTGATTTCCAGGGGCTTGTCCGGCTGGTAAATATTGGAGTCCGTCAGCTGCTTCAGGCGCAGTTTTTCCAGGGCGTCGGAAGCGTTGGAGACAAGTTCGCGGACAAAGATTTCACGGTCGCTGTAAAGGGCGTTGATGACAATGTCCAGCAGCTGCCGGACTTCCGCCTGAAATTGATGTGTTTCTGTATTCATATGGAAAAATGTTTTGCGAGCGTCATTATACGGCCCCCGTCAAGGGGGATGGACAGTTTTTTTCCCTGGGCCTGAGCGTTCCATGTCACACAAAGGGGCTTTTTCCCGGGCATGGGAGGGGCCGGGCGTTTTTCCTTGAAACAATTCCGGAAACTGAACAGTATTATTTAACAAATATGATTTTCTCACCATTGTTGAAAAAGGGGGTTCTTTTATTGGCCCTCTGCGGCGTGCTGGGCGGCGGCGTGCTTTCCGCCCAGGAAGCAGGGGGTGCGCCGATTACGGAGGAGGGTTTGAAAGCATTGGATTCCAATGTGTTCGCCAATGAATACATGCTGGCGTTGAAGCCCAATGTCACGCGCGACCGCATCGCCAGAATCAAGGACCCCTTTGTGCGCGGGCTCGCCACGCGGATGGCGGAGAAGAAATTTGACCGCAAGGCCCGCGCCCTTACGGCGGAACCGTATGAACCGGTCAAGGATCTGGCGGAACGCCTGCGTACCAGCCAGTACAGCAAATTTGAAAATCCCACCGGCATCTTTTTTGAGGAGGGGGAGGACGTGTTGCTGGTCATGGGGGATCCCAAAGGTGAAAAGCTGAATCTGGTTATCCACAACTTCGGGCGGGACGGAGGCCACAGCTCCTATCCGCTGAAGGAGGGGGTCAACATCATCAGGGCGAAGAACAAGGGGCTTGGCTACATTGAGTATTTCACCCCCAATTATAAGAAGGCTCCCAAGGTGCATTTATCCATTTTGTCCGGCAAGGTGAACGGAGTTTTCGTGGGAGGAGTCAGCAAAAACAGCGACTGGAAGAAGATGCTGGAAAACTCCCCCACGGAAGTTGTGGACATCGTGGGCAGCCGCGTGCATCTGGTGTATCCGGTGGAGGAACTTAAACAATTCTGTCCGGACAAGGGGGAGGAGCTTATTGCCCTGTACGACAGGATTATCGGCATGGAGCAGCAGATCATGGGCTTGTACAAGTACAGGATGCTGCCCAAAAACCGCATGTTCGGCCGTGTGATCTGGAACGGGTTCATGCACGCGGACGGCACGGGGGCCGCCTTTCATAACGGCACCATGAAGGAGGTCGGCAATCCGGACAGGATTCCCGGCAGCGCCTGGGGGATTGCCCATGAGTTCGGCCACGTCAACCAGGTGCGCCCCGCCATGAAATGGGTCTCCACCGGAGAAGTGACCAATAACATTTACTCCGCTTACGTGAATTACATGCTGAATCCCTCCAGCATGCGCCTGGAGCATGAACGCATCAACGGCGGGGACGGCAACATGATTGGCGGCCGCTTCAACGCCTATCTGAACAACGGCATTTTGAAGGGGGAAAACTGGCTTGTCCAGAGCGGGCCGGACAAGCGTTCCGGCGGGGATAACCGTCCGATGGTGCACGACCATTTTGTCAAGCTGGCCCCCCTGTGGCAGCTTGAGCTGTATTTCAAGGTAGCCGGGAAGGGTAATCCCGACTTTTATCCGGATATCTTTTATAAGGCCATCAAGATGGATACCAGGGGCAAGAAGGACGGCGAGCTCCAGCTTGCGTTCATGAAGAACGCCTGCGACGCCGCCAGACAGGACCTGACGGATTTTTTCCGGAAAACGGGCATGCTCAAGCCCATTGACCAGGAATTGGACGACTACACCTGCGCCCGCATGACCATCACGGAGGCCGACTGCAAGAACCTGATTGCCTACGCCAGGAAGTACAAAAAGCCGGAAAGCCCCGTCATTTACTATATTTCCGTCAACAGCGCGGAAGCATATAAGAACCGCCTGCCTGTCCGCGGCGTTTACAACCAGGGCGTTACGGAGCAGGGCAACAGGCGCATTGTTTCCCATGACGTGTGGAAAAACGCCGTCGTCTTTGAAACATACAAAGACAGGGAAATGGTCCGCATCACCATGGTGGGGACGGATTCCAGGGATAATTCCTCCACCACGGTTCCCTATCCGGAAGGTTCTACGCGGATTGAAGCCGTTTCCTGGGACGGCAGGCGGACGCTGGTGTACGGCAAACGCCCTGCCAAATGAAAGCTTAAGAGGTTAGCGTGTTCGGGCGCCGCCGTTCTCCGGGACGGCGGCGCTTTTTCATGGCAGGGGGGATGGAAAGCCGCAGGGAGATTGTTTCCCCTGATGGTCTTTCCGCCATGCCGTGTTTCCGGACCGCTGACAGCCGGAAGGCTGTTACTTTTGAACAGGGGCGGGGGCAAGGATGTATAACATGGGATGGATAAGGCAGGGACTTCCGGAGGCATCAGGGGAAAGATGCTGCTGTTTGTCGCCTTTTTAATCGTGTGCTTCAATCTGCGTACCGGGTTTGATTCTCCCGATCCGCTGCTGGGAACGATTGAAAGGGATATGGGGCTTTCCCTGGAAAATTCAGGGCTGTTCGCCCTGTTGCCCGTCTTTGTGCTGGGGGTGGCGGCTCCCATTTCTCCACGCGTGGCACGCTGGATGACGCCGTGGAAAATCATTTTCTGGTTCCAGCTTCTGGCGGTGGCCGGAATTTTCTGGCGCAGCTGGGACGGCGTAGCGGGGTTATACGGCGGCATGGTTCTGATGGGGCTGGGCATGGGAATTGCCGGGGCGGCCATTCCCGGACTGATTAAGCACCAGTTTCCTGACCATGCTTCCGCCATGATGGGGGTTTACAGCGCCATGATCGGCGTGGGCAGCGCTGCGGCTTCCGGATTGTCCGTTCCCATTTCCAACATGCTGGGAGGCTGGCGTTTCGGCCTGGGGATCTGGATTATCCCCATTCTGCTGGGAATGCTGGTATGGGGCGCTTATTTTCTCAGGCACCCGGCCGGCGTGTTTCAAAGTGATCCGGCGGCTTCCGGTCACAACCTGCTGCGCAGCGGCAAAGCATGGCAGGTTACCGTTTTTTACTTGAGCCGCGTTGGGGCGGCCTATTTCTTTTATACTTGGATTCCCATCTTTCTGAGGCAGCGGGGCATGAGCTATGAGGATGCCGGGTTCATCCTTTCCGTGGCCATGTTCGCCCAGCTGCCCGCCACGCTTTCCGCGCACGTGCTGGAAAAGGCTACGGGCGGCCGGGGGCTCCTCATCGTGATGGCCATGGCATTGGCGGCCCTTTCCTGCTGGGGCATCCTGTATCTCCCTCCGGACTGGGCTCTCTGGATGGCTATTCTGTTCGGCCTGGCGACGGGAACCGTATTCAGCCGCGGAATGGCGCTGATGGTGGAACGGGCCCGGACCCCTTCCGAATCAATCAGGCTTTCCGGCATGTCCCAAGGAATCGGCTTTACCATGGGCGCCCTGTTGAGCCTGCTGTTTACCTCCTTCCTGCATCAGGGCGGCTCCTTTTTGCCGTTCTGCCTGGTTTATACCTTTTTCTGCGTGCTCGGCATGGTTTCCGGCCGCATGTCCGCCCGGCCGGGATACGTGTAATTTGCTGGGGAGATTTAATGGTTAAGGATTAGTGACTAGGAAGAGAGGTTCATTGTTCTTTTCCCCCCTTTCCGGGATCCGCCATTTTCTTTTGAGTGGCCTCCCCGCGGCCCGAAGGGCTTGACGCTGGCGGGGGGGACGGGTAAGCTCTTGCCCGTCAAATTTTATGAAGGAAGAGATTGTACGCATCCAACGGGACGCCCTGGCACGCATCGCCCAGGCGTCTGACAGGCGCGGCGTAGAAGACGCGCGCGTGGCCATCCTCGGCAAAAAAGGGGAACTGACCCTGGCCCAGACGGGCATGAAGGATGTTCCCAGAGAGGAAAAGCCCGCTGTCGGCCAGTTGCTTAACGAGGCCCGCAAGGCCATTACGGAAGCTCTGGACGCCAAGCTGGAGGAAGTGCAGGCCCAGGCGGACAAGGCCGCCGTGGCCGGTGTGGACCTGACGCTTCCGGCCCGCTCCCTGCCGCTTGGCGGGCTGCATCCCCTCACCATCGTGAGGGATGAAGCCGTCCGCATTCTGCGCCACATGGGCTTTGCCCTGGCGGACGGCCCGGAGATTGAGGACGAGTTCCACTGCTTTGACGCGCTGAACACGCCGGAAGATCACCCGGCCCGCAATGAGAAGGATACATTTTACTTTGATTCCGGCAAGCTTCTGCGTACGCACACGTCTTCCGTGCAGATCCGCTCCATGGAAAAGCAGCTGCCGCCCGTGCGTGTCATCGCTCCCGGTTCCGCCTACCGCCGCGACGAAATTGACGCCACGCACCTTTCCGCCTTCAATCAGCTTGAAGGCCTGTATGTGGATACGGACGTTTCCGTGGGCGACCTGAAAGGAACGCTGGAATATTTTCTGCGCGCCCTTTTCGGTTCCGGAACGGAGGTGCGCTTCCGCCCCCATTTCTTCCCGTTCACGGAACCCAGCTTTGAAATTGACGTCAAGCTGAAGGTGGACGGCCAGGCCCCCCGCTGGGTGGAGATTGCCGGCTGCGGCATGGTGGATCCCAATGTTTTTGAAGCCGTGGACCGCGAACTGGGCCTGGACCCCGGAGCGCAGGCCCGCTACACGGGGCTGACCGGCTTTGCCTTCGGCATCGGCCTGGACCGCCTGGCGATGATCCGCTGGGGCATCAGGGACATTCGCGCCCTGATTGAGAATGATGTGCGCTTCCTTGCCCAATTCCAATAATTTTTACCTGTTTTCCCGTTATGAAGATTTCCCTTAACTGGCTTTCCCAGTACATTGACCTGTCCGGCCTGAGCGTGGATGAAATGTCTGACATGCTGACTTTTGCCGGCATTGAGGTGGAAGACATCCGCCAGCAGGGCGTGGATTCCCCATACGTGGTGGTGGCCCGCGTGGCTGCCGCGGAACAGCATCCCCAGGCGGACCGGCTGAAAGTCTGCCAGGTGGACGTGGGCGACGGCACGCTGCACCAGATTGTGTGCGGCGCGCAGAACTACAAGGTGGGGGACAAGGTCCCCTGCGCCCTGCCGGGAGCGGTGCTGCCCGGCAACGTTGAAATCAAGGTGGGCAAGCTGCGCGGCGTGGAGTCCCGCGGCATGCTCTGTTCCGCCTCCGAGCTGGGGCTTCCCGACAAGGAGCACGGTCTCTGGATTCTCCCTCAGGAACTGGAACCCGGTACGCCGATTTCCCAGGTTGTCAAGGCGGATACCCTGGTGGAAGTGGAAGTAACGCCCAACCGGCCGGATTTGCTTTCCCACAATGGCATGGCGTATGAACTGGCCGCTATCTCCGGCCGGGGGTACAGGCCTGTTTCCATTGACGACGCCGGAGTGGCGCTGGAACCCGCCGGAGACTTCGTGCGGCTGGACCAGCCGGAGCTGAACCCGTACTACACCGCCGTAAAAATCAGCGGCGTGAAAGTGCAGGAAAGCCCGGAATGGCTGAAGGAACGCCTGGTAGCCGTCGGCCTGCGCCCCATCAACAACATCGTGGATATTACCAACTTCGTCCTGCATGAACTGGGAACGCCCCTCCATGCCTTTGACGCGGCGAAAGTGCAGGGCGGCATCGTCACCCGCACCGCTTATGAAGGGGAAACCATCAAGGCCCTGGACGGGCAGGAATACACGCTTAACTGCACGGATCTGGTTGTTGCGGACCAGTCCGGCAAGGCGCTCGCCATCGGCGGCGTGATGGGTGGGGAGGAAAGCGGCGTGACGGACGCCACTACGGATATCATTCTGGAGTCCGCCTGGTTCAAGCCCTCCTCCGTCCGCGCCACGTCCCGCAGGCTGGCCCTGTCCTCCGACTCTTCCTACCGCTTTGAACGCGGCACTTCCGCCTGGAATGTCCTGCGCGGTTCCGTGCGCGCCGTGGAACTGATTCTTCAGCTGGCGGGCGGAACGGCCTCCCCAACGTATGTGGCCGGTTCTCCCGTTCCTAATCCGGCTCATGCTTCCATGCCTTCCTGCGGAGGGGCGGACGGCCCCGTTTCCGTGTTCGCTTCCCTGAAGCAGGGGAAGGGCGCCACGGTGACTAATGAACTGGGCTTTGTACAACTTCCCTGGAAAGCGCTGGATCAGATTTCCGGCGGTTCCATTTCTCATGAGGAAGGGGCTCGCATCCTGACGGCGCTGGGCCTGAAGCAGGTTCCGGATTCACCGGAATGCTGGCTGATCCCCCCCCACCGCCTGGATCTCACGCGCCCGTGCGACCTTCTGGAGGAAATCGTGCGCGTTTTCGGCCTGGACGGCATACCGTCCCGCTTCTCCGGCCCCTTCGTGGCGGAATCCCCGGTGGATGCGGCCTATAACTTCCAGATGGAGCTGCGCCGCAAGCTGGCGGCCCTGGGATTTTATGAAACCCAGACCATCAAGCTCATCGCCTCCGAATCCGCGGACGGCACCATCGCCCAGGTGAAGGACGCTTTGCCCCTGCGCCCCCTTCAGGACGGTGACCTCATCCGCGTATCCCTGCCGCTCAGCGAGGATCACTCCGTGCTGCGCCCCGCCCATACGCCCGGCCTGATTGCCGCCGCCGTGCGCAACAGCAACCAGGGCGTTTCCGGCCTGCGCTTCTTTGAACTTGGACGCGTCTTCCGCAATACGGGCGGCGGCAAGGGCAGGGACATTGAAACGGATACCCTGGGCATCCTGGTTTCCGGGGACCGCACGGCGCGCTCCTGGGCGGATCCCAGGCCGGAGCAGGCCTCCTTTGAGGATCTGCTGGCCGTGATGGCGGCTCTGGCGCCGGGCCACCGTTTTACGCTCACGCCTGCCAGACCGCGCGAACAGGCCGCCCTGGGGGCGGACGTACAGCTGGACGGGAAAGCCTGCGGCTATTTCGCCCGCCTGTCCCTGGCGCGTTGCCGGGAGCTGGGCCTGGGCCAGCCCGTGTACGTGGCGGAACTGGATCTCCGCAAAATGCAGGAAATCCTGACCGCGCCCGTGAAGGCTGCGGAATTGCCCCAGTTCCCCGGTTCTTCCCGCGATGCGGCCATGGAACTGCCCCTCTCCACGCCCAATGCGGACATTGTCAAGGCCGTGGAATCCGCACGGGAAAAACTGCTTGTCAGTTATTCCTGCTTTGACGTGTTCACGGACCCCTCCGGTGAAAAGCTGCCGGCGGACCGCAAATCCATTGCCTATACCTTCCTGTACAGGGATCCGGCCAAAACCCTCACGGCCGCGGAAGTGGATGCAGCGCACCAGCGCGTGCTGAAAGCCCTGACGGACAAAGTGAAGGGCCTTTCCTTCAGGTAATCCCCGTTAACGGGCCGCGCGTTTCATGGGCTGGAGCGCGCGGCCTGCTTTTCATTTTCCATGCATTTGACTTTCCTGCGCCGCGCGTGCCCGGCCGCCGCCCGCATCCTGATGACGGCGGCGTGGTTCTGTTTCTCCGTATGGGCGGCGGGCGTGGTTTTTTACAACGTATGGGGGGGAGCCGTGCTGGTGTGGCTGTACGTGGCGGCCATGGCATGCGCCTTCGCCCTCCGCGGAAAACGGCCCGTATTATGGCGCGCTTCCTGGGGAGTGCCGGCCCTGCTGCTGGCGTACTACCTGTTCATACCGGCGACGAACGATAAGGAATGGCAGCCGTCCTGGAGTCGCCTGCCCTCCGTGGAAATCAACGGAAATGAAATCGTGGTGAAGGACGTGCGCAGTTTTATCTACCGGACGGAGCGGGACTTCGACGCGCGCTATGTGACGCGCCGCTTTGACCTGGACAAGCTGGCTACGCTGGATTTTGCCGTGAGCCACTGGGATGGGATGGAATTCGTGGCCCATACCATGTTGTCCTTCGGTTTTGAGGATGGGAAGCATCTGGCCCTGTCCGTGGAAACGCGCCTGCCGGAGGGGGTGGAGCAGGGAAGTGTCCCTGGCCTTTACAAGCAATTCAACGTGATTTACATCCTGGCGGACGAAGAAGACCTGTTCGCCCTGCGCACCAATTACCGGAAAGAGGACATGTACCTGTACCGCATCAACATCGGCAGGGAAAACCTGAAAAAGGCCTTTCTGGGGTTTGCGGAAAAAATCAACAGCCTCCATGAACGCCCGCGCTATTATCATACCGTCACCGCCAACTGCACGACGGAACTGGTAGATACATTCAAAAGTTATCTGGGCGTGCGCCGCTGGCAGTGGACTCCCGTTTTTAACGGCATGTGTGATCAGAATGCCTATAACCGCGGGGAACTTCTCCACCTTCCCGGAGAAAGTTTCCGGGAGCTGAAAAAGCGCTCTTTCCTGGGGCATGGAGGGAACGGTGAGGACTGGCCAGCCCTCCGCCGCCGCTGGGAGGAGGGCTGGAGGACGTTCGCGTCCGCTCCGGTCAAAGAGTAGCGAACTGGAAGTGCATCCAGTCGTAGTCGCGGGAGCGTCCCAGGGATACGGCCCCCTCCGCTTCCACGAATCGCCAGAAGGCGGCGTACTCCGGTCCGGACAATACCGCTTTCGGCGCGGGGATGTTCAGGCCGTTTCTGTCCGGATCCATGTCCACGGCGATTCCCCAGGCGTGCATGGATGTGGCCTTTCCGCCGATGATGGAGCGGTTGTTGAAGCAGCCGCCGTACAGGTCCAGCCCCAGTTCCCTGATTTTCTCCATGCCGTAATGGTCCAGAGTAGCCTGGAAGATGCGGACGAGCGGTTCCGCCACCAGCTTGTGGCAGCGCATGGTGGAAACGGTCGTGTTTGTTTCCCACGCCAGCCGCATGATATAAGGCAGCTTGATGCTGGTCATGTTGCTTTCATCACCCGCACGGCCGAAGACGGATTTCCCGGAGCGCACTTCCTCCTGGCTGGGCCAGGATTGTTCCGGTTGGCGGATGCCCAGCCTGTCCAGCAGGGCCAGCGCCGTCTTGGGGCCGGGGATGCCGTCCGCATCCTCGCCCAGGTGCTGTTGAATCAATTTCCAGTATTTTTTCATAGGGAGCCACGCTAGAAACTCCCTCCGGAAAGTTCCACATTTTTCCTTCCAGCGTCATTCCTGCCTTTACGGCGGGAGGCAAAAAAAGGCCGTTTGTCCTTTTATGTTGCGGAAAAGATTCATTCTGCTACACTTTTGTTTACCTTTTATTTTATGAATTCAGAACCATCCAACGTTGTCAAATTTTACAATGGGGAACAAATTCCCCTGGAACTGCATAAAGTCCGCGTGGTGCAGAAGCTGCATCTTGTCCCCGTGGAACGCCGCCTGGAAGCCGCACGGGAAGCCGGGTTCAACACCTTCCAGCTCAGCACGAACGATGTCTATCTGGACATGCTGACGGATTCCGGCGTCAACGCCATGAGCGACAACCAGATCGCCGCCATGTTCCGGGCGGATGACGCCTATGCCGGTTCCCAGAGCTTTGACCGCCTGAAGCAGGCTGTCCGGGATGTCTTCGGCAAGGAATACCTTCTGCCCGCCCACCAGGGGCGCGCCTGTGAAAACATCATTGCCCGCACCTTCGTGAAGCCCGGGGACGTGGTTCCGATGAACTACCATTTCACCACCACGCACGCCCATATTGACCTGAACGGCGGCAAGATTGAGGAACTGGTGGCTGATGAAGCCGTCAATCCGGTCAGCACCAATCCCTTCAAGGGCAATCTGGACCCCGGCAAGCTGCGGGACTGCATCGCCCGTCACGGGGCGGGCAAAATCCCCTTCGTGCGCATGGAAGCCTCAACCAACCTGATTGGCGGCCAGCCCTTCTCCATTGCCAACATGCGGGAAATCCGCGGCATTTGCGATGAATTCGGCATCATGCTGGTGCTGGACGCCTCCCTGATCGGGGAAAACGCCTACTTCATCAAGATGCGTGAAGACGAGTTCAGGGATGCGTCCTGCGCGGACATCCTGAAGACCATGTGCGGACTGGCGGATCTGGTGTATTTTTCCGCCCGCAAGGTTTCCTCCTCCCGCGGCGGCGGCATCTGCACGAACGACCGGGCCATTGCCAAGAAAATGGAGCATCTCGTTCCCCTCTTTGAAGGCTTTTTGACTTATGGCGGCATCTCCGTGCGGGAAATTGAGGCCATGGCCGTAGGCCTGTATGAAACCACGGATTTGACCGTGATTTCCCAGAGCCCCTCCTTCATTGAATATTTCATCGGCCAGATGGTGGACATGGGCATTCCCTGCGTAACCCCCGCTGGCGGTCTGGGCGCCCATATTGACGCAGGGCGTTTCCTGCCCCATATCCCGCAGGAGGACTATCCCGCCGGGGCTCTGGCGGCGGCTTTCTTCATCGCCTCCGGCGTGCGCGGCATGGAACGCGGCACGCTTTCCAGCGTCCGCGACGAAAACGGCAAGGACATTCTGGCGGATGTGGAACTGCTCCGCCTGGCCTTCCCGCGCCGTGTTTTCACGTTATCCCAGGTGAAATACGTGGCGGACCGCATGAAGTGGCTCTATGACAACCGCGATTTGATTGGCGGCCTGGAATTTATGGAGGAACCGCCCGTCCTGCGCTTCTTCATGGGCAAGCTCCGCGCCAAGAGCGACTGGCCTGAAAAACTGGCGGCCAAATACCGCCGGGACTTCGGGGAAAGCCTGTAAAGGCTGTTTCTCCCGTTCAATTCCGTATTGGCAAGGGCTGGACCGTTAGGTTCAGCCCTTGTTGCGTTGGGGGGCGTGTCTTTGCGGACATCACCCTTCAATGTTTCCGCCGGAAAGCGGCCGGAATCAGAAGTTAAGCAGACCCTGTTTCCAGCATACCCAGCCGATTGCCGTTGCGATGAGCAGGATGATGAGGAAAGCCGTGCCTGCGGAAGATTTTTTCCTGGCCTGGGGAAGAGCCTTCCTCGATACTCCGCCGGCCTGCAGGGTGCCTGCCGCCGCCATGGCGTTGATATAGTCATTCCATGCCTTGGCGGAATGGAAGCGGTTGCGTTCGTCCGGCGACAGGGCTTTGTCAATTCCGGAAAGGAAGTTCATGGGATAAGTTTTCCGCAGGGCCGCGTAACTGGTCACTTTCGGGTTGCGGTCCACCACGGAACGCTGATCCGCAGGATGGGGGACCTGGCCCGTGAGCAATTCGTAGAACGTGGCGCCCAGTTCGTACATATCGCACCAGGGGCCTATTTCGCTCCGGCGTCCGGGGTAAAATTCCGGCGGGGTATAGCCGGGCGTGATCTGGACGAGCCCCTGATGCTGGAGGGTTTTGGTGCGCACGGCGCCGAAGTCGATGAGCTTGGGCGTTCCGTCCGGCTGGATGAAGATGTTGCTCGGCTTGATGTCGCAATGGTACACACCCATGGAGTGAAGGTAGTGCAGGATGTCCAGCAGGCGGAACAGAAGATCCGTGGCCTGGGCCGGTTCCATGGTTTGCCCGGTGGCGTGCATGGTGGTCATCAGGTCGAACAGGGTCTGTCCCTGGATATTCTCCATGACGTAATAGCAGGTGCCGTTGGCGTCAAACATGTCAAACACCTGGACAATGCCGGGATGGTTGAGCTGGGACAGGACGGAAGCCTCCTGCCGGGAATTGGAAACGCTCTGGGAGAAATTGACGGCGGTCTGTTCGTTCCGGGGATGGACAACGCCGGTTTCCATATCCCGGCAGGCGTAGGCGTCCGGCATGCATTCCTTGATGACGACATACCGGGAACCGGGGTTGTCCAGAGCCAGGTACGTGATGCCGAAGCCGCCGGCGTTCAGCACGCTCAATATCGTATATTTGTCTTGCAGAACAGTATTGTCCGCAAGCGGGTAAACCAGTGTTTCTTGTTCCATGTCAGGGGGAAGGGCGGGTTGGAGCCGGGAAAATCTTTAATTTAATATGCAAGTTCTGTCAAGAATCTCTCCGCCGCATTCAGTAACAGGAGACGCGGAATTCATATTCTTCCACGCTGCCGCGTTCCAGGCAGGCGGCCAGCCAGTCGAACAGGGCTCCGAATTCCCCGCCCAGGGTTTCCCCCGTATCAGCCTCCAGCGTCTTCAGCCTTCCGGCGGCCAGCCGTACGGGCGTGAGTTCCGCCAGCAGGGCGGCGCATTCTTCATCTCCGGCTTTGAAAATTTCCTCCGCGCCGGGGAGTTCTCCCAGGCGTTCGTCCGCAATTTCCAGGCAAAGCACCCCTACGCCGAACTCGGCGGCCAGCCCGCGGAGGGCGGCGCATTCGGAATCATCCGGCAGTTCCCCCACAATGACCAGTTCTCCGCACTGTGCCCAGCGAGACGTGGCCAGAGTCCTGAAAAATTCCCTTCTGCCGTCTTCTCCACCGGGCATGCGGGCTACGCAGACGCTGCGGATGCCCATCATGGGTGCCCCGATCATGCGGCGGCGCTGAAGTGCGCTTTTGTCAAAAACAAGCGCGTTTCCCTCCCATTCCCCCTCCGGCCATTCCACAACGGCCAGATCCGGTTTTACCCAGGAAGTTCCGGTTTCACTGGTACTGAACACGAAAACGCCGCGGCCCGTGGTATCGTACTGGCGCACGACCAGGGCCAGCGCCTTGGCGCGGCAGTTCAGGGCGTCCGGTTCGTTTTCCCCGAGGAACAGGGGCAAAAGCCCTCTGGGAGCGCGCTGCCCGTCCCGTTCCCTCATGCGCCTGTAATAGCCCTGGCCGCGTTCCACCTTGGCGATTTCCGAATCCGGCTCGGAAGCCATGAAAGAAAAATGGTAGCGCAGGGATGCGTCCGAATATTCCTCCCCCAGCCTCAGACGCACCAGGCGGATGAGTTCTGTTCCCTTAATGGCCTGGGCCGGATCGGAAGGCAAAAGTTCCGGGAGCAGTTCTTCCAGCTGGGATCGTAAACTCATACGCGCTCCATGAGAACACGGGAGAAGCGCTTCTTCAAGGCGGAAGGAGTTCAGCACATGAAATAAAAAGCTCTTTTATTTGCTCCGGAATACGGCAAGATGATCCGCATGGCATGGATTACCTCCGGTTATATACCTTCGCCCGGGCGCATGGCCGTAATCGCCGGTACCACCTTTACGCAGCTGGTGCGCATGAAGGTGTTTCTCTTTCTTGGGCTCTTCGCCGTGGCGCTGCTGGCTCTGAGTTCCTTCCGCCTGAGCGCGGTGCTGGGGCCTGAAACCGGGGGGATCAATGAACTCGTGCTGCTGAAAAACTCCGCCTACGGCGCCATGCGGGTGTTCGGCCTCTTTTTCTGCGTGGCGGCCACGGCCCTGATTATTCCCAGGGATGCGGAGGACCGTATTCTATACACTATCCTTTGCAAACCGGTGCCGCGCATCGACTATCTGATGGGGAAGGTGCTGGGGGTGCTGGCCCTGACCCTGGTTGCCGTTCTGCTGATGGATGCCGTAATGACGCTGGTGCTGTGGATGCGGACGGATACGGTGATGGCGGAGCAGATAGCCTCGCTGAAAGGCCGTTATACGTTGGAGGAAATGCAGCCGTACCTGGACAGGATCCGCCTCCAGGGAGCTACCTGGAACGTGCAGACGGGGCTGGGCGTGATGATGTGCGAGTTTGTCGTGCTTTCCTCCCTCACGCTGTTGATGTCCTGCGTGACGAACGGCACCATTATCAGCGCGCTGCTGACGTTCATGATCTATCTGGCGGGACTGTTCCAGACGCAGGCTCTTTCCCTGTGGGTGGGATCCGGCACGGATGGCCTTTCCTGGTGGGAGGTGGCGGGCAGCAGGCTCTTTTCCCTGGTTTTTCCGAATTTCCAGATTTATTCCGTGACGGATTCCGCCCTGAACGGACGTCTTATTCCCCTTTCCCTGTTCGGAACCCTGGCCCTGATTACGCTGGGGTACTTCGTCTTTCACATGACGCTGGCGGCGTGGCTGTTCAGGAAAAAGGAATTCTAAGGCGCAACCGTATGAAGGATATCATCAATGCGCGTTGCGGCTGGGCCGGAACCGATGAACTTTACATAAAATACCATGATGAAGAATGGGGCAGGCCTGTTTCCGATGACAAAACCCTGTTTGAATTTCTGGTGCTGGAGAGCGCCCAGGCGGGATTATCCTGGCTTACTATCCTCCGGAAGCGCGAAGGATACCGGAGAGCCTTCCATGGCTTTGATGTGGAGAAAGTGGCGCGGATGACGGCAGAAGATGTGGAACGGTTGATGCGATTTGATGGAATTGTCAAAAACCGTTTGAAAATCAACAGCGCTGTCAATAATGCGAAACTGTTTATGGCCGTTCAGGAAGAATTCGGCAGTTTTTACCGGTACGTCTTGTCGTTTTTCCCCAATCATCAGCCCGTTGTTAACCATTTCAGCGCTCTGGCTCAGATTCCCGCTGTTTCTCCGGAGTCGGAAGCCATGAGCAGGGACATGAAAAGGCGGGGATTCAGGTTTTTCGGTCCGACGATCTGTTATGCGTTTTTCCAGGCAACCGGGTTTGTCAACGACCATATTGAGGGCTGTTTCTGCAACGCGGCCCAGTACGCAAAATCCCAACCGCATGTCCAGCCAGAGACGTTGATAACAGGGCCGGAGGAAACAAACGCGGAAATGGGGCATTCTCGTCCATAGCCATGGGCCTTAATTGGAATTTCCATTTTCTATAAATCGCTTATATGTTGACTGTAAAAAATCATCAACCATGAAAACAGGTATCATTGGACTTGGGAAAATGGGAGGCGCCCTGTTGCGGGGCATGCTGAAAGCCGGAGCAGCGGTTCCGGAGGAAGTTTGGGTGTACGATCATCATCATGAAAACGTGCAGGCCCTGCAGGGGGAATACCCCGGAGTTCATGAAGCTGCCTCGGAGGCGGATGCGGCGGACGCCGTGGAAGTCCTGATTCTGGCCGTGAAGCCGCACGGCGTCCTTCCGCTCATTTCCTCTCTTTCCGAACGGGGGGCGGAGCTTCCCCTTCTGATTTCTATCGCAGCCGCCGTTTCCCTGGATGATATGGAAGCCTGCGCCAGCGACGGAACGCGCATTATACGCGCCATGCCCAATACCCCGTGCATGGTGCTGGCCGGCGTCATCGCCTACAGTACGGGAAACGGAGTAAAAGATGAAGATGAAGAGGCTGCCCGGATGCTGCTTTCCGGCTGCGGCTCCGTTTACAAGGTGGCGGAATCCGGGATGAATGCCGTTTCCGCCATTTCCGGTTGCGGCCCTGCCTACATGTTTACGGCTCTGGATGCGCTTGCAGACGCAGGGGTAGCCATGGGATTGTCCAGGAAAACCGCTTTGGGGCTGGCTGCGGAAACCATGCGGGGGGCTTCCCTGATGCTGGAACGGACCGGGAAGCATCCCATGGCGCTCCGGGATGAGGTCACTTCCCCCGGAGGGACCACGATTGCCGCTCTGAATGCGCTGGATGAATGCGGCTTCCGCAATGCCTGGATTCAGGCGGTGAAAAGTGCCGTACGGCGCGCGGAGGAAATGGAGGAGCGGTAACGGATGCTTCTTCTGGCTTTCCCGGCAGCCGGCTTTCTCCGGAAAGGACGGCCTGGCGGAGAAGCCTTTATTTGCACCGGAACGGCGTTTCCCTCTGCTTCCTCAGCTCCGGGTTTTGCAGGTTGAACTGGACTTTTCTGACGGATTGGAGCGGAATCCGGACTTTGCCGACTGCGGAGGAGCGCCCTTCCATGACCCCGTTCCGGATAGTTTCCAGGGCCAGGGAAAGGACGCCCTGGTCCGTCAGGAAAACGCGGGTGTCTGAGCTGTCTTCCGGAAGGTCCTTCTCTTCATGGCCTTTTTGGTCCAGAGCGCGTACCCTGGCGGTGGGAACGGTGACGTCATAATGGTCGGACTTGATGCGGATGGAGCCTTCTTCCTGAAGGGAAATGGCTCCCCTGAGCACGTCTCCGTTTACCAGCAGGGCCTTGTCTCTGGGGGCGGTCGGGTCGTAACGGGAAATGATGTCCAGTTCCTCCTCCAGATGGGGAATGGCTCCATTCCAGTCAAATACATTCAAATGGAACACGGCCATGTTCAGGCTGTCATAACCTCCCAGGGCAAGAGTGTTTCCCGGTTTGAATTCGTGTTTCCCGGCGCTTTCTCCATCTTCCCCTTCATCGTCTCCGCTCTCGTTTTCAAAGATAGTGTCCATCTCTTTGACTTCCTCCCACCGGGCTACCTGTTCACCGTTGATGTACAGGTAATAATTGCCCTTTTCCGGATCGGCGTAAAAATGAACGTCGGAACGCTTGACGCTCTTGTCGGCATACCAGTTCCGCTCCGTGTTCCTTTTCACCCTGCCAAGCGTTCGGTACTGGCCGGAACTGTTCTTGGAGAGTTCCGCTTTTTCCAGGGAGAGATCCAGGTTGATGCTGTTTCCGGATTCGGAATCCTTCCAGAGGGCAAGATTAATCCGGAACGTATTGGTATGGTAAAGGGAGAACTGCACATGGAGGCGGGGTGGCATGGGGAAGGAAGTTTGCAGTTCCGTATTATTGGAGCCGCGCATGAGCCAGTATCCGTTGCGGCATTCGGGCAACGTGCTTTTGGCTGAAGACTCCCAGCCCTGCAGGGATTCCGTAGCGTTGCGCAGGTAGGCTTTCTGTGAGTCGAACCCGATGTGGCGCACATATTTGCGGTCCACCTGAAGCAGGCCGCTCCAAGCGGTTTGGAGTTGAAGATTTTCCGCATCCAGCGCCTTCAGGGTGCCGTAAACCTCGTCCCCATTGGCCAGCCTGATGATGGAAAACTGTTCCGGTATTTCCAGCGGACGGGAAGAGACCAGCTCGTCAAGCTCCCCCATATGGACATCCACGGGTTTGGAAAGAATGCTGGAACGGATCTTTAGGTAAGGGCGGTTCATCGTATCCATGCTGCCCGGCAGTTTTTCCCCGGATTTAAGCGTAATGACACCTTCCGCACGAGCATGGGGCAGAAGGAGGGCGGTCGGCAGGGCGCAGGCGCACAGGAAAAGCGTAATTGCCTGTTTCATGGCGGGATCAATCAGGGAGTGGAACGGGATGGCTGGGCGGGATTCAGGAATTCCACGCGGGTGATGTTTTTCAGCGGCAGGGAAATCTGTCCGAGCTGCGGATGCCGCAGGATGATATTCAGGGAATCCATGCTCAAAATATCTCCGTGCAGGCGGGAACCATCCTTCATTTGGAGGCTGTGGCGGGCTGGGGGGCGGGAGTCGTCTTTCCTGTTCTGTTCCGCAAAAAAGACGGTATCCAGATACTTGGCCGGGATGGAAAGATCACGGGGAATGCCCGGATAATCCTTGTCCGTGGAAAGCGCCAGCGTTCCGGTTTTACTGTCGTAACCGCTGACGGAACCCAGAATGGCGTCTTCTTCCTTTGTCAGGACAAGGTCTGTCTCTGCATTCCCGTTTTTGGCCACGGATTTGGCGCTCAGGGTGATGGAGGAAAGGGCCAGTTTGCTGATGGTCAGGGACACGTGCCCTTCCATCTGGAGGCCGAAGGCGTCTCCCTGTAATGGCTGTTCCGGCGGGCTGGGGTCTGTTATCAGTCTGGGCGGCAGATCGCCTATCAACAGCTCGTAAACCTGCTTGTTTCCACCCTGGCGGGAGGCTGTCAATTGAATATCCACGCCCTCCGTCAGAATGGGGGCCGGAATGGCCGCTTCCCCCAGCACGAGGATGCCGGACTTCTGTTCCCGGAGCAGGGTGCATTTTCCGGGCGAGATACTGAGCATGAGCCTGTTCAGGTTGCTGCCGGAATTGGACCGGAAAGGAATATTTTCATTCCCCCCGAAACAGAAGACAATGCCGGAGCGGTCATTATTGCCGTCCATGGTGATGGTGGTGCGGAAGGTGAAGGAGGAAGGATCCAGGCCGATATTCTTGTACAGGGGTATCCAGGTGGGGTAATCATTGTTGCCCAGCCGGTACTGGTACTTGTCTCCCTGGACTTTCGGCTTCAGGGCATTCATCAGTTTTCTCCCCGCCTGGGTGCGGTAGTCTTCCTCCCGGTTGCCGGAATAAACCCAGCTGTTGTCAAAAATCAGCGGTTCCTGCCAGAAGCCCTTTTCCTGCAGCGTATTCAGCCGGAACCCGGCCACCTGGCTGCGGGGAACGGAACGTTCATGGCCCAGCATGTCCCGGTACTGCACTTTGTCCTGTGTGATGGAAATAATATTGCACGGGATGATGTCCCTGTGTCCCGCAGCCATGAAAATTTTGTCCCGGGCGCGAAGATCCGGAGAGGCGGTTCCCGTAAAGTAAAGAGCGCGGATTCCCGACGGGAGAATGACGGCGTTCTGGCGCATGGCCGGGTGCTTGATGACGATGCCCTGTTTCCCGTAAGAAATGATTTCCCCGCGGAGGCGGTAATTGTTATCCGTAACCACGTCGATGACGGAATTGGCCCAGGCGGTCAGCAGGCAGGCCGGGGCCAGCAGCAGGGAAAGGCGGATTCTATTGTTCATAGATGGGTAGAAATCTGTAATTAAGCGCGAGGGAAAGCAGGGCGGCGGAAGTGGAATATGCCGCGGAATGATCGGAAAGCCAGGACCCGTTGGGCGCCTGGGAGGCTCCCAGATAGCGCATATTTTTGTAATTCCATTCCTTCCACACTTCCTGGTCCGCATGGAACAGGGCCTGTGACATGTAATATTCAAAATAAAACGGATAAGCGGAATCCCGGTAATTCAGGTGCTTTTTCAGGTAGGCCAGGGAATCCTTGAAGGACGGGTCCGTTTTAAGGCGCGCCAGGGACAGCGTCAGGGAACCGATGGCCGTGAGGGTGACGCGGGGGCCCGCCGGCCCGGTGTAGCCGTAGGCGCCTTTCTTGTCGCGGCAGGAAGCCATGTACTTGAGGCCGCGTTCAAAAGCCTCGTCCGGCACGGGAATGCCCGCGTTGCGCGCCGCGAACAGGGAGACGATCTGGCAGCCGGTCACCGTGCTGTCCGCGTCCGTGGATTCCGGGGAATAGCGCCAGCCTCCCGTTTTGTTTTTTTTCTGGGCGGTCAGTGTCAGAGCTACGGCCTTGCGGAGGGCGGGGCCTATGCGGTCGTCCCGCACCATGCCGTAGGCTTCCGCCAGGGCGAGAGTGGCGAAGCCGTGGTTGTACATGGAATCCCCAATGTAGCCGGATACCTTGTTCTGCTTGGACAGGATGTAATCTACGCAGCGGCGCACCATGGTGGCGTACGGCCCCGCGTTCGGGTCGTCTCCGTGAGCCAGCACGGACATAAGGCAAAAGCCGATGATGCCGGGCTCCCTCCCGTAAGTTCCATCATAGGTTCCATCCGTTTTCTGGGCATTCTGAAGATAGCGTAGCCCCTTCACATACATCAGTTCCACCTGGGGAGGCACGGAAGAAGACGTTCTCATGGGGGATTGGGCCGCTGCGTTTTGCGGTGTGGCCGTCATGCAGCAGGTCAAGAAAGCGGTAAGCAGGAGGCGGGTATTTTTCATGGAAACGGGAAGTTGCTGTTCATGCGTGAAAGGGCTGTCCGGAGAGGTGCGTTTTACCTCTGTAAAGTCTTGTTGTAGGCGTCCAGCGCCTTGCGGAATTCGGAAGGCATGTCGTCTGCGGACATGCCGGTGGATTTGGGAACGGAACGCGTTTCCACAGCCGTGTCCGGATTGGAAACGCCTTTATCCTGGGAGGAAGCCATATTGGATTTTCCATTCGTTCCGCGTCCGGAATTGTTGCCGCTGCCTTTCTGGGAACCTTCCTGCCCTTTTTCATCCCCTTCCTGCTGTTCTGCGGACTGGGCGTCATGATCCATGCCGAGCAGTTGGCGCAGCATGTCCATAAGAGCTCTTCCTCCCGGCTTGGCCTGGCCGTCGGCCCCGGTCATCTTGGCCTTGGCTGCCTGGTAAATCAATTCAATCACATCCGACTGCGCGGCCAGCGTCTGGCCTCCGGTATTGTAAACTTCCAGCAGGTCCACGGCGTCATTCATGGCATGGCGGCATTTTTTCAGCAGTTCCACTACTTCTTCATTGGTTTCTCCCAGGATAAGGTCGGAAGTGTCCGCCTGGAGCTCGTCCTGTTGTACTGCCAGTTTGGATGCCGTTTCCTTGTGCTTGGCGGAATATTCCGGAGCAGGGGCCGGAGCGGCGGCGCAGGGCAGGGAAAGCGCCAGAATCATGGCTGGGAAATTGGCGGTATTCATGGGGCAGGTGGGGTAAATTTTTTGCGGTGTTCCTGTTCGGCAGCGCGGGTGCGCATGCGGATATCCTGTTCCTGTTGGATCATGCGGATGAGTTTCAGCATGAATTCAAACTCGGCGTCGGAAATGGAGGACTGGCTGCCTCCCCCGCCGCCGCCTCCTCCCCCGCCGCCGCGGCGGCTCTTCTTATAGTCGTCTATCAATTTGGCCCAATGGCGCAGGGTGGAGGCATACAGGCGGGACTCGTCAATGGAGCGGGCCGTGATTGCGTTCAGGATATTGCCGTGCACCAGGTCCAGCTTATCCCGGAGGGAGAAAGCGTTCATCTGGTTGTACAGGTCGCTGTAAATGCGCTCCCCGGTGCGTGACTTGTAATAGCTGAGGTCTTCCAGAATCCAGCCTATGTCCTGCGTGGAGGCGTTTTGAAGGGTGGCGATGGTTTCCATTTCACGCCTGGTGGAAGGGTCAAGCTCCTCCATGGTCATGCCCGCAATGGTGTTGATCTGGCCGGCCAGCGCATGGGCGATGGAATCCTCCTTGGATGCGGCCTGCCTGAGCCGTGCCACGAATGTGCTGGCCTCCATGTCCTGCGCGGACTTGGAGAGCTGGTTCATGGTGTCTTTCAGCGCCTGTGTGGCTTCGGAATGGGAATTCTCCCCGTCGTTCAGGTCCTTCCTGCTTTCCTGCTCGGAGCGGCTCTCGGAGGCGGAATCCCGGAACTGTTTCTGGGCCATTTTCATGGGTCCGTCGGGAATGGGTTTGAGCATGGAAATTCCTTTCATGAATTCCTTCATGCCGGCCGGGTCTATCTGGGAATTGCGGGAGGCTTCCTTAAACAGGCTTTCCGAGCGGTTGAGCAAGTCTCCCAACTCGCGCCTGTTGGCCTGCTCTTCATCGGCCAGGGCGTGCAGGCGTTCCTGGGACTCCGCATCTTTCAATTTGCCGCTTTCCATTCCTTTCAGCCGTTTTGCCTCGTCCGCCATGGCGTCCATGCGGCGGATCATGCCTTCCAGCTCGCTGGTGATGCGTTCCAGTTCATTGCGGATCATCTGGGCGTGCTCGGACTTGGAAAGGACGAAAATAATCATGGGTTCCGAATAAACGCGCCTGCCTCCCGGTTTGTAATCCTGCGTAAACCCGCGGATGACGACGCGCTGGGGAGATAACTTCAGCGCCCTGGCCTGGAACAGGAATGTTCCTTTCAGCCCGGTCTGCGTGGGCTGTCCGTCCGCCAGCACTTTCTCCCCGCGGAGGCCGGGCGCCGGTTTGTCCGCACCGGCCGGTTTTGGAGCTGAGGCCCCGTTTTCATCCTCATTGCCGTCGTAAAAGGATTTTTCACCCTGCCATTCCACCCCCATTTCCCGGAGGCCGAAATCGTCCGCCGCCTCTACCTCCAGTTCAATGCTGGTATCCTCCAGCACGTAGCGGTCGTTTTCGCCGCCTCTCAGGTAAATTGAAGGCTGTTTGTCTTCAATGGGTTCCAGTCGTATCTTCACGGGCCGGGAAGCAGCCAGCCCGTCGCTGTCCATCCAGTCAAGCTCTATTTCCCTGGGCTCTTTCTCCAAAAGGATGTTCGGAATGATGACGCTGCTTCCGTCCACCCGGAGCGGCTGGCCCTGCGCGTCCTCCGCAGACTGCAGGCGCTGGGAGGCGGACACCTTCAACGTCAGCGTAGAGCCTTCCGGGGCGGAAATAACTCCTGCTCTCATGGCTTCCCTGCCGTTGGCGCGCGCCATATAGGCAGGATAAGCCACGCCGGCTTCGGCTCCCAGCAGGGAAGGGCGCCCCTTCGGGATGATGTTCAGCCGTCGCACGGCATCCCCTGCAAAAAACTCCAGGTTGTCCGCCTGTTGCATGGGGGGGATGTGGATCTTGTATGTGCCGTCCGCAAGAGGCGCCTGCTGGCTCACCCTGTTGCGGAAAAAATACTCTGCCGTCTGCGGGCGGGTTTTGGTTCCCTCCGCCAGCCGGATCTCATACAGGCAGCTCTCTCCCAGGGGAATGACCAGGGAATCCGGGGTGGGGGCCAGCTGGGTGAACGTATAGCGTTCCGGAGGATTGAACGGGCGGACCCAGCGTTTCAGGGCATTCCCTGCCGCTTCCAGGCTTACCGCACATACGGCCGCCGTGCATGCGGCGAGAACCGCCAGCAGGACGAACAGCTTTCTGTGGCTGGGCCGGGGGATGTTCGCCGTCAGGTCCCGGGCGGACACTTCGCGGGCCACCTGCTCCATGGCCGCCTCTTTCAGCTTTTCGGAACCGTATTGGCGGCCGTGCTTTTCGGAATCCAGTTCGATGACGCCCAGGAGACGATCCCCCAGGGCCGCGTCCGTCCGGGAAATCAGCCGCGCCAGCTGGGATTCCGTGCGCCTCTGCCACACCCACCGGAAACTCCACCAGGGAATAAACACCGCCAGGCCGGACACGGCGATGAAAAACAGGAGCCAGCCGACGGCGGGGGGCGTCTCCCACAATCTGTCGGAAAGGTACAGGAGCGCGTAGGAAAGAATGACGGCAATGCCTGCAAGGCATACGGCTTCCAGCATCTTCACCGTTCTGAGGCGGCGCCGGAAAGTTCGGAGCTGCCGGACCAGCTGGGGAGGGAGTTTGACGGTAGTAGAAGGGGGCATGCTTATTCCCGTATTTACGCCATGGATATCGTTTTTGCAAGTTTGCCTCGCGTGATGAAGCAAATTCGCATTTGCGGGCGGACGGGAGTATTTTTCTCGCTGGACTTTACACTTTGATTTCCTAAAATAATGTTGCGCTTTAAACTTGGCCTGGTTTGCGCATAGTTAAAAACCAACATATTAGGCCTTACCCATTGACTTCGCCATGCAACAGGGAAATAAAACAACGGCTCCGGAAATTGATTTCGGAGAATTCGCACCAGCCACATACGCCGAATGGCGCGAGGCAGCAGTCGCTGCCCTGAAAGGGGCTGATTTTGACAAGAAGCTTTTTACCAAGCTTGTGGAGGGAATTACCCTGCATCCCATCTATAACAAATGGGATGAACATTCCCCGGTAATGCCTGCCGGGCAATTTCCGTACCGCCGCGGAACGCGCGCCCTGGGCTATATGGAAAAGCCCTGCGAAATCGCCCAGAGCATTCCCGCTTCCTCTCCGGAAGACTTCAACGCCAAGCTTCTGCATGACCTGGACCGCGGCCTGACCGCCGTAAACGTCCAGCTCAACTGCAAATGCGGCCTGAAGCTGCGCAAGCAGGCTGACTGGGATGCGGCCCTCAGGGGCGTCCGGCTGGACGGGCTTCCCGTATATGTCACTCCCGGTTCCTGCGGCCTGGGAACCCTCTCCATGTTCCTGAACACCTGCAAGGCCGCCGGCGTCAAGACGGCGGACCTCAAGGGCGGCGTTCTGTATGACCCGGTGGGGAAAGCCGTGATGAAGGGCTCCCTTTGCGGGGGGAAGGGCATCTGCGCCTACTATGACCAGATGGCCGTGATGACCAAATGGGCCGTTGCCAACGCTCCCGGCTTCCAGACCATCGGCGTCAGCGGGCTGCCTTACGCGGACTCCGGCGCTTCCGCCTTTGAGGAAGTGGGCGCCATGCTGTCCACTGCCGTGGCCTACCTGCGCGCCATGGAGGAACGCGGCCTCTCCGTGGATGAAACTGCGGCGCACATGCGCTTTACGGTTTCCATCGGCGCCAACCTGTTCCTGGAAATCGCCAAAATCCGCGCCTTGCGCGAACTTTGGGCCATCATCGTAAAAGAATGCGGCGGCAGCGAGGAAGCTGCCAAAATCAAGCTCCATGCCCGCACCTCCTTCTGGACCCTCTCCAAGGTGGATCCCTGGGTCAACCTGCTGCGCGGCTCCGCCCAGGCGTTCTCCGCCATCATGGGCGGCGTGGACAGTATTGACGTTCTTCCCTTTGACGCTGCCGTGCGCATGCCGGACGAATTCTCTCGCCGCATTGCCCGCAACTGCCCGCTGATTCTGCTGGGCGAATGCAATCTGGACAAGGTCGTTGACCCCGCCGGCGGTTCCTGGTACCTGGAAAACCTGACGGATGAAGCCTCCCGGAAGATATGGGAATTCTTCCAGGGCATCGAAAAGGAAGGCGGCATCGTCAAGGCCCTCAAAGCCGGCAGCATCCAGAAGAAGGTGAACGCCACCGCCGCCAGGCGTTACGAGCTGGCGGACCAGCGCCGGCAGTCCATCGTGGGCGTCAACCAGTATGTCAACCTGGCGGAGAAAAAGCTGGAAGCTCCGGAAGGTTCCTGCTGTTCCGCCCACAAGGGCCACGGCTGCTGCAGGAATGCGGATATTCAGCTCCCGGTCGTGGAAATGAGCGTGGACTCCGCCTGCAAGGCCGCCGAAGAAGGCTTTTCCACCTGCCTTATCAACAAGGCCCTGGTGGCCGGCGCTGACTGCAAGTGCGGCGAACCCCTGGAAATGGAAGCCCTGCCGAAGCGCCGCCTGGCGGAACGTTTTGAATCCCTGCTCGCCAAGGCTGACGCCTGGGTGGCAGAAAAGGGTTCCCGCCCGATGGTCTTCTTCGCCAACATGGGGCCGCTCCGCCAGCACAAGGCCCGCGCGGACTTCTCCCGTGACTTCCTGCGCGCCGGCGGTCTGGATGTGGTTTATCCGGCCGGCTTCCAAACTCCGGAAGACGCGGCCAGGGCGGCTGCGGAAAGCGGCTGCGCCGTGTGCGTCATCTGCTCCACGGATGACACTTATCCGGAAATCGTCCCCGCCTTCTGCAAGGCTCTCAGGGAGACCAGACCGGACATGATGGTGGCCCTTGCCGGTTATCCGGCCGACTATGTGGAAGCATTCAAGGAAGCCGGCGTGGACATCTTCATCCACGTCAAGGCCAACTGCTACAACACCGTTGAAGCCATTCAAAACAAAATCGGCCTCTAACAACCACCAACCTATTCCACCCAATGAGCAATATTCCTGATTTTGCATCCGCCTCCTATCCTGAAATCAAGGCTGGTGCCCCGTCCCCGGCTTCCGAAACGGAAACCTGGATGACCAATGAACAAATTCCCGTGCCGCCCACCTACTCGGAAAGCGTGTACGACGACTGCCTGCACCTGGACTTTACGGCCGGTGTGGCTCCCAACCTCCGCGGACCGTATGCCACCATGTATGTGGCGCGCCCCTGGACGGTGCGCCAGTACGCCGGCTTCTCCACGGCTGAGGAATCCAATGCCTTCTACCGCCGCAACCTGGCGGCGGGCCAGAAGGGCCTTTCCATTGCCTTTGACCTGGCGACGCACCGCGGCTATGACTCCGACCACCCCCGCGTGGTGGGTGACGTGGGCAAGGCCGGCGTGGCCGTGGACTCCATCCTGGACATGGAAATCCTCTTCAAGGGCATTCCCCTGGACAAAATGTCCGTTTCCATGACCATGAACGGCGCCGTGCTGCCCGTGCTGGCTTTCTACATCGTCGCCGCCCAGGAACAGGGCTGCACGCTGGACCAGCTCTCCGGCACGATCCAGAATGACATTCTCAAGGAATACATGGTGCGCAACACCTACATTTACCCGCCTGATCCCTCCATGAGGATTATTGCGGACATCTTTGAGTTCACCTCCAAGTACATGCCCAAGTTTAACTCCATTTCCATCTCCGGCTACCACATGCAGGAGGCCGGCGCTACGGCGGACCTGGAAATGGCCTACACCCTTGCGGACGGCCTGGAATATGTCCGCACCGGGATCAAGGCGGGCATTGACATTGACGCCTTCGCGCCGCGTCTTTCCTTCTTCTGGGCCCAGGGCAAGAATTACTTCATGGAAGTGGCCAAAATGCGCGCCGCCCGCGTGCTGTGGGCCAAACTCATCAAGCAGTTCAATCCCAAGAACCCGAAGTCCCTGGCTTTGCGCACGCACTCCCAGACTTCCGGCTGGTCCCTCACGGAACAGGACCCGTTCAACAACGTCACCCGCACCTGCATTGAGGCCCTGGCCGCCGCCTGCGGCCATACGCAGTCCCTGCACACGAACTCTCTGGACGAAGCGATTGCCCTGCCGACGGACTTCTCCGCCCGCATCGCCCGCAACACCCAGCTTCATCTTCAGGATGAAACCACCATCTGCAAGGTAATCGACCCGTGGGGCGGTTCCTACTATGTGGAATACCTGACCAATGAGCTCATTCGCAAGGGCTGGGCCCACCTTCAGGAAGTGGAAAAACTCGGAGGCATGGCCAAGGCCATTGAAACCGGGCTGCCCAAGATGCGCATTGAAGAAGCCGCAGCGCGCCGCCAGGCCGCCATTGACTCCGGAAAAGAACCCATCATCGGCGTTAACAAATACCGCCTGGAACAGGAAGCCCAGATCGATATTCTGGAAGTGGACAACACCACCGTCCGGGAAGCCCAGATCGCCCGCCTGCAGAAACTGCGCGCGGAACGGGACTCCGCCGCGTGCGAAGCCGCGCTGGAAGCCCTGTCCGAATGCGCCCGCACGGGGGAAGGCAATCTCCTTGACCTTGCCATCAAGGCGGCCAAGGCCCGCGCCTCCCTGGGTGAAATCTCCTCCGCCCTGGAAAAACACTTCGGGCGTCATAAAGCACCAATCAAACTCATTACCGGCGTGTACGCTCAATCCTATGGTCAAGATCCGCTGGTGGAGGAAGTCCGCAAGATGACGGATGACTTCGCCGAACGTACGGGGCGTCGTCCCCGCATCCTCGTCGCCAAAATGGGCCAGGACGGCCATGACCGCGGCGCCAAGGTGGTCTCCTCCGCCTATGCCGACCTCGGCTTTGACGTGGACGTGGGCCCGCTCTTCCAGACGCCGGAGGAAACTGCCAAAATGGCGATTGAAAACGACGTGCACATGATCGGCATGAGCTCTCTGGCCGCGGGCCACAAGGTTCTCCTTCCCGCCCTGGTGGAGGAACTTGCCAAGCAGGGCCGTCCGGATATCCTGGTCTTCTGCGGCGGCGTTATTCCCGCCCAGGACTATGACTTCCTGAAGGAACACGGAGCTGTGGCCATCTTCGGCCCGGGCACCAACATTCCGGAAGCTTCCAGGGAAATCATGGAAGCTCTTAACGAACAGTACGCTGACTAAACGGAATTTCCTGTTTATCAGGTAAATACCTGTTGCGAGAGGCCGGATGAAAAATCCGGCCTCTTTTTTGTGAGCGGATTGACTATCCGGTGTCAAATTATTTTTTAAAAAAAAGAGGGGGTTATGCGGACGGAACAGATGAAAAAACGGAGTATAGAAAAAATAATAAATAAAAATATCTCCAAAAATATTAGTTGCGACGTTTATTTTAAATAAATAATATGCTATTTATTATCAATAATTTGAAGTCGATAGTAGCTGCTACTCCTGAATATTTTCAATGTCCGCTTTTTTTCACCGGATAGTCAATCCGTTACTGACTGAAATCAGTTGCTGTTTACCTGCTATTTATGAGAAGAATCGCCTCTATTTCCATGTTGGCTGTGGTATCCGCGCTTTCCGCGAGTGCTGCTACTGTATTATTTGATTTTAACAGTTCTCTGCTTCCGGAAACTCCCGCCAAGACTGTTTCTGTAACCGATTCCGGTTCAGGATTTGTTGCAACCCTGGCTACGGCATCCTCTTCCGCGAATCTGGGTTCTGCTTCTTCCGCCGCTTCTGGGGACTGGGTTTCCTCCGGAACTTCTTTTGATACACAGGGATTGGATTCTTTCATGGAAAACCAGATTTCTTTCGGAAACTCTTGGCAGACCTTTATCTCCGGCCCCAAAGGATCTTCTCTTTCCCTGACTATTTCCGGTCTGGTGGCTGGTGCTTCCTACCAGATTGCCCTTGTTACCGGGTGTCCGTTTGAGGGGGCCGGTGCCTGGAATTCCCTGGTGACTTCCAATACCTACGGCAGCGCGGATCCTTCCATAGGTGCGAACTCTCAGACAATTCAGGCCCGGACTCCCACGGGGTACACCATTAGTGACGTTATTGCCAATGAAGATGGCGAAATTATTCTGACGGTGAATACTCCGGGTTCCGCCCACACGCCTACGTTCAATGCTCTGGCTATTTCCGGAGAAACAGCCAGCGTTCCGGAACCGGCCACGGCGTCCCTGAGTCTGCTGGGGCTGGTGGCCCTGATGGCTCGCCGCCGAAGAGCTTGAGAATCTCTTTTCCGGCAGTTAAAAATGTTGTTGCCTGCAAGGTTCTGCCTTGCAGGCAATTTTTTGTAATCATCCGATTTGAGAAAACTGGGCCGTCCGGGTGACCGTTTTTTCCTGGCGGAACTCTTGCTCCGGAGGAAATAAGGCTCCTGCTTCTTTGACATTGCGGGAACGTTCTTCATCCGTTACTCTTTGCTCCGCCGTGGAGAGAAATTATCATCATTGCGTGGAACGCAACAGGGAATTGATTCCGCCGGATACGGATATGTTCCGGGTCATGGACGGGGCGGGGGATGGAATCCCCGGTGTCTTTGTGGATCAGATGGCGGATCGTATTCTCGTCTCCACACGCGGCTGTTCCATTCCTGCAGACCTGGAAAGCGAACTCCGGGATACGGGCATGCCCGTATTCCACAAAAAACTGGAACAAAACCAGAAAGAAGCGCCCGTCCAGATCGCCGGGCCGCTCCTTCCCCTGCAATTCACGGCCTTGGAGCAGGGAGTGCGTTTCAAAATAGACATGTCCGCCGGTTATTCCCAGGGAATTTTTCTGGACCAGCGCGACCACCGCCGCCGGGTGAGGGAAAAAAGCGCTCCGGGCATGAGGGTGCTGAATACCTTTGCCTATACGGGAGCCTTTTCCGTTTATGCGGCCCTGGGCGGAGCGCAGACAACCACGCTGGATCTGGCGCAGCCGTGCCTGGACTGGGCCAGGGAAAATTTCATGCTGAACGGCATTGACCCCTCCGCCCAGTATTTCTGCAAGGGGGACGCGCGCCGCTGGCTGGAACGGTTCGCCAGGCAGGGCCGCACCTTTCACGGCATTATTCTGGATCCTCCCACGTTTTCCCGGGATGACCGCGGAAAGGTGTTCCGGGTGGAATCCCACTACGGGGAGCTGGTGGCCCTGGCTCGCGAATGCCTGGAACCGGGCGGCTGGATGCTGTGCACCAGCAACTGCCGCAAGCTGGGCCACGAGGACTTCCGCAGGATGGTGGCCCGTGCCGTTCCCGGTTTCCGCCTGACTCATGACCCCATGCCCCCGGATTTCTCCGGGGAGGATTATTTGAAAAGACTGTGGGTAGACTGGAAATGAATATTTTATGAAAAATTTTCCTCTGCATCGCTGACGCATTTTATCCTTTTGAAAATTCTTCCGGTCTGGTAGAAAACCGCCCAATTGCTTTTTCTATGAAAAAACTAGCCTATGTTGCTGGACTCTTCGCTCTCACATGTTCCCCTTTGCTTGCCGCCCTTTATGAGGGACTGGAGGTGGGAATGGACAAGGACCAGGTGCTGAAAACCCTGAGGCGGAGCAAGCAGCTTGAAGGGCCGCCCACGGACGCCCTCCTTTCACGCACCGGGCTCAACGGCGTGTTTAAAACCAGGCAGTCCATAGGCGGCCAGACTTTTTCCCTGAACTTTGACTATGACCCCTCCGGCGGCTTGAGGGCCGTTGTCCTCTACTCCCGGAGCAAATACCGCGGTTCCGAATATGAGACCAGGCTGAAATCCGCCTATAAGGCTCTTCTGGTGGGCCTGACGGAACAATTCGGGGAACCGGCGAACATGCCGGAGTGGGTGGCCAGGGAATCCCTTCAGGAAGGCCGCATCCAGTACATGCATATGTGGAAGGTCTCTCCCGGCGTTTTTCTGATGTCCGGACTGGGCAACATGGGAGCCATGGAGGGCTACTTCCCCCTGTTCCGTTTTTCCGGTCCGTCCGGCATGCCTCCCAAGTCCAAAAGGGACAGGGAGGAACTGAAAAGGGAATGGGCGGCTATTCCGGAATTCCCAGGCTTGAAGGAGGCTGAACTCCATATTTCCGACGCCGTGCGCGCCATGGGTTCCAAAAAATATGAAGATGCCTTTGAATGCTTCCAGCAGGCGGCGGAGCTGGGCTGCCCCCGTGGCTACTGGGGCATGGCGTTCCTGTATGACCAGGGCAAATACGGCGTGAAGAGGGATAAGAAAAAAGCGGAGGAAATGCACCGCAAGGCCGGAGCCTCCGGCTATGCCCCTTCCGCTTCCAGATTCGGAGCCGCGTGGCCGGACGCGGCGCGGGTTCTGGGCCTTACCGCTGCGGAAGCCAGGGAACAGTCCCGCACGCGCCGCCGGGCGGCTGCGGAAGGCTATGCCTCGGAGCAATACAACCTGGGCGTGATGTATCAGACCGGTTTCGGCCTGCCCAAGGACATGGCCAAAGCCCGGGAATGGTTCCAGAAAGCGGCGGACCAGGGCGACGTGCAGGCCAAAAGCATCCTGAAAAAACTCCGGTAACCCTTTTTCCAATCCATGACCATCATGAGCTTATACGCACAACAACTCGTTCGCTACCCTGAACTGGGCATTTCCCTTGATTTTTCAAAACTTCCGCTGGACGACGCATTCCTGTCTTCCATGCATGGACGGATAGACAGGGCGTTTGCCGACATGAAGGCGCTGGAATCCGGCGCCATCGCCAATCCGGATGAAAAACGCATGGTGGGGCACTACTGGCTGCGCAACTCCTCCCTGGCTCCCACGCCGGAGTTGAAAGCCGCCATTGACGGCCCCCTGGCGGACGTCAAAGCCTTCGGACAGGACGTTCTGGACGGCAAAATAACGCCTCCCCGCGCGGAACAATACTCCGCCGCCCTCGTCATCGGCATCGGCGGTTCCGCTCTTGGCCCGGAGCTGGTGGCGGATGCCATCCCGGCGGCAGGGCTGGACATGTTCTTTCTGGACAACACGGATCCGGACGGCATGTACCGGGTGCTGGAATCCCTCCCTCTGGAAGAAACGCTTGTCATCGTCATTTCCAAATCCGGCGGCACGCCGGAAACCCGCAACGGCATGCTGGTGGCCCAGGATTTCTTCATGAAGAACGGGCTGGAATTCGCACCCCAGGCGGTCGCCGTCACGGGAACGGGTTCCCGGCTGGACAAAACGGCTGAGGCGGAAGGCTGGCTCAGGCGTTTCCCGATGGAAGACTGGGTGGGCGGCCGCACCTCCGTCATGTCCGTGGTGGGGCTGGTTCCCGCCGTGCTTCAGGGCGTGAACGTGGATGACCTGCTGGAAGGCGCGCGCCTGATGGACGAAAAGACCCGCCGGGACTGCGTGAAATGCAACGCCTCCATGAAACTGGCGCTGGCCTGGTACAAGGCCACCGGCGGCAAGGGGGAAAAGGATATGGTGGTTCTCCCTTATAAGGATGCCCTGGTGCTCTTCTCCAAATACCTCCAGCAGCTCATTATGGAATCCCTCGGCAAGCGGCTGGACCTGGAGGGCAACGAAGTCTGCCAGGGCATTTCCGTGTACGGCAACAAGGGCTCCACGGACCAGCATGCCTATGTGCAGCAGCTCCGTGACGGCGTGAACAACTTCTTCGCCACCTTCATTGAAGTGCGCGAATGTTCCGCGGATGCGGTGGAAGTGGAAGCGGGCGCCACCTGCGGAGACTTCCTCCAGGGCTTCCTGCGCGGCACCCGCCAGGCGCTGGCGGAATCCGGACGTTCCTCCATCACCATTTCCATTCCGGAGGTGAACGCCAAAACGCTCGGCATGCTGATTGCCCTGTTTGAGCGCGCCGTTTCCTTCTATGCTTCCCTGGTCAACATCAATGCCTACCACCAGCCCGGCGTGGAAGCCGGCAAAAAAGCGGCGGGTTCCTTCCTGGCCCTGCTGGGCAGGGTAAGGGGGGCTTTGGGAACCGCCCCGGAAACCGCCGCCCAGATGGCCGCCCGGCTGGATGCGGACCAGGAAGCCGTGTACCATTGCCTTGTGCATATAGCTTCCGGTGATTCCTCCGTCAAGTGGGTTCAGGCTGACTGTGCGGATGAAGACACCTTCTGCAAGGCATAAAAAACAGGGCATATTATTTCCGGCGGACGCTTATCCGGTTGATAAGCGTCCGTTTTTCTTTTCCGGGCAGCCATGAAAAGAAACTCGCTGCGCTTTTCTTCCCAGGTAATTCCGGGGCCGCCGGAAAACAGGAAGCGGCGTTGCCCGGAGGAAGAGCGGTTCCGGACGGGACAGGCTGGAAAAGCAGGGTTCTGGCATGCATTCTTTTCCCCAAAAACTCTGAAAAATATTTTTGTTTTCCGTACAATTTCGAATTGACAAAGCAAGGAGCCGAAGGCATCCTTATTCGACCCTAACTCGCTATTGGGTCTTTTGTTGGCTCCTTTGGTCGATGTTTGGGCAGAATCATTAATTCGACTACAATAATCGATATGTCCACCAATTCCTGCGCGTGCAGCGCATCTACTGACAAATTCGTCTATTCTTTCGGCGGAGGGTCCGCCGACGGCAATGGCAGCATGAAAAATCTTTTGGGCGGCAAGGGCGCCAACCTTGCGGAAATGGCCCGCATCGGCCTTCCTGTCCCTCCCGGATTCACCATCACTACGGAGGTTTGCACTTACTACTACGATCACGGCTGCACTTATCCCGCCCAGCTTGACGCGCAGGTCAAGGAAGGCATTGCCAAAATGGAACAGATCCTGGGACGCAAGTTCGGCGATACGGAAGCTATGCCCCTGCTGGTGGCCGTGCGTTCCGGCGCCCGTGAATCCATGCCCGGCATGATGGACACGATTTTGAACCTCGGCCTGAATGAAAAATCCGTGGAAGCCATGGTGAAGGCTACGAACAACCCCCGCTTCGCCTGGGACTGCTACCGCCGCTTCGTGCAGATGTACGGCGACGTGGTGCTGGGTGTGCAGAAAACCCCGGATGAAGACCACGAACCTTTTGAAACCGCCATCGCCGCCATCAAGAAAGAACGCTTCGGCAGCGAGGACGTGGAAGACACCAAGCTCTCCGCCGATGACCTGAAGGAACTTGTCTCCCGCTTCAAGGCCCTGGTGCTGGAACGCACCGGCCATGAATTCCCGGAATGCCCCTGGGAACAGCTTCAGGGAGCCATTGGCGCTGTGTTCGGTTCCTGGAACAATGACCGCGCCATCGTGTACCGCCAGAAATACGGCATTCCGTCCGAATGGGGAACCGCCGTCAACGTGCAGGCCATGGTCTTCGGCAACACGGGTGAGGAATCCGGTTCCGGCGTGGCGTTCACCCGCAACCCCGCCTCCGGCGAAAACGAATTCTATGGCGAATTCCTGATGAACGCCCAGGGTGAAGACGTCGTGGCCGGCGTGCGTACGCCCGCCCCCGTTGCTGCCCTTCATGAAGTGATGCCCGCCGCCTTCAATGAACTGGTGCGCATTCGCGAAGTGCTGGAAAACCACTTCCATGACATGCAGGACTTTGAATTCACCATTCAGGACCGCACCGTTTACATGCTCCAGACCCGCAACGGAAAGCGCACCGGCGTGGCCGCTTTCCGCATTGCCTGTGAAATGGTGGAACAGGGCCTGATTGACTGGAAAACCGCCGTGCGCCGCATTCCTGCGGACCAGGTGGACCAGCTGCTGACCCCCATCTTTGACCGTGAAGCCATCAAGAGTGCCAAGGTTCTGACCCGCGGTCTTCCCGCCGGGCCCGGCGCCGCCACCGGACGCATCTACCTGAACGCGGAACGCTGTGTGGAAGCTGCGGACAGAGGTGAAAAGGTTCTGCTGGTCCGTCTGGAAACCTCTCCGGAAGACCTGCGCGGCATGATTGCCGCTGAAGGCATCCTGACCGCCCGCGGCGGTGTTTCCTCCCATGCCGCCCTCGTTGCCCGCCAGATGGGCAAAGTCTGCGTTTGCGGCGCGGATGAAATCATTGTGGACTACAACAACCGCACCGTTTCCGTTGGCGACGTAACCATCAGCGAAGGTGACTACCTCTCCATTGACGGAACGAGCGGCCTGGTATACGCCGGCAAGGTGGAAACTTCCCCCTCTGAAATCATCCAGGTCCTGATTTCCAAGACCATGAAGCCGGAAGACAGCCGCACCTACCAGAACTTCGCCAAGCTCATGCAGTGGTGCGACGACTGCACCAAAATGAAAGTGCGCACCAATGCGGACTCTCCCAAGCAGACGGAAACCGCCATCGCCTTCGGCGCCACCGGCATCGGCCTCTGCCGCACGGAACACATGTTCTTTGAAGGGGACCGGATCGACTTCGTCCGTGAAATGATCCTCTCCACCAAGAAGAGCGACCGCGTAGCCGCCGTTTCCAAGCTCCTTCCCTACCAGAAGGGGGACTTCAAGGGCATCTTCAAGGCGCTCAAGGGCCTGCCGGGCACCATCCGCCTTCTGGACCCGCCCCTGCACGAATTCCTTCCCCAGACGAAGGAACAGCAGCTTGACCTGGCCCAGAAAATCGGCATGCCTGTGGAAGTCATCATGCGCCGCGTGTCCGAACTCCATGAGTTCAACCCGATGCTCGGCCACCGCGGTTGCCGTCTCGGCATCGCCTATCCGGAAATCACGGAAATGCAGGCCCGCGCCATCTTTGAAGCCGCTGTGGAAGTCTCCCAGGAAGAAGGCTTTGCCGTAGTGCCTGAAATCATGGTTCCCCTGGTGGCCTTCAAGAAGGAACTGGACATCCAGAAAGCCATCATTGACAAGGTGGCCCAGCAGGTATTTGAGGAAAAAGGCGTCAAAGTGGACTACCTCGTCGGCACCATGATTGAAATCCCGCGCGCTGCCGTCACGGCTGACGAAATCGCGGAAGCCGCCCAGTTCTTCTCCTTCGGCACCAATGACCTGACCCAGACGGGCCTGGGCATGAGCCGCGACGACTCCGGCTCCTTCCTGCCGCAGTACCAGGAACTGGAAATCATTAAGAAGAACGTCTTCGCTTCCATTGACCAGAACGGCGTCGGCAAGCTGATGAAGATTGCCGTGGAACTCGGCCGCTCCACCCGCCCGGACATCAAGCTGGGCATCTGCGGCGAACACGGCGGCGACCCCGCTTCCGTCAAGTTCTGCAACACGCTGGGCCTGACTTATGTGAGCTGCTCGCCCTACCGCGTCCCGACCGCCCGTCTGGCCGCAGCCCAGGCTGCTCTGGAACAGGAATAAACCTTTTTGTTAAGGGTTAATAAAAAGCCCGTGGTTCTTCGGAACCACGGGCTTTTTTAGCGGATGGAACGGTCTTGTCAGATATGGCTTGAACCTTGCGGGCCAAACTGCTCCATGCGTTTGGTTTGGGCATGTTTGACGGCTTCCGCCTTGCTGCAAGAAATCATGTTAATGGCATTATGGGCCGAAGCTCTCCTGGCGGAAGAGGAAGTGCATCTTTCCCAAAATGCTCCGCAGTCTTTCCCGGAGTGCCGTTAATGTCGATTCCGGCGTTTTTTATGCCGGAGCCATGCTTCCTGAACGTTTGGTCGTAAGGGGTGGCATGGGGGGACAAGTATTGATGGCAAAGCCCGAAGAAAAATCATCAGCAGGTTATGAAATCCGGTGCGCTGCCGGATCTCCCATAATTGGGAATCAATCTCATGACCGTTTACACCGGACAGTAAAATATAGTTTATTGTTCCTCCAGTGCCCTCTTCAGAAGCTTCCGGTATTCCCTGGCCGGTACTTCATAGGTTCCGAATTTCAGCAGATGCGGCGTTGTCCACTGGGTATCCAGAAAAAGGAACCGATGCGCCCGCAGGTATTGCACCAGGGCCACTAGGGCGATCTTGCTGGCGTCCGTTTTCCGGTGGAACATGCTTTCCCCGAAAAAAGCCTTCCCCAGGGCTACTCCGTACAGTCCTCCCTGCAGCCCTTCCTCGTCCCAGCATTCCACACTGTGGGCGAAGCCCATCTCGTGAAGCTTGCCGTATGCTTCTTCAATCTGTCCGTCTATCCATTGTTCTTCCGGCTGGTCCGTCCGGGCGCAGGCATGGATCACCTCTGGAAAAGCGGTATCCATCCGGAGTTCAAAGGGTTTTTTATTCAAAGCCCGTTTGAGGCCGTGGGGGATGTGGAAGCGGTCGTCCAGCGGAATCAGGGCGCGCGGGTCCGGTTCGTAAAAGGAGATTTCTCCCGTTTCCGGGTCCGCCATGGGAAAACACCCTTGGCAGTAGGCGGAGAGGACAAGTTCCGGCGTCAGTCTGTCATTCATCTGATATGGTCCAGCAGTTTGCCGAGGGCGGGGGAGTTCAGTGCCTTGCGGTCCGGAGAGGCCATGGGCAGCCCGTGGATTTTGTCCAACGGCACGAATTCCTCTCCTTCCCGGAGGAGAGGCGTATCCGTCACATGGTGGATGTAGCGGGTCACCCTGTAGCGGGTAATGCTGTAGGTTTGTTTCAGGACATGGGGCAGGGAAAGGGTGTGCTCGTCCTCCCTCTGGGGGAAGCGGTACATGCCGGCATGGCGCTTGCCTTCCGGGCATTTTGCCAGCAGGACGGATTTGCCGCGGATGTAAAGAATATCGTGGTGTTCCACCCGGGTGACTTGAGGCTTGGGATTTTTGACGGGAAGCGTTTCCGGCCGTTCTGCAGAGCAGAAGGGGCGCACGGGACACAGTAGGCAGTCCGGAGAACTGATGCTGCAGCAGGTTTGCCCCAGTTCCATGATGGCTGAATTGAATTCACGGGCATGTTCCGGATCCACCAGGCTTTCCGCGCGGCTCCACAGGTATTTCTGGCCTTCCGTGGAATCCACGGGAACGGAATAATTGTCAATGCGGGCCAGGACGCGCGCGACATTGGCGTCTACAATGGGAGCCGCCTTGTTGAAGGCGAAGGAGAGGAGCGCTCCCGACGTGTAGGGGCCGATGCCCGGCAGGCGTTTCAGCCCTTCCGCATTGTCCGGGAAGCGCCCTCCGAATTCGTTGACGATTTCCTTGGCGATGGCCTGGAGGGAACGCACGCGGCGGTAATAGCCCAACCCTTCCCAGGAGCGCAGGGCCGTCTGTTCGTCCACGGCAGCCAGATGCGCCGGAGTGGGGAACTGGCGCATCCATCTGTCATATCTTCCCAAAACGGTGGGAATGGTAGTCTGCTGCAGCATCAGCTCGGAAACAAGGATGTGCCACGGATCCGTTGTCCGCCGCCACGGGTAATCCCTCCCTTCGCGCCTGAACCATTCTACCAGCGCGTTCCGGAAAGCATGGATGTTAAAATGGGGGGTGGCGTCAGTCATGCTTTTGTTCAAGAGCCTGGCGCATGGCGGAAATATCCGGCTTGATGCCGAACCAGCGTTCAAAGGAAAGGGCCCCCTGGTGAACCAGCATGGAAAGGCCGTTGGAAACTCTGGCGCCCTGAAAGCGGGCTTCCATCTGGAAGGCATCGTCATGCGTCTGTAAATCATAAACCAGATGGTGGGCGGAAAGCAGTGCAGGGGGGACGGGGGAAGGGTCCGTAGGATTCAGGCCGAGGGAGGTGGCGTTGACGATCAGGTCCGCTTCCTCCACGGCGGCATTGAAACGGGGCGTATTGTTCTGGTGGGCCGCCAGGCGGTCGGAGGCCCCTTCCAGCCTGTGTTCGTCAATGAAAAAGGAACTCAGCCTGTTTTTAAGCTCCTGAAGCTTTTCTTCCGATCTTCCGGCCAGCGTCAGCCGTTCGCAACGCTGCATGGCGCAGGTGTAGGCCAGGGCAAGCCCGGCCCCGCCGCAGGAGCCAAGAAGGGCCACTTTCAAATCGCGCAAATCCACGGAAAATTCCTCCCGGATGGCGTGGGCGAACCCCGGACCGTCCGTATTGAATCCGGAGACGGAACCGTCCTGTTGGAAAACAAGAGTATTGACGGAGCCGGTAGCGCGGGAAAGGGCGTCCGTGTCACTGCACAGGGAACAGGCCGCCTGCTTGTGGGGAACCGTAACGTTGGCTCCCGTGAATCCCCTTTTTCTGAGGAGCCGCACCACCTCTCCGAATTCTTCCGGAGCGGCCTGGATGCGGATATACCGGGCGCGAATGCCCGCCGCATCCAGCGCGGCCTGCTGCATGGCGGGGGATTTGGAATGGGCAATGGGAAAACCGATTACGGCCAGTCTGGCGGGAACGGTTTCCCCGGCATCAAACGGATGTTCTTCATCCAGAAGATCGGCCAGGGTATAGTAGGGTTTCATGGAAAATGTGGGAACGGCTTCAGGCGTACGCGCCGGACTATGAATGAAATGCTGCCGGATTTCAAGGCAAACGCCTATCATTCCTTTTTCCATGCTTCCCGGCCGGATTGCCGGATTGTCGGTGCATTTGCCTGATATGGAAAGACGGAGCGCTCCCGCCCTTGGGGTACACAGGGGAAATGAGCCTAAAAAATAAGCGCAACGTCACCGCTGCGCCTGTATACATTTGCATGAATCGATGAGGGGCTATTTCCTGCGTCGGAGCCACGCCAAGCCTCCTATCCCTGCTAGGCTCAGGAGGGCGGTTCCCGGCTCCGGAACTGCGTCGCCCGTGATCGTCATGAATGTCACCGCACCATAATTAACGCTTGAAAGGCTGATTGCAATCGAACCATTGTCATTTGCCGTGATTTGGTAGGTAGCGATGGTGTTTACGTTATTAAAAGTATAACTGGTTAATATGTTGTTGCCTGAATTCCCGTTACTGTTTATCCAACTGCCGTTAGAGAGGGACCCTTTAGTAACAGAAATATTGGTATTTCCATTTCCTCCTTTTCGGCCAAGACCCAGACTGACCGTATATTCCGTATTAGGCTTGAGGTTGTCCAGAGTAAATACGGTGTTGCCGTTGTTGGCCAACAAAGCGTTATCTCTCCATACAACCGGATCCAGAACTCCGGACAGCCCTAAAGATTGGGAAAACTCAGTGAATGTGATTTTTCTATCCCATAAATTTTCCGCAAAAGTTGTGTTATTGTTGCCTGGGGAACGCAAACCTTCGACCGTCAAGGACCATCCTGTTTCCGTAGAAGCATCCGTCGCCCGCAAACTAATTGTTTCATTATTACTGCTTCCGGAGATTTGGTTCCCGTAAGGATTGTTAGTTAAGTGGTTGCCAAAATCAACAATGGCTGTGGTCGCTGCATTTGCAGTTCCCAACCCCAACAACAGGTTTGCTAATATGCTTAAGTTTTTCATCTCTGTAACGTTATTAATGGCGGATTGGAAATCCGTTTATCCGTATCTTTATATAATTTTTGATAATCAATCAGGTTTATCTTTAAAAAATAAATACTCTACTGTAGAACATCGTTCCTGTTCTATTCAACTCATTCATACATAAAATTATTTCTTGACAACGGATTTCCAATCCGAAGTAATCACAATGTTTTTATTATTATGCAGGAAAATCCTGCTTTGCCGCTTTTTCCTCCGCGCGGCGGTTTCCGTTCGCTTCTTTCCGGAAAGTTCATGCCGGGCGGGAGCCGGGAGGGCCGGAAAACCGTCTCTCCCGGAAAGAATGCCTTCTCCGTAAATTCACCAGGCGGAACCCGGCGGCTGCCGGGTTCCGCCTGGAAAGAGCGGGTATGGAATGATCTGGTTACCGTTTATTCACCGCAGCCGCCGTCCTTGTATCCGCAGGAGCGGCAGGATTTGCATTTACCGTCCTGGACATAGGCCAGGGAGTGGCACTGCGGGCAGAGGGAGGCGCCGTTGAGCATTGTTCCTTCCGGAACCTTTCCGGCGGGAATTTCCGGCAGGGCCGGAGTAGCGGGATGCGCCGGAGCGGTGATGATGCGGGGGGGCAGCACGCTTACCGTCGTATCCGGAGCCTGGCCCGGAAGGCTGACGCTGGGGATGGAGAATACGTCCCGAAGGCGGTAGCCGTTGCTTTCCGGGAAAAGCCACGCCAGGATCTTGGCAATCAAATCCACCACGGAAGCGCAGGAGCGGATTTCCGTGCAGGTGTCCGCCTCCGTGTCGTCCCCCACGCGGCAGAACCCGGAGGGCTCGAAGGAGTAATTGCGGAAACCCTTGACCACTTCCTTGAGAGGCACGCCGAACTGAAGGGCGGTGGAAAGGAGTTTGCAGTAAGCTTCAAACATGCCGGAGGCGAAGGAGCCGACTTGTCCCAGGCGTCCGAAAACTTCCCCGCAGGTGCCGTCCGCATAAACGCCTACCGTCAGGTAGCCCGTCAGCTGGCCGCCTACGGAGAATTTTACGGTCTGGCCCAGACGGCGGCCGGGCAGCTTGCGCTGGCGCGGCTTGGATGCCTCCGCGATGATTTCGTCAATGGCGTCCGATCCGGCATTCACCAGCTGTTCCCAGACGTGGTTGGCCTTGAACATGCGCGTTTCCGGGGTATCCACCACGTAAACGGCATTCGCCTTGGATCCGGCGCGGAAGATGGCGATGCACTTCACGCCCAGCTCGTGGGACATGATGAGGGAATCGTAAATATCCTGCACGCTGGCGGAGACGGGCATGTTGACCGTCTTGGAGCACGCGCCGGAGATGAAGGGCTGGAGGGCGCCCAGCATCAGCACATGGCCGGCGGGGGAAATGGCACGGATGCCGTTGCCGTTGGTGGCGGCGCAGTCAAAGACCGGCAGGTCCTTCTTATTCAGCCACGGTATGGATTCAATATGGGCGGCTCCGTTGACTACGGCAAGTTCATCCGCCGTCAGCACGGCCATGTTGGCCGGGTTGCTGATATAAGCCACTTTTTCCTGAATTTCACTGCGGGATTCCGTTCCGGAGAGCAGGCGGCGCCACGCGAGGCGCACGGGGCCGGCCTGGTCATTGCAGGGGTCCACAATGAGCTGGTTCACGACGTAATCCATATTCCCCTGGAACGCGGAAATCAGGCCGTCCAGGCCCGCCACTTCCAGAGCGGCTTCATTGACGAAGTCTTCCGGGTAACCCAGGGAGCGGAGGCCTTCCAGGGCCAGGCGGTTGAACATCTTCAGGGAGCCTCCGCCCGCCAGCTGCTTCCATTTCACCAGCGTGTAATCCGGCTCAATGGAAGTAGTGCCTTCATCATAGCAGCCCAGCGGGGCGGAAATGGTGCCCGTGGGTGCCATCACGGAAACAAACGCGTTGCGGTGCGCCGTGGCCTTGATCACCTTCGCCCACATGTCGGAAGCGGCTTCCGCCAGCTTGGCCGCAGGGGCGATGCGCTCCCTGTTCATCATGGTGGGGGCCTTGAAGCTCTTGAGGTAGGCATGCAGGGCATAGGAGGCGGTGAGCCCCTGCGCTTCCGGCAGGATCCCTCCGGCATTGGCGATGATGTTCTCAATCAGGTCGTCCAGCGTCTTGGAGTCCTTCTGGGAGGGCAGGGCGCTTGCCAGTTTCTGGGCTGCGTTGTGCAGGCGCAGCACGGCGAGCAGGTCTTTCTTGCTGGCGGGGTATTCCACGTAGGAACCCAGTTCCGCGCCCATTTCCGCGGAGGCCGTCCAGCAGGCCGCCGTCAGGGCGCTGCAAAGCTGGGAGGCAATCCAGCGGCCTTCGTCGGAATCGTAAGGCACGCCCAGGGCCATCAGGGAGCCGCCCACGTTGGCGAAGCCGATGCCCGTGGTGCGGTACTTGTAGGTGCCCTCCGCGATTTCTTCAATCGGGAAGCCGCCGCGTTCCACATTCAGGTCCGCGCAGACCATGGCCAGGCGGGCGGCGTGGGTCAGGGCGTCCGCATCAAAAACGGGCTTGCCGTCCTCTCCCTTGATCAGGAAGCGATAGGCGTTGAAGGAGGAAAGGTTGCAGCTCGTATTGTTCAGGAAGACGTATTCCGAGCAGGGATTGGACGTAGTGATGGTGCCGATGGATTTGACGGGATTCCACAGGTTGATCACGTCGTTATTGTGCACGCCGGGTTCCCCGTTGTCCCAGATGGACTGGGCCATGGCTTCCAGAAGTTCCTGGGCGCGGAACGTCTGTTCGATGTGGGCCGGATTCGTGACCCAGCGCGTGTAGGTATTGCCGTTATTGGCGAGCGCCTGCCAGAAATCCCCCTTCAGGGAAACGGAATGGTTCGCGTTCTGGTGGGAAAGCGTTTCCCCGTACAGCAGGGCGTCCATGTGCGGGTCAAAACTGTTTCGGGTGGCCAGGGGAAGGGAAAGAATGACGCGGGCGGCGGCCTTTTCCGCCGGAGTGCCGGCAACCAGCTTGGTCTCCGCAATCTGCTTGAGCTCCACATGCACGTTGTGTTCGCGCAGGATAACCTTGGCGATGTCTTCCTGGCGGTTTTTCGTATTGATGAATTCGAAAATATCCGGGTGGTCGCTGAACATCAGGACCATGCGTGCGGCGCGGCGCGTCTTGCCTCCGGATTTGATGGCTCCGGCCATGCGGTCCCAGCCGCGGTCGAAAGAGATGGGGCCGGAGGAGCGGCCCTTGCCGCTGATGGGCTCCTTGGAGGACCGGAGGGTGGACAGGTTGATGCCTACTCCGGAACCGGACGCGAAAATACGGCCTTCCGTCGTCAGGTGGTCCAGAATATCCTCCATGCTGTCTCCCACTTCCGTCAGGAAGCAGGCGGAACACTGGGGGTATTCGTACGTGGACTGGACCATGAAGGTTTTCAGATTGTTCTTGGTCCCTTTGGTATGGTAGGCCTTGTTGCCGTGGCCTGTATAGTTTTCCCTCAGGTCCGGGCGTCCCCAGCGCCACTGCTCCCAGTGGCCGATGTTGAACCAGACGGGGGAGTTGGGCGCCCATATCTGCTGCACCAGCATGGCCTTGATTTCCTCATTGAAAATTTCCGCGTCCTCCAGCGTGGCGAAGTAGCCTTCCTCCCATCCCCATACGGTATAGGTATTGGAAATGCGGTCGTAGATATTGCGGAAGCTGTCTTCATATTCCAGGGAGCCGGGTTCGCTGCCGAAAAGGTACTTGTCCGCCGTGATTTTGACGGCGTTGTCATCCCAGTGGGCCGGAGCTTCCAGACCCAGGCGCTCGTAAATGGTCTTGCCGGTTTTCCAATCCATAATGCGGACGTCGCGGCGCGTCCAGTCCACTTCATCATAGGGGTGGACTTCATTGTGTGAAAATCTTCTGGTGAATTTCAAACCGCCCAGCAGGTCTTTCCTCTGGGGGAGGATGATTTCCTGGCCTGTGCGCAGTTTGAGTATGGTTTGCGAGTTGTCTGTGGTCATTGGATTGCGAAGTAGAAAGGTTTGGGAATAATCCCGTAGGCTTGCGCTTCGTCATGGGGCGGCGGCGCGTAGCGTGTGCATTATCTACTGAAAAATAATCCTGATGAAAAGGAAATATTGTACAGTATTTTTTTATATGTACTATATATTGTATTGTTTGTCCTGTTTTCTAGAAAAAATTCTCCTGTCTTGCGTGATTTTTTCTGTCTTCCGCATGCTTCTTTTTGTGTTTGGCGAAGAGGAGGCGGCTGGGCATTTTGGCTCTCCCCCGGAAACGGGCTTTTCATGAAAAACCTTGGTAATAAGAGTACGTTAACGGCGCCTGGAAAGCGGAAGAACACGGTCTTTCTGCAAATACGCAACAATGGATGTAGATTGTTGTTAATGAGTTAATTATGTTAGTTTGTGGCGGGAAAGGCCCTCCGATGCCCCTCAGTTGGTTTTTACCTGTCATGTGCCATGGGGCCATCTTTCCGCTTCTCCGGCAGAGAGACGTCCAGGCGGAACTCCGGAGCCCGTTTTCAAGGGCATGAAGCGACCAATTCCGGAGTTTGGAACGAATGTTCTCCTGCTGCGGGCGTCGCTGGTTCAAAGGAGGGCCGCCCTTGTTTGTTCAGGGAAAAGGGCGGGTACGGAAGGGGCCTTTTCCCCCTTCCCTAAATGGACTTGATGAACGGGCTGCAGCGCGTTAATCTAACGGCCATGAGATTGGCTACCCTGATCTGGCTGGCCGGCATTGCATGCTGCGTGCCGGGCATGGCCGCCGAACCCCAGCAGAAGGAACAGACCGCCGCGGAAAAAGCGGACCGCCCCCGCCAGCAGGAGATATCCTTTCAATGCATCGCTCCGGTTCCCGGCTTGCCCGTTCCCATGGATTTGACGCAGGCGGACGGAATCCGGCTGAACGCGCTGGACGTTACTGTTTCCCTGAAGCAGCACCAGGCCTTCCTCATTTACACCTGCGCGCTGGATATTCCCAGGGGAATCAGGGGGAAAACCATTTCCGTAGGCGTGCCGTTCCAGTACGAACCGCCTGATGAACAGGCCAATGCTGCCAGGCAGGAACCCATACGCAGCCTCCCTTTTACGAAAGCGGTGCAGGATGTCGTCACATCCGTGGATGATCTGAAATGTGATTTTTCCCTGGTGGAGGGGCGGCATCTCCAGGCGGACGCTCCCTCCATGTTTCCCATTGCCGGCATAACTCACTGGCTGGTGGCCCAGGTTCCCAACAAGGCGGGAATCCATGTTCTTACCTTCCAGTTCTCCGTTCCTTATACGCAGGACGTTGCCATTACGCCGGAACCGAAGGTCCACATGGGGGAACCGCGCCTGACGCTGCTTACCTCTCCGGTAATGACCTGGACAGGGGGCACCCCCAGGGCGGTGGTCAATGTGTACAGCTCGGAGATGACCAACCAGTCCGTCAAGCTGGATCCCTCCGCGGATGCCAAATCCATCGTGACGACGCCCAAAGGCGTTTATACCTGGTCTCTGCTGGGAGCGGACGGCAGGCCCTACGCTCCCTCCTTGGTGCTTACTCCGGGGCCCGGGTGGGTGCTGGACAAGGATGGGCGGATGACCGTCCGCGGAGAAAGGGGCGTCCTGACGGACCAGTATGACGTGACTGCCAGCTCCACCCTGGACAGGGACCCCTACGGGGTTCCATGTTCCCCGGACAATCTGAAAAAAAGTTCCGGTTATTGGGCGGAAAGCGTTTCCGGGGACGGCCAGGGGGAAACCCTGGAAATCAGGCTCAGGAAACCCGGCCGGCTGCTGGGAATCATGCTGGAAACCGGCATTTCCCCGGTGACCGACCCGGAAAAGGATTCGGAAGCCCGGAGGCACCCGAATATTGCCTACTCCATGTTCAGCCGCCCCAAAGGCATTCAGGTGACGCTGAACGGGACTTATACTTTTGACGCCACGCTGCGGGATGACTGGACTCCGCAGATCGTCGTGCCTCCGTATTACAGGCAGCCTGTGCATACCATCAAGATCAGGATTAATTCCATTTATCGCGGAACAGGGACATCGGACACCTACATCGGCATCCTCAAGCCGATTATACAATAAAGAACTTTCCGGGGCTCTTTTTTCCGGAAGCGGGCGGGCCGTTTTGCGGGGATTCCGTCGGAAGCGGCGGGGCTGGGAAGAAAGATTCCCTTTCAATGGCGGAACAGGGAACTGCCCGTGCGGCCCCTGGGATAACGGCGGAAGGGGAGTGTGAGCAGATACATCAGCGCCAGCGCCGGAACCTGCATCCACAGCAGATACCAGGGCCATGGCCCGAGAAAGTCCAGCACGGACCCTCCGGCGGGAGTGGCCACGGTAAACCCGTAATTGGTTCCCAGGAGCATGTTGACGGGATGAATGGCCACCAGGTACGCATTCGCCAGCAAAAAAGCCCACAGGAAGTCCCAGCGCGCCGGCTTCCATTCCAGAGCCAGAGGCAGGTAAAGCGCCGTGATGACTGTCACGCCGTGGGAAAGGAAAAAGGCAAAATACGTCCATGAGGGGAAATCATGGGCCACGGAAGGAGTCACCAGCCCCTGGAGGGTTGCGCACAGCACGCAGTAATAGGCCACGGAGCGCAGCCGCCGGGAGGGTATCCACAGGCTCAGGGCGCACACCACCTGCATGACGGAGCAGAAATGCAGGGGGAGCATCCATGTCCAGTTCTTTTCCGGTTCATCGGCCAGCATGGCGGCCAGGTCGGGAACCAGGCTGAACAGGCAGGCCGCCCCCAGCCAGAAGGTAGTGCGGTTTCTGACGGTTTTCTTGTAGGACTGCCCCAGCTCCAGGATGCAGGCTCCCGCCGCCAGGAGGACGGCCAGGGCCGCCCAGTGGGAAACCCCTGCGAATTCCAGTGGAGGGACGCCATTCATGCAACCTTCACCGTAACAGAAAGAAGGGGGAGGGGCAACGCGAAAAGCGGGACGGGTTTCAGGCTTGCAAATTCGCCTTCTCCGGGCATACTTGCCTGCGGATGAAACAGGGCTTGTTCATATTGGTCTGCGGTTTGCTGGCGGCCGGTCTGACCGGGTGCGACGATTCCAGTGAACGGCGCGCCCGGTATGCGGAAAAAAAGCCCGCTCCGCGCCCTCTGGAAAGGACGTTTGACCCTCCCAAAAAAGTCCTCCCTCCTTCAAAACCTAAGAAAAAGGCCCCCGTATGGATGGATTACAAGGGTGAGGACATGCGGCAGCTTACGGAACTATCCGGTCGCAAGGTGCTCCTTGTTTTTTACGCTTCGTGGAGCCGCCCGGCCATGGATTACGTCCAGGCGGTAAAATCTTATGCCGAATCGCAGGACGGCAAGGCGTTTGCCGTGCTGATTGATGCGGATGCCTATCCGGACATAGCTCGCAAATATGGCCTGGAAGCCGTCCCTCTGACGGTTCTGTATCTGGAAGGGATGAAGCTGAAGGATATGGTTGGCGGCATTACTGCGCCGCGCCTGAACGAACTGATTGAGCAGACGATACGGGTGCAATAGAAGGGATGGGTTGCGGCAGCCTCTGCGCGGTTCGGGGGCGGTTGATTCCCTGTAAATGAACCTTTTGTTTGTTGTGCCTTTTTTTGCTCCGTACCCGTAAGGACTTCCCTTTCCTGCGTGGAGAACCGGAGAATTTCCGTTTCTGGAGGTATGGATTTTATGTGAACGCTGAAAAAACGCAGGCGGCAAGCCGGTAAAACCGGAACAGGGAAAGGGTGACATCATTCTCCTGTGTTCCTGTGACGGCCATTCCGCCCGCAACAGCATGCGGAGAGAGACGCTCTTCCTTCATTCGGGAATTGGCAGGAAACGGGGGGATGGCATTCCTCTTCCGGGAAGGGGCTGCTTTTTTTGCCGCATGAAAAAGCCGGTTCACGGGGACGTGAACCGGCGCGGAAAAACGAGTTGATAAATACTGAAAAATCAGGCTCCCAGGTTGAACGCCTTATGTACTACCCGGGCCGCTTCCTCAATATCGGATTCGTCCACCATCACGGCAATCTTGATTTCCGAGGTGGAAATCATGCCGGTCTTGATGTTGGCGTCCGCCAGGGCCTTGAAAGCGGTGGCTCCCACACCCGAGTGGGAACGCATGCCGATGCCGACCAGGGAGAGCTTGGCCAGCCCCGCTTCCGTTTCCACCTTGACGGTGGAGCCGAGGGCGGCCATGACCGGTTTAAGGGCGGCCTGGGCGCGGCCCAGTTCGTTGGAGGGCATCGTAAAGGACTGGCGGACATAGCCGTCGTGGGCAGTATTGGCCAGAATCATATCCAGGTTGATTTCCGCTTCTGCCAGGGCGCCCAGTATCTGGGCCGTGTAGCCGATTTGGTCCGGAATGCCGGTAATGGTGACGCGGGCCTGGTTGCGGTCAATGGAAATGCCGCGGATGACGACGGCTTCCATGGAGGGGGTTTCTTCTTGCACGATTGTACCGGGGTTGTTGTTCATGGAGTTGCGAACTTCAAAGACGACACCGAATTTTTTGGCGAATTCCACGGAACGCGACTGCATCACCTTGGACCCGTTGGAAGCCATTTCCAGCATCTCGTCATATGAAAGGGTTTGTATCTTCTTGGCGTCTTTGACCACGCGGGGGTCACAGGTATAGACGCCGTCCACATCTGTAAAAATCTGGCACACGTCCGCTTTCAGAGCGGCCGCGATGGCGATGGCGGAGAGGTCGGAACCTCCGCGGCCCAGCGTCTGGACCATTCCTTCTTCCGTAACCCCCTGAAAGCCGGCGCAGATAAGGATGTTGCCTTCCTGCAGGTACTTGTTCATCAGCGTCGGGTCAATGCTGTGGATGCGCCCCCGCGTGTGGCTGCCGAAGGTGGTGATTCCGGCCTGCGCCCCCGTAAAGGACATGGCTTTTTCACCCAGTTCATGCAGGGCCATGCAGAGCAGGGCGATGGACTGCTGTTCACCGGTGGCCATCAGCACGTCAAGTTCACGTTCGCAAGGCGTTTCAGACAATTCCCTGGCAAGCCCGATCAGCTTGTCCGTCACGCCGCTCATGGCGGAAACGACGGCGACCACCTGGTTGCCTTCCCTGGCGGTTTCATGGATGCGGCGCGCTACATTGCGGATGCGGTCAATGGTGCCGACGGAGCTGCCCCCGAATTTTTGAACGATAAGAGCCATGTAACAGGATGATATGTAGGTTAGGATTGAGGAAGAAGATGTTCTATGCGCAGGACGCGGGGCTCCGCCGCCACGCAGGAAATGCGGGTTATTTCCTCCAGAGCCTTCTGGAGCTGGCCCCACGGGCAGGAATGGAGGATGAAAACGAGGTCGTTCCAGGGGGCTCCGCCTTCATCAATATGGCTGGGAGCGGAAGAGGTGGCGGAAATGCCGATGCCGAAGGTGGCCAGAATGCGGGCTATTTCCGCAATGACTCCCGGCTGGTCCGCTACCTGGAAGCGGACGTAATACGGAGTGACCGTATCATTGATATGCATGATCCCGCAGGCCTTGGCATAGGGATTGAAGCCCGTATGGTATTCCGGATAGCGGCTTTCGCGCATGGCGGTGATGATGTCGCTGATGACGGCGGAAGCGGTGGGGTTCTTGCCCGCTCCGCGGCCGTAAAACAGCGTTTCCCCCACAATGTCCCCGTTGACGGAAATGGCGTTGAACACGCCGTTTACGGAAGCCAGGATATGCCAGTCATGGACAAAACAGGGCTGGACACGCAGTTCCAGGGCGTCTTCCTGCCCCTCATGGTACCGGATGACGACAAGGAGCTTGATGGTATAGCCCAGTTTTTTGGCAAATTCGAAATCCCGGCTGGTGATATTCTCAATGCCTCTGACGTAAATTTTATCCGGGGAAATGGTTGTTCCGTAGGCCAGCATCGCCAGGATGAGCGCCTTATGGGCGGCGTCCCAGCCGTTGACGTCCAGGGAGGGGTCTTCTTCCGCGAAGCCCAGCTTCTGGGCCTGGGCCAGGGCGTCCGCGTAATCGGCCCCGTGTTCCCCCATGGCGGAGAGAATATAGTTGGACGTTCCGTTGATAATGCCCACAATGGAATTGATGTGGTTGCAAATCAGGGAATTCTGCAAGCTCTGGATAATGGGGATGCCGCCGCCGGCGGACGCTTCGAAATAAATAGGGGTGCCCATTTCCGCGGAAAGCTTGAAAATCTCCGCTCCGTACTCGGCCAGAAGAGCCTTGTTCCCCGTAACGACGGGCTTGCCGGCACGGAGGGCCAGCGTCACCAGGTCGTAAGCCTGGCGCGTTCCGCCAATCAGCTCAATAATGATGTCTATCTCCGGGTCGTTTACCAAATCCTGCCAGTCATCCGTCAGCAGTTCCCGGGGAACGACGGTTTCCCTGGGCTTTTCCAGGTTGCGCACGGCGATGCGCTTGAGCCTGAAAGGAATCTTGCTCCGGGCTTCCAGAAGGGCGTGATTGCGGCACAGCGTTTCATAAACGCCGGAACCGACCGTTCCCAGCCCGGCAAGCCCAAGTTGTATAGGTTTTTCCGTCATTCCTGCCGGGGGATTATGCAAAAAAATCCCTGTAACGCAAGAGCTTTTACCGTCCCGGGATGCCGTGTGTGCGATGCTCATGGAATACCCTTCTTTCCGGTATTTCCCTCCACCCCCGCATGTTCCATGCGCGGCAGGACGATTGCTGGATTTTCAAGAATCTGTGCGGATGATGGGGGAATGGCGTTCAAGCTTGCTCCGGAAGAGGATGAATCCTGAAAAAAGGCAACAAAAAACCCTCCTTGAAGGAGGGTTGGATTGGCAGCCCCACCAGGACTCGAACCTAGAAATACTGAACCAAAATCAGGTGTGTTACCAATTACACTATGGGGCTGTCTGCTCAGGCGTTTCTGCCGTTGCGGGGCGCAGTAAACCACACGGGGCGCAGTCTGGCAAGAGAAAAAATCCGAACGGAGGGAATATGCCTCTCCGGCGATGTCCGGAACAGGCAGATGCGGATTCCATTTCCCTTCCCTGGTAGAGCATCTTGCCATGATCAGCTGCTGACCCCGTATTGTTCCGGATATTCCGCTGCTCTGAGGGCTCCCTCATCCCCGGAAGAATCATTCAAATAACTCTTTTTCCTGACATCCATGATATTATCCGCCCACAGCTCACACTGGCTCATGACGGTTTGAAGAGCCTCCGGCACATCATCGGGCGGGTACTTGTATTTTTTCAAAAGACGTTTGATCATGGTGCGCATTTTTGCCCGCGCCTGAGTGCGTTTTTGCCAGTCGATGGTGCTGTTTCTGCGCAGAGCCTCCGTTAATTCTCTGCTCATGGCGATCAGCTCGTCATTCTTATAGAAATCCTTAACGGCCTGCGGCCTGTTCAGTGCGTCGTAGAAAGCTTCTTCTTCGGGGGAAAGGCCATGATTTCTTCCTTCCTTGCGGGCTTCCGCCATCTGTTTCGCGAGTTTCAGCATCTCCGCAATGACTTCTTCATTGGTAATTAACCCATTGATGTAGGAATTAATCAGCCGTTGCATCTTCTCGCTGAATTTTTCCGACTTGACGATGTTGGTCCTCTTGTAAATGGAGACCTGTTCCAGAATCAGCTTTTTAAGCAATTCCAGGGCAAGATTCTTTTCCTTCATCCTCGCAATTTCCTCAAGAAACGTTGGGTCAAAAAGAGAAAACTCCCTGGAAACATCGGAAAACAAATTGATGACGCCTTCGCTCTGGATGCTTTGTTTTAACAGTGCGTTAATTCTGTCGTTCATCTCCTTCAGGGAAATTTTCTTCCCGGCACCCGCGCTTCTGAGCCTTTGCACCAGAACCCGGACGGACTCAAAGAAGGCGGCTTCGAAACGGTCGGTTTCCTGGGTGATGGAGGCGCACAGGGACAGGGCCTGGCGCAGCATCAGCGCTTCCCTGAGGAAACATTCCAGTTTCTTTTCCTTATCCCTGCCAATGATAAAATTAACCGCTCCGCTGATGCATCTGGCACGTTCAAGATCAGTACCCGTCGTGAATCCGGAATAGTCAAATCCATGGAACAGATCCCGGCAGATGCTGAGTTTTTCCAGAAACTTGGGATGGGCCGCTTTGGCCACGTCGGTATCTCCGTAGTTGGCTTTATCCCGGCCTGTGTAATCATTCATCGCCTGCTTCAGGGCGGAAGCGATGCCCACATAATCCACCACCAGCCCTCCTTCCTTGTCGCCGAACACGCGGTTGACGCGGGCAATGGCCTGCATGAGGTTATGGCCGCTCATCGGCTTGTAGACATACATGGTCGCCAGGGAGGGAACGTCAAACCCGGTCAGCCACATATCCACCACAATGGCGATTTTCATCGGGCTGTCATTATCCTTGAACTCCCTGGCCAATTCATTTTTGTAGCTCTTGTTGCCGATGATTTCCCTCCATTCTTCCGGATCATTATTTCCGGAAGTCATCACCACCTTTGCCTTTTCTGTCCATTCCGGGCGCAATTCCAGCATGCGCCGGTAAATTTTCATGGCGATGGGGCGGGAATAAGCCACAATCATGGCCTTGCCCGTCAGCAGGCCTTCCCGGTAATGCTCATAGTGGTCCAGAATGTCGTGGACAAGGGAATCAATGGTGTTGTCATTGCCCAGAATGGCTTCCATTTGCCCCAGCTGCCGCTTGCTGCGTTCAATCACGTCCGGGTCGGCGTTGGCGGCCATGAGCTCGTATTCGTCATCAATCCGCTTCAGGGTTTCCTGATCCAGATTCAGTTTGATCACCCGGCTTTCATAGTAAACCGGGCGGGTGGCTCCGTCCTCAACCGCCTGAGTCATGTCATAGACGTCAATGTAGTCCCCGAACACTTCGCGGGTGCTTCTGTCTTTGGTGGAGACGGGAGTTCCCGTAAAGCCGATATAGGTGGCATTCGGCAGGCTGTTGCGGATGATGCGCGCCGTGCCGACAACTCTTTTGGCAATTTTCTCGCCTTCTTCATTTGTGGAAATCCTGATCTTTTCCGCCAGCCCGTATTGCCCACGGTGGGCCTCATCCGCCATGACGATGATGTTTCTGCGTTCGGAAAGAGCCTCATGGGATTCCTCAAACTTCTGCATGGTGGTAAAGAAAATCCCGTTGGCTTTCCTCCCCTGTAAAAGTTTTTTCAGGTGTTCCCTGCTTTCTGCCCGGATGGGTTCCTGCCTCAGGAAGCCCTTGCATTTGGCAAATTGCCCGTATAACTGGTCGTCCAGGTCGTTCCTGTCGGTAAGAACAACGATGGTCGGGCTTTCCAGAGCCTCTTGCAGGAGGTGGGCGTAAAAGACCATGGACAGTGATTTGCCGCTCCCCTGCGTATGCCAGAATACCCCGCCCTTGCCGTCGGTAAGAGTGGCGTTCCGGGTAGATTCAATGGCTTTTTTAACGGCAAAATACTGGTGGTAGCCCGCCAGTATTTTCACGGTCTCTTTTCCGTTATTGGAAAAACAGATAAAGTTTTTAAGAATATCCAGCAGGCGTTGTTTCCGGAACAGTCCCTCGAAAAAGGTGTCAAACTGGGCGAACCTGGTATTTTCATAACTGCCGTCTACCGTTTTCCATTCCATGAAACGGTCTTCTCCGGAGGTGATGGTTCCGGCCTTGGAAGTCATTTGGTCGCTCATCACGCAAATGGCGTTGTAAACAAACATGGAGGGGATTTCCTTCATGTAATTGCGGAGCTGCCGGTAGGCTTCGGAAGCGTCCGTCTCTTCCCGGGAAGGAGATTTCAACTCAACAAGCACGACAGGCAGGCCGTTCAGGAACAGAATCATGTCCGGCCTCTTGCAGCTGTTTTCCATGAATGTCCATTGATTGGCCACAACAAAGGAATTATTGTCCGGATTGTTGTAATCCGCCAGGTAGACAATGTCGGAACGCACTTCGCCCTTGTCGCGGTATTGTACGGAAATTCCGTTTTGAAGATAGTTCATAAACACGGCATTCCGCTGTACAAGCTCTCCATTATCAATATTTTTTAATTTGTTGAGCGCTTCCGTCACAGCCTCTTCCGGCAAAGCGGGGTTTAAGTGGAAAATGGCGCTTTTCAATTCATCTTCATAAAAGGGAAGGTGATAGTCTCGCTCCACATCGGGCCCGTAAACGTGGGTGTAGCCCATGTTCTGGAATAGTTCCGCTACAGACTTTTCATAGCTGTCTTCCGTGTATGCTCCTGCCATCTGAATGCGTGCTTCAAGGTTGATGATGAATGTAATTATACAACTCTCTGTTGAAAATCAATCATTTTGTGATGGAGAGGGATCTTGAAATATTGGTTGTTATGATATTGATATGTTGTTAACAAATTGAGACGAGAAGAGGCTGAACAGGCCAATCATTGATCCGGCTAAATGATAATTTAGCGGCCTAAATATCGAGTCTTGAGACATCCAGCTCGCCGGACATGAGTTTGGGAAGCAAAGTATCCCTTACTTCAGTAAGTTTCTCATTTTCTTCTTCATTTGCCCATATTTGCTGAAAAAAAGGAGTAACGATTTCCGTGAATGAAGTCATAATCTGCTTATCAGGAATCGGGATCTCTGTTTTGCTGAAATCGGGAACGGTTAATTGTTGTTGTGTTGTGCCAGTTCCAGTAATGTTACGATGACTCAAGAATAGATACAAATATTTTGCGCTAAGTATATCTGTATTTGGAATTAGTGTCACCAAACGAACAATAGGAACATAGGGGATATGTCTTAAACAGACATAACCAATAGTACCTCTTGCAGAAACCGTAACACTTTCATTCATGATTTTTGGCGCATCAGTATATCCGTATAAACCATAATCACTTATGCTGTTTGAATAGATCGGATATGGACAAGCAGGTGTTTTGAGATGAGATGTTGTTTTAGGCTTATCACCACCAGCTCCCATATCAGTAACATCCCCAAGAGTGCTTACTGACCAGCTATCAGGCATTTTTCTGTCAAATGGGATCCAATCAAAAAACCATGCTTTAAAAAGTACTTTCGCTTGCGTAAGTAAATTATCATTTATGCGATTATTCAATTCAATTTTATCATCAAGAGATGAAAGAATTTTAGCAATTTTGATTTGTACAGACTTTTCTGCGGGAACTCTGACTTGAATATTCTTCATAGCTCCGGCAGAAACTTCCTTAAACGTTGTTCCACTCCCCATGTTTTCAATTTCACCTTTTTTAAATTTTAAAAGATAATATAAAAACATATAATCCACATCATTATTAGGAATGATACTTTTGAATCCCTGATTCGTACAAACTTCACAGGCGGCGATGGCAATGTAGCCGATAGGGGCTCTGGATGAAAATAAAACGCTGTGTTTCGGCAGAAGCTGTGCAGAACAACTTCGCAAACCTGCTTCTGTTATATTACGTTCTCCTTGTGCGATATATCTCTCCAAAAAACCGGACAGATCTTTGGGAGTAATCCATGGAATGGTTCCTCCTTCATAGTTTTCAAATTTCTTTGTTGAAGGAGTAGCTCCGCCAACAATCTTTCCAAGTTCTCCCAAGGTACAGTTTTTCCATTCTTTCATACTGATCTTCTTTAATCTAAAACTTCCCAATATCCTGATTTGTTGGGACCGACGCGCCGGATGACGTTTTTCTCTCTGAGGGAAGCCACGACTCGTTCCGCCTGGCGTTGGGAAAGTTCCAGCCGTTCGGCCATTTCCCGTACGCTGAGCCGGGGCTGTCTTTTGATGAGTTCCACAAGGTGCTGTTGCGCCGGTGTAAGATTTATACCGACATTTATACCGACATTTATACCGACATCTTTATGCGGGTTGCGGTGTTGTTGGAGGGTGTTGAGTATTTCCCGGAGCATGAATTCCACGAAAGGGGCGCAATCCGCCCGGGCGGAGCTGGCGCTGATGGCTTCATAGTAGGCTTGCTGGTTGGCATAAACCATGTTTTCTACGGGGAGGTGTTCAAAGGCCGGGTGCAGTTTTCCCAGAAGCAGGGATTGCCAGAGCCTGCCCATTCTGCCGTTGCCGTCGCTGAAGGGATGGATGAATTCAAATTCATAATGAAAAACGCAGCTGCGTATCAGCAGATGGTCTTCAGCACGGCGCAGCCATTCAAACAGGTCGTTCATCAGCCCGGGAACACGGTCGGCGGGCGGGGCCATGTGCACCAGGCGCGTTCCAGCAAAAACGCCTACGCCGCCCCGCCTGAAGCTTCCGGCGTCATCCGCCAGAGCGCTCATCATCACGCCATGGGCTTGGAGCAGATCGTTCAGGGAAAAGGCGTCCAGGGAGGGATACAGTTCATAGGTTTTAATGGCGTTTCTTACCTCCTGGATTTCCCGGAGCGGAGCCATGACCGGTTTCCCCTGGAGCACGTCGCGCACCTCATGTTCTGACAACCGGTTGCCTTCAAGAGCCAACGAACTGTGGATGGTCTTGATGCGGCTGGCTTTGCGCAGGCGAAGGCCGCCGCTCTGCTCCAGCCTGATGGCATACCGTTCCACCAGAGCGGATATTTCCGCAATCAGGTTGACGGCGGCGGATGATATGCTGAATGGCGGCTGGTACATCAGGGAAAGATGGCGTTGTTTATCAATTATTCCGGGAATGGGAACGGACAGTCGGCGGCTCGATTTGGCACGGTTAAGGAGCCTTATGGAAGGCTCTCCTGCCATGAAGCACCCTACCCCAGGAACTTGCGGTGGGCAAGTTTAACATTGCTTTGCTTGACCATGGCGTATTGAAGGGTGGTGTCTATTCTCTGGTGCCCCAGAAGACGCTGCAATTGTTCCACGGGCATTCCCTTGTCAATCGCCACGGTGGCGAGCGTTCTGCGGAATTTGTGGGGGTGTACCCGCGGCAGTTCCAGACGGCGCCCCAATTCCCGAAGCCGGGATTCCACGCCGCCGATTTTCAAACGTTCATAAGGCGCTTTGAGAGACACGAACAGGGCGTGATTGCCGTCTTCCCGCTCTTCCAGATAGTTCTGCAAATGGATCTTGGTGCGGGCGTCAAAATAAACCATGCGTTCCTTGCTGCCCTTGCCGAAGACCACGCACTCCCGTTCTTCAAAATTGATGTCTTCACGGTTAAGCAGCACCAGTTCCCCCACGCGCATTCCCGTGGATGCCAGAAGATCTATCAGGGCGAGATCCCTCAATGTTTCGCAGTTGTCGCGCATGGTTTCCAGAGCTTCATCCGTATAGGTTTCCTTGATGGTTGAGGCGGTTTTTACTTTGTGGATACGGCGCACCGGACTTTTCAGAATAAAGTCTTCATCTTCCAGCCACGCGAAGAAGCTGGAAAGAATGCGGCGGATGTTGTCAATCGTCACGCGGCTTGACTTCCTGTCCGCCTGATACCTGGTGAGATAGGAGCGCAAATCCTCCGTCTGGATGCGGGAGATGCCCTTCCCCACGCCGTCAAGCATGACTTCTATCGTCCGGCGGTAATAATCCAGCGTTTTTTCCGAACAGCCCTCAATGCGTTTCGCGGAAATAAAGGCACGGACGACGCCTCTGTTGTCCTCCGCCATGCGTTCCTCGTCCCCGCGCCCCTTTTGAACATCGTAGCATTCAAGATGGTGTTTCAATACTTTTTTCAATTGCTTCGCCTGGCTGTTATCCAAATGCGGAAGCATCTCCCGGACGACGTCATCTATCAATTCATCTTTCATAACCCAATTTCCGCTGTATTTATGGGAGAACACGGCTGAGGGCAATACCCGCGATAATCTAAACAGGCCAATCATTGATCCGGCTAAATGATAATTTAGCGGCTTAGATTTTGACGGAGGAAACATCAATCTCGCCGGACATAAGCTTGGGAAGAAGTGCATCTCTTAGCTCAATAAGTCTTTTATTCTCTAAGCAATTACTTAGGATTGTCTCAAACATAGGGGAGGCAATAGTCAGGAATACAGCTGAATCATTTTCTGAAAGTTGCATTACTCTCTCCGAATCAAAATCTTTCGTAGTTATGGCATCAAACACAGCTCCACTGGCTTTGTGTTTAAGAGCATTTACAGTTTCGAGTGTGTAGAAATATACGAGCAGTTGTTCGATGTCTTTGCCCACAAGAGCATAACACGACTGGTTCATCGCCATCGGGGAACCAGACAATCCAACTTTGCCTACTGTACCTCTTGCCGTCACAAAAATAGTGTTCACGGGATATAATCTGCTATTGCAGTGGTTCAAGCCATCCTCTGTAATAGTTTTCTCGGTCATGAATGTGTAAGGACAACCAACATCTTTCGGAGTAAAGAATGGAATATCGCCATTCCAGTATGAAGATTCACTAGTTTTGGGTGTGCCACCACCGAGAATTTGAATAATTGAGGTGAAGGGAACGCTCTCAGTTGCCCTTTCATAAAAGTTGGAAAACAATTCCCGTGCTTGCTGCTCTAAATTATCATTTATATTCAAATTAAGCTGTATTTTTTTATCAAATGCCTCCAAAATTTTTGCTATTTTTTCCTGTTCCTTGTAAGTAAAGCCTGGAACCTCATATTTCATTATGGCGGCCTTATCTCCACGAGGCATCTTCGTACCTTTGGATGTAAGCATCGAATAATTGAAAAATGTATCATCCGTAAGCACATAATAGAGAAATTTCTTGCTGATGCCGTCTTTCGCTCTCAATACCAGAACATCGTTGGAGCATCCTCCATTAAATTCAGCAAACCATATTTTTTTGAAATATGGTCGAATATTTGATACTAAAATATCTCCTACTTGAAACGACTGCGTCTGTGCCACACTGGGGAGTGAGGATGCTGAGGTGATGCCACCTTTGTTAGAAATCATATTTTCTGTAGATATGTAGTTCTCATATATCAGGGAAGCCACATCAACTTTGCCCCGGACATAGTCGCATATATCCGAAAGATTATATTTCATACCCGATGGCCCCCAATCGTTCCTTAATTTCTGTTTCCAGTTTGTGGGATTTCTCGAAGAGTCCGGACAGTTCGGAAGTCAAACGGGCCATTTTTTCTTCAAAAGGTTCTCCGTCGTCTTCCTGTTCCTCAATTCCGACGTAGCGGCCGGGGGTGAGGATGTAGTCCTGCCGTTTGATGGTTTCCAGGTCTGCGATGGCGCAGAATCCCCTGATTTCCTCCAGAGAGCCTTTCTGGAAGGCTTCAAAGGCATCGGCCAGTTTCCGGATGTCTTCCTCTGAAAAGTCGCGGTGCTTGCGGGTGACCATGGTTCCCATTTTCCGGGCGTCAATGAACAGCGTTTTGCCTTTCTGCCTCTTGTTTTTGCTGATGAACCAGAGGGTTACGGGAATGGTCACGCTGTAGAAGAGGTTGGGGGGCAGGGCGACGATGCCTTCCACCAAATCCGCCTCAATGATGTTTTTCCGGATTTCCCCCTCGCCGGAAGACTGGGTGGACAGGGAGCCGTTGGCCAGCACCAGCCCGATTTTCCCGTTCGGGGCAAGGTGGTGGATCATGTGCTGGATCCAGGCGTAGTTGGCGTTGCCCGCGGGGGGGATGCCGTATTTCCAGCGGACGTCGTCCCGCAGCTGGGCCTGCCCCCAGTTGGAGAGGTTGAAGGGAGGGTTGGCCATGATGAAGTCCGCCTTAAGGGAGGGATGCAGGTCATTGAAGAAGGTGTCCGCCTGGTGGGGACCGAAGTCGGCTTCAATGCCCCGGATGGCCATGTTGATTTTCGCCATTTTCCAGGTATCCGCATTGCTTTCCTGACCGTAAACGGCGATGCCGTCTTTCCGCCCGCTGTGCGCCTGAAGGAATTTGACGCTCTGCACGAACATGCCTCCGGAGCCGCAGCACGGGTCGTAAATTCGGCAGTTGTCAAAGGGTTTCAGGATGGCGACGATGGTTTTGACGATGCTGGCGGGGGTGTAGAATTCGCCGCCTTTCACGCCTTCATAGGCGGCGAACTGGGCGATGCAGTATTCATAAGTCCTGCCCAGCAGGTCTTTCCCCGCCTCCGCATCCCCCATGTCCATATTGGTGAAGATGTCCACGACGTTGCCCAGCACCCGTTTGTCCAGATCCGGGCTGGCGTAGTTTTTGGGAAGGACATTTTTCAGGCTCCTGTTTTCGGTTTCAATGGCAAGCATGGCTTCATCAATGACCTTGCCGATTTCTTCCGTGTGCGCCGCCGCGGCCACGGCGGACCAGCGCGCTTTTTCCGGGACAAAGAAGATATTGTCCGCCAGATATTCGTCACGGTCATTTTCAAAGCCTTCCCCTTCCGCCAGGAGCGCCTGGAATTTCCGTTCAAAGGCGCAGGAGATGTAGCGCAGGAAAATCAGGCCGACGATGACTTTGCGATAGTCCGCGGCGGGGATGTGCCCCCACAGTTCGCAGGCGGCGTCCCATATTTGTTTTTCGAAGCCAATGTTGGCGTTATTTTTTTCAGCCATTGCAGTTGCGGTTGTACGGAAGAAAGTTTAGGGAGGATGACGGAACGCGTCAAGATTCAAGGGAGAGGGATGAAAACGGGCCGGACAGGGAGGCTACGGGGCTGTTCTTCTTCTATTGGATTTTATCCTTGAAAGAACGCCTTTGGCTTTCAACGCCCCGGTGATATTTTCCCGGAAGCTCAAGCCGGTTAAGGACGGGCGAAACGCCGGTCAAGGTTCTTTGACCAGGTGTCTGGTATAGCTCAACCGTTTGAACATCAGCAGGGGTATGGCTACTCCGATGACCAGGGAAAAGATGATGAAGAAGGCGGTGATGCCGTTTTTGCAGATGTCCACAATCAGACGGTTCATGACGGCCGCGTCCTGGTTCTCCTGCATGAACTGCATCAGGGCCAGGATGGTCTTATAGGCGTACACGCCGGGAATCATGGGAAGCAGGGAAGGGAAAGCGAATATTTCCGCCGGGCACTTCACCAGCTTGGCCGTCATGACGCCCAGCATGCCTATGGTGAAGGCGGCAATGAAGGTGGCGCTGGAAATGTCAATGGTCCAGGAGTGCAGCATGTAAAAGCGGAAAGCGTGGCCGACGGCCGCCAGAACGGCGGAAACGGCAATGGCGCGCCTGGGCGGATTGGAGATGACGGCAAATCCCGTGGCGGCGATGGCGGCCATCAGCCCGTCCAGAAGGATGGAGGAAATAAGATCCGGATTCATAAGCTGTTTACCCCTACGATGAGCATGGTTGCGGAGAGGCCGATGGCGATGCAGGCAATCATCATGATGGAATGGATGCCGCGGGAGATGCCCATCAGGATGTGGCCGTGCATCAGGTCCATGATGGAGTTGATCATCTGGACGCCGGGCACTAGGAACAGGACGCTGGCTGCCAGGGCGATCTGCGGTGTGGAGCCTATCTGGAACAGGACGGCGCACGCGGCCGCCATGGAAGCGGTGAAGGCGGAAAGGATGATGACCCCCAGCGGGTTGTATTTTAACCGGGTAAGCTGCTGCTTGGCCAGAAAGCCCAGCATGGTGGCGGCGAACACGGTCAGCATGGCCCACAGGTCTCCGTTAAACAGGCGGCAGAAGGCGGCGTTGCCCACGCTGACCAGGAGCAGGTCCGTCCAGCGGGAAAATCTTTTGGTGCGCACCATGGAGCGGAATGCCTGTTCCATTTCCGCAATGCTGACGTTGTTGTCCACCGGGAGCCAGCTCAATTCACTGAGCTGCTGGATCAGGTTCAGGTTGAACGCCAGGGGTTTCAGTTTCCGGACGGAGGTGCGGCGCAGCGTCTCGTCATCCTTGCAGATCAGGCTCATGGTGATATTGCGCTGGAAAATGGTCATGTCCGCGCTGTATCCGTACGCGGCGGCAATGCGGGAAATGTTGCGCACGGCGCGGTTGGTGTGCACCCCCGCGCCCATGAGGGTGGTGGCGTATTCCAGCAGGAATTCCGAAAGGGCCTGTATCTGGTCGGTGTGCTGCATAAAAGGGAAAGGGGAGTCAGGGCCGGGAGGCCCGCTTTCTGGAGGCGTAATCCTCCTGCTGGTCTTCCCCGGTGACGCCCACGGAGAAATAAGTGCTTTCCGGATGGGAGAAGACGAGGGCGCAGACGGAAGAAACGGGCTGCATCATCCATGTTTCCGTCAGGCTCATGCCCGCTTCCTCCCGGGCGTGGAGCAGGGTGAAGACGGTTTCCTTTTCCTGGTGGTCCGGCTGGCTGGGGTACCCGCAGGCGGGTCGCACGCCGGACCCTTCCGGAATATTCCACAAAAGGCGCAGCTTGTCATGGGCGATGGCCGCGAAAGCTTCCACCAGGCGGTCCGCCAGAGAGCTGACCAGCAGGGCGCGGTAGGAGTCGTTTCTGGCTTCCCATTCCTTTGCCCAGCGGCGGGAGCCGTGGATGCTGACCGCCATGGCCCCCACGTAATCCCTGACGCCTTCGGGAGCAATGAAATCCGCCAGCGCCAGCCGGGGTTTCCCCTGTTTGTCCAGTTGCTGGCGCTGCGTCAGCAGCGTAGCCAGGGGAGTGGTTCTGGATTCATCAGCCCAGACGGTGATGTCGTCATGGCTGGCTGTTGAATTGGCCGGGAAAATGCCTATGATGCCGCGCGCCTGGTAGCGGTTTTCCTTCACGGCCTGTTCCAGCAGGCGGAGGGCGTCCTGGTACAGCGCCGCGGCCGCCTCAGCCTTGGACGGGTCTTTGGTGCGGAACTCCCGGCGGGCGCGGTCCCATGTGCCGTGCAGCTCCCAGGCGTGGAAAAAAGGCGTCCAGTCCATGCGCTCGATAAGCTCCTGAACAGTTACGTAATAACGTGGATCGTCACTGCAGCAGCCGCAGCTTACGGAGCTGTGCAGGCTGCCGATGGAAACCGGGCCAAGACGGGCGGGAACGGGGGGGAGATAGCCGCCTTCCGCTCCCTTCCAGCGCAATTCCCTGGCTTTCTCCAGGGGCAGGAGGTCCCGGACGGGTTTGTTTTCATGATTGTTGCGCAATTCCTCCTGCCGGGCCTTCACGGCGGCAATGTAGGAATCCTTTTTTTCTCCCACCAGGGAGGCGGCTGCGGGAACCACCTGGGAGGCATCCTCCGTATGCACCACGGCTCCTTGATAATGGGGGGCTATTTTCAGGGCCGTATGCAGGGCTGACGTCGTAGCTCCCCCCACCATCAGGGGAATGGTCATCCCCCGGCGTTCCATCTCCGCGGCTACATGGGACATCTCTTCCAGGGAAGGGGTGATCAGCCCGGAAAGCATCACCAGGTCCGCCTGTTCCGCTTCCGCCCGGTCCAGAATGGTATCGCAATGGACCATGACGCCCAGGTCAATCATTTCAAAACCATTGCAGCCCAACACCACGCCGACGATATTTTTGCCGATGTCATGCACGTCCCCCTTCACGGTGGCGATTACGGCTTTTCCCGCCTTGGCGGCTCCTTTGCTGTCCGCTTCTATATAGGGGGTGAGCCAGGCTACAGCCTGTTTCATGACGCGGGCGCTTTTCACCACCTGCGGCAGGAACATTTTGCCGTCCCCGAACAGTTGCCCGACAACCTTCATGCCGGCCATCAGAGGGCCTTCAATCACGTTCAGCGGGGACCCCAGCTCCTGAAAAGCCTCCTCCGTATCCGCGTCAACAAATTCGGTAATGCCCTTGATAAGAGAATATTCCAGGCGTTTGGCAACGTCCTGTTCCCTCCAGGCCAGTACGGTTTTTTTCTCCTTTCCGTCTCCGGTTTTTTCCGCAGCCAGTTTTTCCGCGTAATCCGTCAGGCGTTCCGTGGCGTCCGTCCTCCGGTTCAGCAGAACGTCTTCAATCAGCTCCAGCCTGTTCTTGGGAATATTGTCGTACACCTCCAGCATCCCGGCATTCACGATGCACATGTCCAGCCCCTGCTGCGTAGCGTGGTACAGGAAAGCGGAATGCATGGCTTCCCGCACCGGGTTGTTGCCGCGGAAAGCAAAGGAGACATTGGAAATGCCGCCGGAAATGTGGGCATGCGGCAGGTTCCGGGAGATCCAGCCTGCGGCCTTGAAGAAATCAAGAGCGTAATCGGCGTGTTCCGCAATGCCGGTGCCTACGGTCAGGACGTTCGGGTCAAAAATGATGTCTTCCGGAGGAAACTGCACCCGGTTTACCAGCAAGTCATAGGCCCGTCTGGAGATGCGGACGCGGTCCTCGTAATTGGCGGCCTGCCCCTGTTCGTCAAACGCCATGACCACGACCGCCGCGCCGTACTTTTTAATCAGCGCTGCTTTCTTCAGGAATTCTTCTTCCCCCTCCTTCAGAGAAATGGAATTCACGATTCCCTTGCCCTGCATGCATTGGAGCCCCGCTTCCAGCACTTCCCACTTGGAGGAATCCACCATGAAAGGAACGCGGGCGATATCCGGCTCTGCGGAAACAAGGTTCAGGAAGCGGACCATGGCCTGCGGCCCGTCGATCAGGCCGTCGTCAAAACAGAAATCCAATACCAGCGCGCCGTTTTCCACCTGCTGCCGGGCAATGGATACCGCTTCTTCGTAATTTCCTTCACGAATCAGGCGGGCGAATTTGGGGGAACCCGCCACATTGCAGCGTTCCCCGACAAAGAGGGTGTTTTTTTCCCGCGTATGGTTGTACGCTTCATATCCGGACAGGCGAAGCGCGGGCGTTTGGGGAGCCGGAATGCGCGGAGGAATTCCTTCCACGGCAGCCGCAATGGCGCCGATATGCTCCGGAGTGGTTCCGCAGCAGCCGCCCACGATGTTCAGCAGGCCCTGTTCCGCGTATTCCTTCATGAATCGGGCCATATCCGCCGGCAGAAGGTCGTAGCCGGTAGGGCTGAGCGGGTTGGGAAGCCCGGCATTCGCATAAATGGACATGTGGCAATCCGCCAGTCCGGACAGTTCTTCCGCAAAGGGGCGCATCAGGTCCGGCCCCAGGGCGCAATTGATGCCTACGGAGAAGGGGCGAACGTGGCGGATGGAGTTCCAGAATGCTTCAATCGTCTGGCCGGACAGCGTGCGTCCGGCTTTGTCCGTCAGCGTTACGGATACCATGACCGGAACAGAGCTTTCCGGTTGTTCCTCAAAAATTTCTTCAATGGCGAACAGGGCTGCCTTGGCGTTCAGCGTGTCGAAAATCGTCTCCACCAGCAGCATGTCCACCCCCCCCTCCAGCAGGGCCAGCACCTGATCCCGGTACGCCTGCCTGAGCTGGCGGAAATTCACGGCGCGGAAACCGGGATCATTCACGTCGGGGGACAGGGAACAGGTGACGGGCATGGGGCCGATGGACCCGGCCACCAGGCGGGGCTTGCCGTCTGCAGCTTCCGCTTCGTCGCATGCCTGCCGGGCCAGTGCGGCTGCCGCCAGGTTCAATTCCCGGACAAGGGCCTTCAATTCGGGGGCGTCCACCACCTCCTGGAAATACTGCTGGTCCTTGTGGCTGCCTTCCTCCGGACGATGCCAGAAATAATCATGCTGGCCGATGCTGGTAGCTCCGAATGTGCAGGTTTCCAGAATATCCGTCCGTCCCGTGTCCAGAAAGCGGCGGTGAATATCAAGAATGATATCCGGCCTGGTCAGAACCAGAAGGTCGTTATTATTCTTTAAATCGTTGGGATAGCGTGCCGCATCCGCAAAACGTTCTCCGCGGTAATCTTCCTCTCCCAGCCTGAATTTTTGGATATTGGTTCCCATGGCGCCATCCAGGATGACAACCCTCTTACGTAACTGGTCTTTCAGGTAATCAAGGCGTTCTGTTCTGGATGCTCTGCTCATATGGCGCGGAAAATCTACCGTCCGTCCGTCATTGGAACAAGGACAATTGTCGTCACGTTTTTCCCGTATTGCTCCGGGGAAATGGAAGGAACCTGTTTTCAAGGGAATGGAAAAGGTATGGGAATGATTTGCGGAAAGTAAAAACGCCTGTGAAAATTTTATGTTTCATTCCGGATTTTCTGGAAGGATGGGAAATTTCCATTTTTTTATTCCGTTTCCGTATGTCCCTTTCCTGTTTCACGCTGTTCCCAGGAAAAAGAATGCGGGGACTGGAGAAAAAGGAAGAAGAATTGTGAATAAAACGATAATAACATGTGTATAACCGGAATGACTATTTATGTTTCAATAGCGGAAAATTCATTCATGCCGAACATAGGGAAGGGATGAAAGCGTGCTTTTTCAGTAACATTATTTACTGGCAGGCATTCTGAATATTACCCGATAAAGACACATTTTCTTTTCCAGAAATGAAGAGCGGATTTCTAATCCGCAACCTTCATCATGATAAAAAATTTTCAGGGAGAGAAGCTTTTCTCCTCTGAGAAGCAATGCTGGTCATTATGAATTCAAAGAGAAAGAAATCTTTGAAAACAAATGATTCCCGGATTTTGAAACGACATGAATAGCAAAAATTCCTTTTTCCTTCTTATACTTCACTTGAAAAAGAGAGAGGTTTTTTACTCCAAGATGGATAGCCCCGTGAAACATCGGGACTTTTTCTCAAAGCCTTTCCTTTCAAACTGGGAACTTGACCTCGGATTAGAAATCCGCTAGATTTGGATTCAGAAGGTGTTTTGGCATTTTTCTGTGTCAGGCCGCTTCAATTAACTACATGATATACGACGAGAAAAAACCGGGCTTCCCCGATGGAGGGAGGTCCGGTTTTTTTTCGTATTGGAAATGATTGATTGATGGAGTTTTATGGAAAATATCTATTTTCTCGTCGGCAAATTGATGATGTCTCCTCGGCGGGAAGGTAATCAAAAAAACTTTCAGTCCGCTTTGGCTGGGGATTGTTTTTTTTCTTCCGGCAAGATACTGGGCGGTATGAACAGCGCCGTGGCAGGAATGATGACAGGGGCAGGGATGCCCGGCCCGGACCAGGCGACGGACATATGGTCCGGGCCTCCATCCTCCTTGTGAATCACCTGAAGAAAATAAAACCGGTCAGCTTCCAGCTGGACAGGTTCGGAAGCCTGGTTGGGCTGGTTGCCCCAATTATGGATGTCGGAATATCCTTTGACGGTGGCGATGCAGGCCATGTCCTTCTGGGAGGCATCCTTGCCCAGCCATAACTCTGCGGAATCGTCGGAAGACAGGTAAAGGCGGTACTTCCCGCTTGCCGGGACTTTCAGCAGGGCGGAGTAACGGGCTCCGTACCTGTCTCCCAGGTTTTCCACATCCAGATGGCTGATCGTGCGGACATCCGGGGCTGCCGTTTCAAAAATCTTCCTGTGGGTCAGGTCCTTTACGGATGCCCCCGGAATGCCGAACCACAATTCCTGCACTACGCCGGGAGAAGGCTTTCCCTCCTCAGAAGAGCCGGAAGCTGTTTCCGTCAGCATGACACCGCACAGAAAGCTCAGGATGGGTAGAATAATGTTCATGGCCGGAGACTCCTTTCCTGCAACGACTACGGCAGGAACCAGGGCAACCTTTCAAAAACGGCGTCATTCCCGGGGTGCCTCCTGGTCATGGCCTCCGTCCTTCTGGCGGCTGGAACTGCTCCTCCAAATCATCCAGCCGATCAGGAATGCCAGAACGCCCAGTCCGGCGACTCTGCGGGGAGTGGAAATGCCGCTGTCCTCCGTCTGGGCTGGCGGTCCTTCCGCAGCAGGAGTCTCCTGGGCGTGAACGAAACAGGACAGGGACAAAATTGCCAGAGCGCAGGCGAATATCATACGATGAATAAAAAGAGGACGTTTCATCATTTATGCAAAGGTAAAACAGGAATGAATCTCATTCAAACATATTTGTTCAGACTGTCCCTGTTTTCGTCTGTATGGGATTTGCAGTCCTTTCCGGATTCAGTATTTTCCGGAAAAAACATCCCGGGGCAATTTTTTTGTAGAAAAAGCTTGCATGCCCGCTTTGGAAATGATAATTTCTCCCCGTCCTCAACAGGACGCACCAAGACGAAAGTCAAAGGGGTATTAGCTCAGTTGGTAGAGCGCTTCAATGGCATTGAAGAGGTCAGCGGTTCGAACCCGCTATGCTCCACCAAATAAAGGCCTTAAAGCACAAACGCTTTAAGGCCTTTTCCATTTTGCCAGGCATGGATTAAAGAGCATGCTCATGAGGAATTGATCTATACCGGAAAGATTATCTTTATAGTCTTTACAAATTAGGTAAAACAGTTCCTGTTTTAAGAATATGGCAACTATCAGCAGACTTTTAAGAGAACTCGAAGCAGCGAGCAGAAGAGCGGCCCGTGAGGCCGCAAGGCAGGAAAAACTGGCCCTAAGGGAATTGGCTCTTCAGCAAAAACATGATGAATTAGTGAGAGCGCAAATGGAAGTCGAAAAATTTGAGGAGCGTATCAGCCAATTAACTAAAATTCATCATGAAGTAGGCGATTCGTTTGACTGGGGGGAAATAGTTAATCAGCCCCCTCCGGCGTATCCGGTAAAAAACGATAAGGAAGAACGTCTTGCTATGCAAAAACTTAGGATGTACAGGCCTAAGTTTTTCTACCGCATGTGCGGAAAAGTTGAAAAAATCAGATCCGATCTTGAACAAAAAGTCGTTCATGCGAAGCAAATGGATGAGTATAATTATCAAAAATCCATTGAGTGTTATGAGCTTAAATTCAGTCAGTGGTCGGCGCTTCATGAACTGGCGTTATCTATTAATCGGGGAGATACTTTAGCCTATCAGCAGGCTATTTTGGAAATTAACCCTTTGAATGAAATTCAGGAAATAGGATGCGAGATTCATTTTGCAATTCCTGATTCTGATACTGCTGTTATTTATTTGACGATAGATGGAGAGGTTGTTGTTCCCAAACAGATTAAGACCCTTACTGCCAGGGGCAAGTTAAGCGTGAAAAATATGCCCCGGACCAGGTTTTGTGAGCTGTATCAAGACTACGTATGTGGATGTGCTTTAAGAATTGCCCGTGAATTATTTTCATTCTTGCCGCTTTCAAGGGTGGCGGTGCATGTTCAAACGGATGTATTGGATCAGGCCACTGGGCATATGGTGCAACAGACCATTTTGTCAGTGTGTATGCCTCGTGCTATTCTTTCTCAAATTAATTTTAAGGCTGCCGATCCTTCAGAGACCATGAGCCTTTTCCCTCACCGCATGGGCTTTAAAAAAACAAAGGGCTTTATTGGAATAAAACCGTTGTCGGAGTGGGAAATGCGGTCGTTTTAATTATAAAAAAGCCTTTTCTCCCAGCAGCAAATATCTCCGGGTTCTACTTGGAAAATGGGGTGGGGAAGAATGGAGGCCGTTTGCTGCAGCAGGGAATATTGCCGGGGGGACCTTTCCTTGAGCTTGTCCAGAAGATGAAGGAATTCGTATTCGAGCTGTTTATCCGGCAGGAGAAGGGAAGGGGGACGGCTTTCGCAGGGAGAAATTTTGCTTAAATCAAAATTGTAGCCTCTGCGGATGGATTCGTCATGGACGGTTTTCAGGTAGAAATCCAGGACATGAATGTGGTTTCCCGTCTCCCGGAAGCGGAAGAGATGAGGATGATGGATATATCCTTTTGTCTGCCCCTGCAAAACTTTGCGTGCCAGGAGGCCTTCCCTCCACAGGGCAACCAGGCCGACAGCATCCAGGTAAGAGGGGTGGAGTGACCAGAGTCTCATGTTTTTTGGACTCAGAAAGGCTGCCTTTTGTTGTTTTGAATTATGCAGCCGGCAAAAAAACGGGGAGTTGGGAGGGGCCATTCGTTTTCCAGCCGGTTTTTCATCTGAGGAAGATACGGAATCTTTCCCTTTGCGGGTATTATGGAAAGGGGGAGAGAGTTTCCTATTTATCGGCCAGGCAGTTTTTTCAGACAACGGATTCTGTTACCGGTGAACAAGGTGCCGGGAGGGCAGTTGTTACATAAGTATTGGCTGTTGGAGACATTTGCCCCTGTCAGGCCAGGGATATTTCTCCGGGAATGCTGTCCTCTTCCGGTTCGGGAAAAGATGCGGAGCGGACGGGAACCGTTTCTACAGCGGAAGATTGTTCGGTTCTGGTATTGATGGCTTCCAGAATCAGTTCCACCGTGCGTTTCAGTCCGTAATCGGACGTGTTGACGCACAAGTCGTAGAGGCGTGCATTGCCCAGTTCCTGCCCGGTGTAGTGCAGGCAGTGGGTGCGGCGGCGGGAGTCCATGATGTCCATGGCCCGGGCTGCCCCGCCAGGTTCTACCCCATAGTTTTCAATAACGCGCTGCATGCGCGTGGCCCGGTCCGCATGAAGGAAAACACTGAACAGGTTGGGCCTCCCTTTCAGGATGAAGTTGGCGCAGCGGCCCACGATGACGCATGCCTGACTGGCCGTAATGTCCCGGATGACTTTGCTCTGTGCCAGGAAGGTAGCGTCTTCAGGGGGCATTTCCTCCGCCGTGTAGGCGTAGTTCTGGGCGTAAAGTTCGTGCAGAAAGCGGCTGGAAAGCTGTTGTTCGTGCTTGCGGATGTAGTCCGGAGTGAGGCCGCTCCGGGAGGCCGTGAGGTACACCAGTTCCGAGTCGTAGAATCGGATGCCCAGCTTTTCCGCCAGCATTTTCCCGATGGCATGTCCGCCGGAACCGTATTCCCGGTCAATGGAAATGACCAGAGGGGCGTCCGGAGCATAAGCGGCCGTTTGCGTCAGCGGAGGAGGTTCGCTTGCTGCTCCGGGGCGCGCCAGCCGTTCCAGGAGCCTGTCCGGCCAGAAGACGTGCCTGTTGAAAAAACGGACGATCATTCCCACCAGGACGGCGGCCACCACGGTTCCTTCCCGTATGCCTGTCAGTCCGGGCAGGAAGATGAGGGAACAGGCCAGGCCGATGCAGACGAGCGTGCAGTCCATCCCGGTTTTTACGGCTCCGAATTCCCATTTGAAGAGTTTGACGAAGGCCAGGCTCATGCCTTCCCCTGCCAGAAGAACGGAATCCGCCTTAACCTGAAGAAAGACGCCGAATCCGATTACCACGCAGCTGAACAGGCAGAGAATAACGGACCACAGGTATCCGTCCGGTTCCAGAGGCGCCATAATCCACATGGAAAAATCCGTCAGAAAGCCGAAGATAAAAGCTATGGGAATCTGGAGCAGATGCGCCGGACGGAATTGCCTTTTCAGCAGGGCCGCCTGCACGGCCACAAAGCTCAGGTGCATGAGGATGGTGACGGTCCCCATGGTTAGAGGGAATGCCAGGCTGAGCACATAGGGCGTGCAGGAGATGGGGGAGACTCCCAGGTCTGCCTTGGTGGACAGAGCGATGCCCAGAGACATGATGAAGAGCGCAGCAATCAGGACGGAGCAGCGCAGGACATGTTCTCCAAGGCTTCTCCGGACACGATAATCTTCCATGATACCGGATGTTATCTTTTCTGCCAGCGGCAAGTCAAGGGTTCTGAGGAAATGAGGCGTTTTTTTCTTTTTCGCCGTCCTCCGTTTCTGAAATTCTCCGCTGTGAACGGGCTGCACTGGGGGAACGGTGTTGCTGTCCTTACCGCTCTTTCAGAGAAATTCCCGTTTCCGTTCCACTTTTTCATAGGGGCCGTCGGGGGGCTCGGCCTTGTCAAAGGAAGGCTTTTTTTCTATGTTACCGGGACGTTCCCTTTTCAAGTTTATGTCTAAAAAAAAGGAGGCAAAGACAAATGCCATGCGCCTGCTGGATGCGCTGCATATCCCGTACAGGCATTATTCCTATGAATGCCGCGAGTTTGTGGATGCGCGGCATACGGCGGAAGCACTGAACCTGGAGGAGGAGAAAATGTACAAGACGCTGGTAACGGAGGGAGCTCCGCGGCAGTATTACGTGTTCGTGATACCCATAGGCGCGGAGCTTTCCTTGAAAAAGGCTGCCCGCACCGTGGGAGAAAAGGCTCTTTCCATGCTTCCGGTGAAGGATATTACCGCCGTGACGGGGTACGTGCGCGGCGGCTGCACGGCTTTGGGGATGAAAAGGAAATACCCTACGGTGATTGATGCCAGCGCGGAAGCCCTGCCGGAGATGGTGGTGAGCGGCGGACGTCTGGGGTGCCAGATTGAATTGAATCCTGTGGATTTATGCCGTGCGGCGGAGGGCTTTTTTGCAGATGTGGCGGATATTTCCGTTTCATGATGGACATCCTGGTTCCGGAAATGCGGAGGGAAGAGGGCAAAAAGCTTTTCCCGGAGGATTTTTTTCTATATTCCTTGTTGAGGTTCATCCTCCGTCGCCATGAGTAGCCGTTCTGCATCCCGCACTTGCCTGGCCCTGCGCCATGTGGCTTTTGAAGATCTCGGTACGCTGGAACCCCTTTTCAGGGACAGGGGCTTCCGAATACGGTACATTCGGGCGGGCGCTCCCTGTCCTTCCGTCCGGGAATGGCTGGAGGCTGACCTGTGCGTGGTGCTGGGCGGTCCCGTAGGGGTGGGGGATACGGAATCGTATCCCTATTTGAAGACGGAACTGGATTTGGTCCGCATGCGTCTGGAAAGTCGGCAGCCTCTGCTGGGCGTATGCCTCGGAGCTCAAATGATGGCCCATGCCCTCGGCAGCCGCGTTTATCCCGGAAAGGCCAGGGAAATAGGGTGGGGAACCGTATCCCTGACGGGGGACGGACGTTTGTCCCCTCTCCGTTATCTGGAGGGGGTGCCCGTCCTGCATTGGCATGGGGATACGTTTGATGTCCCTTCCGGAGCGCGCCTGCTGGCATCCACGGAAGTGACCCCCCATCAGGCTTTTTGCATAGGGAAGCATGCCCTGGCTCTCCAGTTCCATGTGGAGGCGGATGTTTCCCGGATGGAGGAGTGGCTGACCGGCCATGCCTGTGAATTGATGCAGGCGGGGACGGATATTTGCGGACTTCGGGCGGCTTCCGTACGGAATGGCTCCCTGCTGGCCGGACGTGCCGCCCTTTGCATGAATGAATGGATGGAGGGCGCCGGCTTATGAGAAGAAAAGACAGGGAAGTGACCCGGCACGGGGATTTGATGGAAATGGTCGCCCGGTTCAAGGTGTGCCGCCTGGGACTGTGGGACGGCAGGGAGGTGTATGTAGTTCCCCTCAACTTCGGATATGAAGAAAAAAATGGTTCCCTGAGCCTGTTTTTCCACTGTGCCAGGGAAGGGCGGAAGCTGGATATCCTGCAAAACCGTTCGGAGGTTTCTTTTGAAATGGATGGGGATCATGTGTTGCTGGAGGGGGATGTCCCGTGCCGGTACAGTTACGCCTACGGCTGCGTCATGGGGCGTGGCGTCGTCGAATTTCTCCGGGAGGATGAGGAAAAGATGCATGCCTTGCGCCGCATCATGCTGCACCAGACGGGCAGGGATGCGGATTTTACCCCCGGCATGGTCCGTTCCGTATGTGTTCTGCGTCTTAAGGTGGAGGCTGTCAGCGCCAAACTTCATGCGTGCCCGGAACCTCCTCCTTCCCGTTGATGGATTTTTTTATGACCGGAGAAATTGCGCCCCTGTTTGTCCGTTGGAGCCTGCCGCACTGGGCTGCCCTGGGCATCGTGGCTCTGGCAGCAGGAGGGCTCCTGTGGGGATGCCGGCGGCTCCGGATGGAGAGCCGTTTGCTTGTGGGAAAGGTTCTGGGAAGCTTTTTCCTGCTGACTTTCCTGATGGAAACATTCGGCCGCATCGTCAGAGAACATTGGGAGCCCTGGCAGGACAGGCTTCCGCTGCATTTTTGCAGTCTGATGGCTCTGGTCTGTTTTATCGCCCTGTGGTTCCGTACACCCTGGGCATGCGCCGTGGCGTATTTCGGCGTGCTGACGGCAAGCGTCCAGGGATTGATTACTCCCATGCTTCACGACGGTTTCCCCTCCGCCGCCTTTTTCGCCTTTTTCATCGGGCACGGGCTTTTATTGATTTCCGCTCTTTACCTTCCCGCCGTCCTGCAATGGCGTGCGCGGCCGTGGGATGACATGCGGGTGCTGGGTTTGTGCGACGCCTACCTGGTTTTTATTATTCCGGTGAATATCTGGCTGGATACGAATTACGGTTTTACCCGGTATGCCCCGGCAGGAACCGTACTGGAATATTTCGGGTCCGCTCCGTGGTATTTGCTGACGCTTCAGATTCCGGCACTGGCTCTTCTGCGGCTGTTGTACCTGACTGTCCGCGTCAGGAAGAAATAAAAGAATCTCCTTTTCGTGAATGATGATTGCTGCGGAAACGGGGGAAGAAGACGGCTCCTCCGTTTTGGAGCGGCCTGGCGTTTTTGCCTCTCCCGGCTTTGCGGAGTGAGTTCCCGCATCATCCTTGCGGTCAGGCAAATCCGTTATTTCAGCGTTTTCAGGTCTTCCTTCGTAAACAGGTGGATATCTTTTTCCCGCGCATGGCGTATTTTTTCCGCCCATTCCGCATCCGCCAGCAGGGCGCGGCCTACGGCAATCAGGTCAAATTCCCCTGCTTTCAGCCGTTCCGCCAGAGGTTCCACACTGGCGGCCTCCGCTTCCGGCCCCCCGTCAAAGGCATTCGTAAAATCTCCCTTAAGCCCCACGGAGCCGACGGAGATCGTGGGCTTTCCGGTAAGCTTCCTGGTCCAGCCGGCCAGATTGAGGCGGGTACCTTCAAACTCCGGTTCCCAAAACCGGCGCGTGGAACAGTCAAAGATATCCACGCCCGCATCCGTCAGCGGAGCCAGAAAAGCTTCCAGTTCCATGGGGGTATACGCCAGCTTGGCGTTATAATGGCCTGTTTTCCATTGGGAGAAGCGGAAGATGATGGGGAACTGGCTGCCCACTGCCTTGCGGACGGCATGGATGATGCGGCTGGCAAAACGGGTCCGGCCTACCAGGTCGCCTCCGTATTCGTCCGTGCGCCTGTTGGTCTCCTTCCAGAAAAACTGGTCAATCAGGTAGCCGTGCGCTCCATGCAGTTCCACACCGTCAAAACCCAGCCGCTTGGCGTCCGCAGCCGCCCTCGCAAAAGCATTGATAACCTCCTCAATTTTAGCGATGCTCATCGGTTCCGCCGTCTGTTCCAGCGTGTTTACGTCAATTCCGGAAGGGCCGATGGGCGGCAACTCCGGATTGGGCAGGTTTTCTCCCTTGAAGGGCCGGGCCATACCTACATGCCAGAGTTGCGGGGCTATTTTACAATCCGTGGTGTGGACGGCTTCCAGCACCTTTTTCCATCCCCGCAGGGAAGCGCCCCCGAAGAAATTGGGATAGTTGGAGGAAGGCGAGGCGCTGGGCTCGTCAATGAAAGTGCCCTCCGTGATGATGAGCCCTACTTCATGTCTGGCCCGCCTTTTGTAATAAGCGGCTACCTGGTCCGTGGGAACCCCGTTGGGAGAAAATCCCCGGGTCATGGCCGGAAGGACGATGCGGGTGGGAGTGCTGAGCTTGCGTGAGTGGAAGGGCTGGAACAGGATTTCCATGTCCCTGATCTTGAGTTCGTCCTGTGCATTCATAAAGGTGAAAAACGTTATCTCTGAAGCGGCCGGGCATGGGAACCGGAACCGCACGGGAGTGAGACACTTTCCGGTCTTGTCCCGTTCATCCCTGATGCCAGGCGGCTGGAATTGAATCATTTGATGCGCCGTTTTTCCCTGCTGCCTGCCGGAAGGGACAGGAAGTTCCGGAGCAGCGCTTCTCCGTCCGGCGTCAGGATGGATTCCGGATGGAACTGAATGCCGTAAAGGGGGAGGTGCCTGTGGCGGATGGCCTGCACGTTTTTCCCGGAATCCCTCGCCGTGACAATCAGCTCCGCCGGCCAGGGAAAAGCGGCAAGGCGCCAGGAATGGTAAAGCGCGGCAGGAAATTGCTCCGGCAATCCTTCCAGGAGGGGACACTGCTCCGTCCTGCATATGACTTCCCGCGCTCCGTGAAGGGGGCGGGAAAGGTGTTCCAGACGGGCTCCGAAGCGCACGCCCAGGATCTGATGCCCCAGGCATACGCCCAGCACCGGGGTAAAGCGGGGCAGGCGGTCCAGAAGACGGAAGGTGGCCCGGTGGCAGGCATCCTCCACCGTTCCCGGACCGGGAGACAGGATAAGCTTTTCCCCCGCCTGAACCGCCTGTTCCAGTTCCGGGGATTCATTGGAAACCACGCGCGGAACGGCCATTCCCGTCATTCTGACGAGTTCCGCAAGATTCCAGGTGAAGGAATCCCGGTGGTCGATGATCCAGACGTTCGGTTGACTCATGGCGCGCACATGATAGAGTAATTCCCGACAATGTACACACGGGAACAGACCATCAGCCGCATGAATGCCCTGGGCCGTGCGGAGTGTCCGTTCTTTTTTGTCATCTCCCATGATATGGGCCATAACCTGCTGTTTGAACCTTCGGAAACGGAGGGGGAGCGCATGGCTGCTTTTTCCCTGCCGCTGGGCACGATGGGAAATCAGGACGGCGGCCCTCCGCTTCCGGAACGGCTGCGGTTCATTCCATCCCCCCATCCCGTGTCCCGGTATGCGGCATCCTTCGCCTCCGTCCGGAACCATCTGATGAGGGGGGATTCCTACCTGCTGAATTTATGCGTGTCCACCCCCGTGGAAACCAACCTGACGCTGCGCCATCTGTTCCGGTTTGCCCGCGCGCCTTACCGGATGCTGCTGGGGCCGGACGCGCGGATTTCCGGAGTGCACGGCCGCGGCTGCGTCTGCTTTTCTCCGGAACCGTTTGTCACGGTGCGCGGCCGCTCCATTTCCACGTTTCCCATGAAGGGAACGGTTCCGTCCGCTACGCAGGAAGCGCGCCGCTGGCTGGAAACGGATGAAAAGGAGAATAGGGAATCCGCCACCATTGTGGATCTGATGCGCAATGATCTTTCCATGGTGGCAACCGGCGTGAGGGTGAAGCGTTACCGCTATATCAGCCCTGTAGAAACGTCCAAAGGGCCTATTCTTCAATGCAGTTCCGAGATTTCCGGGCTGTTGCCGGAAAACTGGCGTTCCCGCCTGGGGGAAATCCTTCTGAAGCTGCTTCCTGCCGGGAGCGTGACCGGAGCGCCCAAGGAAGCCACCTGCCGGGCCATCGCGGAAGCGGAGGATATGGAGAGGGGGTTTTATACCGGAATTTTCGGCTTTTTCAACGGGCGGGATTTGGATTCCGCCGTCTCCATCCGCTTCATGGAGGAGGATGAACGGGGAATGGTATACAAGAGCGGTGGAGGAATTACCGTCATGAGCCGGATGGAAGAGGAATACCAGGAAGCTGTTGCCAAAGTTTATGTGCCGTTTGATTTTTGAAACCGTTAAATGGGAGAATGGCGCTCCCTGTCTGCTTCCCTGGCACCAGCGGAGGATGGAGGCCGCCATCGGCGTTCATGGTTCGGACGGAGCTTCCGTCCCCGATCTGGCTTCCGTTCTTTCGGACTGTCCCGGCCCGGAGGGCCGTGGTGTTTACAAATGCCATATCACGTATGATACGCGGGGAAGGGTGCGCCGCACCTCCTTTGAGCCCTACCGTCCCCGGCAGGTGAAGACGCTGACGTGTGTGGAAATGCCCGGGCTGGATTACTCATGCAAGTGGGAGGATCGGACAGGGCTTCTGGCGGCAGGGGCGGCGTTGGGCTGTGACGAAGAAGCGCTGATTCTCCGGAACGGGATGGTGACGGATACGCGGTACAGCAACGTGGTGTTCGGGGACGGGTCTTTCTGGGTTACTCCGGAAACTTTCCTGCTCCCGGGAACCAAGCGCGCCTTCCTGCTGTCCCGCGGAGACATTCAGGAATGTTCCGTAAAAGCGGAAGATATAGGCAAATTCCGCTTCTGTTCCCTGATTAATGCCATGCTGGATCCCGGCGATGTGGTGGTGCGGACGGAGGATATTATCCTGTGTTGAGGGTGGAAAAACGGATAGATTGTTTTATCCGGAACCCTCTGAATTTTGGTATTGAGGGCATAAAAAAGCGGCCGTTCCATGGATATGGAATGACCGCCTGACGGGAAACAGCCTGACGCCTTCTTAAATGGCGCCGCAGTAGTGGGCGCAGCACCACATGGCGCGGGGATGGTGGAAGAAGGATTTCCAGAGGCTCCCCTTGAGGGTGTTGGCCCTGGAACCGTCCTTGTTCAGATAGCCGAACCAGTCGCCATGCTGAACGTCCTGGAAGTGGGAGAAAGCCCAGTTGCGCACCATGTCGTGACGGATGGCATAGCGTTCTTCCCCTGTGAGCTTGTAGGCGAGCGTCATGGCGATGAGCGCTTCATCATGCGGCCACCAGAACTTCATGTTGTGCCAGTATTCCTGAACGGGCTTGTTGTACACGTCCGTGTAGTACAGCATGCCGCCGTTTTCCTTGTCCCAGCCGCGGGCGAATGCCCAGTCGATCATGTCGCAGCCCACCTTGATGAGTTCGGGGTCATTGCCGCGATGGCGGGCTTCTTCCAGCACGAACCACCCACCCTCCGTAGTGTGGCCGGGGTTCAGGGTGCGTTCGTCGAAGTGGTCGATGATGGAGCCGTCCGTTCCCACCACTTCCATGACTGCCTGGATGTCAGGTTTCATGAACAGGGTGCGGAGGTCGTTGATGCAGCGGTCTGTCCAGCCGGTATAGAAGCCGTCGTCATCTCCCAGGTACTTGCGCATTTCCTGAGCTGTGTTCAGGGTAATCATGCGGGTGCCCAGACCGGTCGTAGGGCGTTCCCCGGTGAATTTGGGAACCATTTTGCCGGGAGTGAAGCAGTTGTCCGTGAAGATGTCGAACCAGTGGCGGGCTTCACGGGCGGAATCCCGGCTGCCGGTCGCCCTGGCGTGCGCTGCAAAGGCGATGGCGGCGAAAGATTCGCTGTAGGCGTAGCGGCGTTTGCGGATGGGGGTGCCGTCGGCAGCCACATGAAAGAACATGCGGCCGTCCGCCGGGTCAACGCACTTGGTTTTCAGGAATTCCAAGGCGCTTTCCGCCCATTTGAGCCAGTCCGTATTCTTTTCGATGCTGTTGTACATCGTCAGCAGCATCCATGCCATGCGGCCCTGGGCCCAGACGGATTTGTCGGAGTCCACCAGCGTGCCGTCTGCGTCAAAGCAGTGGTAAAGACCACCGTTTTTTTCGTCGTAGGCACGGGGGAACCAGAACGGCAGAACGTCTTCCAGAAGCTGGCGGCGGTAGAACTTGCCCAAAGAGGGCATATCAAGAGTTGCAGCCATGTCAGTCAGGTTCCGGGGTTCAGTTTAAAGCCCACTGGAAGAAGCCGATGCCTTCCAGTTCGGAACGGAGTTCCTTCAGCTGATCTGCGGTCGGGTTGCCCTGCGGAAGTCGGGCGGGGCCAAGATCGACGCCCAGCCAGCCCATCAGAGCCTTGGCGCAGCCCATATAGCCCTTGGAGGCCAGGATATTGATCATCTGAACGGATTTCCACTGGCAGTCGCGCGCCGTTTCCACATCGCCTTCCGCAAAGGCTTTCATGAGTTTCTGGTACAGGGCCGGAGCAAAGTTGAAGGAGCTCCCCACAGCGCCCTTGGCCCCCACGGAAAGGGCGCCCGTAAACCATTCGTCCACACCCCAGGGAATATCCACGGTCTCGTCGTAATTCAGCGTGGTCTGGTACAGGGCCAGATCCGGATTGGTGAATTTGATGCCTGCGAAATTCGGAATCTGTTCCTTGGCCAGCCTGATGAAATCCACCGGATTGAAGCGTACGCCCGTCAGCACGGGGATATCGTAGTAATAATAGGGCAGGTCGGGAGCGCCGGAGGCGGCGAAGGCGCAGCATTCCACCAGGCGCTGAACAGTGCCGGGCTTGTAGTAGGACGGGGCCAGGGAACTGGTGGCCACGAATCCGCATTCCTGGGCAAAAGAGGCCAGTTCCCGGGCGTCCCAGACGCTGTTGGAACCGGTATGGGCGATAACTTCCACGCCATGCTTGGCGGAGGCTTCCTTCCAGGCGGAATAGATTTCCTTGCGTTCTTCAAGCTGCATGGAGGAGGATTCCCCGGTGCTGCCGGTAATGAAAGCAAGCTTGATGCCCTGGGAGGCAAGCAGCTTGGCCTGGGCGTCAACGCTGGAAGGGTTCAGGGAACCGTCCGCCTTGAACGGAGTGTGTACGGCGGCCACCAGGCCGTGGAGTTTCAATGACGTGTCCATATTATGTAGTGATATGAAAATAATTCGGGGTGATGATTGCAAATCATCTTGGGAAAGACAATCCCTGAATCTTTCTGAATAAAAAAAGACCACATAAAAAAATGCGCGTTTCTGCGGCGGGGATGAGCGCTGATGCAGAGAATGATTCAAAACGCTGACGGACAGTCTATTGGTTCATGACGTGATGCATGGTTTCTGCCGGTGATTTGGCATGTTCCGGCAAGCAATTCTCTTCATAGCACCAGATTTCCGCACCATCCGGCTTCCGGGGAGAACTCATCGGCATTTTGTGATGCCGTGAAGATAGAACATTGCACGGCACGGGAAGCCGTTTTTTAGAAGTGCGGCGCTCTTGATAGGGACGGCAGGATGGCTCCGCCGCAGAACGCCTTTCCTTAATTCCTTAATCCTTCCCATGCAGGGAGGGCACGGGAGCCCTGGCCGGGAGGGTGTACAGTTTTTCAATGTCGTCCAAGTAGCGGGAAACAGGGGTATTGGCCGGCTGTTCCTGTTCCCGGAGGATTTTCACGGCTGCCGCGTAGGAAGCGAATGTCTTGCCGGTTCCGGACCGCGTGTTGATTTCATACCAGTCCATATAGTCCCGGACGCGGCGGGCGGTTTTCATGGAAAGGTTTCTTATTTCCCGAAGCTGGCTGATTTTGGGGACGGCTTCCCGGCTGTTGACTTTCCCTGTTTGCATCAGGGCCACCAGCTTGGCATATTCTACAATGACGGGCCGGTATGAAGGAAAGGAACGCCTGCTGAGGTTGAGCAGGCTGCCAGCCACGTTGGAAAGCTGCCTGTTCAGATCCGGCAGGGAACGGGCCTGTTCCAGGTCATCCAGGGGAAATGTGACGGTGGTGCGGGTATCCGGATCATACTTGACCAGGGTAAGGGCTTCCTGGAGATGACGTTCCGTTTCCGTAATCGTGAGAGTTTCCGTCAGGGGAGGCGTCGCCATGCGGGAAAGCTGAAGCGTCCACCATTTATGGAGGGAAGTGGGGGTCAGGCTGAGCTGCGGAAAATGGCGTTTGATGAGGTTTCTGGGATCGTCATTGCCCAGAATAGCCTGGTCCAGAAGCTGTTTCATCCCTTCCGGACCGTTTTCCTGGTTCAGCAGGCAAAGCACCAGGGCTCCACAGGAAGTTTGATAGGCCGCGTAAGAGGTCGCATCCAGTTCCTTTTCCGGTTCCCGGCAATTCAGGATTTCTTCCGGAGTCATAATTCCGGACTGCTGGAACAGGGTGGAATACATGGCACGGTCAGCTTCATTATTGTGCCACAGAACAGCCTGTTCCAACCCGGCAATCAGCCAGGGGGGCAGCGTGACGTTGTCCGGCAGGCCTTCCGGGTCCACTGTGCGCAGCATCATTTCATAAAGCAGGGTGGAGACGATGGCGCGGCGCAGGCTGTCCTGGTTGATGCCGTGGCCCAGATGAATGAAAATGCTATAGGAGAGGGTATTGCCTACAATGACGGTTTGCATGCGGACGGGGTTGGCCGGAACGGGGCTTCCCGGCTCTCCTACCAGGCGGATGTTGATGCCGTTTTTCCATTCGTCAGGCTGCTTGAGGACTTTTAGCAGCGCGGTGCGTATGGCATCCGCCCGGGTGGCGATGGCCCCGGCCAGCAGGGAGTCCATCCCGGTGACGTGGAATTGCTTGGAGGTGGAAACGCTGGTGAACGGCTGCCTTTTGGCGGGCTGTTCCTCCGCTCCGGCGGCGGTCCTTGCCGAAGGTGAAGGGGGAACGACGGGGTTTACATTGGAACTGCCCTGCAATACTGGACGGTCCGAGGCGTCATCAATAAAATCCGCATCCTGGACGGATGCTGATTCTTCTTCCGTCTGCCGCACTTCCGCGGAAGAATCATTGCCAGGCTCCTTTCGTTCCTGTCCCCGACCAGCAGGGAGCAGAAGAAGAGCCGTCAACAGAAAGACGCATGTTCCCCTGAATTTCATCAACGGAAAAAGTTAGTCGAATTGTTCCGCCAGACAGCTGAAATCCTCTTCCGCGCGACCTTCCCGGCACAGCTTCCCCATGATGGAGGAAACCAGGGCGGCAACAGGCGGGTGGATTCCTTTTTCTGCGGCAAGTTCCTGAGCGTAAATACTGTCTTTCCTCATGTTGTCCAGGGAGAAATGGGTGGAAAAGTCACGCTTTGCCATCAGGGGCAGCTTAAATGCAGCCAGAGGGGAGGCGATGACGTTCCGGGAAATGGCCTGGCCCAGCATTTCTTGGGAAATGCCGTACGCCTGGGAGATAGCCAGGGCTTCGCTCAAACTCTGCACCATAGTGGCGGAGACCATGTTGGTGACCAGTTTGACGACGGTGCCGGCTCCGATGCCGCCCAGGTGCAGGATGTCCCGGGAACTGTGCTCCAGCACGGGGCGTATGCGGTCCAGTGTGGTGGAATCCGTGCCAACGTAGTAAACCAGTTCCCCTTTTTCCGCGGGCAAACGGGAGCCGGTGAACGGGCAATCCACATACGTGCAGCCGATGGCGGAACTCATCAGGGAGAGTTTGCCGACGGTCGCCAGGTCAATGGTTGAATGGTTCAGAATGATATGCTCCGGTGTCAGAGCCCCTCTCATTTGTTCAAACACTTCCAGACAGGCATTCCTGTCTTTCAGGTAGAGCTGGATAACTTTGGAAGCGCGTGCCGCATCCGCCGGGGTAGGAACCGCTTCCGGAAAATCTTCCCGCGGAGTTCTGTTCCAGACGGTGACCTTGTCGCCCATTCCGGCCATATGGCGTGCAATCCGTGAGCCAATGAGGCCCAGTCCTAAAATGGAAACGTGATACATGGCTTTATTTAGTGGGAAAGGGAAGAATTCCATCAGGAACCGATTCGGAAACGGCTTTTCCTGCGCGGAGGTTCCTGCTTTTCCGGCTTGGGCGTTTCCGTTGCGGCAGTTGCGGCTTCTGCCGGAGGTTGTGCGGATGCCGCCGCAGGGGCAGTTTCCCTCATTTGGGCTGCCAGAGAGACGGGTTCGGTTTCCGGACGGTGGCTGACGACGACCTGTTTGGGACCGGCGGACGGCTTTTCCTGCGCATTTGGGTCCTCCGCCACATGAGCAGGCACTTCATTGGCATCGTGGGGAATGGCAGACGGATCGCTTATTACCGCAGCCAGCTGGGGGCCGTCCTCTTTTGCGGCGGATGCGGGATTCTGGTCCGCGGCCTGTTTTTTGCGGGGAAGGGTGGTGGTTCCGGTAATGGCAAGCTCCAGGTCGGAATCCGGCAAGCCTCCGCAGCGGATGGCTGCATCATAGCTTTTGCGTGCCTGCGCCGTGCGGCCCAGCCGGGAATAGGTCCAGGCCAGGTTGAAGTGCGCGTCCGGTGATTCCGGCTGGATTTTCAGGGCGTTTTCAAAGTGGACCACCGCTTTTTCATAGTTCCCGGCGCTGGTTTCCAGGTTGCCCAGATAAAGCAGGGCGGGAGCGTTGGCCGGATCCAGCCTGACCGTTTCCGTCAGGGAGGCGATGGCGTGGTGGTCTTCCCCGGCGCGGTATTGGGCCACCCCCATCATGAACCATGCGGGGGAGGAGGAGGCGTCCAGTTCCGTGGCTTTTTTCAGAAATTTAATGGCTTCTTCCGCCTTGTTGCGCTGAAGCAGAATGGTCCCCAGATTGACCAGGGCCGGAACGTGGGCCGGCTGGAAGTCCAGCAAAGTCCGGTACAGCTGTTCCGCGGCGGCATAGCGTTTTTTGGCGAAGGCTTCTGCGGCGCCTTGCCCCAGGGCTTCCGCCTCCAGCTTCCGGCGTACCGTGGTTTCCATGCTCCGGTTCAGCGCTTTTTCCTGGTCCGGAGTAATGGTTCCGGCGGAGATGGCGGCCAGGCGGGCCTGTTCGGCGGAACGGCTTTTCAGTTCTTCCATCTGCCGGGTGAGTTCCTCCACCTGAATGTTTTTCTGTTCCAGGGCTTTCTGGGCCCGCGCCAGGGCTTCCGCCTGTTTCTTGTCGTTTCTGGCGGATTTGTCCGCTTTGGTCTTCATCTGGCTGCGCGCCAGTTCCAAATCCCGGGCAAGCTGGGCGGCCTTGCCGCGTTCCGCAGAGAGGGCCTGCGCCAGCTTGTTGATTTTTTCCTTCTGCTGATCCGTCAGGGGAACATTGATATTGTTATCCCTGGCAATGGCGTTGACAATTTGTTTTTCCGCAGGAGTGAGCTTGATGGCTTCTTCATTGTCCATCAGGGAGGCTATTTCCGCCGTGTCCGGATTTTCCTGATGCAGCCGCTTATAAGTGCTGATGAGCAGGGAGCGGCTCTGGTCCTGCACGGAAAGTATGCGGAGCTGCTTGGCGATGGTGGAGCGCAGCAGCTGGTTTTCTTCCAGAAGAAGCGGGCTTTTTTCCGGATTGGCCTCCAGCTTGGACAGTTCCACATCCGCATTGATGAGCTTGGTATTCAACTCTGTGATGCGTTTGCGGTAGCCGATGTTTTCATCCCGGATGGCAATCAGTTTCTGTTTCAGGTCTGCGGATTCCTCACGCGCCTCTTCCAACGCTTTCAGGTTGGCTTTCCGCTGTTCTTCGGAATCGGATTTGGCCGTTTCCAGAGCGGCGATTTTGTCCTGGGCATCCTTGAGCTGGGCCGCCAGCGTCAGGTTGCGGTCCAACAGGTTTTTTGTTTTGTCCGGGCTGTTGAGCTCCACCAGGGCCGCCAATTGGTCCCGGTCTTTCTGAAGGGCGTTTTTCTCATCCGTCACTTTGTCCAGCTTGTCCTGGTACTCCCTGAGCTGCAGCTGAAGATCGGCGATCTGCGCCAGATAACGGGCTTTGTCCTGGCTGAGGGAGGTGACATTTTGTTCCAGTTCCTCCACTCTCCTGGTGAGAGTCTGGATAAGCTTGTTGCTGGTCTTTCTTTCATCCTCCATCTGCTTTTTGACCTTGAGCAATTCATCCCGGTAAACGGATTCTCCGGCGGATGCCACGGCCAGTTTTGCCAGAATCTCCTCCTGCTCCCGGCGGGTGCGCTTGAGAGCCTGGATCAGAGCATTGTTCTCCATGGTGGTTTTATCCAGCAGTCTGCGGATGCGTTCGTAATTGCTCTCCACCACTTCCGGAGCCGCCCCGGGAGAAACGGAAGGGGACGGGATGGTATTGATCAGGGATTCTCCGGGACGGGTAGGGAATTCCACGCCCTTGTAGCCGGGAGGGAGGGTTATGTTGGGTTTTGGCCTGGGGCGCTTCGGCACGGAGGCCGGGCGTTCCAGCTCCAGGCCGGATGAAGAAGAGGCGGCGGCCTGCTGCTGGGCCAGCTTCTGCCACTGGTCCAGATTTTCCCTGTTGAGCTGGCGGCGCGTTTGCAGCAGGTTGGGGCGCCATTGGGGATAAGACTTAGCCAGGCGTCCGAACTTGTCTTCCGCCTGCTGCGTCAGGCGGATGGCTCCTATATAATCCCGTTTTTCCACCAGTCCTGCGGCTTGGGTCACCAGCCTCAACGCCTCCAGGTACATGTCCGTTGGATCCTGCTTTGTCCCGGCGGTGGCGGGCATGGGGCCGGGCATATACGACCCCTGGGCCAGAAGGGGCATGGAGCCGCAGGTCAGGGACAAAGCAAGGGTAATGCCAAGGGGGAGAGGAGTCATCATGGGGAGAAGCTTTGTTTACATACGGCACACCGTCCTGAATCGCAAGAATAAACCGTGTCTTGTGCTTGTGTTCGCGGGGGCGGGTGGTAGACTCTTGCCAATCCTTGATTTTTCCCATGAACATCTCCGTTTTAGACCGTTTTTTGAAGTATGTCTCCGTGGGCTCTCAGTCGGACACGGATTCCGCCACCGTGCCGTCCACCCCCGGCCAGACGGAGCTGGCCCGGCTGTTGGTCGGGGAATTGAAGGACATGGGAGCGCAGGCGGAACTGGATGATGATTCCGGAATTGTTTACGCCTCCATCCCTTCCAACGTGGAGGGGAATGTTCCCGTCATCGGCTGGGTGGCCCATGTGGATACGGCTCCGGGAGTCTCCGGCAGCGGAGTGAAGCCCCGCATCGTGCGCTCGTACGACGGCGGAGACATCCTGCTCAATCCGGAACAGGGAATGGTGCTTTCCCCCGCCGTTTTTCCCGAACTGGCGGATTATTTGGGCCAGGACCTGGTCGTGACGGATGGAACTACCCTGCTTGGAGCGGACGACAAGGCCGGTGTGGCGGAAATCATGGATATGGCAGCCTCCTTCCTGCTGAACCCCGAACGGCCTCACGGCGAGATACGGATCGCCTTCACCCCGGATGAGGAAATAGGACGCGGAACGGATGCCTTTGACGTGGCGCGATTTGGTGCGGATTTCGCCTATACCGTGGACGGAGGCGCCCTGGGGGAAATTGAATACGAAAATTTCAATGCGGCTTCCGCAGTAGTGACGGTGCGGGGCTCTTCCATTCATCCCGGAAGCGCCAAGGGCAGGATGTTGAATGCCTGCCTGGTTCTCATGGAATTCCAGGGAATGCTGCCCGCGTTCCAGAATCCCGCTTTTACGGAAGGGTACGAGGGCTTTTATCATCTGGATTCACTCCGGGGAGATGTGGAACGGGCGGCTGCGGAATACCTCATCAGGGATCATGACAGGGCGGCCTTTGAGCGCAAGAAGGAATTCATGCAGGAATGCGCGGCCCTGCTGAACCGTAAATACGGGGAGGGGAAGGTAAAGGCGGAAATTACGGATTCCTATTACAACATGAAGGAAAAGATACTTCCGCACATGCACCTGGTGGAACATGCCCGCAGGGCCATGGAAGCCGTGGGAGTGAGGCCGGAAATCGTCCCTGTGCGCGGAGGCACGGACGGAGCCCGCCTCTCCTTCATGGGGCTGCCGTGCCCCAACCTGTGCGCCGGAGGCCACAACTTCCATGGAAAGTATGAATACGTCCCCGTCCGTTCCCTGGAAAAAATTTCCGCCATCCTTCAGGAAATCGTTTCCGGTTATGCCCGGTACGGCCTGGAGCCGCCGCCAAGGGAATGAAGGAACATGGCGGTAAGCGGAGGTGTTGCGATTCCGTTATTCGGGAATAAAAATTTTTGCCTGTTCTTGAAATTTTTATTGGCGGGGAGGCGCAATGCCGGACCAGGGGCATGGAAGGGAGGCTTTGCCGGCCGGCGGAATTCCCCGGCGTCCCTAATCCGTGAAGCTGCGGGAAAGTGCTTGCTTTTTTCCCTTCCGTCATGATCATGGCGGCTCACCGTTTTTGATAACCCCCGCATATACACATTTTGATATGAGCGTGATTCCCAATGTCCTGGCTGAAAGGTACGCCTCCGCCGCCATGAAATCCATCTGGTCCGCAGAGGGCCGCATCATTCTGGAACGCGAATTCTGGATTGCCGTGATGAAAGCTCAGAGGGATCTGGGGCTGGATATTCCGGACGGGGTGATTGAGGCCTATGAACGGGTGAAAGATCAGGTGAACCTTCCCTCCATTGACGCACGCGAACGCGTGACACGCCACGATGTGAAGGCGCGCATAGAAGAATTTTGCGAGCTGGCCGGATGCGAGCATATCCACAAGGGCATGACCTCCCGGGACCTGACGGAAAATGTGGAACAGCTCCAGATTTGGAAGTCCATGCAAATCATCCGGGACAAGGCCGTGGCCGTGTTGAACCGCATGAGCGCCCTGGCTGAACAATGGAAGCACGTGACCATTGCCGGACGCACGCACAATGTAGCCGCGCAGACCACAACCATGGGCAAGCGTGTCGCCATGTTCGGGGAAGACATCGTGCACGGCCTGGGGGCCTGGATTTCCCTCATGGACCGTTACAGCGTGCGTGGACTGAAGGGCGCCGTTGGAACCCAGCTTGACCAGCTTTCCCTCTTCGGGCAGGATGCCGTCCGCGTGCTGGAACTGGAAGACCGCGTGTGCGCCCACCTGGGCATCCCTGCCAAGTGGATGAATGTGGGGCAGGTATATCCGCGTTCTCTGGACTTTTCCGTGGTTTCCGGGCTGGTGGAACTCACCTCCGGCTGCTCCTCCTTCGCCAAGACCCTGCGTCTGATGGCCGGCCATGAACTGGCCACGGAGGGGTTTGCCAAGGGGCAGACTGGCTCCAGCGCCATGCCGCACAAGATGAACGCCCGCTCCTGCGAGCGCGTCAACGGCTTCCACGTCATTTTGAAAGGCTTCCTGATGATGATTTCCGGGCTGGCCGGGGATCAGTGGAATGAAGGGGACGTTTCCTGCTCCGTGGTGCGCCGCGTAGTCATGCCTGATTCCTTTTACGCTGCGGACGGCCTGTTTGAAACCTTCCTGACCGTGTTGAACCAGATGGGCGTGTATGAGGCCGTGGTGGCTGCGGAATTGCGCCGCTACCTGCCTTTCCTGATGACAACCACCATCCTGATGGAGGCCGTCAAGCGCGGCATTGGCCGGGAGACCGCCCATGAGGTGATCAAGGAACATGCCGTGGCTGTCTCCAATGACCTGCGCGCCGGGAAAATCATGGAAAACAATTTGCTGGACCGCCTGGCGGAAGACGGGCGCCTGGGAATAGACCGGGCGGACCTTCAGCGCATTTTTGATTCCAATTCCTCCGCTACGGGCATGGCTGACGCCCAGGTGGAAGCATTCCGCTCCATGGTGAAGGAAGTGACGGACAGGTTTCCGGACGGGGCGGGCTACCAGCCCGGGGATATCCTGTAAAAAGAACCTCGGAAAGAAGCCGGAACTCCCGGCGCACGCGTTTTTTCCAGACGCCGCCCTTTCGGACGGCGTCTGTATTTTTTATGCCGTCCGCATACGTGTTTTTTCAATTTCTTTACGTCAGGAGAGCTTGACGAATCAGAAGGATGCCAGTAAGCTTGAATTCAGTAAACGGGCGCGTACGTTGCATGCGCCTTTGCAAGCAACCCCCCTGTTAAACAATTTTCAATATGGAAAACCAGCATCTCAGCCTTTTGGACCGTGTGTACACCGTTCTCAGAAAGAGAGGGGAAGAAACGGAATGGATTACTTCCGCTGATGACCACAACATTAAGACAGGCATCGCATTCGTCCCCTGTGATACGTTCACCCCGGTGAGCCTCCTGTACACCATGATTGAACGTCCGGAGACGCTGGTCATTGACGTGCTTTTTGCCGCCAAGGTTCCTGAAAACCGCCGTGTGGAAGTCAGCATTATCCTCAGCGAACTGAACGCGGACCAGACGGCCGGCGCCTTTCAGCTGGACCCCAACAGCGGGTATGTTTATTACCGCCAGTCCTTCGTTCTGGAAGGCATGGACCTCACGGAAGCCCAGTTTGCCCAGTTGATGAAGAATATTGAAACCGTGGCTGTGGAAACGGCGGAGGCCTATTCTCACATCATGGAGACGGAATATCCCAAATAACGGGACGCGTTTCCCCCGGAACTGTTGATGAGCGAGGCCCCTCAAAAAAAGGGAACGTCCTGGTCCATAGGCATCGGCCTGGGGATTGTGGCGCTTCTGATAGGCACGGCTATTGTAACGGAGCCGTCCGTCTCTTTTTCCTCTTCCGGAAACAGGGGCTGCGCGCCCGCAGGAACGGAGACACCCCTCCGGCTGCAGACGAACACTCTTTCCATTTCCGCGCCCGGCATCGTAAAGGCCTCCTACCTGACGATGCTTTCTCCCAGCGTTTCCGGAAAGGTGGACAAAGTGCATCCCCTGTTTAATGTGGGGGAAATTGTCCTGAAGGGAACCCCCCTGATGGAATTGGAAAAATTTGAATACCGCGCCCGACTGGCGAACGCTCAGGCGGAACTGGAACAGGCCCGCCTGGATGTTTCTACGGAGCAGGCGGAAGCCCTGAAAGCCATCAAAAAGACATACAGCTCCGTCTCCAAAAGCGGAAAGGAATCCGAACTGGTGCTCCGGGTTCCGCAGCGCAGAGCCGTAAACGCCAGGCTGAACGCCGCGGAGGCGTATGTGGCGGAAGCAGAACAGGCCCTCCGGGATACGGTGCTGGAAGCTCCCTATACCTGCCAGGTGGTGGAATGCTCTGTGGGAGCCGGTGCCCGCGTGGTCGCCGGGCAGCCGGTGGGGAAAGTAATTCCTCTTCAGGAGCGGATGATACGGATTCCCGTTCCGCTGGAAGAATTTTCCGCATTGCCCAGGGATGAGCAGGGCAAGGTGAATACGGCTCTGACCGCCTCTTGCGTGCTGAATAATGGAAAACGGCTGCAGTGGTTGGGCCGCGTTACGGCGGTGGATGCGGCGCTGGATTCCAAAAGCAATTCCGCCGTGTTGATTGCCTCCCTGGAGCCGAATGCCTCCCATGTTTCCGAGTGGCAAGTGGCTCCCGTCAACATGGCTCTTCAAGTAGCCATCAATGTTCAAGTTCCCGTTTCCGCGTGGATTCCCGCTTCCGCCGTCAGGGACGGCAGCTCCATCCAGGTAAAAACGCCGTCAGGAATGCAGGAACGCAAGGTGCAGGTAGTGGCGTTAAAAGACGGCAGAGCCCTGGTGACCGTTCCGGAATTCCAGGCAGGGGACGCTCTGATTCTTTAATTCATTTTTTCAAAGGGGTATCCTTTCCCACCCATTTTTCTGCCGCGGGGGGAATCATTCTTTTCAAAAATTTCCCGCTGGAGGGATAACTCGTCCACAAACTGGAACCCGATACGGCCGGAAGGGAAAATACGGCATCGGGAAGGCGCGGGAATTCTGGAATGCGGAACGCGTGGGAGTCTTTTGAAAAAATATTTTTTAATGGGCTTCCAGCCAGTTGCCTCCCGTCCTGGCTTCCACCAGAATGGGAACGCCGTTGGGCAGGGGCAGCGCGCTGACCATGGCTTCCTCTATCTTGGGAATGAGAGCCAACTCATCCCTGTGCAGGTCCACCAGCAATTCATCATGAATTTGGAGGATAAGCCGGGATCTGGTGCCTTTCAGCAATTTGTCCACATGGATCATGGCTATTTTAATCATATCCGCCGCCGTGCCCTGGATGGGGGTGTTGATGGCAGTACGTTCCGCGGCGGACTTAATGGTCTTGTTGGCGGAATTGATTTCCGGAATCATCCTCCGTCGCCCCAATAGCGTTTCCGCGTAACCGGCTTGTTCCGCTTTGTGAACCAGGTCTTCCATGAAGGATTTAACTATGGGAAACTGGGTAAAATAGTTTTCAATCAAAGTGGCGGCTTCTCCGCGGGGGCAGCCCAGCCTCTGGGAGAGACCGAAGGCGGAAATGCCGTAAATAATGCCGAAATTCACCGTTTTGGCCGCACGGCGCATAACGGCGTCCACCTGGTCGCGGGGAATGCCGTACACACGGGCGGCCGTTTCCGTATGGATGTCCCGTCCTTCCCTGAATGCTCCGCACATGGCGGGGTCTCCTGAAAGAGCCGCCATGATGCGCAGTTCAATCTGGGAATAATCCGCAGACAGCATGGTGTATTCCTCTGAGGCGGGGACAAAGGCAGTGCGGATCAGGCGCCCCTGTTCCGTCCTTACCGGAATATTCTGAAGATTGGGATCCTGGGAGGCAAGCCTCCCGGTTGCGGTCAGCATCTGGTGGAATTGGGTATGGATGCGTCCATCCCGCGGGCAGATATACCTGGGCAGTGCATCCAGATATGTGCTCTTCAGCTTCATATTCTCCCGGTAAGCCAGGATATCCGCTACAATGGGATGCTGGGGGGCCAGAGCGGAAAGGGTGTCTTCATCCGTCACGAACTGGCCCGTCTTCGTCTTCTTGGGCTTCTTCACCAGCTCCAGTTCTCCGAACAGGAAATCTCCGAGCTGCTTGGGGGAATTCAGATTCAGGGGATGGCCTGCGGCTTCTTCAATTCTTTCCCGTAGGCCGTCAATGATGGCTCCTACCTTGACGGAAGCCTTCTCCAGGGATTCCGGAAGCACGCGGATGCCGGAAAACTCCATGTCCGCCAGCACGGGAAGCAGGGGCAGTTCCACGGTACGGAACAGTTTTTCCATGCCGCTTTCCTTGACCTGCCTTTTCAGGACGGCGGAAAGCTGGAGGGTGATATCCGCATCCTCCGCCGAATATTTGCCCATTACTTCCACGGGGACGCCGCTGGTGTCCAGTTCCCGTTTTTTTGCTCCCGGAGCGGCAATGTCCTTCAGTTTAATCGTGGAATATTGCAGCAAATTTTCCGCCAGAACGTCCATTCCGTGCTTCATGCCTGGAGCGATCAGGGCATGAGCCAGCAATGTATCGAAAAAGGGGCCTTTGACATGGATGCCGTTGGCTCGCAAAACCTCCAGGTCAAATTTCAGATGATGCCCTATCTTCTCTGCGGGGCCTTCCAGGAGCGGCCTGACTGCTTCCAGATCCGCCGGACCGGAGACAGGCATGTACCATGCCTTGTGCGGTTCAGCGCAAAAGGCGACGCCCAGCAGGTTGTCCATGAGGGGATTCAGGCCCGTCGTTTCCGTGTCGAAGCACCAGGAATCATACTTTTCCAGCTCGGCTGCCATGGCGGAACGGGCTTCCGGCGTATCTGCAATAATATATTCGTGCCTGAAATCATCTACCGTTTTCAAATGGCGTTCCTCAAATAAATCCATTTGTCCCGAACCGTTCTGCCGTACTCCCGACACAGGGGCGGAGGGTTTCGCCGACGAAGGCTGTTCCGTCCGGGGGGCGGGAGCAAACAAATCGTCTGCCGGGAGGGGGGCTTTTCTGGGCTCCGGCGCTTTTTTCCCGAACAGCTTGGCCTGCATGGACCGGAATTCCAACTCCTGGAGAAGGGCCTGCAGTTCTTCCGGACTGGGTTCTCTTTTAACCAATTCAGGCAGGGTCACCGTCAGGGGAACGTTCCGGTCAATGGTGGCCAGTTGCTTGGAAAGGGTTGCCATGTCCCCGTTTTCCTCCACAATCTGTTTGCGCTTCCCTTTCAGTTTATCCGTATTAGACAGCAGGTTTTCCACGGAGCCGAACTCTCCGATCAGCAGCTTGGCCGTCTTTTCCCCCACGCCGGGAAGCCCTGGAATATTGTCGGAGCTGTCGCCCATCAGGGCCAGAATATCAACTACCTGGTCCGCACGTTCAATGCCCCATTGCTCCTTGAGCTTTGCCAGGTCAATCACTTCGTGGTCATTGCCCCTTTTGCCGGGTTTCCACAGAAAGCAGGTGGAGGAAATAAGCTGGCCCAGGTCCTTGTCCTGGGAAACCATGTAGGTCTGGAATCCCTCCGTACCGTCCGCGATGCGTGCCAGCGTGCCTATCGTATCGTCCGCCTCATAGCCCTCATAGCGCAGAATGGGAATATTCATGGCCTCCAGCAATCTGAAAATCAGGGGCATTTGGTCGCTCAACTCTTCCGGCATGGATTCCCGGTTGGCTTTATAGGCAGGGTAAAGCTTATGGCGCGCCGTGGGAGCGGAAGTGTCGAAACAGGCCGCGATGTGCGTGGGGCGTTCGTGCTCCAGAATGCCCAGCAGCGTATTGGCGAAGCCGTACACGGCGGAAGTATTGACTCCCTTGGAATTGCGGATAGGATTGGAGAAAAAGGCGAAGTGGGCTCTGTAAGCCAGGGCCATTCCATCCAGAATAAAAAGGCGCTTGGAAGGGGAATCAGTCATTTCTGCCTTACTTTACCATGCGGTCCGGCGGGAAGCCACCGTTAAATGCGCCTCCGCATTCTCTGCCGACCGGGGCGGAGAAACAATCTTGAGAGCGCTTTTTTGATGCCTCCTGACTATGAAGACCAGTCCTGCTTCTTGTAAAATTTGCTGGAGCCCGGCCGGGAATGTTTTGTCTCCGTTCATTCTCCTTTAAGGATTGATTTTCTTACAGGAAACATTATCATGCCCCGTTTCCATGACTTACACCATCACTCCTTTGATTGCAGAGGATGCCATCTGCGCGCGCGTCAGGGAACTGGCCGCATCCATTGACAGGGCCATGGCAGGAAAACCCTATATTTTATTGCTGCTGCTGAACGGTGCTCTTCCTTTCGCTGCGATGTTGGAGAAGCATTTGAAATCCCGGCCTGCGGTGAAAGCCGTCAAGATTTCCAGTTATGCCGGAATGAGAAATTCCGGTTCCGTGGCGTGGGAGGGGGATTGCGGGGATTTCCAGCCCGATGTGCCTGTTCTGGTGGTGGATGACGTTCTGGATACGGGCGCTACGCTGGATGAAGTTTGCCGGGAATTGAAAAGAAGAGGGGTGAAGGAAGTCCTCACTGCTGTAGCCGTGGACAAGCACTGTTGCCGGAAAGTGCCTTTTGAGGCTGATTACGTGGCTTTTACGCAGGGAAACGATTTCCTGGTGGGGTTTGGAATGGACCTGGATGGGAATTACCGGGAACTCCCGTACATTGGGAAAGTGGTCATGGCTGACACAGTTGAGAATTCAGATTGAACAACCTGTTGAAAAAAAGTGTCCAAAACAATTGGAGCGGCAGAATTATCCGCCGTCCTGCTTAACAAGGGAAACCGGAAAGGAGAACCAAGACATGAAAATCAACAGGGCAAGACAACAGGAAAGCGTGGCCGTTTTCGGCCGCGAAACATCTCTTATACGGGATGTTCTGGACAATCTGGAACTGGAACATGCGCTGACGTGGCTGTTGGAGGCCATCAGCCAACACCAGTCCGGAAAAATGGGCGGGGAACCGTGGCACCTGTACCAGACCACGCTGTTCGCCATGTATGTGGACTATGACAACGGCAAAGTGCGCCTGTCCGCCGCGCTGGCATGCCACGATGCAGATCTGGAAATGTCCTTGAAGGATTTTGTGGAGATATTGAGCCGTGAAGCCATCAAGGAGGCGGCCCCTCTTCATTATACCCCTGGGAGTTCCGGCAAATGCATCCACCGCTACCGCAATCCGTATTTTAAACGCAGGCGGCGGGACCGGGAACCGGACATTGGTTTTTACTCCTGAGACGGATTTCTCCGCGAAGTGACATCCTATCCTTTCCAAAAGGCCGGGTTCTCTATGGACTCCGGCCTTTTTTCACTTTTTCGGGAGGGCTTTCCATAAATGGACACGGGGAACCGGACAAGGTAAAAAATGCGGTTTTTACTCTGCTTTTGAAATGAATATTGACCCCGTTTCTTCCCGTTCATGAACGGGAACGGCGGAAAACATGCGGCGGATGATATTTCCCGGAAATGGCGGGTGCTTGGGCGGCCTCAAATTGACAATCGCTTGTGAAATATTAGAATGATCGGCAGCGCTTCCGGCTCAGGGGCCCAGCACGGTCAACCGAAATGAAAAGCAGCAGAATCAGAATTGCAACGAGGCGGGATGCGGCCAAGCTGCTGGAAATTTACGCTCCGTATGTGGAAAAGACAGCTGTCACGTTTGAATATGAAGTGCCTGCAGTGACGGAGTTTGAAAAAAGAATAGATCACGTACTGGGAAAATACCCCTATTTGGTTGCGGAAAGGGCAGGGGATATTTCCGGTTATGCCTATGCAGGAGTGTTCAAGGACCGCGCAGCGTATCGCTGGGCTGTGGAAACGACGGTATACGTGCGGGAAGACATGAAAAAAATGGGAACGGGAAGGGAACTGTATGCAGCTCTGGAAAAGATTCTCTCCATGCAGAATATTTTGAATTTAAACGCGTGCATTGCTTATCCCTGTGAAGCTGAGGACCCCTATCTTACACGGGACAGCGTCCAGTTCCATAAACGTTTGGGGTATCAATTTGCAGGGAAATTTCATCGGTGCGGATACAAATTCGGCCGTTGGTACCATATGATCTGGATGGAGAAGTTTCTTGGAGGCCATACGGAAAATCCGCCCGCAGTGAAATCTTTTGGCGAGGTAAGGAGCCTTGTCGCGGAGAAACTCGGAATTTGGTGAAAGGCGGCTCCTGGGCGCATTCGGAAACAGAAAATATTTCCGAATCAATAACATGCCGATGTTCCGGCATGCGGCCACAAGAGGGTTTTTTTGTCGCAAAGTTAGTTTAAACTAATTTTTAATTGACATCGTTTGGCCGGATTATTATTTTCCGCTCCGGCGGGAAAAAATGGCGGATACGCCATGAAATCCTGCCGGATTGGAGGATGCCTCCCTGAGGAGGATACGGATGTTTTCATTATCAATAAAAAACCATGAACGCATACAAACGCATGTTGCTGGCCGGCTTTTGCGCCGGAAGTACAATCCTGGCTTTCGGTAGCCAGGCTCAGGCGGCCAAGGCCGCTTCCCCCAAGGTGGACAAAACGAGCGCGGCGATTGCCGCCTACGCGGATGAGCTTGTCATTCCCACCTACAAGACGATGAGTGATAACGCTCTCAAATTCGCCAAGGCCGCTAAAGAGCTGAAGGCTGCTCCTACCGATGCCAAGGTTGCTGAAGCAGGGAAGCTTCTTCTTGAAACGCGCGTGCCGTGGGAACTTTCGGAATCCTTCCTCTTTGGTCCGGCTGCTTTCGCCAACCTTGACCCGAAGCTGGACTCCTGGCCCCTGGATACCACGAACCTTGACGCCGTCGCCAAAAACGCGGACAGCAAGAGCGTAACGATTGACGCCGCCTACGTCCGCAATTCCCTCGGCGCGGAAACGCGCGGTTTCCATGCTGCCGAATACCTGCTGTTCCGAGATGGGCAGCCCCGCAAGGCCGCCGATCTGACGCCCGGACAGCTTTCCTACCTTGCCGCTGTGGCCGAGGTGATTGCTGAGGATGCCATCACGCTTGAAGCCTGGTGGGCGGGTTCTGACAAGATCAGCGAAGAGAAGGCCAAGATTCTTGAAGAAGCTGAAATAGAACCCGGCAAGTCCTATGCGGGGGAATTCAAAAAAGCTGGCCAGGCAGGCAGCCGCTACGAGTCAAACTCTGAAGTGCTTGATGAAATCATCGGCGGCAGCAAGGACATTATTGACGAAATAGCCGATTCAAAGGTGGGCAAGCCCTACGAAACGGCTGACGCCGCCGACTGTGAATCCCTTTACAGCTACACTTCTCTGGTGGACTCCCGCCACAACGTACAGAGCGTAGAAAAATCCTACAATGTGATTTCCCCTCTCGTAGCCGCCAAGTCCGCGAAGGTTGACCAGGCTGTGAAAGGTTCTATCGCCAAGGTATTCAAGAGCCTCGACGCCATACAGGGGCCCCTGGTGAAAAACCTCGACAAAAAGGAACAGCTCAAGGCAATCATCGACAGTTGCAAGGAACTTTCCGAAAACTTCGACAAGGTTCAGGAACTTCTTGTGAAGTAATTTAACCCGCATTGCCCAGGGTCGGTAAGACCCTGGGCTGCAATATCATATTGTCGGACGGCTGACGGAGACGTGTACCACGGGCCGTATTTCTGGAAAGCCTGCCAATCATCAATGCACATGGAGTATCGACAATTTGCAAAACCTGCGGCTGTCCTGGTGCTCGGAGCGGGAGCGGCCGCCTGGGCAATAGTGAATTCCGGAGATTCTGGGGATGCGGCTCCTGAACAATCTTTTATCCCGGACACGGCAAGGAATGCCGGCGTTTTGGGACATCCCCGCATTTCCGGACGCGCACTGATTAATCCGGCCCAGGGGAGTGCATCAAAATTTGACAATATCAAAGCCGAATACATGACAGCTTCATGCGTGAGCTGCCATGTAAACCGCGGCCGTGATTTCACGCCCCCCGCGCTCAGGACGAAAGAAGGCGAGCCCGGGCCGGCTTACTATCTGGGCGGTGAAAAGGGAACGGTGTTTAATGCCACCAGTAAAGCGTTTGAGCAGGAATCGCCGGCAATTACTGAAGCCGGCCTGACGAATCGTTTCAAGGCGGGCGAAATTATTTTTGAAGGGAGCTTCGTACCCGTGAAGCGCAATCGCTTCGGCGGTCTCGGTCCCACTTACATTAAATCATCCTGTCTGGCCTGCCACCCCGGTTATGGCCGCGGACAGCGCACCGGCAATTTTGACAGGCAGTACGGCAACGGTTATCTGGCCTTTGTACATAATCCCGATGGCACCCCGGTTAAGGGGTACACGGGCATGCTGCAGACGAAAGCGGTTCCTCCTTTTGTGCCTTATGCCAAGGGAGTGAAAATAGAATGGCATGATTTTGTTGACCAGTACGGAAACAAATACCCGGACGGAACGCCCTACAATGCGGGCAAGCCGACGGAGGGCACGTTGACTTATCCCACGGCAGATGTGATTGAGCCGTTGCTTCCGCTTCCGTCCGATTACCGCGTGTCAATCGAATCAACAATCGGCATTTACGGAACGGGGCTGCTTGATGCCATCCGTGACGAGGATATTATTGCCGAATACAGGCGCCAGCAGAGCATGACAGGCCCGGTGAAGGGGATTCCTGGCAAATGGATTGACGAGCCCGACGGCACCCGGCGCCTCGGCAAGTTCACGTGGGACTGCTCGCGCGCCACACTGGAAAACGGTCCTGGCGCCAATGCGCTTTGGAACGTGACGAATGTAACGCGCAAAAACCGTCCGAACATTTACATGACGCCCGAATGGCTCGAAAAACAGAAGGAACTTGGCATTGATGTAAGCGGTCTTGAAGGCCCGCAGGAAGAGGAACTCTCAATGCAGCAGTATGAAGATTTCATGGTCTGGCATCGCGGGCTGGCCGTGCCTGCCGCCCGCAACCTGGACAAGCCTGACGTGCGCCGCGGACAGGAACTCTTTAATAAACTGGGGTGTGCCGGTTGCCACAAGCCTGAATGGACAACGGGGGAATATAAGCCGCTTCCCGGTTATGCAAACCAGACCATCCGCCCCTATACGGATATGCTGCGTCACGATATGGGGGAAATCAATCGCGGACGTTCTCGTTTCTGGCGTACACCGCCCCTCTGGGGAAGGGGGCTGATGCACAAAACCGCCAATCATACAGATATGTTCCATGACCTGCGTGCACGCGACTTTGAAGAGGCTATCCTGTGGCATTTCGGTGAAAGCGAATTCTCCCGTGAAATGTTCCGCCATCTCTCCGTCGAAGAGCGCGGCCAACTGATTCAATTCCTGAAAGCACTTTAAAAAAATAATATACTCATGACCTGCAACTTGGAAAAAAACAAAGGTGTTTCCGTCAAGTCGCTCCCGCTGGGCGGCGAAGGCGCATCTCTGCAATTCATTACGCTTGCCGGAAGCGAACCTGGGCAGTTGGCCGAGCATGCCGAATTACTCCAAAAAGCTGAAAAAAGCGGTCTTCGGTGGATTGGCCCGGAAGTGTACGGCAGCGCAGATCTGGATCTCTCCCCGGTGCCCGGGGCGGGGATGACTGCCTTTTTGGGTACGAAAACGGGCGCATCCTTCTATCGTGGCATGCAAATTTGCGCGGTGAAGGGGGTAAATGCCCGGGCGATTGAGTTCAATGGCCGCACCGCCGGGGTTTTTTATGAGGATGAATATGCCGAGTATGCCGTTTTGGGCGGTTTGTCGCCCCGCGACCGGACAGCCGGACGGACTGAGCAGACATTGGATGTATTCCGGCAGATGGAAGAAGCGCTGAACCGGGCCGGCATGGATTTTTCCCACGTGGTCCGCACATGGTTTTACAACAACCGCCTGCTGGACTGGTATGAAGAGTTCAACCGCGCCCGCGACACATTTTTTGAAAGCCGCGGCGTGTTTGATCGTCTGGTTCCGGCCAGTACGGGGATTGGTTCCGGCAATCGGGAACATGCGGCCTTGTCGGCCCGCGTATTTGCCATTCGGCCTAAGGGCGACCGTGTGACGGTAAAAGATATCCCTTCGCCTCTGCAATGTTCGGCTCAGGATTACCGCAGCTCATTCAGCCGTGCGGTAGAAGTGGACCACCCTCTCTTCCGGCAAGTCATCGTTTCCGGCACGGCCAGCATTGCCCCTGGCGGCGAATCCGTACATCTCGGCGATATCGACAAACAAACAGAGCTCTCGCTGGACGTGATTGAAGCCATCCTGAAATCACGCGGCATGGGCTGGAAGGATGTCGTCCGCTCCGTAGCCTATTTCAAAGACAAGGATTATGCCCCTCACTACGAAAAAATAGCTCTGCGCCGCGGCCTCGCCATCATGCCCTGCATCGGCATACAGGCCGATGTGTGCCGGGACAATCTGTTGTTTGAAATGGAACTTGATGCAGCCGTGTTGAAAGCCTGAGAAAATGGCATTTAGAATTATTCAGTGGAGTTTTTTGCTTGGCCTTGCCTTTTATTCGCTCTTTATCGGGGCAGCTCAAGTGTCCTTGTCCGACCTGTGGCGGATGGATGGCGAGCAGCTGCAGTTCTGGTGGGAGATCATGTTGCAAAGCCGCATTCCGCGCCTCTGCAGCATTCTCGTGGTAGGCAGCAGCATGGCCATCAGCGGCTTGATCATGCAGCGCATCACCAATAACCGCTTCGTGTCGCCGACCACGGCAGGCACGATAGAGTGGTGCCGCTTTGGGGTAATGGTCGCCATCCTTTATCTGCCCGGAGCCTCTCCCATTTGGCGCGTGGGGGCCGCCTTCGTGATTTCTCTGATAGGCACCTCATGCTTTCTGGCGGTGATTGCGCGCGTGCGGAACCAGAATGCCATTCTGGTGCCCCTGATAGGAATCATGCTGGGCGGCGTGGTGAATGCCGGAGCCGTTTTTTATGCCTACCAGTTTGATATTGTACAGAATATGGCATCATGGCTGCAGGGGAGTTTCTCCCTTGTCATTGAGGGCAATTATGAATTGCTCTATGCCAGCATCCCGTTGATGCTGCTGGCCTATGTTTATGCCGATCTCTTTACGATTGCCGGCATGGGGCGTGATGCCGCAGTGGCGTTGGGGCTGAACCACGCAAGCATCATGCGCATGGGACTGGTGATTGTATCCATCATCAGCTCAATCACGATTGTGGAGGTAGGCTACCTCCCCTTCATCGGGTTGATCGTGCCCAATATCGTGAGCATTTTCCGGGGGGATGCCGTGAAGAAAATCTTGTTTGATACGGCTTGGCTGGGGGCCATGCTTGTTCTTGTTTGCGACGTGGCAGGGCGCATGCTTATCGCCCCCTTCGAAATCCCCATCGGCGTTATCCTGAGCGTGGTCGGCGGTGCTGTATTTCTGGCCATGCTCTTCCATAGAAAAACGTATGCCTGATTCCATTCAACATCAAAAAGATGATGCCTTCCGCAATGCTGCCGGCCGGCGTCGCGCGTTCCCGGCCTTCCTGATTCTGGGACTGCTCTGCGTGGGACTGGCGCTCGTATATGTCTTTCAGGGGATGACACCCGAAACGTGGGACTTTAACATGGCCCGCCGCATTCCCATCGTTATTGCGCTGGTGCTGGTAGGAACGGCCGTGGGGCTGTCTTCAGTCGTCTTCCAGACGATCACAACCAACTATATCCTCACGCCCAGCGTGATGGGGCTGGATAACCTCTACGTATTACTGCAGACGCTCGTGCTCTACTTCGTGGGCAGCACACAGTTGACGACCATGCAGAGCCCGCTCTGTTTCATGGGAGCCCTGCTGCTGATGGTCTGCGTATCTACGGGTATTTTTTTCTACATGTTCCGTGGACAGAATGGCGGCAATATTTATTTTGTGGTGTTGGTAGGCATGATCTTCGGCATAACCTTCGGAGGCTTGTCGAATTTCATGCAGGTGCTGATAGATCCGAGCGAATTTGCCATACTTGAGGGGCGCCTTTTCGCCAGTTTCAACCGCATCAATGAAGAACTGCTGCTTACGGCGGGGCTTGTGATCGCCGCGGCGGTCATCTGGCTGGTTTGCGACCTCAGGAAGCTCGACGTGCTTACGCTGGGCCGCTCCACGGCCATTACGCTGGGCGTAAACTACAAATGGGTGGTGCTGCGCTCCCTGATGATCGTCTCTATTCTGGCCTCGGCCTCGACGGTGCTCGTAGGGCCGGTGACTTTCCTGGGCATTCTCATCGTAAGCATTGCACGCTTCATATTCCCGACCTACCGCCACATCGTCCTCATGCCCGGCACGGCTCTCGTGGGCGTAGCCGCATTGACTTTCGGCATGCTGCTTACCGAACGGTGGCTCAACTTCTCCGTGCCCCTGAGCGTAATCATCAATTTCGTTGGCGGGGTTTACTTTATCTACCTGATCATGAAAATTAAACGTATATGATTGAGATACGAGACATTTCCAAAAAATACCGTGAAACCTTCGTGCTCAGGCACGTCAGCACGAGGCTTCCCTCTGATCGGATGGTGGCCTTCATCGGCAGCAATGGCGCCGGAAAGAGCACGATGCTCAACATTATCAGCCGCCTTCTGGAACCCACCGAAGGCTCTGTATCCATTGATGGCAGGGAACTCAGGAAATGGGATTCCCGGGAGCTTGCCAAAACCCTCACCATCCTGGGGCAAACCCTCCATACTCCGGCGCGGCTCACGGTCGAGGAACTGGTTCGCTTCGGACGTTTCCCTCATTCCCGCGGCCGCCTGGAAAATCAGGATTTTCTGCAAATCGAAAAGGCTTTGGAACTTACCGAGATTTCCGATTTGCGCCATTGCTACCTTGATGAGCTTTCGGGCGGCCAGAGGCAGATGGCCTATATTGCCATGGCCATTGCACAGGACACGAAGTACATCTTTCTCGATGAACCTTTGAACAACCTTGATATGCATCGTGCGGCGCGCATAATGAAACTGCTGCGTTCCCTGGTGCGGGAGCAGGGCAAGACGATCTGCATCGTAATTCATGATATTAACTTTGTCTCTTTCTATACGGATTACGTGGTGGCATTCAGGGACGGAGTCCTGTGCCATCAAGGGCCGACGGAAGATATCATCCGGACAGATGTGCTGCGCGATATTTACGGTATGGATATCGCCATAGAACCCTATGGTGATAAAAAGATATGCGTATACTATGAATAGAATTTCCTTAAATTCCCAAAACAACAAACAACAACAAATAATATGAGAACAACAATCACCGCATTTCTGGCCGCATTGATTCTTCCCGGTCTTTCCATGGCCGCCGCAGATGAAGCCAAAACGATCACCGCCACGCACACGCTGGGCACGGTCGAGCTTCCGGTCAATCCGAAACGTGTCGCCGTGCTGGACTACGGTTCGCTTGAGACCATCGGTGAACTGGGCGTCACTCCCGCGCTGGCTTTACCCAAAAAATTCCTTCCTCCTTACCTTTCCAAATTCTCTGGAGAACAATATACGGATCTTGGAACGGTCAAGGAATTCAATATTGAAACCATCAATGCGTTCAAGCCGGACTTGATTATTATTTCAGGACGTCAGCAGGATTATTATCAAAAACTTTCCTCTATCGCCCCCGTTTACCTGGTCGATATTCTGGCCAAGGATCAGCTGGGGGAAGCCAAGAAAAACATCAGGCTTCTGGGTGATGTGTTCGGCGTGCCCGAAAAGGCAGCCGAAGCCGTCAAAAACATTGATGAAGCCGTAACCCGTACGAAGGACAAGGCCCAGGCCAGCGGCAAGAAAGCTCTCGTTCTCCTTACGAACGACGGCAAGGTAAGCGCTTACGGTTCGGGTTCCCGCTTTGGGTTGGTGCACGATGCCCTGGGAGTGGCCCAGGCTGATAAAAACATCAAGGTGGGGGTTCATGGGCAGCAGGTGACTTATGAATACATTGCCATGCTCAATCCCGATATCATCTTTGCGGTGGACCGTTCGGTAGCTATCGGCCGCTCGGCCAAAAATCCGAATGTCCTCAACAATGTGCTTGTGAATAAAACGAAGGCGGCTAAAAACGGCGCCATCATCCTGCTTGACCCGCAGGTATGGTATCTTTCCGGCGGCGGCATCATTTCTCTGAACAAGATGATCTCTGAAGTGGAAGCTGCCTTTACGGACAAAAAATAATTATTCCGTCTTTATTCATCACGAAGCAGGCCGCACGACCCTATGCTTCCGTTTCCCGGCTGGAGCGGCAGAGGCGTGCGGCCCTTTTTCATTCAGTATCTGCTGATGAAGAAAATTTTGCAGTGGATGGCATCTCCCCGTCTCGCGTGCGTGCTGATGGCTTACGCCGTGCTGCTCATTTTTCTCGGCACTCTTGAGGCGCGGTCTGTCGGTGTTTCCGCTGTACAGGCCAGGTATTTTGAAAGCTGGGGCTGCCTTTCCTTCGGGATGATTCCTCTGATCGGCGGCGCCGGCGTAGGGGCATTAGCCGTACTGAATATTTCGGCGTCTGTTTTCCGGCGTGCGCGCTTCACACTGCGCGGCGTGGGCTTGATCCTCACGCATGCCTTTCTGGTAGTACTGATTTTGGCGGGGGCGTTGCAGTATTTTCTGCGTACGGAGGGAATACTCGTTCTGGATGCAGGTGAGGTCTCACACGAAATACTGGCAGGCGAAGGGAATGGAAGAAAAAATATCCCCCTTGGTTTTTCAGTAAAGCTGAAAAAATTTGATACCCGGACATGGACGGGAAGCGATATCCCCAGCAGCTTTTCAAGCGAGGTTTGCTTTATGCGCGGCGGGGAAAGCACGGAAACGGTTATTCGCATGAATGCTCCGGTCTCCTTTGGCGGCTGGATTTTTTACCAGAGCAGTTACGCCAATGGGGGCCGCACGAGTGTAATCACAGCCGTACGCAATCCGGTGCGCTTTTTTCCGTGGATATCGGTGCCCGGCGTATTTGCGGGCATGCTGCTGATTTTTCTCCCAACCCTGCGTGCCCGAAAAAAACATGCAGTGTAAAATTACTTTATTTACGGCGTTTTTCGTTGCTCTTGCGATTGCGTTATCGCCTCTGTTTCAGAGGATTGGTAGTTCTTTTTCCTCATTTGACGGCATAGGGGCGCCCTCACCCGGCGCGCTGCCATGCCTGAAGGCTGGACGAGTGATGCCGGTTTCAAGCGCAGCGGCGGATTCCCTTAAATTGGCAAGCGGCCGCACGTCGGTGAATCTTGGAGGCTCTCGGACCGGGCCGGTGAAGTGGTTGCTGGCATTAAACGCCAGCCCGGCAAAAATGGCCGGCGAACCTTTTCTGCGTTCGGATAACAGGGATATGGTCGAATTCCTTGGCGGACGAGGCCGTTATTTTTCCTATGCCGATGCAGTTGAGAAGGCTGGCCTGCTGCGCGGCTCTCTGCGGGGAAATTCTCCTCAGGCCCATGCCGCGGAAGCCGTACTGGGCGCACTCGCCGTTTATGAGCAGGCCGGCGTTGCGCTCGCTCTCCGCCTGGAGGGGACATCGGGCTGTTTGGGGACGCTTGATGCATGGCATGAAGCTATGGCCGAAGCCTCAGCAGAGCTTGAAGCCGCTGAACGTGAAAAACGCCATCCCTCGCTTGACCGGCTTTACCGTGCCAATCGCTATTTTCAATTCCTCCAGGCTCTTGTGCAGGTAGAAGAAGCGGATCCGAATGTGGCCCTGCGAGTAATCCCTCATGAGGGAAGCTACCTGACCCCGGCTGTCGCTCTGCTCGAAAAAAATCTCAGTCCCGCCGGGCGGACCGCCCTGAAAGCCTATGCCGCAGCCTGCGATGCCTATGCTGCCGGAGATGAATCTACTGCGGCAGAGACTCTGCGTCAACTTTCTGGGGAATTGGAGTCAATACTGCCCATGGATTCTTTCAAACTGCATTTCGAGCATTGCGTCAATGCTATCGAACCCTTCTTGGGAGGCTTCCTTCTCTACGGCATGTCGTTGGTTTGTTTCGTGGTCTCTCTGTTTCTCAAGCGGCGGAAGACATTGCTGCATTTTGCGACGGTCTTCCTGTGTATGGCGGTATTATGGCATTTATTCGGCATTGCGGCCCGCATGTACATTCAATCGCGCCCCCCGGTAACCAATTTGTATTCCTCGGTCGTCTTTGCGGGCGCGGTAGCCTCATTATTCGGCGGGACGCTTTATATCCTCCGCCGTCAGCTTCCTGTTGCCGCGATCGCCTGCGCTTCCGGCCTTCTATCACTCTTGGTAGCCATGAATTTGCCCTACAGCGGCGATACCATGGGCATGATGCGTGCCGTTCTCAATTCGAATTTCTGGCTCACCATGCACGTAATGACCATCATGATAGGCTACGGAAGTGTTTTTTTTGCCGGGTTTTTAGCCTCATATCATCTGGTGGCCCGTTTCTTCGGACAGGGTGAAAAGGGGCTGAAAGCCGGGGCCTGCGGAGTCTATCGCATCCTTCTCGTGGCGCTCTTCTTCTGTTTTCTGGGGACAATGCTCGGCGGCATCTGGGCCGACATGAGCTGGGGACGGTTCTGGGGGTGGGACCCTAAAGAAAACGGTGCGTTAATGACACTCCTTTGGTGCTCCTGCTCCCTCCATGCCCGACTTTTACACGTCTGTTCCTGTCAAGGCTTCCTCGTTCTTGCCTCGCTCGGAAATATCGTGGCAGCCTGGGGGTGGTTCGGTGTCAACCTCATGGGGATTGGCCTGCACTCTTACGGTTTTGTGGAAGGCGGCTGGTTCTGGTTTTTCCTTTTTGTGGGCCTTCAGGTCCTTGCGGCGGCTTCAGCCCTGATTCCCCAAAGGAGCCGCTGATGATTTTACGAATCATCGGGCAGGGAAGGGGAGGCGTTCGCGACATACGGCATTGATGAATGGAAAATACGGAATTGCAATGGGAGAACCATCCGGGAGCACCTGCAATATGGCAGCAGCTGTTTCGGCAAAATCCGGGAATATCCAGTGCGGGAGTGTGTATTGATGCAGCCTTGCGCTCGGAATGCGTGTTATTTCCCATATGGAAATATAAAGCCATAAATGAAAATATGAGAAAAAAATCATTTTCAGGTATTTTCCATAATACGATGCCTGTGAAGGTTGATAAGGCCGCTTTTCGTCTATAAAATCAATAAAAAATAGTGCTTTTTCAAAACAATCATCCAGAATGGGGCTGTCATGACCGTCTCCTCCGCGTCCGGTAAAGAAATTCACCCTCGTTTGCCCTGGGTGGAGATTGCACGGCTGCTGGCGACGCTGGTGGTTATCATGCAGCACGTCCCTTCCATGGGGTTTCCTCCCAACCAATGGCTGATTGGTCCGGCGCTGGCGACGTTTTTCCTGCTGGCGGGGTATTTTTCCGCCTCCGGCCTTGATGAACAGGGGGCCGGAACGTGGGCGGGGCGCCGCCTGCTGGTTTTGCTGCGGCCTTATCTTTTCTGGTGCGCGGCCTATTGGCTGGCGGCGGGCATGCCTCTTGCCCCTGGTTCTCTGGCTTCCGTGTTTGGGCTGGGAACATGTCCCATGCTGACCCCGATGTGGTTCCTGAGAGACTTGATGATGTTTACCCTGGCTGCGTTTTTGCTCTCCCGTTTCCGTCCAGCTCTTTACGCCTTTGGCCTGTTTTGCCTGTTTCTGCACCGGTGGGACGACTCCCTGGCATGGCCCAGTCCGTACATGTTTGGGGATTTTGCGCTCGGCGTTATGCTGGCGTCCGCCGCACCGGGCTGTCTGAACCGCTGGGGCAACATGCCCCTTGCCGTGCATGGTTCCATTCTTTTAGCCTCCGTGGGTCTTGTCTGGGTAAGCTGTACGGACTCTTTCCTGATTGCGGACGACTCTTTTCCCGGATTGATTGTTCTGGCCTTCCTCAGCTTCGGAATTATTGTAAAGGCCGTCAGCCCCGGCTGGTCGGAAAAGCTGGCCCGGTGGGCGTCCGGCAGCTTTTTCGTGTATTGTTCCCATATTTTTGTTCTGATAGCCCTGATGGGCGTAGAGAGCTGTTTTCCCTCCCCATGGCCTGCCTGGGCGTGGTGGTGCCTGGTTCCCGCGGTTTACATGATGGCGCGGAGCGTTTACGTATTCCTCAAACGCTATTTCCCCCGTTCCCTCGTCCTGATGAGCGGGGGAAAATGACCTTTGGAACAACGGACGGAAAGCTCCGCCGGGAGTGTTCCATGTTTACTTTTATGGCACCGGAGAGACGTCATCCTGTTTCTCTCTCCTGGGTTTGGCATAATAGCTTGGGTCGGCAATCCAGCGGTCTCCCGCTTTTTTCACCGGAATGAAGCTGACTCCCCACGACTGGAATTCTCCTGTGTACGGTTGTTCTATCAGGATCCTGTTTTCCCCGGCCTTCACTTGAAAGGGAACAGGAGGCCGGGCCCACCAGAATTCCTCGTTGTCAAAGGGTATCTCATTAGCGGGCGAATTCCATGTATGCTTTTCGTAACGCCGTTGGCCTGCCAGTTTGTAAGTCTGGGGATTTTTCATTTCCTTGCCGTTTACCCATATTCTGGTGCCGCACTGGGACCACTCCCCGGCAGCCGGTACTCCGGAACAGCGCCGTGTGGAACGGGCCGGAGCGTCAAACCCCACCATAGCGTGCATGGTGCCCTCCACGGGCGAGTGAAACGTCGTCTCCGCCCAGACCGTATTCCCCGGTTTTGTCTTGGAAAATAGACCCTCCGCACCCGCACGGGTACGGAAATACAAATTGCCTCCTCGCGTCTGGACGGAAGACAGTCCTGCGGGAGATTTGCCCGCCAGCAGGTTATTTCTTACTTCTTCCTGCCTGTCCTGCGGAACGGGGCCGAATACCGTCCATTCCACGAAAGAATCCCTCCAGTAAGGGAAAGGCCTGCTTCCGGCCAGGGCTTCCATGCGTTTTTCAAACAGAGAGAAGGCCTGATAAGCCTCCGTGTTCTTTTCCGGCAGACTGCCGGCAAAACGGGAACCATCCTCTGGAATTCCTTTCCAACTGCGTTCCGCCATGGCGAACATGGCAGGCCACTGGGGGCTCTGGACAGGAATGTTTTTTTTGTTCTCCACCCGGGTATCCGGCCATAGACACTGGATGACGCCCAGGGAATGGTTGTTTCCCCTGGCTGTTCCGCAGGGCTGGCGGAAGAAATTCCTGCGCACCAGAATGCCGGGGTCAAAGGAATTGACGTATCCTGCCGTGGAGTCGAAGTAGGGATTCTTCTGCCTGGCTGGATCCGGCAGGCCTACGGAATTTTCATCATTCCACAGCTGGGCATAACTGTCTCCGGACACAGGCAGGTCATTGTTGCCCGCCCATTGGATGGGCTGCCGTCCCAGGGATTTGACCTTGGCCGCCATCCGGTCCGCAAACTGCTTTCCGTTGGGAATGCGGATTTCATCCGCTCCGATATGAAGGTAGGGAGACATTTCCGCCGGAATTTCCCTGCAAAATTCTTCCAGCAGTTCTTCCAGAATGTTGATGCCTCTGGGATCATGCATCGGGAAGCCAAAGCAGTTTTTAAAATAGGTGCTGTGCCCGGGCATATCGATTTCCGGAATAATCTGGACATGGCGCTCCCTGGCGTAGCGGAATAAGTCCCGTATCTGGTCGTAGGAGTAGGTGCCGTTAACGTCCCGTCCCTGAATCCTCTTGGAGGGATCATTCAAAACAGGGTACTTTTTGCACTGGATGCGCCATGCGGGGTAATCCGTCAGATGCCAGTGAAAAGCGTTTATTTTCAGCCGGGCCATTTCATCAATATCCGCCTTGAGTGTTTCAACAGTCCGGAAATGGCGGCCTGCGTCATGCATGAAGCACCGGATGGCGAACGCGGGGCTGTCCTTGATGTCGCAGCACGGGTAATCTCCCCTGGCTCCCAGCTGGTCCAGCGTTCTGCGGGCATAAAAAACGCCCGCATCGTCAGCGGCCTTAATCAGAATGCCGTTGGGGCGGATCTGCAGTTCATACCCTTCCTTGCCCAGCGTCTTAGACAGGGACGCGTTTTTTTTCACGGAAACGGGAGCCTTTTTAGGGCATGTTCCCGTTTTCCAGTCCACCTGGGACGGGAAGGGAATCAGTGGGACCGGAGCGGCTTTTTCCTGCTGGAGAGGGTGCGGGGATGTCCAGTCTCCATGGGAGGAGGTAAAACAAAGCATCAGGCCGGAAGCCAGCAAAGGCGCGGAAAGGGATAATCGCATGGCAAATATTACACGTGGATGATGAATGATCTTTCAAAGAAACAGGGAAATTGCAAAAGAAAACATTTTACGCAGTATAAAATTATCCTATCCTTATGCGGATGGAATGAACGGCGTCCTTGCCGAACTGGTCCTTCAGTTTTCCCAGCAGGGCTCCCTGCCACTGCTGGAGATGGTAGCGCATGGCTGGTTGAAGCACCTGGATGGTGGCCACTCCCTTGACAATGGAAAGAAGGTTGGATTGCTGGCCCAGGAATGGCCCCGCAGCTTTCAGCCATCCTGCCCGGAGCAATTCGGGATCCATCCCGTCGCCGTCCAGGGGAAGCCTGGACAGAATATCCCCCAGCAGGGACTCCGCCGTATGGAGGTTGCGTGTTTCACTGGTGGCGGGGGATATCTGGAACCAGTCCGCCAGCGCCTGCCTCACCTCCTGCTCGTCACGGGAAAGATAATCATACCGGACGGGGGAGGCGTGGGGATCCGGACGGTCTCTGTCCGGCGTGTAGGGAAACCAGGGGGAGGACATGGGGGAAAATAAAAGCCCGGAGCGTTGAATGCCAACAGCCCCGGGCGGTTAAAATAATATATGGAGAAATATTATTCGCCGTCGTCGCCAATCGCTTCCACGGGGCAGCCTTCCAGGGCTTCCTCACAGGCGCTCAGCTCTTCGTCGTTGTCCGGCTGCTTCTTGACATAGGATACTCCTTCATCGTCATCCCGTCCAAAGTTTTCCGGAGCCGTTTCGCGGCAAAGGTCGCAGTCAATGCAGGAACTGTCCACGTAAAATTTGCCGGGGACGTTTAGAGGTGTTTTTTCGTCGATATCTGCCATTGTGTATGATGGGTTGTATGAACTGCGCCCACTATTTCCGCATTTGAGTAAATTTTGCAATCTTTTTTGTTGCAGGAATGAGTCAGCATGGGGGACAATGGCGGCATTCCCGTTCCCGGAATAAAAGGCTTTTCACGATGAATATCCCACCTGCTTCCCTCCCTCGTCTCCTGCCCGTGTGGGCAGGGCTGCTGCTGGCCGCTTTTTCCGGAATTCTGACGGCCTGCGCCTTTATCCCGGTGGACTGGGGCGGATGCGTATGGATAGGGTTCCTGCCTTTGCTGACAGCCCTGTGGTACGGCCGCAGGCGGGAGGGGAAAAGGGGAATGCTGGCATACGCCCTGTATGGCTGGATGTTTGGGGTAGTATTTTACGGCATTTCCTTCTGGTGGGTCAATGAAGTCAGCACGCTGGGCTATATTCCCCTGATGATTTTTTACGGAGGCCTGTTTCCCGGCCTCTGGGCTCTGGTCATGGGAGTGTTCTTCCGACCGGACGCCCGGCCGCTGCCCGATGCGAGGCTGACGGCAAAGGAACGCCGGGCCGCCTGGAAAACCTGGGCCCTGGGCGACATACTGCCCAGCGCCTCCGCCGCTCTGGCGGGCGCCGCTTTATGGGTATGTCTGGAATGGGGGCGGGGCTGGCTGATACCGGGCTTCGGCTGGAACAATCTGGGCGTGGCCCTTTACGGCAATCCTCTGGCCCAGTGGGCGGAATACCTTGGAGTAACGGCGCTGGCTTTTATTCCGGCCGTTTTTTCCGTCTGGCTCTGGCGCGTTTGCCGCCGGGCCGGAACCATGATTATCCATGAAGGCAGGCGTACTGTTCCCTGGGATTTTTTCATACTGGTGGCGGTTCTTTTAACCATGTTTGTCACTGGCGTGGTCTGGACGGCCCGTTACTCCGCCCAGTCTGCCGAAGCCACGGGCGACGGCAGATTCACCGTTCCCGTCATGGCCGTGCAGCTGAATCTGAGCCAGAAGGAAAAATGGGACCCGGCCAACCGGAGGAACATTTACCGGGCTTTGCTGGACATGACGGAACAGGGAATGCTGGATCTTCAAAACCGCGCTCTGGAACAGGCGGTCAAAGACGGCGCGGAAGCCTCCCTGGATATGCCGGCCTGGGTAATCTGGCCGGAAAGTTCCTTCCCCATTTCCACGTTTTACCGTGATGCCACGGGAGAACGCTTCTCCAACCAGGACAATGTCAACTTTCTGAGCGCGGAAGAAGATTACGTCCAGGCTCTCCGGAACGGGATATGCAATTTTATTCTGCTGACGGGCACGGATGATATCTATCTGTCTGATGAAGGGCGTGTGGCGCGGGCTTACAACTGTCTTACCGTCTTTGAGGGGGATTATTCCACAGCCCGGCTGCACGCCAAGGCCATGCTGGTCCCCTTCGGCGAATACATCCCTATGCGGAAAACATTCCCATTTCTGGAAAAAGCCTTCGAGGCTTCCGCCGGAACCGCCATGGGACTGAATTATACGCCCGGGTGTTCCTCCAGCCCCGTTCCCGTGCCCATCCGTCCCGGAAGCTCCGTTACGGTGGGGGTCATCCCTCTTGTCTGCTTTGAAGATGTTGTGGGAAGCTGGGTGCGCCGCTTCATCCGGCAGGAGCCCCAGTTGATGGTGAACGTGACCAATGACGGGTGGTTCAACCGTTCCTGCGCCAACGAACAGCATTGGCGCAATGCGGCGTTCCGGTGTATTGAGCTGCGCCGTGCCATGGTCCGTGCCGCCAATACCGGCGTAAGCGTGGCTCTGGCCCCCAACGGCGCGGTTATTGCGGATTTGCGGGATTCCTCCGGTTCACCGTTTACCAGAGGGGTGATGGCTGCCACATTGCCTGTGGGCTGTACGAAAATAACCCTGTACGCCATGCTGGGCGACTGGGCCGTCCTGGTTTGTTTCCTGGTGTTCGCGGCTCTGTTGCTGCGCAGGATAGGCGCAGGGAAACGCGTCCATGGCCCCGTGGAGAACGGAGTTTACCGGCGTTCCACGGGGGCTACGCCCAGATAATTCCTGACTTGTTTGAACGCAGGGTAGGAAATGCCTGTTTCATGGCACCAGAAGGCGGAAGAAGAGCCGCCGTCCAGGTTCAGGGCCGTTTCCACCCGGAAATTCCCCAATGCCCCGGGAGCCGCCAGCCAGGCTGCCAGCTCCTTCAGAGTCAGGGAGGAGGAAACGCCGATGCACCACCTCCTGCCGCCGTCCGTGGCAATGAAGGTGCGGTAGGTGGACTTCTGCGCGTTAAGCCCTTTTACGGCGGAGCCGTTCTCCACCAGAAAGGGCCCCCCTTGGATAGCCGCCTGCATGGCCGGCAGTCTTCTCATGCGCCTCAGCACGGAACTGCGGACCAGGGTTAATCCGTCTCTGCCTCCTTCGTAAACGACACCGGAAACAGCGAAGGACCCCGTGGCCAGCGGAGAAAGCCGTTTGCCGTCCTGGACGACCAGGCCCAGGGGAGTTCCCCCCGCGTCTGCGCTGAAGAATCCTCCGTTGACTCCGGCCACGCAGGGGCTTTTCCTCATGGCCTTGTCCAGGGAGCCGTACCGGGGCGTTTTGACGCTCCCTTCATCCCTTACCAGCAGGCGGTGCGTATCAGAACGGAAAAAATACACGTTCAGCTTGTCCCGCATGGACAAAAATCCGTCCTTCCTGGTGAAGACGCGGTGTTCTGCGTGAACCAGGCCGGAAAAGCACAATATCAGGGGAAGCAGGCGCAGAAAAAGCATCGTCAGTAATCGGTGGGGGAACAATAGAAAATCCGGCGTTCCGCGCAAGTGCCGGAAGGCACGCATACGCCCGGCCAGACAACGCAGCCTTGCAGGCGGCAACCGTCCTCTACCGCAGCTCCGGGGCCTATCACGCAATGGCTGTCCACAAAGGCGCGGGGGGACACTCTGGCCCGGGGGTGGATGCGCGGAGCGGGGGATGGGAAATCCAGATGGGCTTGAAGATAGGCCTCCGGTGTTCCCATGTCCATCCACAACCCGTCGTCCGCCAGAATGCCGCGCAGGCATCCTTCCCGGATATAATCCAGAAACAGGGGAATAATGGAAACGGCTTCCCCGGAAGGGATGCGTCGGAATATTTCCGGCTCCATACAGTACGCGCCGGTGAATTGGCAGGATCCGGGGTCGCGGCCCAAGGCGTGCCTCATATCCGTCACCAGGCCGGAAGAAAAATCAAATCCCACGTTCTTCTTGTCTCCGGAAGTGCGGAGGGCCAGCGTTACGGGAGGGCGGCGGCTCAAATGCTCCTCCAGCAGGCGGCCCAGGTCAAATGTGGCCGCCATGTCTCCGTTCACCACCAGCAGCGGTTCTTCCGCGGAAGCCAGGGGCTCTATCTTTTTGACGCCGCCGCCGGAATCCAGCAGCACGGGTTCATGGCTGAAATGAACGGGGCAGCCGTTCCATGAATGTTCAGGGAACACCTTGTCCCAGGCTGCCGCCAGATGGTGGGTGTTAATGATGAACTCCCGTATGCCGCAATCGTAGCATCGGCGCATGGAATGCAGAATAAGGGGCTCATGGAAAAAGGGAATCAGCGGCTTGGGCAGAATGCCGGTGAGAGGGCGCAGGCGGGTACCCAGCCCGGCGCCGAGAATAAACGCACGGGAAATGCGGAGGCCTGCTGTGATGTGCATGGAACATCACTACTGGGTGAGCGGCTTTTTTTCAAGCGCCCTTTATCCTCTTCTTTCCGGGATGACACGCCGGAATGCCGCCTCTTCCCCGAATTTAAAGGAAAATCCGTGATTTCGTGCTTTCCAAACGGAAGCTCATTCACTAGCATCCCCGCATGGCATGTGGAAACCAAAGAACTGTCGGCTCTCCGGCCTCCCTGGCCGGTACCTCTTTGCATACGGGACAGCCCGTTACCCTGACCCTGAAACCGGCTCCTGCCGACTTCGGCATTAAATTCCGCCGGGTGGACATTCCGGACCAGCCTTTCATCAGCGCGGACGTGGAAAAGGTGCAGACTGTGGAACGCGCCACCAGCCTGGCTGAAGGTTCCGTCAAAGTGCATACCGTGGAACATATTCTCTCTGCCCTCACGGGCATGGGCATTGACAACGCCGTCATTGAAATGGACGCCAATGAACCGCCCATCGGGGACGGCTCCTCAGCCCCCTACGTAGAACTGATCAAGAGCGCCGGCATCGTGGAACTGGATGTGCCGCGCCGCTATCTGGAAGTGCGCGAGGCCGTTACCATTGAAACCAAAGGCGGTTCCATCCTGACTATTCTCCCCTCCAAGCAATTCCGCGTTTCCGTCACCTGCGTGGGGCCGGAAAACCGCATTACCCAGTACTTTGACTCGGTTATCACGCCGGAAACGTATGAAAAGGAACTGGCCCCGGCCCGCACCTTTACGTTCTACGAAGACATCAAGCCCCTGCTGGAAAAGGGCCTCATCAAGGGAGGCAGCCTGGAAAACGCCGTGGTCATCCGCGGCGAGGAGCTCATGAGCAAGGAACCCATGCGTTTCATCAATGAATTTGCTCGCCACAAGGCCATGGACCTTATTGGAGACCTGACCCTGTGCGGCAAACCCATCCTGGGCCACGTCATCGCCATCAAGCCGGGCCACGGCCCGAATACCGAACTTACGGCCAAGCTCAAAAAGGAACACCACCGCAACCAGCAGATGGCCCCCAATCCCGTCAATGTTCCGTACGGAGACGCCGTGCTGGACATCAACGAAGTGATGAGCCTTCTGCCGCACCGCTATCCCTTCCTGATGGTGGACCGCATTATCGGTTTTGAAGGAGAAACCAAGTGCCGGGGATTGAAGAACCTGACCATGAATGAACTCTTTTTCCAGGGCCACTTCCCGGGATATCCGGTCATGCCGGGCGTTCTCCAGGTGGAAGCCATGGCCCAGGTAGCCTCCATCGTCATGCTGCGTCAGCCCGGCAATGCCAGCAAGCTCGGCTACTTCATGAGTGCGGACAAGGTTAAATTCCGCCGCGTCGTGGTTCCCGGCGATACGCTCATCATTGAAGCGGAACTGACCAAGATGCGCGGAAACATCGGCCAGGCGACGGCACGCTGCCTGGTGAACGGCCAGGTGGTTTCGGAAGCCGAGCTTAAATTCGGCCTTCAGGATGCTTGATCCCGCCGACTGCATCCCTGTTTTTACGGAAACCCCGGCCGTGCAAGCCACGCCGGGGTTTTCCATATTCCGCGTCCGGGCCTTTTTTACTTGGAAATTCCGGACAGTCCGCATAAACGGAAACCGGAAAACGAACCATCAAAGGCGGCATCCCCTCTTTTTCAGGAGGTCTGATTCCGTCTTAACAGGCACTTGCGGAAAAGAGCCGGATGTCTGGCAGGCGGCACATCTCCGCATACTCTTCAAGACGGCGGCGAAAGGTCTCTTTTGTCATGGAAAGAAGGGCGTCTGCCGAAAAGGACTCGCAGGTGAAGGAGGCCGCCACCGTCCCGTACACAATCCCCCTCTTCACTTCCTCAAACGGAGGAAGGCCGGGAGGCAGGGTGGACAAATAGCCGGCCAAAGCCCCCAGGAACGTATCCCCCGCGCCGGTTGGGTCCACCAGCGTTTTCAGGGGATAGGCGGGACAACGGAAAATCCGGAGATTCCCGCCGGCATCCCGTCCCAGAAGAGTGGCCCCGTATTCCCCCTGTTTCACCACTGCGTATGCGGCGCCTTTGGAAAGCAGGAATTCCCCGGCTTCCATGACGGTGGACGCCTGGGCATATTCCTTTGCCTCATCCTCATTCATCATGGTGATATGGGAACGGCTGATCACGGCATCCAGCAATTCCGGCTGGCGGCGCAGCCACTTGTCCATGGAATCGGAAAGTACCAACGCCGCGTCCGGACATTGTTCCATGCACTTAAGCTGCTGGGCCGGAACCATGCAGCAGCAAACCAGCACCGGATGGTTCCTCAAAGGCTCCGGAACGTGCACATTCCATTCCAGCATCACGGCATCATTGGCACAAACGGTCCTCCGCTTGTTCATATTGTCAAAATATTCCCCGGTCCAGGCAAAAGAAGGCCCCTTCTTGCGTTCTACTCCTTTCATGCACAACCCTTTGGCCTCAAGGGTCGCTTCATAATGGGCGGGGAAATCCTCCCCGATGATGCTGACGGCATCCACGCGGTCGGCAAACAAAAGGGCGGCCACGGCCGCAAAGGAAACGGAACCGCCCAGAACACCGTCCGCCCTGCCGCCGGGAGTAAGGATGGTATCAATTCCGATGGTTCCGGTAACGAGAAGGGGCTGGGACATGGAAAAAAGGAAATACGGTTTTACCCTGCAATCAAGAACAAAAAGGCTGGCGATATGGAAAAAACAGGGTATTTTACCCGTACACTCTTAAAAGAAATAGGTTCTGCCGGCATACAGGCCAGAAGTCTTGTTTCCGGTTAAAGGGCGTCACCAGGCGACACGAACGTTTCCAAACCAGTTTTCGGGAACGCAGCCAGCACCCCTTTCATGGACAAGAAGCCGCAGTCCGTCTTTCCCGGCGGATTTCGGCAGCTGCTCCGAAACTTTATTCCCCATTAAAACATAGAAAAAGCCGCTATATGATGAAAATGCTGATGATAGTGGGCCTGGGAAGCTTTGCGGGCGGTGTATTGCGTTTCCTGCTGGCCCGGTTCGTCCAGGTCACTTCGGCAAGTTCGTTCCCCTGGGGTACGGCGGCAGTCAACCTGCTGGGATGTTTTATCCTGGGCTTCCTCTACGGTTTGTTCGACCGGAGCCTGGTGCATACGGAAACGCGGCTCTTTCTTACCGCAGGCCTGTGCGGCGGTTTCACCACCTTTTCCACGCTGATGAATGAATCCTTCCTGTTGTTGAAGGAAGGGAACTTCTCCGCCTTCTTCCTTTACACTCTCATCAGCTTTGCCGGGGGACTCCTTGCCATTGGCCTGGGCTATCTGGCCGCCCGGTAAAGAAAAAACATGAAACCCGGCGCTGCGCATGCCAGCCGCGCTGTTTTTCAGGGCTGGTTTAAACGCTGTCAATTCGGTGGGCAACGAGGCTCGATGCTTCCTTGACGCAGAACGAATGAGGAAAGACCACGCTGCAAGCGGAAAAAATGGAATTGCTGATGGGCCTGTCGCTGGACTTTTGGGAAGATATGTGTATACTGTTTAACCCTGCCTATGAACAAACAACAGCTTGCCTCGAAGATTTGGGAGTCTGCCAACAAAATGCGCTCCAAAATTGAAGCCAATGAATACAAGGACTACATTCTCGGCTTCATCTTCTACAAGTTCCTTTCCGATAAGGAAGTCAAGTTCCTGAAAGAGAACGACTGGACAGACGATGATTTGCCCCATGTTACGGAAGATGACGCGGAGACGGTTGACTATATCCGCAGCAATGTAGGTTACTTCATCTCCTATAAACACCTCTTTTCTACATGGATTGACAAGGGCAGCGACTTCAGCGCCGCTGATGTGACGGAGGCTCTTTCTGCTTTCAGCCGCCTGATCAATCCCTCTCACAAAAAGGTCTTTGACAAGGTGTTCGCCACCTTGGAAACAGGCCTTTCCAAACTTGGGGAAAACTCCGGAGCCCGCACCAAAGCCATCCGAGACCTCTTGCATCTCATCAAGGATATCCCCATGGACGGGCGGCAGGATTATGATGTCCTGGGGTTTATCTACGAATACCTCATCAGCAACTTTGCCGCAAACGCGGGCAAGAAAGCGGGCGAGTTCTACACCCCGCATGAGGTTTCGCTCCTCATGTCGGAAATCGTGGCTGACCACCTCAAAGACAGGCAGAAAATCAAGATTTATGACCCCACCAGCGGTTCAGGCTCCCTGCTTATCAATATCGGCAAGTGCGTGGCGCGTTACATGGGCGGGGGAGACAACATCAAATACTACGCTCAGGAGCTTAAGGAAAATACCTACAACCTGACCCGCATGAATCTGGTAATGCGGGGTATTTTGCCGAACAATATTGTAACGCGCAACGGCGACACGCTGGAGGAAGATTGGCCGTATTTCGATGATAACGACCCGGTTAACACCTATGACCCGCTCTATGTAGATGCTGTTGTCTCCAATCCTCCCTATTCCCAGCCGTGGAATCCCGCAGACAAGGAAAGCGACCCGCGTTACCGCTTTGGGCTTGCCCCGAAAGGCAAGGCTGACTATGCATTCCTGCTGCATGACCTATACCACCTCAAGCCTGACGGCATCATGACGATTGTGCTGCCCCATGGCGTCCTGTTCCGCGGCGGTACGGAGGGGGCTATCCGCAGGAATCTGGTGGAAGGCAGCCATATTGACGCTATCATCGGCTTACCTGCCAACATTTTCTTTGGCACCGGCATTCCCACCATCATTATGGTTCTCAAGCAGAAACGGGAAAATACGGATGTGCTGATTGTGGATGCATCCAAGGGCTTTGCCAAGGTGGGCAAGAACAATGTCCTCCGCGCGTGCGACATCAAGAAGATTGTGGATGTGGTTTCTGCCCGCGCCGATGTGGAGAAGTTCGCCAAGGTGGTAAGCCTTGATGAAATCCGGGGCAATGACTATAACCTCAATATACCGCGCTATGTCGATTCCTCGGACAAAAACGAACGTTGGGATATTTTCGCTACCATGTTTGGCGGCATCCCCTTGTCTGAACTGGCGGATTTTCATGAGTACTGGGCAGCATTCCCTCATCTGAAAGATGCTCTGTTCACCGCTTCCGGCGAGGCTCATTGCCGCTTGAACGTGGCTGACCTCAAGTCGTCCGTTCTGACGCACGCTGATGTTACGGCATTTACCGCCCGCTACGCTTCCTCTTTTGCTGATTTTGAAGCATTCCTCACCACCCGATTGCTCGATGGTATGGAAACGCTCAATATCACCAGAGAAGAAAACATCATCAGTGATGATGTTTTCTCTCGCCTGAACGGGCTTCCCCTGATAGACAAATACAAAGCCTACCAGTTGCTGGATGATGAGTGGAAGAAGATTGCCGTGGACCTGGAAATTATCAGGACTGAGGGCTTTGCTTCTTCCAAACAGGTTGACCCCAACATGGTCGTTAAAACCAAGGACGGCAAAAAGCAGGAGGTGCAGGACGGCTGGATTGGACACATTATTCCCTTTGCCCTGGTACAGAAAACCCTGCTCGCCGCAGATCTTGCCAGGCTGAACGCCAGGGAAGCCCGCTTGAGTGAACTCGCGGCAGAGTATGAACCCTTGCTGAATGAGCTGAGCGAGGAGGATAAGGACAAGCCCTTTGTCAATGATGAGGGCGACGCCTTTGTGCCGAAAGAGGTTGCAAAGGCTGTCAAGGGCATGGAGGTTGAGCCGGAAACGCTCGCTATCCTGCGAAAGGTGAACGCCCTGAATAATGAGGAAAAATCCCTCAAGAAACAAATCAAGGCGGACAGTACTGCGCTCCACCTCCTCACCAAAAAGACCATTGAGGAATTGACGGATGAGCAGGCAAGGGAAATGATTAAGCTCAAGTGGATTCCTCCCTTGCTGGATAGCATGGCCGGGTTGCCCTCCGCTGTCATTGCCGATTTCATTGCCCGACTCCTTGCTTTGGCAGGGAAATATGAAACGACCTTCACGGAGGTGGACAGCCAAATCGCTGAAACAGAGTCCTCTCTCGTATCGCTTTTGGATGAATTGACCGGCAACGAGTTCGATATGCGGGGCATTCAGGAACTCAAAACCCTACTCGGAGGCAGCGCCCATGAATGAGAAATCGTTGATTCCATCCATCCGCTTTGCCGGATTTACTGACGCATGGGAACGGCGTAAGCTGGGGGAGATTGCGGAGTTTAGCAAAGGCGCGGGATATTCAAAGGCAGACATACAACCGGAAGGAACACCCTTAATCCTTTATGGCCGTTTGTACACTAAGTATCAGACCATAATCAGCGAAATTGACACTTTTGCTGTTCCCAAGTCAGGAAGTGTATATAGTAAAGGCGGGGAGGTGATAGTTCCTGCATCCGGTGAGACGGCAGAAGATATTTCAATCGCTTCAGTTGTTGCAAAATCTGGAGTTATGATTGGCGGTGACCTAAACATTGTCATGCCTTATCAAGTCTTGAATCCTGCTTTTCTTGCCTATTCTATTACCTATGGTGAACCGCATTTCAAGCTGTCGCAGTACGCACAAGGCAAATCTGTAGTTCATATTCATAACGCGGATATAAAGGCTGTAGATATACCTTTTCCTAAGATACAAGAACAGGAGTCAATATGCAGACTATTGGGCATGTTCGACCGCCTCATCACCCTTCATCAGCGTAAGTATGAAAAGCTCCTCAACATCAAAAAATCGATGTTGGACAAAATGTTCCCGAAAAATGGTGAGCTTTTCCCCGAAGTTCGCTTTGCCGGATTTACTGACGCATGGGAACGGCGTAAGCTGGGGGATATATGCTTTGAAATAGTTGCGGGTGGCGATGTCGATAAAGAAAAACTTTCGGATGAGGGTGGCTTTCCGGTATTGGCTAATGCTCTAACAAATGACGGTATTGTTGGATATTATGAAAAAGATTATCGTATTAAAGCTCCTGCTGTGACAATAACAGGGCGAGGTGATGTTGGTCACGCAAAGGCGAGAAAGGTTGATTTTACGCCAGTTGTACGACTTTTATCCTTGCGAACAGACCACGATGTTGATTTCATTGAAAATGCAATCAATATATTGAAGATAGTGGTGGAATCAACAGGTGTACCACAATTAACCGTTCCTCAACTTGAGAAATATGAGCTGTGTGTACCAGCGACTATTGAAGAAGAGAAGTCTATCGGTAATTATTTTACCCAACTCGACCACCTTATCACCCTCCATCAGCGTAAGTTGAAAAAACTGCAAAACATCAAGAAAGCCTGTCTGGAAAAGATGTTTGTTTAATTGAAAGGAGATTTTATGACTTTTACAACGGAAAGCGCCTTTGAGGAAGCCGTCATTAAGATGTTGTCCGAACACGGATGGGAAAGCGCAGTGTTGAAAAACTACACGGAAAAGCAGCTTATCCAAAACTGGGCTGACATCCTGTTCGAGAACAACCGGGACATAGACAGCCTGAATAATTATCCTTTAACGGAGGGTGAAATGCTGCAAATTCTGGAGCAAATCACCATGCTCAAATCGCCGTTGAAGCTGAACGGCTTTATCAACGGCCAAAACGTGACGATTACGCGCGATAACGAGGCTGATACCTTACACTACGGCAAGGAGGTTTCCCTCAAGATTTATGACCGCAGGGAAATAGCCGCTGGGCAAAGCCGATACCAGATTGTGCAGCAGCCCAAGTTTCCCACAGCATCCCCCTTGCTCAATAATAGGCGCGGGGATTTGATGCTGTTGATTAACGGCATGCCCGTGATTCATATTGAGCTGAAAAAGAGCGGCGTTCCGGTGAGTCAGGCCTGCCGTCAGATAGAGAAATACACGGCAGAGGGCGTCTTTAGCGGGCTGTTCTCGCTTGTGCAGATATTTGTTGGCATGACACCGGAAGAAACGCTGTATTTCGCCAACCCCGGAATAGACGGGCGCTTTAATCCGGATTACTATTTCCATTGGGCTGATGTGGATAACGAGCCTGTTAATGACTGGAAAAGCATTATTTCCACCCTGTTGTCAATCCCCATGGCGCACCAGATGATAGGCTTCTATACTGTTGCCGACAATTCGGACGGAGTGTTGAAAGTCATGCGCAGCTATCAGTTTTTTGCCGCCAGCAAAATTTCGGATAAGGTAGCTCAAACAAAATGGGACGAGAGGAACCAGCTTGGCGGTTTTGTGTGGCACACCACGGGTTCAGGCAAAACAATGACCTCTTTCAAGTCTGCCCAGTTGATAGCCACGTCCAAAGACGCGGACAAGGTTATCTTCCTGATGGACAGAATAGAACTGGGAACGCAAAGCCTGAAAGAATACCGGGGCTTTGCCGGTGACAGTCTGGATGTTCAGGCAACGGAAAACACGGGCGAACTTGTTACAAAACTGAAAAGCGGCAACCCTTCCGATACGCTCATTGTTACCTCCATTCAGAAGATGAACAACATTAAGAATGAGGCAGAGGGCGGACTGAAAGCGGCTGACATCGAACTGATGAGCGGAAAGCGCATCGTGTTCATTGTGGATGAATGCCATCGTTCCACGTTCGGTGATATGCTCATCAACATCAAAGCCACCTTCCCGCGAGCCATATTCTTTGGTTTTAGCGGAACTCCCATACATGAGGAAAACCAAAAGAAAGACAATACGACGACGACGGTTTTCGGAGATGAGCTGCACCGCTACAGTATTGCCGATGGAATTCGGGATAAGAATGTCCTGGGCTTTGACCCCTACAAGGTCTTAACCTATGAGGACAGCGAGCTGAAAACGGCTGTTGCCTTGGAAAAAGCGAAAGCGCACACAGTAGAGGAAGCCTACGCAGCCCCGGCGAAAGCCGCCGTGTTTCAGCACTACATGGGGCTGCCCATGCCGGCGGAGTATGAAGATGAAACGGGAACGAAGCACGGCATCGAGTATTATCTGCCTAACAGCCAATATGAAAGAGAGGAGCATCAACAGGCTGTCATCGCGGACATTCTGAAAAATTGGGTAGTCTTGAGCCATAATGGCAAGTTCCATGCTATTTTTGCCACAGCCAGCATTCAGGAAGCAGTCCAGTACTACCGGCGCCTGAAAGCAGAATCCCCGCACCTGAAAATCTCCGCCATCTTTGACGCGAACATCGACAACAACGGCCATGGCCTGATGAAAGAGCAAGGACTTGTGGAAATCATCAAGGATTACAACGCTCGCTACGGACAGGATTTTTCGATTCCTACCTTTGCCGGCATGAAAAAAGACATTGCTGCAAGGTTGGCGCATAAACGGCCATACGAGCGCATCGACAAATCGCCGGAGCAGCAGTTGGATTTGCTCATTGTGGTGGATCAAATGCTCACGGGCTTTGACTCCAAGTGGATTAACACGCTCTACCTGGATAAGATGCTTTACTATGAAAACCTCATCCAAGCATTTTCCCGCACCAATCGCCTGTTTGGTCTGGATAAGCCTTTCGGCACCATCCGCTATTACCGGAAGCCGCATACCATGGAGCGCAACGTTCAGCAGGCGGTGAAGCTGTACTCCGGCGATAAACCTTTGGGATTGTTCGTGGAGAAACTGAATAGGAATTTGGAATTGCTCAATACTATCTATCAGGATATTTCTGATCTGTTTAATCAGGCCGGAATTGAGGATTTCTCCCACTTGCCTGCGGAGCCGGCGGAACGCAAGGAGTTCGCACGGTTGTTCCGCGATTTGAATGCCCGCATGGAAGCCGCAAAGATTCAAGGCTTCCGTTGGGATAAGCGCATCTATCAGTTTGCAGACTCCACGATGGAGGTTGCTCTGGATGAGCACTCCTTCAATGTCCTCAGCGTGCGCTACAACGAGCTTTTCGGCGGTAGTGGAGGTGAGAGCGACGGCCATGTGCCAGATGTACCTTACGACATTCCGGGCTTCCCTATCCCGATATCCACCGGCGCAATCGACAATGATTACATGAACTCCCGCTTTGAAAAGTTTAGGAAGCTTCTGGGCAATGCTACCGAGGAAGAGTTGCAGCAGACGGAGCAGGAACTGCATAAGTCCTTTGCGTTCCTTTCCCAAGAAGAGCAGAAGTATGCCGATATTTTCCTGCACGACATTAAGCGTGGTGATGTTGTACCTGTAGTGGGCAAGACTTTCCGTGACTATGTGACCGAGTACATGGCAAAAGCCCAGGACGACCGCATACACCGTTTTGCCGCCGTGTTTGGTCTGGATGAAGCATTGTTGCGCGGCATGATGTCTCATCGGGTGACTGAGGGGAACATCAACGATTTTGGCCGCTTTGATGCATTGAAAGCTACAGCGGATAAGAAAAAGGCCAAAGCCTACTTCGAGACCGGGTCTCACACTCCATTACCCCCACCCAAAGTGGCCATGAAACTGGACAAAATACTCCGAGATTTCATCACAAACGGCGGTTTTGACCTCTCGTAAGTCATGCTGACATGAGGAGGAAATGCAGATTTCCTGCAAAAGAGCCAAGGGGAAACCCTTGAATAACCCTCATTCTGGGAGGGAGATATTGATTGGTACGCACCTGCAGAGACGGCCGGGTTGCGGTATGTTGAACGCAGTATCAGACGAATCACGCAACTAGGACTTCAAAATTGCTCTGTTAGAATTCTGACAGCTCATACAGCCCTACTCTTTACTTACGAGTAGGGCAAATTCTTATTTCATTTATTTTATGGGAGAAATGATTAAGGAGAAATCCGAAAGGATTGCATCTGGTTCTACCTTTTTTGAAATCTCAGGCAACATGTTAAGCCAATATGGAATTCCCGTTTCCCTGTAAGTCTGAGCAGGATTCTATTGCTGCTTTTTTGGACAAGTGAGCTATCAACAAATTATCAACGACTATGCGGCAACGAGTGAGAGACAAATGACAATGGATTTCCACCATCTGATAAAGGGGGCTGAAGGCTTAATACCCGGAGATTCCACACGCAAGGCTATTATCAAAGAGGAACCATTGGCTCATCAGATCTCCTGCAGGAAAAACCTCTGCTTTGAAATAGTTCAGCTGTTCCACAAGTGTAGAGGAAATCGGAATCATACGCGCCGCGTTCGTCTTGGTAATGCCGCGGCTGAGCTAAATCTCTCGCGCCCGCAGGGATATTCCCTGCGGGCGATAGCCCCGGAAGTTTGTTCCTAGGAATAGGATTTCTCCAGGATGCTGACCACGTCCGCAGGAGTCAACTTGCAACGGTCCAGCTCAAACAGATTGCCCATGGTGGAAAAAGCCGTTTTGGCGTATTCGTCAAATAAATCCGGTGTAATGCCGAATTCGGACATCTTCAGCTTGTCTACGCCGCAGGCTTCCTTCAGGCTGTTCAAGCCGTTCAGGAAACCGTCCACGGAGGCTTCCTGTCCCATGGCTGCGGCAACTCTTGCGTAACGTTCCGGGCAGGAGGGAGCATAGGCTTCATGGTAGGCCCAGGAAATCATAATTAGCCCCGCGCCATGGGGCAGGGAAGGATGGAAGGCGCTGAGGGCATGTTCAATGGAATGTTCCGACGTACAGCAGGAAATGGTTTCCACAAACCCGGAATAGGTATTGGCCAGCGCCACATAGGCGCGCGCTTCCAGGTCATCCCCGTTATTCACGGCGCGCGGAAGATATTTGGCAATGTATTCAATGGCCTGGAGCGCGAACATGTCCCCCATGGGGGAGGCGATTGTAGCCATATATCCCTCCACGGCATGGAACAAAGCGTCAAACCCCTGGTATGCCGTTAATTTGGGAGGTACGGAACGCATCAACTCCGGATCTACGATAGACATGGTGGGGAAAGTCCCCCTGAAACCGAAACCGATCTTCTCCTGCGTGTCCTCTTTCGTGATGACGGTCCACGGATCCGCCTCCGTTCCGGTTCCCGCCGTAGTGGTGATGCAGACGATGGGAAGAGGTTTGCAGGGAATGGGAAGCCCCTTGCCGGAACCTCCCTGGATGTAATCCCAGTAGGTTCCTGGATTGGCCGCCATCACAGCGATGCTCTTGGCGGAATCCATGCTGCTGCCCCCACCCAGGCCGATGACGAAATCACAGCCCGTTTCCCTGGCCAGGGAGGAGGCTTCCATTACGTGCTCCACCACGGGGTTGGGCTGCACTTTATCGAAAACAACACTTTCCACTCCCTGTTTTTTCAGAAGAGCCTGTACGCGGTCCAGATACCCGAGGCGTTTGACGGACGACCCGCCGATGACGATCAGGGCCTTGGTGCCGGGCAGGGGAGCGGAACCAAGATTGTCCAAAGAACCCGCGCCGAAAAAGATTTGCGCGGGCATGAAAAATTGAAATGGCTGATACATGCCCTTAATGTATAAAACGGCGGCTCCGGACGTCAAGGATGCTCTGCGCATTCCATGAACAGGGAAACCGCCGTTCGGGCAACATCTTTTGTCTGAAGAAAGTCAGATGTCTTCAAAAAAATCGTCACTCCGGGCTGGGGTCGGCTTGGGAGGCTTCGGCACATCCGTTCCGATGGCTCCGGGATCATCCATTTCACGGCTGGTCGTAATCGTGGTGGAGGGAGCCTTCTTTTTGGAGGAACGCATGGCAGGACGCGGTGCAGAGGATGAAGAGGAACCGTCAGCCATGCTTTCTTCTTCCGGAGAATCCATCAAGCTCTTCATGCTCTGAACCAGTTTATCCCGGAGGGTGCGGATACCTTGTTCCCGGCGCACGGGATCCACCGTCGTCCGGATCAGCGTCATCATATTCCTCGTGGCGTTTGCCTGGTCTCCCAAGTCGAAGCAATCCAGTTCGCAGCACCAGCGCAAACGATCCAGAACGGCGGCTCCCTGCTCATCAAATTCGTCTTCGGACGCATTGGCGATGCGGCCCTGCATGCCGGATTTCTTGCCGGAGGAAATGGCATGGCTGATTTTTCCCAGAGCCACTTCCATGGAAATTCTCTTGTTCCACGCCTGCCTGAGGGCGGGAAGATTGCGGGTTTTCCGGTATCCGGTGAAAAACAGCTTGTCAAAAATTTCATCCCGGTTTTTCATGGAATCCGGGAAAGCCTTGGAAGACATGCTGCTGATGCCCAGGGCCTCCCCCACTTCCGTATTAAGGACGGATTGTTCCGCAATACGGGCGCCGGCTCTTCCGGCTGCTCCATTGTTGTTTTTGGAAGAGGAAGGGTCGACAAAATCAGGGTCGGAGCAGGCGGACAGGTAGGCATTCAGCAAATCCATGGCCGGCTTCTGGAACTCCGTAACGTCCAGGGTTTCCTCCGCTGTTCCTCCGGTGGAATGGGAGGTGGCGTTCATTAAATTTTCCTTAAGACGAGCCTTGAGGACGAGTACTCCCCATTGATATTGAAGCATTAATCCTTTACGGGCATTTTTATCCTGGTACTTCTTCGCTTCACGATCCATCCAGTCCTTCATGGAATTGGAGGCGATTTTGGCGCTCTTCCCCTGGCTCTTGTCCTTCTCCTTTTCCGTTTCCATCAGAAACTTCTTGGACTGAATCAGCAGGTCATATGCGGCGCCGGGATCCCTGCCTGCGGAATTCAGTTTGCTGATAGCGGCATTGATTACCTTGGTTTCTGCAGACCTGTTCAGAGCGAGTAGATTATCCAAATCCTTGATTACCTTCTTCTTGGCATCGTTATCCATGTACTGCGCATAACAAAGGGAACCTAGGCTGAGGCTCCCGACCAGGCAAAGAGAAACGAAAGTATTCATGCTTTTTTTATTATGAAGGATGAAAGGTGATCTGGCAAGAGAGAAGGAATCTCAAAAAGATAAAATATCCTTGCAAACTAAAAATATCATGATTCCGCGCTCTGGCAGTAATTATTTCTTTTGTTTCTTCTCTTTAAGGAACTTTCTTCCCAACGGGCTTTGATACAAAAATTCCGTTTCTTCGGTTTTTCCCTCCTCCCGATCAACCAACTCCATCATTTCTCCTTCCTCATACCCTGCCAGCTTCAGGTATTTAAACACTTCGGTGGCTTTGCCGGGGTAGTTGTCCAACAGAATGCGCAATAAGGATCCTCCCTTATCTTTGAGGAATGATTTGATTTTGGAGTTTCGGCCATCCATCATAGAAAGGCTGACGTCAAGATTCATTCGTTTATTCCATTTTTCCCTGGCTTCCTGCATGAAGGCAGCGTCTTTCTCTCCAAATTCCCTGTCTCTTATCCGTTCCTCTTCCGTTTTTTGCCGTCGCATTCTCTGTTCGAATGGTATAGAGAGTTCCTTCTTTTTTCTCTCCACTCTCTCGTCTCTTTCTTTCAGAAAGGACTCCCACCTGGCGTTAAACTCTTTGTTCCAAACCGCCGTTTTTCTCTCCATAACTTCTTTCTTCCAGCCTTCAAAATCAGGAATGTAGGCTTCTTTCATCATCTTCAGCATCGTTGCCGCGTAAATGGAGCAAAGCTGCCCCACTTCTTTCTTTCTCACGGCAGAGCATTTTTGCTTGAGATTGATTTTGGAAATGATGAGCAGGTTTTTCATAACTTTTCCCTTAAGACGAATATCTCCTGCCGAAGCGAAATCCTGCGTCATTTGTTCAAACGGTGTATTTTCGTTCTCTCCAAACAGAGGAGCAGCGGAAGTAATCCGGGCAATCAACAATAACCGATCCAGCTTGTCCGGGGAAACTCCCCCTCTGATGTCGCTCCACTCAAGCTGCCCCATATGGGTGTGGGCTGTCTGATAAAATTTCACCAAATCCCCCTGATTGAGAAGGTTTTTTAGTTCTCCAATGTCGGAATCCCTGCTGAGTCTCAATTCTTGCGAATCTGCCGGAAAAGCGGCGGACGAAGGCAATGCAATAACAGAGGAAAAGGTCGCAGGCGACGCTAGAGCAACGGAACAAAACAGAAAATAATTCATTCGAAGGTTCATCATCATGTTATATAATCAGGGTTTAAAAATATGATCGCCGCCAGAAGTCCGTTCAACGGAACATTCGTCATTTTTATTTGGATCTATAAGAAATTTTTGAATTTTAACATAAAATCGTTTATTGTCTTTTCGATTTATATGAAAACGCTGATAAACGGTGGCAATATCTGAAATTCCATTCTTACTGGAATCAGGATTTTTATAAGTTCGAAAGAGGCAATTCCATATAAATTCATTGGGATACGAATGTTCGTAAATAGGTTGCCCATCTGAGTCAACTCCTTTAATAGCATTCAAATCATCTGGAGTCCCCCGAAACCCTATATTATCATGAGAACTAAAATAATTTTCAGGATTAATTCTCCAGATACTATCTGCTTGATGAGGACCTCCAATGCTTCCGACTGAACCTTCAAATCCTTTATCCTTTTCAATAACCCAAACTCCTTTAAAACATACATCCAAAGGATGGACGGAAACAATAAGCTGAGCCGAAGCTCCTGGTTCGAAGTCTCCATCGTTGTGGGAAAGTCAAAAGCTAGAGCTGGAAGACCTTTGACCTGCCCGCCCAAAGTTTCATGTTCTGCAGTAAGCAGTCTTGGAAAAATTACGTCAAATTCGATAGGACGGGGGAGGGCTATTCCCTGTTCAGTTTCCACCTTAATAACAATTTTTCCAGACTGTTGGATTTGTTCTTTATTTACGTAAGGATTTATCTTAAATCTTATCGACTGGTAGTTATTTGGTATTTTTTCCAAACCGCCTTCAAGCAACTCTTTTCCTTCCATCACTTTCCATTGGATTTGATCCTTCGGTTCCAGTAAAAACGGTTTTTTACAGTTCAGGGTAACGGTGACCGTTTCTCCAATGCCGATTTTCCTGCGCTTTCTGTCTTCCTTCTTCTGTTCTTCCGTCGCGTTTTTGTCACGGGCCAGTTTGGCGGAACAGTTCTCCGTTTCCGATACCAGTTCCATGATATCGGAAAATTCCTCATCTTCGGCATGAAGAAGGGAAAAAGATGAAAAAAGGATGAAAATGGCAACGGTACGGACAAGGCAAGGGCCACTCATTTAATGAAGCTATGAAATGCTTGCATATTTGTCAAGTGACAGAGCGCGTTTTCCGTCCAATGAGAATGGTAGAATGCTGCCTAAACTATACTTCGCATAATATATGTAATGCCAAATATAATTTCGGTAGAATAATTCTCCGTCCTTTAATATTTAAATGGTTATGATAGATTTGGAGGACTTAAAAAACGCGGTATGGGAATGAATGATGAATTAGCGTTACTATCCTCTGGGATGAAAGCGGTGATGAATCGAGTTCAGCCGCTGCTGCTCCAAATGCGTATAGATCTGGGTGGTTGAAATATCGGCATGACCCAGCATCTCCTGAATAATACGCAGATCCGCTCCGTTTTCCAGAAGATGCGTGGCGAAGGAATGACGCAGGATATGCGGGAAAACATGCTGTTCCAGTCCTGCGGCTCTGGCGCGTTCCCGGAGAATTTGACGAACCCGCTCCCTCGTCAACGGACGGCCGCGTACTGTCAGAAAGATGTGGCTTTTCGTTCCCGTCCTGACCAGTTTGGGTCTTCCTTTTTCCAAATACATTTGCAAAGCATCCAAAGCGGATCTCCCTACGGGCACCAGCCGGGTTTTATTCCCCTTCCCCAGCACGCGGACAAAAGCTTCATCTTTATCAAAACTCTCTAATTTGCAATTAATTATTTCACTAACACGCATCCCGCAGGCGTAAATCATCTCCAGAAGCGCCCTGTCTCTACATCCCAAAGGAATATCTTGAATGTCAATGCTTTCAAGCAAATTTGAGACGGTTTTCTGATCCAGCACATGAGGAAGCGACAACCCCTGCCGGGGCATTTCCAGAAATACGGAAGGGTCTTTTTCCAGTATTCCCGTTCCGGCCAGCCACCGGAAAAAAATACGCAGATGCACCATTTCCACCCGCATGGAGCTGCGGGCCATGCCCCGGTCCTGCAAATGCCGCAGAAATGCCGAAAGCGTGTCGATGCCCGTTTGGGCAAGGCCGGTATTTTCCATTTCCAGAAACCGGGCAAATTCCTCCAGGGTCTGTCTCACGGAAAGCTGGTAGGCGGTGCTCAGGCCTTTTTCCGCGGCCAGAAAACGGATGAAGCGTTCCAAATGAGTTTGCATGGAGGCTGCCTTTCCTGTCATCTGTTAAAACCGTTCCACCAGGAACAGGAATTCCGTCACGTTCTGAGGACGGTTTCTGAAATTTCGGCTGCCCCGGAACGCGGTGTACGGCGTTTCCAGCGTAACGGTATGGCCCAGGCGTCCAAGGAAACCGGTCATTTCCTCATAGTTGATGAACCCCTCCGAGCTGTAGGAAAGCAGAATAAATTTGGCCGGGCAATCCTCCAGCAGCCGGAACAGGGCCTCCGGAGCATGCTGGCGGCTATTGTACGTGGAACGTTTCCAATCTGCGGGAATGCCGGAAACTCGGCTGGTTTCCTCCGGCTTTTCATAAGAAGACAGCAAATTCAGCATGAAATAATTGGAACCGTACGGATGCTGGTTATAGGGAGGGTCCAGGTACACCACATCCATTTCCGGCAGCTCGGAAGCCAGTTCATTGGCGTCACGGCAATGGATGGAATACCGGCAGTCAAACCGGGAAAATACGGGAAACGGCAACGAAATTTCTCCCAGAATGCGGGAAAGGGCGTTGCCTCCCGTTCCCCCGAATTTGCCGATTCCGTTCCTGTCTTTGTAAAAACCTTTGAATACGCCGGATGTGTTTGTGTGGACGGAAGCTTCCGCCAGAAGAGGAGCGATAAAATAGGGCCTGACTTCTGCCGGAAGCAAATTGATGGTCTGCCTCGCCGTATCCAGGTACACGGCGTTGCGGCGCGTATAGAAAACGCGGTCATCCGCCGTGATGCAGTCCGGATTTCTGGGAGCGTACAGTTCCGTGATGAAGCCAGGGGATTCATGCGTTTCCATATACCGCAGCAGGCGTCTGTAATGCCTGTCCAGCTCCAGATTTTCCACTTCCTCCGCGTTGCTCAGGTAACAGGTATTGACGACTCGGCTGTATTCCTCCAGATCATTGACGATCAACTCTTCCGAATGCTGTTTCAGAAAACGCGCCACAATGCCGCTGCCGGAAAAAAGGTCCCCTGCTTTCAGCCTTTCCTTACCCAGGCGTTTTTTCACCTGTTCCAGCCCCGTCCCCAGAAAATGAAGCAGGGAACGCTTATTGCCCAAATAGGTTACAATTTGTTCCGTCAGGAATCTGGGATCTTCCTCCATCTGCGGAGCTGGGAGGGATGATGGCTCGTTCCGGGTCATATAGCAGGTCCCGTCCAGCATACGGCACTCCGGACTTTCCGTCAAGTTGCTCCGGGGTGCGGAATGGAGAACCTTTCCTTTATCCGCAAGGGAAACGGAGTCCGGCCCTGCGCAAAACATGCCGGAAGAAAGGCCTTTCCAAAACGAGGAATCATGTTATCGTGCCAACAATCATGAAAAGGAAGTTTCTACCCTGTTCCCTGCTCTGCATGTTCCTGGCGGCTACAACGGCCCTTGGCAATCCCGGAGACACTTTTTACGAAGCCAACCTTTCCCTGACGCGCGCGGCACGGCAGGAGAAGGAGGGGGATTATAAGGCAGCCCTGGAAAGCGGCAAGAAAGCGGAGCAGTTGCTTCAGTCCCTTAAAACATCCGAGCCGGAGTGGAATCCGGAATGGGTGGCCGGCAAACTGGATGCCGCCGCTCAGCTGCAGCGGCGCGTGGAACCTCTGGCGCAAAAAGCCGGAACTCCCAAAAAGGCGGATTATTCCCTGAGACCGGGAGAACAGCGGGATTTTACCCTGCAACGCGCCTATAAGGCCCATGAACGGCAAAAAACGGTTGTGGGAACCGTTCCTGTTCTCCCTTCCTCCCACGGCACGCAACCGGGAAAAACGGTTGCTCCCGCTTCTGCCTCCCGCCCGGAAATCCGCTCCGTCAAGCCGGCCTCTGCCAGGCAGGAATCCGTTTCCAGAAGATCCGTTCCTTCGCGCGGGCTTCCTCCCCGAGTGGACCGGGATGGAAGATTCCGTATCGGAAGCTGATGCGGATACAAGGGCAGGAAAAGGGGGTCGGAAATGGGGGACATCCCCTTTTTTTCTTTCAATTGCTAAAAGAGCCGCTTTCCCAAATCGGGAAAGCGGCTCTGCGATTTTTTGCTCAGCTGCTCGCTCAGGCGTTCTGCTTGGCGGCTTCTTCAACAGCCACGGCCACCGCTACGGAAGCGCCGACCATCGGGTTGTTGCCCATGCCGATGAGGCCCATCATTTCCACATGGGCGGGCACGGAGGAAGAACCGGCGAACTGGGCGTCGGAGTGCATGCGGCCCATGGTATCAGTCATGCCGTAGGAAGCGGGACCGGCCGCCATGTTGTCCGGGTGCAGGGTACGGCCCGTGCCGCCGCCGGAAGCCACGGAGAAGTACTTCTTGCCCTTCTCATTGCATTCCTTCTTATAGGTGCCGGCTACCGGGTGCTGGAAGCGGGTGGGGTTGGTGGAGTTCCCGGTAATGGAAACGTCCACGCCTTCATTCCACATGACAGCCACGCCTTCGCGCACGTCATCGCAGCCGTACACGCGCACGGCGGCTTTGGGGCCCTTGGAGAAAGCTTTCTCCTGGATGATGTTCAGCTTGCCCGTGGCATAGTCAAACTTGGTTTGCACGTACGTGAACCCGTTGATGCGGGAGATGATGTACGCGGCATCCTTGCCGAGGCCGTTCAGGCAGACGCGGAGATCCTGTTTGCGGACGCGGTTGGCGGACTTTGCAATACCGATGGCGCCTTCAGCGGCGGCAAAGGATTCGTGACCGGCCAGGAAGCAGAAGCATTCCGTTTCATCGCGCAGGAGCATGGCGGCCAGGTTGCCGTGGCCCAGGCCCACCTTGCGTTCATCCGCAACGGAGCCGGGAATGCAGAAGGACTGAAGGCCTTCTCCGATGGCTTCAGCGGCGTCGGCGGCCTTCGTGCAGCCCTTCTTAATGGCGATGGCGGCTCCCACCACATAGGCCCAGCCGGCGTTTTCAAACGCGATGGGCTGAATGCCGTTCACAATTTCACGGGGGTTGATTCCCTTGGAAAGGCAGAGTTGTTCCGCTTCTTCAATGGAGCCGATGCCGTATTTGGCCAGGGCTTCATTGATCTGCTTGATGCGGCGGTCGTAGGATTCGAAAAGAGGCATAATGGTAATAGTGCTTGAAGTTAAGATACTCTTTTTAATTCAATCTCATTCGTGACGAGGATCGATGTACTTGGCGGCCTCGTCGAAACGACCGTAGTTGCCCGTGCATTTGGCGACGGCTTCGTTGGCGTCCACGCCCTTCTTGATCATTTCCATCATCGGCCCCATGCGCACAAACTCGTAGCCGATGATTTCACCGTCTTCATCCAGGGCAAGCTTGGTAATGTAGCCTTCAGCCATTTCCAAATAGCGGGGGCCTTTGGCGCGGGTGCCGTACAGGGTGCCGATCTGGGAGCGAAGCCCCTTGCCGAGGTCTTCAAGACCGGCGCCGATGGGAAGTCCTCCTTCAGAGAAGGCGCTCTGGGTGCGGCCGTACACGATCTGCAGGAACAGTTCGCGCATGGCGGTATTGATGGCGTCGCACACGAGGTCCGTGTTCATTGCTTCCAGTACGGTCTTGCCGGGCAGGATTTCCGCAGCCATGGCGGCGGAATGGGTCATGCCGGAGCAGCCGCTGGTTTCCACGAGTGCTTCTTCAATGATGCCGTTTTTGACATTCAGCGTCAGTTTGCAGGTGCCCTGCTGGGGAGCGCACCAGCCCACGCCGTGGGTCAGGCCGGAAATATCCGTGATTTCCCTGGATTGCGTCCAGTTGCCTTCCTGCGGGATAGGAGCCGGACCATGGTTGCAGCCTTTCTTGACGCAACACATTTGTTCGATTTCGTGTGTAAACTGCATGGTATTAGGATGTTAATATGAAGATAGAGCTGCAGTCATCGGACAGCCCTACCTTGAGCGGGACGAATCATACCAGCAAATTCCCGATTAGCAAACACGAATGATTGAAAATTGGTTAAAAGGCCTCATAATCAGTCAGGAGTCCTGCCCTGCATGAAGTCACGACCACGCCGCCCCTTTCTCAACAAATTGGCAATCATCTTTGTCCCAATATTGATGATCGGCTTCTCCTTATTCATGTGGGCATGGCAGGTGGAGCCCAGGCGTGTGGAAACCGTCACGGCTGCGATGGAGATGCCTCAGTGGAAGAGAAAAGAAGGCCCTCCCCTCCGTATTGCGATTGCCGGGGATTTCCATCTGCGTCCGAACGGAGGCGATCTGGCGCACAGGTACATGGAAACAATCATGGAAGCTCGGCCGGATATGATTTTCCTGCTGGGGGATTATGCCAACGGCCACACGAGGGAGAGCAGCATGGCCCCGGAAACGGCCCGGGAATATTTCAAGATGTTGAAAGCCCCTCTCGGCATTTTTGCCGTGCAGGGCAACCATGACCAGTATTACGGCTGGAACTTATGGCGCAACATGTTTTCCGGGCTGGGCATCCTGCCCATGTGGAATGATTCCCTGCTGCTGCACCTTCCCGGAGGCCGTGAGCTGCAGCTCTCTTCCGTCAGGGACGACTACCACCTGAGAATCAGGCCGGAGGAATTGCCTCTGCGTTTTTCTTCGGATATTCCGCATATCCTTCTTTCACATGTACCCGACATTTTTCCCCTGCTGGCTCCCGGCACGGCGGATCTCGTCATCAGCGCGCATACCCACGGAGGCCAGATATGCCTTCCCGGAGGCAGGGCCCTGGCAAACATCTCACGAGAGAAGGTCAAATTTTCCTATCCCTGGTCCCAGCTGAACGGAACCCCCTTCCTCATTACCCGAGGTTTGGGATGCAGCGTTCTTCCCCTGCGTTTCTGCTGCCCTCCGGAAATCATCGTGCTGGAAATCCAATAAGAAACAACTATCCGGATAACGCGCCGTCCCCTCATGCCCTTTATTTCTTATTCACATTATATTTACATATTGTTCACAACAATATGTGCAGCCATGTTTCTGGAATCCTGCTCCACTCCGGCTGCGGCCCCGGAACCCGTGGTCGGCTGGTATGAAGGAACCCTCTATGAAGACAAGCCTTTCTACATCACTAAAAACGCCATCAGCTGGACCAGCGGAAGAAAAAGGGCGGATTTTGGCCGCTGGACAGCCGTCAGCGTATATGACCCATCCATACGCATGCAGGCGGAGGGCGGTCGTTTCAGCATTACTCCCGGCTATGGCTGGGACGGCGTCACCTGGGGGTCCACCCCTCCGGATATGCTCCTCCCTTCCCTGTTCCACGACGCCATGCTGCACGCCAAAATGAATGGAGCCCCCATTCCCAGAAGCCAGATTGACCTGGCTTTTTACGATATCATGACCAGCCAAAATTCCTGCCGCAAGGGATTATACTACCGTTTTGCGCGCCTTTTCGGCTGGTGCTTCACCTTTCCTCAGCATCCGAATACTTTGATAATCAAACGAGAGTAGTATGGTATCGGAGAATTTTCCGGAAAACCAGTTACCCTGAAGGATAAACAAAGAAGAAAAATTCAGCCGTCGTCCTGCTGTTTTGCCTTGCCTGTTTAATTAGTTTAATCTAACTTTCGTTGTCAAACCAATCATCAGAACGCATGGAAATCACTATTATCTACGGAACGGAAACCGGCAATTCGGAGAGTCTGGCCCAGGACGCACGGGCAAAATTGACCAAGCTCGGCCATCAGGCAAAGGTGGTTGACATGGAAGGTATAACGGTGGAACAGTTGAAGAATGCGGGAACGCTTCTGGTCATCACCAGTACGTGGGGGGACGGAGAACCTCCCACCAACGCAGAGGCACTCCATCAGGAATTGAAGGACTCTTCGGAAGATTTGTCCGAGGTAAGCTACGCCGTTTTTGCCCTTGGAGATGAATTTTACGAAAACTTCTGCCAGGCTGGCAAGGACTTCGATTCCTTCCTGGAACGTTTGAAAGCGCAAAGGCTTCTGCCGGTAGTGCTTTCCAATGGAGACCATGATGATACCTTCCCGGAATGGGTGGATGCCATCGCGGAAAAACTCTCCTGATGTTTTTTCAAGGTTTGCAATACCTTATCCTCAAAAGAGTGCTTCTTCCGGGACGAACGCCTGGAGGAAGCGCTTTTTCCTGAAAAAAGCAGAAACTCTCTTTTTCCGGTTCGGGCGCAAGGGGGGATAACTCCCTGATTTTTTCTTGAATTAAAGGCGGATAAAAGGAACGAATCCACTCCGGCGGAACAAAAAATCCGCGCTTATCACTCAATTGGAGTGGCTTCGGGAATGTATTCATTTCCGGCTGGGGCCGTCTGGCGAATTTCCGTGACAAAGCCCAGCACACGATCAACATCCAGTTGGGACAGGACGGAACGGACATCGTGGTCTTCCAGAAAGCGGGTCAGCTTGACATCATTATACAAGCCCTGCATATCCCCCTTCTGCACCAGAAGGCGGATGGCGGGGTCTTCGCTCAGGCTTTTCAGGCTTAGCACGCGGCTGGTAATGCGGGAACGGGGCATATAGCAGTCCAGCTGGGTGCGCCGCTGGTCGGAGAGCTCCGGACTGAGCGTCACCAGGTAGGCGATCATTTTTGCCAGGGAAAGCCGTTCCGGATCATGCTCCGGAGATATTTTTTCCAGCCAGCTCAGGTGGGGGTTGTCCATGATGGACTTTTTGATGGAATAAATGGCAGGTAGGGAAATGGTGCGGTTGGGGTCCATGTGGTACAAGGCCAGTTCTCGGGCGCGGGTCATTTCCGCCATGGAGCCGTAAAAGAAGATGCACATGACTCCCACCCAGCATACGACTGCCGCCATCAGTACCGTCGTGACGATTCCCTTGGCCCCGCCGAAGCCCATGCGCCGTCCCCAGGAGAAGACGTCGCTGAACCAGAAGAGACCGTGCATAAAGACAAAGAAGACAGCCGCCGCGCCTCCGACGGACAGCACCGTGACCATCCATTCCCGCGGGTCGCTGGTGATGAAAGAGAGGTAGGTGAAACCGTATTTGGATAGCCAGAAGTAAGCGGCTACGGAAGAGAGCACTGCCGCGCCGAACAGGAGCATTTTAATCATCCCCTTCAGCATGCCGAGTACGATGAAACCCAGCAGCAATGCGCCCAGAACTAGGTAAAATGTGAGGGAGGAATCCATGAATGAGGGAAAAGAAGCCGTGAAACCGGTTGTTACAGAGCCCTCTGGCAGCGTTGGCGCAGGTAGTGGTCGCACAGGCAGAGCCAGGCCATGGCCTCCACAATGGGCACGGCGCGCGGCAGTACGCAGGCATCATGCCGTCCCCTGCCCTTGAGCCGGGCATCCTCCCCGTCCCTGTTGACTGTCTGCTGGTCAATCATCAAGGTGGCCGTAGGCTTGAAGCCGATGCGCATCAGAATGTCCTCTCCGTTGGAGATACCTCCCTGAATACCGCCGGAGTGGTTGGTGGTGGTACGCACCCGGCAGCCCTGCATGTAAAAAGGGTCATTATGTTCCAAGCCGGTCATGTCCGCCGCTTCAAAACCGGAGCCCACGGCGAAAGCCTTGGTGGCGGGAATGCTCATCATGGCGTGGGCAAGCGTAGCGTCCAGCTTGTCAAAGACCGGATCACCCAGACCGGGAGGGCAGCCGCGCACCACGCATTTGACCACGCCGCCCAAGGAGTTTCCGGAGTCACGAGCTTCCTTGATGGCAGCGATCATGGCTTCCGCAGCGGAGGGGTCCGCCGTACGGACGATGTTGCTCTCAATAGCAGAGGCCGTCACGGCCCCCCAGTCCACGGAAGCTTTCACATGGTGAACCTGATCCACCCAGGCCACGACCTCCATATCGGGGAAAGCCTGCTTCAGCACGGCCCTGGCCACGGCTCCGGCTGCGACGCGGCCGATGGTTTCCCGTGCGGAGGCCCGGCCCCCGCCCGCCCAGGCGCGAATGCCGTATTTAGCGTCGTATGTATAGTCCGCGTGGGAGGGCCGGTACGTTCTGGCCATCTCGTCATAGGCGGAAGAGCGGTGGTCCTTGTTCCGGACACTGATGGCGATAGGCGTTCCCAAGGTTTTGCCGTCCAGCACTCCGGAAAGGATTTCCGCGCGGTCTTCCTCCCTGCGGGGGGTTACAATGTCGCTCTGCCCCGGCCTGCGCCGGTCCAGCTCCCGCTGAATGTCTTCTTCCGTCACCGGGACGAGGGACGGGCAACCATCAATCACCACGCCTACCCCAGTCCCATGGGATTCACCCCAGGTAGAAATTCTGAACACCTGACCAAAACTGCTGGACATGGCGGTATTCTAGACGGCGGCGTTCACCCGGTCAAGCCGTGTGCATCCGCACCGGGACATAAAAAACACCCCTGTCCTCAAAGGACGGGGGTGCTGAAAGAAAAGTACTCCCTTGAGAAGGAGTTGCCGTCTTAGTCCTTCAAGGCGGAAGAGGCCTTGAAAGCAACCGTCTTGGAGGCGGGAATATTGATCGTGTTGCCGGTCTTCGGGTTGCGGCCGGTACGGGCTTCACGGGTCTTGGTAGCAAACGTACCAAAGCCAATGATCTGCACCTTGCCGGATTCCTTCACGCCTTCCTTGATGGATTCCAGCACAGCGGCCAGAGCTTCTTCAGCGTGCTTCTTGGTCGTATCAGCACCCAGCTTGCTTTGAATCAGTTCAATCAGTTGAGCCTTGTTCATAGGACTTCGGTGAATAGCATATGGAACCCTGACAGTAAAGAAAAAATGCGGTGTGGAGTAAAATCAGGACCTAAAACGGCGTTAATTGTCGTCATCCGGCAGCCTTTCCACTGCAGCGCCGATGGCCAGGAGTTTTTCGTCAATCATTTCATAGCCCCGGTCAATATGGTACAGGCGGTGGATTTCCGTAGTGCCTTCCGCCTTCAGGGCTGCCAGAACCAGGGCGGCGGAGGCCCGCAGGTCGGAGGCCATGACGGGAGCGCCGCTGAGCGTTTCCACCCCGGAAATGACGGCGGTGCCGTTGTCCACCTTGATGTCCGCCCCCATGCGCTTGAGTTCGGAGCAGTGCATGAAACGCTGCGGGAAAATAGTATCCTTCACCACGGAGATGCCCGGCGTGGTGGCGAAGAGAGCCGTCATCTGGGCCTGCATGTCCGTGGGGTAGCCGGGATACGGGGCAGTCTTGATTTCTCCGCATTTGGGCGTTTTTCCGGCAATGATGGTGACCGTATCCCCCCGTTCGTTGAATTCCACGTGGTGGCCGCACTTCCGGAGCAAATCTGTCACCACAGTCATGTGTTCCTCACACACGCGCCGCAGGGTCACGCCATCCCCCATCATGGCCGCCGCCACCATAAAGGTGCCGGCCTCAATGCGGTCCGGGATAACGGTATGGTTGCAGCCGCGGAGCTTTTCCACTCCCTCAATGACGATCCGGCGCGTTCCCGCACCTTGAATATTGGCGCCCATCTTGGTTAAAAAGTTCGCCAGATCCACCACTTCCGGTTCGGAGGCGGCGGATTCAATAACGGTGGTGCCTTCCGCCAATACGGCGGCCATCATCAGGTTGTCCGTTCCCAGAACGGTGGGGCCGTGGTCGCCGCTCAAATCCACCGTGGCTCCTTTTAACCCCCTGGGAGCTTCAATAATCAGGTTGCCGCGCTCAATCTGCACCTGTGCCCCCAATGCCTGGATGGCCCTGATATGCAGATCCACAGGACGGTCGCCAATCACACAGCCGCCCGGCAGGGGAATCACGCACCGCTGCATGCGGGCCATCAAGGGCCCCATCAGGCAGATGGAGGCGCGCATCTTGCGCACCTGTTCATAAGCGGCTTCGGAATGCAGGTTCCTGGCTTCCACGCGCACATTGCCGCTGGACCGCTCCACGGAGGCTCCCAGCTGGCCCATGATCTGCACCATGAAATTGGTATCGGAAACATCCGGAACCCGGCGCACCACTACAGGCTCATCCGTCAGCAGGGATGCGGCCAAAATAGGCAGGGAGGCATTTTTGGACCCGCTGATATTGACGGCTCCCCTCAGCGTAAAACCTCCATGTACGACAAGCTTCTCCATAGTGGGTTGCAATTAGGTGACGGATTCTACACATTTAAAACGCCCATGCAACCCCAAAGAGCCCCCGGAACGGGACAAATTCCCGGATGTTTCTCTTCCCCCGAAAAGAGGGGAGGAAAACGGCATGGTAGAAAAGCAGGAGCCGACCAGGTTCTGTAAGCCAGATTTTGTCCGCCGGCCAGAGCCGGCTGTGCGGTCATTTTTCTCACGCGGACCGCGGTCAGGCGTTCCGCGCGCCCGTTCGCTTTCACGAAACGGATGCGACTAATACCCGGGGATCCGGCGGGCAGGCGACCCTTCCCCTGTTTGTCTTGCATCGCGCGGGGTTTACCATGCCTCCTTGGTCACCCTCGGAGCGGTGAGCTCTTACCTCCCCTTTTCACCCTTGCCCGGCATGGGGGCGAACCCCATCCGGGCGGTTTGTTTTCTGTGGCACTTTCCGTCCGGGAACCCTTGGGAGATTCCCGTCTCCCGCTTTCACGGGACACGCTGCCTTGTGATGTCCGGACTTTCCTCTACTCCGGCCCGGAGACCGGAACAGCGACCACCCGAACCTGATCGGCATGGACTACATACGCTTTCATCGGCTCGCGGTAAAGCCCAAAGCAGACATGGAAAGAATTTTGTTTCTTTCTTCCTTCCGCTTCCTTCTTCAAACCATGGGCGCCCTCTTCCCTGAACAAGGTAAAGCGGCCACAGGACTGCTCCCGTGGCCGCTCCAACTTACTACCTATGAAAACCAGCTTGATCCATTGATCCTGAAAAGCTCTCTCCTTCTTTTCAGGGGGATGCAGCCGATAACGCACATGAATATACGCCACCGTCCCGGAAAATCAACTCCATTCTGGAATGCCCCCTGATGCCTCCGCCCGTCTCGTAATTGGCTTGATTCTGCATCCGATACAGGGTAGTTCTTCCGGAAACTCATGAACCTTCATTCCCATTCCATTTCCTCCCTGCAAGGGGCACTGACCGTGCCCGGAGACAAAAGCATTTCCCACCGCGCCGCCATTCTGGGAGGCCTGGCGGAAGGAGTGACGGAAGTGGATAATTTTCTATGCAGCGAAGATTGCCTGAATACCCTGCGCGCCATGGAGCAACTGGGCGCCAAAGTGGATGTGCTGGAAGAACGGCAGGGATACGGCCCCGTCCGCTTCCGAATTACGGGCGTCGCCATGAGCCCCAAGGCTCCTGAACGGCCCATTGACTGCGGCAATTCCGGCACGGGCATGAGGCTGCTGGCCGGGATGCTGGCCGCCTGCCCCTTTGATTCGGAAATGTTTGGGGACGCTTCCCTGAGCTCCCGCCCCATGGGCCGCATCATGCAGCCTCTGGAACAGATGGGAGCGCGGATTGAAGCCCTGGGAGCCAAACCGGGCTGTGCTCCGCTGAGCATTCACGGCGGGCGGGTGCACCCCATTTCCTACACGCTTCCCATGGCCAGCGCCCAGGTTAAAAGCGCCATTCTATTGGCGGGCATGTTTGCGGACGGAACCACCACTGTGCGCCAGCCGGCCGTCACCCGCGACCATACAGAACGCCTGTTCCGCCATTTCGGCGTTCCCTGCACCGTGGATGGACTTACCGTCGGAACCTGCGGGCCGGCTCTCCCCGTCGCCCATGATTTGACAGTCCCGGCAGATATTTCCTCCGCAGCCTTCTGGATGGTGGCCGCCGCCAGCCGTCCGGGTTCCCGCCTGACGTTGCGCCAGGTGGGGCTGAACAAGACTCGGAACGCCGTCATCAGCGCTCTGCAGCGGATGGGCGCGCGAATGGACATCGTGCCCACTTCTCCGGAAGATGCCGGCGAACCATACGGCGATATTACCGTGTACGGTTCGGATTCCCTGCACGGCACCAGCCTCCTCCCGGAAGAAATACCCAACCTCATTGACGAGATACCCATTCTGGCCGTAGCGGGAGCCCTGGGCCGGGGAGACTTCATCGTCCGAAACGCCCGCGAATTACGCGTCAAGGAAACGGACCGCATCGCCACCACGGCGGCCAACCTCCGGCTCATGGGCGTGGATGTGGAAGAATTTGACGATGGCATGGTTGTTCACGGCGGCACTCCCCTGAAGGGAACGGAATTATCCAGTTATGGGGACCACCGCATCGCCATGAGCTTCCTGGTGGCCGGACTCAGCGCACAGGGAGAAACCGTAGTGACGGATGCGGAATGCATCAATACGTCCTATCCCGGTTTTGAACGGGATCTGGCTCAGTTCCTGTAAAAAACGCAAGATTCCAGCCGGATTTCACCCCGTCCATGGAATAATGCCGGAAGCAGAAAAGAATCTTGCGGCATTCCGGCCATATTATGCTTCCCGTTCCTCTCCCACTTCTCTGGCGCGGCACAAATCCCGCCAGCCGGGAAAATTCCATTTGTTGGGAAAATCCCGGCACTGGCGGGGTTTAACGGGATTGATCCGGCAGCCGTCTTTCGTCAGCATCATGCAGGCGCCGTCTTCCGCGTCCCGGATGGACAATCCGCGCCGGTTGGCTCTCAACCGGCAGCATGTGTCAATAAAAACCTGTTCGTCCATGTCCAGGAAACGGGAAATCTCGCGGATTTCATCCGTCTCAATGCACACATCCCCGGCCCAGCGGCAGCACGCGCCGCATCTGGTGCATTCATACCGCACCGCTTTTCCGCCGTCTTCCATACGCATTTAAGTGAAAATTCCCCTGATGACGCCTATGTTCATATGGGCGTTCCTCCATCGCGGGCTATTGACGGCATGTTCAAAATCCTGCGGCAATTTCCCGATGGAGCCGGACATCTGCTCCAGCCCCGTCAGAATCTGCCTGATTCTGGAACGTGCGATGAGCGTAGGCTGATTGGTCCACTGGAAAACCTCGCTGTCAATAATATAGCCTTCATCAATCTTGGTAATGTACTGGGGAAAGCGAAGATGCGGGTTCTGCTCCACATAAACGCAACGGCCTATCGAACGTTTGGAGCGGAGAGGGTGGAAGAAGCGCCGGATGCTTTTAATCCAGTCCGGCGCTTCCGACAAACCTTCCGCATGCACCCACATGGTGGCCAGCTGTTCCACGGGATAAAAGTAGGAATATGTATAAGCGGCCTTATAGCGCGTGCAACCGCGCCATGCATGGCGCAGGCGCACCATATCCGCCTGTCCGGAAATCAGCAGGTCCAATGCCCGTTTCAACTGCTTTTCCAGGTTTTCCCCGCGCAGGTGTTCCCAGATCATGCAATCATCCTCCGCCAGCAGCACGTAATCCGTATCAAGAGCGTTGACCGCCGTATGGAGGGCTCCTATAAAACCGCCTTCCACCGGGGCGGCCACCGCGGAAAGCCCATGGGAAAGGGCCGTCTCCCGCACCTTGACGGCGCTTTCCGGAAAAACGGCGCATGCTTCGTCAAAATAGCCAAGCAGCCCGGACCTGCCATAGGAAGCCAGAGTCATGGCCAGCGTATAAGGGGCGTTATCGCACAGCAGAGCCAGGCCGACTTTTTTATTTTGAAGAAGAATTCCCATCACGTAGAACGTTTTTGCAGTCTAAGACAACAGGAAGTGCGTTTCCAAGCAAAATAATTTTAAACAAATGTACTTTTTCCTTGCCGCTTTTCAGGCAAAGGGAAAATATAATCCGCCCTGTTTCGTCATCATGAAAGCATACGTTATCTTAAAAAACTCACTGCTGGCGGCCGCTATCGGCTGCGCTTTGTCCGGCTGCTACGATCCTTATTATGACAATTTCAGCGTGTCAGGCTCCTACAGCAGCGGAGGTTCCGGCGTGTCGTACATGTATGACAGCTCCGGCTACCCCATTTACGGATATTATGGAGGAAGACCCATTTATGCCTACGACACGTTCGGAAGCCCCATTTACTCCATCAACCTGATCCGTCCGAATTACTATATTCCCACGTGGGGGCCGGCTCCCTATTACCGCGGGCATTATGTCCGTCCCCATAACTGCCGCCCCATGGCAAAACCGCCGATGAAACCCCACTTCAGGCCTGACCATTTCCGTCCGGGAAACAACAGGCCGGCCCCTCAGCCCGGACGGCCCAATCAACGGCCGGACTTTGGAAAACCCGGTAATTTACAGCGGCCGCCAGTACATCATCCGGGAATCAACCAGCCCGGACGGCCTTCTCACCCTTCCGCCAATAATCCTTCCCGTCCCGGCGGCACGAATCGCCCCGTCATCAACCGCCCGGAAGGCAATCGTCCCTCCAGACCGGATTTCGGACGTCCCAGCCGCCCTTCCACCCTGCCGTCTTCAAGGCCTTCCTCCCCCAATCCAGGCCACTCCGGCATCAACCGTCCCGGCAGGCCCTCTCCCGTTTCCCGGCCTTCTTCCCCGCCCCATTCCGCCAGCGCACCCAGCAGGCCGTCCTCCCCTCATTCATCTGCGCCATCCCGTCCATCCCCTTCACCGAAACCCTCCAATCCCGGGAATTCCCACGGAACGCACAGGAGATAAGTTTTCCTGAACCGCTATTCATCGCAGGGCTGTTTTGTTCCGGGGATGCAAAACAGCCCTGTGTCATGGCTTCGTCCAGGCAGCGGCCATCCTTCTCCGGGATTGTTCAAAACCCGCTTCCCGCTGCGGGAGAGAACCGCCTCGCCGGAGAAAAACGTTTTCCGGTGCTTGAATGCCGGAATCCGTTTTTCAATGCACCAGCCCCATGGACAGGAGAACCAGCGTCACGATACCAATGGCGATGCGGTACCATCCGAATACGGAAAAACTGTGCCTTTGCAGATAGGATACCATCCATTTTACAGCCAGCCATGCGGAAAGCCAGCTGACCGCCGTTCCCACGGCAAGGGCTTCCCACCCAAAGGATTCCAGCATCAGAGCTCCGTCCTTATACGCATCATGGACCGTGGCCGCGCCCAGGGTAATCAATCCCAGCAAAAAGCTGAACTCCACGGCCGCTTCCACGCTCAACCCCACGAACATGCCTCCCAGCATGGTCATCAGGCTCCGGCTGGTGCCGGGGATCATGGCCACGCACTGGAGTGCGCCCACCGTCAGCGCCTTGGCCGGCGTCAGGCTTTCAATGGAGGCGCCGGAGTCCCCTTCATTGGAACGGCCCCCCCTGGCGCGCCAGGCGCAATACGCCAGAATAACGCCTCCCCCTACGATCCATGAATAAGCCACCGTATATGTGTTGAACAGATATTCCTTAATCAGTGAAGCGCAGCACAGGCCCACCACAGCGGCGGGAAGGAAGGCCAGAATGAGGTTGACCAGCAGTTTCAGCCCGGCGGGATTATTGCCGCGCACGCCCTGCGCCATGGCCTTTACCCGCGGAAAATACAGGCTCAGCACCGCCAGGATGGCTCCCCCCTGGATGCAGACGGCCAGGGCATCCAGAGCTTCCTTGCTCTGGGACATGTTCAGCAGGGATTCCGTCAGGAGCAGGTGGCCCGTGGAGCTGACCGGCAGATATTCGGTCAGGCCTTCCACAATGCCCAGGATAATAATTTCCAGAAGGTTCATGATATTGGCGTGGGTTGGATGTATTTACTGGTTGTAGGGAGAATTGTTGTTGTTGAAATCTTCTTCAAACCGGGCGATTTCCTCCCGGGTGTGCGCGGCCTCCTTGCGTTCATGCATCCAGGCCAGAATGATGCATATTTCATACAGCGCATACATGGGAACGGCCATCAGCATCATGGTAGCTACATCCGGCGTAGGGGTGATAACCGCGGCCAGGACGGCGATAGCCACAATGGCATAGCGTCTCGTGGACTTCATCATGTCATAGGTCAGCACCCCCAGCTTGACGAAGGGCATCACTACCACAGGCAATTCAAAAGCCAGTCCGAACATTAAAATCATCTGCGTAGCGAAGGACAGGTAGTAGCCGATGCGCCATTCATTGGAGATGCCGAATTCCAGGGAATAGGTGTAAAAAAACGTCAATACCCGCGGGAGGACGATGAAGTAACAAAACAGCGTCCCGGCCAGGAAGAGACCGAAGCCGACAGCCATGCACTTGTACAGCAGCTTGCGTTCATGTTCCAGCAGCCCCGGAATGATGAATTGCAGCAGGAAGTACAACAGAAGCGGGAAGGAAATGACCACTCCGGCATACAGGGAAAGCTTGATGGTCAGCATAAACGCCTCCCCGGGCTGGAACGCGCTCATCATCTTGAGGGCCCCCCGCCCCGTTCCGTCTGCCAGCACGGCTCCTTTGGAATACAGGGCTTCCGCCAGATCCCTCACGGCCGTGGAGGGGCTGCCTTCCCTGATGAAAACCTGCTTCCTGTCCTCCGGCAGCGGCTGCGCGCCGCGAAGAACCAGGGCAGCCTCCGTCAAATCTGCCTGGGACGGGGAAACCTGGCGGAGAAACAATGCCCGCTGGGAAGCTCCCAGGCTCGTCATGGCCGTTGCCATTTCCTTGGCCTTACCCCAGGCATCCAGACCAATCCCTGCCGGAAGATGGGATTCTTCAAACATATCCCACACCTGGTTGACGGGACGCCTCAGGATGTCCATCAGATTGGACGCAAACCCGGCGCACAGAATTGTGCTGACGGTCAGGCACAGAGCCATCCTCAGCAACATGGTCCGCAGGTCGTCCAGATGCTCCAGAAAGGGCTTTTCCTCATCTTCCCTTTTAATCTGCCACTTCTCCCGCAGACGGAATATGTGTTTTAAAAAGAACACGGCGTTAAATGAAGCCTAAAAGCCCTCTCCACGCAAGCCGCAAGGCCGACAACGTCCTAAAAAATCCACTGCTTCCGCATCCCCGTTTTTTGGCATGCACCCCCTGTATCTGCTTGACGCGGGCAGACAGGCCCTTACTCTCTTACCCATCATGAGTCTCGTCAGAACAAGATTTGCACCTTCCCCCACGGGCTACCTTCACATCGGGGGCGCCCGCACCGCCCTGTTCAACTGGCTGTTTGCCCGCAAGATGGGGGGAACCTTCATCCTCCGCATTGAAGATACGGATAACGCCCGCAACACGGAGGAGGCTACCCGCGCAATCTTCACCGGCATGGAATGGCTGGGGCTGGACTGGGATGAGGGGCCCATGAAAGGCGGCGATTGCGGCCCCTATTTCCAAAGCCAGCGCAACGACATTTACGACGCCTATTTCAAGAAGCTCCAGGACGCCGGCCGCGTGTACGAGGATGAAGGAGCCTGGCGTTTCCGCTTTGACCGCTCCAAACCCGTCACCTTCCATGACCTGATTTGCGGAGACATCACCATCGACTACCGGAACGCCTCCAACACCCCGGACATGGCTATCCGCCGCGCGGACGGTTCCTACATCTTCCACTTTGTCAACGTGGTGGACGATATTGAGATGAAGATGACCCATGTCATTCGCGGGGAAGACCACATCATGAACACGCCCAAGCACATCCAGCTGTTTGAGGCCTTCGGCGTCACTCCCCCTGTTTTCGCCCACATGCCGCTGATTTTGAACCAGGACGGCTCCAAAATGTCCAAGCGCGACGTGGGCGCCGCCCTGGGAACCTACCCGGAAGAAGGCTTTCTGCCGGAAGGCGTCATGAACTTTCTGGCCCTGCTGGGCTGGTCTCCCAAGGACGATACGGAAATTTTCTCCCCGCAGGAGCTGATCGAACGCTTCTCTCTGGAAGCCGTGAACCACTCCGCCGCCAAATTCGATATCACCAAATGCCGCTGGGTCAACCAGCAGCACATCATCGCCCTGCCTGCGGAAGAATTCGCCCTCCGGGCACGCCCCTTCTGTTTGAAAGCCGGCCTGCCGGATTCCCCGATTCTGGACGCCGCCATCGCCACCGTGCAAACAAAGGTGCAGACCCTGGCGGAAGTCCCGGATAAAATCCGTTTCTTTTTTGAACTGGGCATGGATCCGGAAGCCGTCTCCAAGGTTCAGCCGGAAGCCCTGGAACTGCTTTTCAAACTGGCGGACAGGCTGGAACAGGAACCGGAATGGGATGGACATGAACTCATCGGCGTGCTGAAAGCCTTTGCCAAGGAAAACGGCGTAAAAATGGGAGCCGTGATGTTCCCTGCCCGGGTGGCCCTCACCGGGTTAAGCGGCGGCCCGGACCTTTCCTCCGTCTTTTCCCTGCTGGGCCGGGAGGAAACCGTAAGGAGAATCCGTTCCTTTTCCCTGGACTGATTCCCGCCGGAGTATTCATCTTTTCAAACGCACCGGAAATTTTCCGGTGCGTTTCCTGTTTACGGAAGGGCATCTTCCGGGGATTCGGGAAATGATGCCGGAAGATGCCCTGTCCTTTCCATACGGTTCGCGTTGAAAAAAGTTTTTTTCTGTGAAGCTCACCCTCCGTCAGCAGGAGAATATATAACCTTGACCGTAATGCCTGCAGCCCCTAGAACAGGGACCATTCATGAGCATCCCTGATTACCGGATCTTTTTCCGCCGCTGCGCCGCCTTTTTCCTGGCGGTGGTTCTGGCCGCAGGTTCTGCATCTGCACAGCAGGAGGCTCCGCCTGCCGCCGCCCCGGAACAGGCGGAGGAAGCCAAGGTGGAACAGCCTCAGGAGCAGCCGGTCCAATCGGAAATGGATACCGTAATCATGGCTCTGTGCCATGAAATCACCATTCTGAAAAAGAATGAGGAAAAAAGGATGGCCATCCGGAAAACGCTGGTGAGGGAAGCGGATGCTACCTATAATTATTTTGACACCAGGGTATATGAAATGTCCGCCGTGCTTTACGCGCTGGACGACCAGAAAATATTTACGCTGGCCTTTTACTGTAAGGCCGCTTCCAGCCTGGTGAAAACGTATTACGCCCAAAAACCGGATTTCCAGGGGCAGGAGGAACGGCTGGACAAGGAAATAGAACGCATTAAAAAGCTGGCGGCATCCCTGGAGGAAGTAAATACGGACACCCTGTCGCAAACCTCCCTTGTTCAGCGGGACGAAGCCCTGTATGCCTGCCAGGAGCTGGAAGAATCCCTCCAAAGTGAAAAGGAGCAAATCAGCTACCTCAAGGAACTTTTCAGCAGCCTAAACGGAAAAATAGACGCGCTCAACAATGAAAGCGCCAAACTGTTCACCGCCCTGTTTAACAGGGTCTTCTACACGCCGTCCCACGCGGCCCGGTACATCTTTCTCAAACCGCACAAGACGTATGAAACGTGCATGGGGGCATGGGAAACATCCGCGGACAGCAAGCTCCAGCTTCCGTCGGACCCGGAAACGCTCAAGCATTACGGACTTATCCTGCTGGGAATCATCCTGTGCTCCTACTGCCTCTCCCGCCTCATCATCTTCCTGGGCTTCCGAAATACATTGAAAAAGACGGGGCATTACAACAAACGCCATGCTTTCGCCAACGTCACCACCATTCTTATCGTGGCGCTGATCCTCGTCATTGCCTCACTGCGCACGCCGAACTACCTGCTGGAAAGCGCGGCCTCCCTGGGCGCGGAATTCCTTCTTCTGGTCAGCGCCATCCTGTTCTCCCTGGTCACGCGCCTTCCGTATGGCACCATTAACTCCGGCATCCGCATCTACATGCCCTATCTGCTTCTGGGCGGATTCTTCATGCTTCTGCGCATGTTCATGGCCCCCAACATCATCGTGGACATTTCCATGCCCATCCTGTTCACGCTGGTTTCCCTCTTCTCCCTGCTGACCTGGGTGCGGCAGAGGCACAAGCTGCCCCGGCTGGACCGTTTTTTCTCCACCGTATCTCTGGTATTCACCATCCTGGGCAGCGTCCTGTGCTGGACTGGATTCAGCTTCATGGCCTTCCTGGTGCTGATGACCTGGATCATGCTGATGACCAGCATCCTGCTGCTGGTGGGGCTGTGGGATCTGCTCCACCATTATGAAAACCGCCGGAAGGAACGGAACAAGAGGGCTATCCTGTGGTTCCGCCCCTTCATCTCCAAGCTGCTGCTTCCCTGCCTGACCATTTTCCTCATCCTGTTCAGCATCATCTGGCCCGCCGCCACCTTCGACATGGGGGACCTCATCATCAATAAAATTTTCGCAACCACAGAAATCAAGGATCTGCTCACTTTCAGCTGGAGCAGCGTCATCACGGTCATCCTGATTGCCATTGTTCTCAACTACTTGATATTCTTAGGGAAAAATACGCTGCATGAAATCTATGGAGAAGATTATGAAGTAGGCATCATCCCCACCTTCGTGACACTCTCCACCCTTTTTCTCTGGGGGCTCTTCGTTTTTACGGCGCTTATCATCATGAACGCCAACTACAACGGGCTGCTGATGGTCATGGGGGGCTTGAGCATGGGCATCGGCTTCGCCCTGAAAGACACCATTGAAAACATCATCAGCGGCCTCTCCCTAATGCTGGGTCGCCTGCGCCAGGGCGACATGATTGAATGCGACGGCTACCGGGGCCGCGTCTCCTCCCTGGGCTACCGCTCCACCATGATTGAGACGCTGGACGGCTCTATCATCGCCTTCCAGAACTCCCAGCTCTTCAACAAGAACTTCCGCAACATGACCCGCAACCACAAATTCGAATGCGTGAAGGTGGAAGTGGGCATTTCCTACGGGACGGACGTGGAAAGGGCGCGCAAAATCATTCTGGAAACGCTGGCAACCCAGCCCTTCCTTTCCAAAGTCAAGAAAACCAGCGTGGTGCTGGACAGTTTCGGAGACAGTGCCGTCAATCTGGGCGTATGGGTCTGGGTTCCCGTCATGACAAAGTCCTCCAGCCTTTCCTCCGTGCGGGAACACATCTATCATGCGTTCAACGAACACGGCATTTCCATCCCATTCCCTCAACAGGACCTGTACGTGAAAGAATTCCCCGGCGGAGCCCCCGTCCAGGGAACCTGAACATCCATTACCATACTACAACAACCATGTCCGACGACCATCTGACTCTATTAGGCTCTCAAAGCTCCTTCTTTACCAACCCCGACGACGCCAGGCTGGAATCCTTCCCCAACCGCGGCACGCGTCCCTACACCATCACGCTGGACACCCATGAATTTTCCTCCCTCTGCCCCGTTACCGGTCAACCGGATTCCTGTCACCTGACGATCACCTACGTTCCGGCGGAAAAGTGCGTGGAAACCAAATCTCTCAAATACTACCTGGCCTCCTACCGCAACTACCCGGCTTTTAATGAACAAATCGTCAACCGCATCACGGATGATCTGGTGGCCGCCATTTCCCCGCGGTGGCTGAAGGTGGAAGGCCGCTTCTCCCCCCGCGGCGGCATCCAGCTGACCGCAACAGCCGAACACAATCCGGAAAACCGCCCCCTGTAATCCAGACCATGGACAAAATGGAAACAGCCGTACTGCTCAGCGGGGGATTGGACTCCAGCGTAGCCCTGCACTGGGCCCACCGGAACCACCGCGTCCGGGTGGCCCTCAGCTTTGACTATGCCTCCAACCACGCGGAACGAGAGCTGAAATGCGCTGCCTGGCAGGCCGCCAGTCTGGGCATAGAACACCGCGTGATTGACATTTCCTCTATCTCCTCCCATTTGAAATCAGCCCTCCTCTCCGGCGCGGACGATATTCCGGACGGTTCCTATGATGAAGAACTGATGAAACAGACCGTCGTCCCCTTCCGCAACGGCATCTTCCTGTCAATCGCCGCCGGAGTTGCGGAAAGCTGCGGGGCGCAGCAGCTCGTCATTGCGGCCCATTCCGGGGATCATAGCATCTATCCGGACTGCCGGGAGGAATTCATGGCCGCCATGACAGAAGCCATTCGCCTGGGAACCTATGCCGGCCTGGGCATCCTGCGCCCTTTCATCCACATGTCCAAGGGCGGCATCGCCGCCATGGGCCAGGATTTGGGCGTGGACTTTTCCCGCACCTATTCCTGCTACAAGGGCGGAGCCGTCCACTGCGGCGTCTGTTCCACCTGTATGGAACGCCGGGAAGCCTTCAGGGAAGCCGGGATTCCGGATCCAACGGCTTATGCGCCTGCGGAATAGCATCCAAATGCCAGGAATGAAACGCTAAGGAAAAATCCCCGGCCTATGGCCGAAAGGAGATGCCTATGCCCCAATGACATCGGGGAAACGCACGGAAAGAGCCTTCCTCACTCTTGCCGCAACCTCTTCCTTCCCGGCGTCCGCGTCTATGCGGAGCATCCAGGGAGCATGGACGGATGCAAACACGCTGCGGCAGGCCGCCAGGCCCGCTTCCGTTTCAAAAGCGTCGCGTTCCCCGCGGTTCCCAATGCGTTCCAGCGCCACGGAAACGGGAATGTCCAGCCAGACCACGGCATCCGGCACCGGGGCAAATTCTTCATTGGCGGCGCGGATAACCTCCGGATCTATGCCGCGCGCGCCCTGGTAAGCCATCATGGAAAGATAGTAGCGATCCAGCAGAACCCATGCCCCCCGCGCCAATGCGGGAGCAATCAGCGTTTCCACATGTTCCCTCCTGTCTTTCAGGAACAGGGCTACTTCCTCCTCTACGGAAAGGCGTCCGGTCACGGCGGAGTCCCGGAGCATCCGGCCCCACCGTCCGCGTGTGGGCTCAAAACTCTGCACCACTTCCAGCCCCTTCCCCTCCAAATACTTCCGCAAGTGGCCGATGTGGGTGGACTTGCCCGTGCCGTCAATGCCTTCAAAGACGATCAGCCTCCCCTTTCTCTCTCCGGTAAAACTCATGGCTCGAAAGTGTAGCGACGTCCCGGCTCAGGAACGACGATGGTGGAATCAGGCATTTTGGCGGATAGCGTGTGCTGCATCCACTCCACGGCGTCCGGGTCCCCGTGCACCAGAACCACCTGCCTGGGGTTCAGCTTCACGGCATAATTAACCAGGGAGTCCCGGGTGGCATGCCCGGAAAAATCAAAACAGTCCACGGTGCACTTGCGGCGCACCGGCTGCCCGTTGGGCCTCATTTTCACCAGTTCCCCTTCAGGAGTTGCCTTCAGCAGTCCCGCCGGAGAATCGGGATCCGCATATCCTACGAACAAAATAGCATTCTTCTCCTGGGGAAGAACCTGCTCCGCCATGACGTTGGAAAGCGTATTTTCCGTCATCATGCCGCTGGACACCACATAAATATTCCCCGGGGAACACACCAGCGGAGCTTTTCCCTTGCGCGGAAGGGGCACGGTCTGAATCTCCTCCTTCAGCTTGAATTCATGGTCATGCCTGCGCGTCAACCCGGCAAAACGGTCGTACAACAGGGAAACTTTCGCGCTCAGCCCACCGAAGTACACGGGAGTATTGGCGGGAATCACCCCCTGCTGCTTGAAACGGTGAATGTTGAACAGCATCTCCTGGCTCTTGCCGATGGCGAATACCGGAATCAGTACGGCGCCGCCGCGTTCCAGCGTCTCCGCAATCGCTTTCCCGAACCTCACCATCTCTTCCGGCCGGGAATAGTGGGCGCTGCGCTGGAAACCGCCGCGCGTGCACTCCATAACCAGTGTATCTACGCCGGATTCCGGAAAATCAGCCCCAGGAATCATGCTCTGGTCTTCAAACTGCACGTCCCCCGTATAAAATACGGTATGGCCGCTCTCACCCTCCAGCATCACGCCGGCAGACCCCAGGATGTGCCCGGCATCGTAAAACGTGGCCAGCACGTTCTGGCGGAAGCCCACGCGAAACACTTCATTGCAGGACTTGGCATGCCAGGCGTCGCTCAATCTGTCCAGATCATTATGGGTGAAAAAAGGATACTCCACAATGCCCAGGTCCAGCCTCTTGGCGCTCATCACATTCACGGAATTATGCAGCATCACTTCAGACAGGGCTGCCGCGGCGGGCGTCATGAACACCTCCGCCGCTGGCTGTTTCTCCTGAAGCACAGGCAGCGTTCCCAGATGGTCCAGGTGGGAATGGCTTAAAAAAACGGCTTCCACGGAATTGGGTTCCAGGGAATCAAAATCCGGCATGGCCGCCTTCCCCTCCTTCTTGGGGTGCATCCCGCTGTCAAGCACAATCCTGGTGCCGTCCATCTCAAGCAAATAGCAATTGGCCCCAATTTCCTCGGCCCCGCTGATATTGGTAAAACTGATCATTATATGCCGCAGGAGAGTACCCCGTGCCTCCCTCCGTGTCAATGCCGCAAGCCCAAGCGGACCTCTGCCGGGAAGGGAACGCAGGCCAATGGGGAAGAAGCCCTCCTCTACCCTGCGGAACGTTTTTGTGGCTGGGGGAAAACAGGCTCGGAAAACGGCAGGGACAAAACAAATATTACGGTTCCTTCCGCGCTTTCCGGCACTTGCCCTCTTCCCTTGCCGATGATAATGCCAGGAAAAGGAAATACATGCACGGCGCAACTGCCGTAAACGTTATACTCTCTCTCAAATGCAAGGAAGCTCATTCCCGGAAGAAGCCGGGAATTGCTCTGGACGCGGCCGGGAGTGCATGAGACAATAAGGAAAGAGCTTTCCTGATGAAAAGACGCCTACAGAAAACGGCTTCAAAAAAATCCCTTCCCGTGCCGTTGCCGGGACAAGGCAGGACGAAGGGGGCCGTTATCCGACCTTCGGGTCTGCTTCCGGTCCATATAAAAAAGAGTTTCCTTTCCATTGACGGTAAATTCACCCCTGCATCTCCATGAAAAACAAGATTCCCATTCCGCCCAACGGCTCCAGGCAGCAGCTTCTGGTCAGGGCCATCAATTACTTCCGCAGCCGGGAAGGAGAACCGCGACTGTTCACCAGACGCAAGCTTGTCCTCCTGGCTCTGACGGCTCTTTATGCCTTTTCCCCCATTGACCTGATTCCGGATTTCATTCCGGGAGTAGGACAGATAGATGACCTGACCGTCATCGCCTTCACCTTCCTGGCCCTGTTCATGCCCCCCATCAGGGAACATGGCTCCCATAAAGACCCGGAACCCTGAATTTCCGCCACGCACAACATCTCATGAGCGGATCCTCCCCCACTTTTTTCCATTCCCCCGCCGTTGTCGCGCTGGCCAGGGGTGCCGTTCTGATAGGTGTGCTGGCCGTATTGTTCTGGGGCGTGCGCACCTGCATCACCGCCCCGGCGGAAAAGCCGATGGCTGTAGCGGAAAAACTGATTGAAGCCGGCAGGGAAGCGGGCCTCACCCTGATCAATAAGGGTTTTTCCTCCAACCACGGCGGCGTGGCCCTGATTGTGCAGAAGGATGAAAAAGTGGCCAATCTGGTAACAGTGGAACAGACTTTTGAATATGAATACCGTTACTCCACCACCTGGTGGTGGAGCAGGAAAACGCTGATTCTGAAAGCGGCCTACCGCGCCCACGGGGGCATCAATCTGGAAGGGCCCGAACCTCTTCGGATTATCATTCCCGCAGGAAACAAAGACCCCATTACGGCAGAGGGCCTTCATGGCAAGCTGATTTCCTGTGAGATGGTGGAGGGTTCCCTGCGAATCGTGAAGGATGACGCCGGCATCTGGAACAGGCTGACTTCCGAAGATGCCGCCATTGCCGTCAACCAGCTGAACGAAAACGCCCGGAAGCATATCATGGAGAGCGGCTTGAAACACCAGGCTGAAGAAAATTTCCTCAAACGCCTCCGGGAAGAAGCCAGTCGGCCGGAAGAACCTTCCGGGAAGGACCGCTGGTTCTGAGACACGCGCATGCGGGATGAGGAAAACATTTTCAAGGCCGGTTGCTTCAGGAGCCGGCAAAGCTCCAGAAGCGCAGTTCCCCATTCCGCTCTTTTATCTTGCCAAACCGGGCTGCGTCCTATAAAGGAACGCACGTCATGGCCAATTTAACATTCACCCCTCCCGCGGACGGTGCAGCCGTCACCATGCAGAACGGCAGGCTTTGCGTTCCGGACAGGCCCGTCATTCCCTTCATCATCGGTGATGGAACCGGTCCTGAGATATGGGCGGCGGCCTCCCGTGTCATTGACGCAGCCGTAGCCAAGGCTTATCAGGGCAGGCGTTCCATCGCATGGTATGAAGTTTTTGCCGGGCAGAAATCTTTTGACAATCTGGGCACCTGGCTTCCGAATGAAACGGTGGAAGCTTTCCGCACGTACCTCATCGGCATCAAAGGCCCCCTCACCACTCCGGTGGGCGGAGGCATCCGCAGCCTGAACGTCACGCTGCGGCAGGATCTGGATCTGTTTGTCTGCCTGCGTCCCGTGCGCTATTTCAACGGCATTGAAACTCCCGTCAAAGCTCCGGAAAAAGTGGACATGGTCGTTTTCCGCGAAAACACGGAAGACATCTACGCCGGAATCGAATTCAAGGAAGGCACGGAGGATGCCAAGCTGTTTTTTGATACCATGAGCCGCATTTTCCCGGACCGCATGAAAAAGGTTCGTTTCCCGGAAAGCTCCGGCTTCGGCATCAAGCCCGTTTCCCGTGAAGGCACGGAGCGCCTGGTGCGCGCCGCCATTGACTATGCCGTGAAAAACGGAAGGAAAAGCGTCACGCTGGTGCATAAGGGCAACATCATGAAATTCACGGAAGGCGGCTTCCGTGACTGGGGATACGATGTCGCACGGCGGGAATACGGCGCCCTCCCCATAGGGGACGGCCCCTGGCTGAAACTTCCCAACGGTATCGTTATCAAGGATTGCATTGCAGACGCCTTCCTTCAGGAAATTCTGCTCCATCCGGAAAACTTCGACGTGGTAGCCACGCTGAATCTGAACGGGGATTACATCTCCGACGCCCTGGCGGCGCAAGTCGGCGGCATCGGAATCGCCCCCGGAGGCAACATCAACTACCTGACGGGGCATTCCATTTTTGAAGCTACGCACGGCACCGGGCCGAAACTGGCCGGACTGAACAAGGCCAACCCCAGCTCCGTCATCCTGTCTGCGGAGATGATGTTGCGCTACATGGGCTGGACGGAAGCCGCCGATCTGCTGATTCAGGCCATTGACCGGGTGATTTCCGAAAAAACGGTTACGTTCGACCTTGCGGAAATGATTCCCGGTTCCACGGAACTTACCTGCTCCGCTTACGGCGACAAACTGGTGGAAACCCTGAGCTGATCCCTGTTTTTCCCGCTTTTTCCATCCGGACTGCCCTCCCGCCACACGGTGCGGAGGGCAGTTTTTTGTCTCCATGCCGGAATTTATCCGATCAGGTACCTGCTGCCGGGGAGGAAGGAGAGCAGCTTGATGATTCCCCAGGCTGCCAGGCACGTCGCCGCAGTCAGCAGCGGGATGGAAAGAGAAGCCGGAAGGAACAACAGATGGAGCATGCCAAAGAGGCGGTAAACGGCTCCCACCAGCACAAAGTGGACCAGGTAGATGCCGAAACTCATGCTGGAGAAATCAGCCAGGAAACGCCGCGGCGCGGACCCGGCTCTGAACGCGGGAAGTGACTGGAAGAGAACGAAAACGGCCACGGACATAAGGGCCACATTAATGCTGGCGAAGCCGATGTAGTCGCCGCTTGAGGACCAGGCCTGAGCCGTGGACGTCCGGTAGAAATGGAGGGTAAACCAAAAGGCCGCGGCCAGACACGGAACGGCCCAGCAGGCCGTGCGGGCGAAGGAGGCATTCCCAGGGTATTTCCTCAGAAAGCAGCCGAGCACCATGTAGCCCAGGTACCCGGAGAAGGAATGCAGGGCCCCGTATTCATTCCAGGGGCATTTTCCCAGATAGCTGGGGAAAATGGTCTGGAGATAAGGGAACAAGAGGGTGAGCGCCCACAGTAGCAGGAAGTAGGCAAAGGCCGCCTTTCCCGCTTTCTCCACCCAGGGGGATATGACTGGCAGGAAGAGGTAAAGGCCCATCAGCACGTAGAGGTACCAGAGATGAATGCCCACGCTGAATTTCAGTGGAATCAGCAGCAGGTTCGTTCCCATGGTTTCCAGGTCCGGCGTGACCCGTGAGAGGGGGAAGACGGAGTGAAAGCTGTCCCCCGTGAGCGTTTCATAGCTCCACGGAAAAACAGTATAAAACGCAGACCACAGCAGGAAGGGGAACAGGACGCGGGTGAAGCGTTTTTTCAGGAATTGCCCCGTCGTATCCCGAACGGGCAGCAGGAGGGCGCCGGAAATCATGAAAAACAGGGGGATGGAGACCCGCACCAGCACCGTATAAAAGGAGGACCAGGCAAAGGGTTCATTGTCCGGAGTGAAAGGAGGCGACACAAAAAACTGCCCCACGATGTGGCTGGCAATAACGAGAATACAGGCAAAAACACGGATGTTGTCCAGCCAGGGAATGCGGGAGGAAGGAAGATTCATGAAAAGGTTCCTTAACTACCTGCGGACGGCTCCGTTTCTTTCACCATAAAACCAGACGTTAACAAAACCGGGAAAAACACATTTTCCTGGCGGAGGCTCCGCAAAACATTAAACAGAAAAACAGGCTATTTGCCAATTCCATGAAGAAGAACATGAACAAAGTAACCGGCATCTGCCTTGGAGTCATAGACATGAAAAAGTCCCTGCAATTTTACCGGGACAAGCTTGGTTTTAAAACGGACGAGACCGGGGACAATCCCGACGTGGTATTTTTCTGCCCCCCCGGCACCAAACTGGAATTATACCCGCTGGATTTGCTGGCAAAGGACATTGACCCGGGCAATCCTCCGGCCCCCGGTTCCGGCTTCGGAGGGATAACACTGGCCTACAATGCCATCACGAAAGAGGAAGTTGTGGAAATCTAAAAGGGCTTGTCTGGCCAGCATCATCTCCCCGCTGGTGACGCCCGGACTGACGAACCACACCGGGTGGCCGTCGCGTGGCCGCCGGAAATCATAATGTCGCTGGGCACTTCCGACCTGGAATAGCCGCCAAGCACGATGCTGTGCCCGCAGCCGTCTTCCACATACCCCCCTGCCGATGCCTATGCAGAAGGTCCCCCTCGATCCGGGAACCCATGCCCGCGCAGAAGGAATAGGCCGTGGCCGTATGGAGCTTCTCCGATTCATTGGACGTATTACTCTGATAACCCAGGGCAATCCCCATGTGACAGTGGTCCGTATTGGACCAGGAACCTACGGAAACGCAGGAATTCCCTACTTTAATATGATCCCCCAGGGCGGTTCCGGCGGAGTTGGTGCCCACGGACGTGGAACCCACAACGGTACCCCGGTCGTCTCTGGTGGAAGAGGTAACCTATCACAACTTTGTCCGTGCCATTGGCGGCACTGGCATTTGTTCCGATTACAACGTTTCTGTCCGCAGAAAGGGCGGACGTATCATCTAAATTCATAGAATGGCATTTGCAGCCATTTCCGTTCCCGGGGCAAGGAGCATGAAACGTTGTAATCGGGGGCCCTCCCGTCACAGCTCCCGGCGGATGGCGTCCACCTGCTCCGGCGTATAGGCCGCCTTCTCCACCCCGCCGAACTGGCGGCGCAGGAATGTGAGCAGGTTCGCCAGGTAGCGGGAATCCGTGACGCCGGGCGGCAGCATGGTGGAATCCCATTCCTTTCCATTCACCGTGATGGGTCCGGTCAGTCCCTGGAGGATGATCCTGACGATTTCCACATCAGGCTTTTCCTTCAGCCACTCGGACCCGGCCAGGGGCGGATAGGTCACCTTGTCCCCCATGCCGTCGTTGCCGTGGCAGATGGCGCATTTGGAAAGGTACACGCCCCTGCCCTTTTCCATCACGGCGGCGGCGCGGGCCTTCTTCAGGCGTTCCATGTCCACGGCGGGAGGATGCGCGGCATAATCCGGGTGAATATGGGACAGGGCCGGGAAGGAATGGATTTGGTCGCGCTTCAGGGAGGGTTCCACCCTCCGCAGGGACTCCAGGTAGTTCAACAGGCGCTCCCCGCGCGGGGAAGGCACCAGCTCCCGGCCCCGTTCCATCCGGACAGGCAGGGCAGCCGTGGAGGGGGCGTTCCCTTCCACCGGGCGTTCCTCAAACAGTCCGGGCATGGCCGGACACATGGTCCAGGGTTTGTTGAACTGCATTTCCCGCGGGTTGTAAAGATGCAGGGCCAGCCATTCCCGCACCTGCGCGGCGCGGCGCGTGCCGCCGGATACGGCGTCTTCATATTCCAGCCTCCCGGCGGCGTATTCCGCCGCATTGCTCAGGTCCGGGCCTATGGCCGCCACCCCCGCCTGCGGCGCTCCTTCCCTGTTGAATTCGGCATCCATGTCTTCCGGTTCACTGACCCGGTAGGGGAAATCAGGATCCGTGCCGCGGTCAATCGCCGTCTGCCAGTCCTTTCCGGACAGGGAACGCCGGATAATCTGGGTATGGCACAGGGCACACCCCTCCGCGGCATAAATACCGGAACCTTCCGCATCATGAACGGGTCTCCTGACCTCCATGGAATCCGGAGGCGGAGCATGCAGAACAACGGCCGCAGCCGTCGCCAGCGCCAAAGCCGCCGCTACGGCTGAAATGAAGAAGAAACGCAGCAAAAACGGAGGGGAAGGCTCCCGGCCTCCGTCTTCCGCTCCCGCTGGCCGCCACAGGCAGAGGCTGCCCGCCAGGCAAAAAGCCATGGCAACGGCGTGGATGCAGGCAGCCATGCCCACCCAGCCGCTCATCAGCTCCGCGCGACGGGCCTCAGGAAAAGCCTGGACATCCAGGGCGGCAAGCACGCCCACGGCATACGCCAGAAGCACGCCGCAGACGCCTGCGCCCAACAGCCGCCATGCCACAGGGAAATGTCCGGGGGCCTTCCCCCCTGCCATCATCAAAACTCCGGCCCCCAGCAGAATCCATAATTCCGGTTCATGCCATGCAGACAGGGAAAACTGCATCAGCTCAGGCGCACCCACAACAAACACGTTCCATGCCGCCAGCAAGGCAAGCAGGGAAACTCCGGTCTTCACCCATATTCCGGTCTTCGTACCGGATTTTATCCAAAAACGCGCCACCGCCAGGACGGCGGGAAGAACGGCGCACCAAAACCAGGCGGTACCGGCCTCCACCAACATCCACGGCACGGGAACCCCCTGAAGCCCCCCCAGCCCGCCAATCACCGGAGCCGCCGCCAGCACCAGGGCCATCCAGACGGACAGGATTCCGGCTGCCCTCCCCAGCGCCATATCCAGGCGGAGCGCCGCCGCTCCCAGGGCGGCAAACATCAGCCCGCAGGACAGGCTTCCTCCCAGGGCGGAAACATCCAGCAGGCCATTCATGGACAATGCCTGCGTATGTCCCAACGCCCAAAGGGCCGCGGCCACACACCCGGCGGAGGAACTGAACAACAGCCGTACAGTCCACGGAAACGGACGGAACCATGCGACGCACGCCGCCCCTGCGGCAAGGAAGGCAAAAACCGGGCAAACCCACCAGTCAAAAGGCATCAGGAGCACGCCGCTCCCATTTCCCGCGGCAATAGTCGCCAACCCCAGCGCAACGCAGGCATGCCAGAGCCATTCTACGGGTTTCATCCACCGGCTCCTGCTTCCCGCCGCAAAGGAAAACAGGACGGGGAGGGCCCAGCCGTACACCAGCATGCCGTAGAATGCGAACATGAGGCGGCCGGCCGGCCACGGCAAAGGCTCCTCCGCCACCAGACCGGAAGCGTACGCCAGCGACCACAGGAAACCCAGCACGAAAGCCCCTGCCAGCCAGAACAGGGGGAGATACTCGCCCGGACGGCGGGAAAACAGAAAAAAAACGGCGGCGGTACGGTTCATCATAATTCGGGAAATACCCTGCGGACGCTCAGTGCCCCCAGGAAGGAAAAACAGCAGATCAGGGCCATCCCTCCCAAGAGCAGGACAAGCGGAAGCCATGCCTTCCATGCGGACGGGTCCAGCCCAAGTCCGGGGCCGAACATCCAGCATGCTTCCAGCAGGGAGCCAAACAGCACCCCGGCGCATACAGCGCCCAACGCGGACGGCCGGCGTCTCAACGCGGGGAACAGCAAAATAAGGAAAGGCAGCAGAAGCTGAAGAACAAGAGCCGCGGCAAACATTCCGGACCAGCCGGAGGAAGCGGCTGCGTTATAAAAGGACATTTCAGCCGGAATGGAGGCGTACCAGGTAATCATGTACTGAGAATACACAATATAGGCTTTCACCAGAACCATGGCCGTCAGCATGCCGCCCAGGCGGGGCCAAGGCAGTTCTTTCCCTCCGTCCAGCCGCCTCAGGAACACGGCAGACAACACAGCGAATGCCAGGGACACCAGCAGAACATATGCAATCATGTATACGGGGAACATGGAAAGAACGACCTTTCCCGTCCCTCCCAGCATGTCCATCCCCAGCAGGCCCAGCATCATCACCGTCACAACCATGCAGAAGGCGGCAGAGCCCCGGCGGAAGGAAGGCTGCCAGACATTTTTTTCCGCAACCAGCGTTTCCCATACCTGGGCCATGCTCCAGGAAAGCACCGCAATACTCCCCACGCGCACGTACAGCCATGCCGGGTTCCACCATGAGAAGTCAGCCAAATCCAGAACGCCGAAGGGCTGGACGCCGGGAGAGGCAACATCCGCCACTCCCCAGTAGCGGGCTGCTTCCGGAAAAATCACGGTAGTCAGGCAGCCGACCGTTCCGGCCAATACCAAAACACCGGGTAAAAACCCCCAGCAACCCGCCGCCAGCACCCTTCTCAGCGCAATGCCCCAGCCGGAACCCGTCAGTGAAGACAGGCAGAGCCAGAACAGGCACCCCAGACAGAGGCTGGAGCCAAGGACCCCTACGGCCATTCCGGCAGCGGCGAACGGCCTTCTCAATTCCTGCAACCTTTCTCCGGCTACCGTCATGTCGTCCCAGGGCATGGCCGTAAAGGACTGGCGCATCAGCACGCACCATAATAGAACGGAAATGATCCACAGGGAAAGGGCAGCGGAACGCCCGGCCCAGCCGAATCCCGGACGGTCCTGGCGTTCCCCGCCTGTTGAAGATGTATTGCTGTTCATGAATGTTGTTCCTTCTGTTGAACGGCAGGTTCTTCCGGCGGCGCTTGCAAATGGCGGATAAACGCCACCAGACACCAGATTTCCCGCGCCGTGAGAATGTTTCCGAAAGCGGGCATGTTCCCCTGCCCCAACCGAATGCTCCTGAACATTTTTCCGGAAGAATAGGAAGCATATTTTTCATCCCGGAAGGGGCCTATTTGCGGATAGGTGTCATAAGCGGCCATGCTTCCGCGTCCGCTTCCGTCCTCTCCGTGGCAAACGGCGCAATGCGCCAGATAAAGCGCGCGCCCCTCCGCCAGCACGTCGCGGCTGCGGGAGATGCCGCCCAGTTCCAGAGGCATGGAATCCTCCTCTCCGCCCTGCATGCGGCCGGAGGAAAAATAGGAACCTTCCGCAGCAAAGGAGTCCCGGTCATCCTCCCGTTTTCGGACCGTTCCGTTCATGCCCAGGGACTGCGCCACGGAGCGGGGAGGCGCCAAACGCGTTTTCCGGTCCGGGGCGGCAGAAGAAATCCCCACCTGCTGGGCATCCGCCAGAGGACGATCATTCATATTGTCAAACAAACGGGGAACGGCATTTCTTCCATCGTCGTCCCCTGCCAGGAACCAGAGCGCTCCCAGGAGAACAAGGGCTGCTACCGCCGTGATGCCTCCTCTCATGCCCGGCCTCCTTTCCCATGAACGTACTCGCGGGCATCCGGATGCAGGGCTTCAGCCAAAACGGCGGCATGGCCTTCGCTCCCGCCTTCCAGCAGAATGAAGTAACCGTTCCCGTGCTCATCCGTCCTGAAAAAATCACACTCGAACGCCCAGTCGTGCCACTGCGGGAGAAGAGCCCCCTTCAGGAAACCGGCGGCGGTCAGCAATCCGGCCCCCAGCAAAGTTCCTTCAAACAGGGGAGGGACATATGCGGGCCAGCTGTCCCAGCCCTGGACCCTGCCCTGGGTCACAAGGGGATCCGCACAGAACTGCGTCCAGTAAAGCCACAGAGCCACGGCCAGAAACCCGCAGACGCCGCCCGCTGCGGCCCACAGCCGGACGCCTGCTCCCACGGCCTTCCCGGCGTGCCTGTTGGCAAGACGAACAGCGGCGCAGGGATAAGGTGCGCAAACCTCCCAGCGCAGATTTTCCTCCTTCACCAGCACGCGGACGGCCTGAAGGAGCGCCTTCTCCGAACCGAAGGAAAGCACCCAGCCGGAAATGACGGGCTTTTTCATGCCCCGCCCTCCTTGTTCAGGGATTGCTGTTCCCGCACGTCGCACAGGGAGAAGAATGGAGCCACACGCACCAGCGCCATGTACAGGGCCATAAACAGCCCCACGCTCCCGGCCATCATGGCCAAATCCGTCACGCTGGGGAAATAATCTCCGATGTTGGCAGCCAGCAGGGATGCCTTCAGGGAATTCACGACAATCCAGAAACGTTCCATCCACATGCCCGCAAGCACTCCCAGAGCCACGGCGGCGATCACCCAGCGGTTGGTTCGCAGAGAGCGGAACCAGAACAACTGGGGCAGCGCCACATTCCCGGCAACCATGACGATGAGGAACACGGCATTCACAGGATTTCTGCCCGGAAACGGCTCCGGAGAGCCTCCATTCAGAATGGCTGCCAGATGCTCCCACAAATACATGGCTCCCATCACCAGGCTCAGGGCCAGCACAAACCGGGAACTTAAATCCAGAATGGCCGGAGTAACGGCCCTGCGAACGCCGCTGCCGGCCATCAGACGTCTCACCCCCAGCAGAATCAGCTGAACCATCGCCATGCCGCTGAGGATGGCCCCCCCTACGAAATAGGGCGGGAAAATGCTCAGGTGCCACCCCGGCACCTGAGTCACGGAAAAATCGAAACTCACCACGGAATGAACGGATACCACGAGAGGAGTCAGAATAACCGCAAAAAGAAGGCTGGCCTTTTCATAGGCGCGCCACTGGCGCCCCGTTCCCTGCCAGCCCAGCGCCAGCCACCCGTACCGGCGCCTCAGACGCCCCTTGCAGCAATCCCTCAGCAACGCGAAATCCGGCACCAGGCCGATATACCAGTACAACAGGGAAAGAAGAAAATAGGTGCTGACAGCCATGACATCCCACATCAAAGGAGAGGCCATGTCCGGCCAAATTCCGCTCACTTCCGGCAACGGGGAAGCCATCCACGCCATCCAGACACGCCCTACGTGCACCACAGGGAAAACGGCGGCGCAGATAACCGCGCACAGGGTCATCTGTTCCGCTCCGCGCGCAATCGGGCTTCTCCATGACTGGCGCGTCAGCAGCAGGACGGCGGAAATCAGGGTGCCCGCATGCCCCAGGCCTATCCAGAAAACAAAATGCACGATGTCCAGCCCCCACACCACGTTATTATTCACCCCCAGCACGCCCACACCCTCTGCGGCAATGCGCCAGGAACTCCACCCTATGCCCCACGCCGCCAGCAATGCGCTGGCGAGAAACACGCTCCACCAAACGGGTCCCAGCGGCTTCCGCACCTCTGCCAGCATGGCCTCTACCGGAATATCGGCGGTGGGGGCTGATGGTGCTGGTCTGTTCATTATCTGCATAGGGTCGGAAGCTCTTTAAAGCTTACTTGAGTGCTTTTCCCCGTCAATTCAAAAGGGGAACGCACGTGACATGGCGCACGGCACCAGGAAACAGGGGCGGAGTTCCTCTCCGTTACAGGCTCCGGGCAGGGAAAGGCCGTCATCCCCTGCTTTTTCAACGGAGGAGGAAAAAGCGTCAGGGACGAAGGGGAATGCCCTTTTTCAGGTCCATGCCATCCATGGGACATTCTGGAAAAACGGAGGCGCCCACTGAACCGTCATTCCCGTTTCTTCCGCACTTCACAAACATTCAAATAGCTGGAATTCCCGGCGGCGGCATTTTAACATGAATTGCGCATGGACATAAAAACGCTGACTTCCGGAGCCCTGATCAAGCACCCTTCCCGCGGCCTTCTTCTCGGAACCGGGCCTTTCCGGGAATCAGCGGAACCGCCGGATTCCGGCCCCGCCTTTTATATTGATACATTCCGGCTGGACGACCCGCGGCCATGGAAAATACCGGCAGCCCTTCATGCTCTCCCGGCGGAGGAAAATCCCCCCCCGCCTGCTCCGGAAATCCGGTGGGCGGAACCGTCTCCGGACGCATACGCGCAGGTTTTTGCGGAAATGATGGAGCAAATCGCTGCCGGGCAATTGATGAAAAGCGTTCCGGCGATCCCCCAGTTCGGGGAAATGCTGCTCCCCCACACACCCCGGGAACTCATCCTGCGGGCCATCAGCAGCTCTCCGTCCCATTATCCCTACGCCTGGTGGACGGAACGGGAAGGATTCTGCGGAATCACTCCGGAAACACTGTTCCACCAGCAGGGCCGCAGCCTGGAGACAATGGCCCTGGCAGGAACGGCCCGTCCGGAGGATGAAGGGGTTTTCATCAACGACGACAAGGAAATCCGCGAGCATGAAATCGTGGCGGGCAGCATTCTTTCCCGCCTGTCCCCCTTCGGCAGCGTCACCAGAACGGCACGCAGCGTGCTGAACCTGGGCACCCTGATCCACTTCGTCACTTACCTCACACTGGAATCGGACGAACAGCATACTCCGGCCCACTGGATACGGCTGCTCCACCCCACCCCCGCCCTGGGTTCCCAGCCCCGCACGGAAAACACGCTCGCCCAGCTGGACGACTGGCGTTCACGTCTCCGCTGTCCGCTTCACTTCGGCGCCCCGTTCGGGTTTCTGGAAGATGGAGACTTTTTCTGCCTGGTAGGCATCCGCTCCCTGTACTGGCAGGGGCAGAGGCTCGCACTCTGCACCGGGGGCGGCGTAGTGGCCTCCTCCACCCTGACGCATGAATGGCGGGAACTGAAACTGAAGAGGGATACGGTCAGGCGCAGTTTCCACCTTCCATGACAGTTCCTCCGGACGCCTCATCCCTTAATGGAAGAACATTATTCCTCCGGCCAGCAGACGGAAAGCGTGTCAAATTTATCCTTCACCGGTATTTTCCACACCCTTCCTTCCCTCATCACGCCGCAGCACGGCACGCCGTCCATGCATGCACTGACGGAAATACCCGCAGGCAAACCGTGCAAAACCACCTCTGCGGACTCATGGAACGCACAGGGATCCCCTTCGCAGTTCCAATCCAGCTCCAGGGAATTGGAGCCGCCGCGGTAAAGGAACCCATGCACGGCGCATTCTCCGTTCCGGTATGCATATCCGTCCCCTGCATCTTCATACAAATGGGAAGCCACCTCCCCTTCCGGCGCCCACCATACATCCAGCGTCAGCGGCGGCCGAAGCAGTTCTCCCACGTATTGCTGCACCGGCCAATGGGGAATTACCGCCCCTCCGCGGACATACACGGGCAGGAAAGAAAGGGGGCACTTCACCCATACATCCTTTCCTGTGTCCTCCATCAGGCTGTCCGTGTGGTAGGAATACCAGACGCCCTCCGGAATGTAGAGAAACCGCCCGCCTTCCTGCGGCTCATGAATGGGAATGACGTACAGATGGTCTCCGAAGAAATACTCCGCCCCCCGCCAGTAGGTGTCCTTGTTGGTAAAACATTGCAGGGCCAGGGAGCGCAGCACGGGCATGCCCGTCTCCGCGTACCGGTGGAACTGCGTGTAGATATAGGGAAGCAGGCGGTAGCGGCCCTCTATGGCGGCTTTCACGTAAGAGGTGACTTCCTGCCCAAAAACCCATGGCTCCTGACCGCCGAACTCCCCGGAGGAATGATTGCGGAAAAAACCGTGGAAAGAAGCCATCTGCATCCAGCGGCAAAACAATTCCGGCGTGGGATGTCCCATGAATCCCCCAGCATCCGCTCCCGCAAAGGAAATGCCGGAAGCCGCAAGCCGCTGGCACTGGAAATTGGCCAGCTTCAAATGTTCCCAGCTGGACCGGTTGTCCCCTGTCCATGTGGCGGCAAAGCGCTGCAATCCGGCAAAACCGGATCGGGACAGCAGGAAGGGGCGCCGGTCCGGAGCGTGACGCTTCATGCCCAGCCAGGAGGCTTCCGCCATGCACTGCCCGTAAATATTATGGGCCTTTTCATGGGAACAGGGCATGCCGTCATATTCATGCCGCGTATCCATCGGGAAAGTGCGGTCCGGAAAAACGACAGGTTCGTTCATGTCGTTCCAGAGGCCGCGCACGCCAATTTTCCCAATATCCCTGCTGAACAGATCCGCCCACCATCCGCGTACGGCGGGAGCCGTAAAATCCGGGAAATTGCAAAGTCCCGGCCATACTTCTTCCGACAATAAATTGCCTTCCGACCGGCGGCAGAAATAATTGCGTTCCATCCCCTCTTTCCAGACCGGATTGGCGGGATTGACCTTCACGCCGGGATTGACAATCAGAACCGTCTTCACACCGTCCTTCTCCAGGGCGCGGACCATTCCTTCCGCGTCGGGAAAATTCTGTTTGTCCCAAGTAAATCCCTCCTTCCGTTCCATGTAATGATGGTCCAGATGCACGGCATCGCACGGAATGCCCAAGCCCCGGAAACGCTCCACCAGATTGTATACGGCCTTGTCCGGATAATAGCTCCACTTGGACTGGTGGTACCCCAGCGCCCACAAAGGCGGCAATTCAGGCGTACCGGTAAGGCGCGTATAAGCGGAGATGATGTCCAGAGGAGTGTTGTTGTAAATGAAATAATAATTCATCAGGCCCCCGAAGGACCCGAAGGAAAGAACCTTTTCATCCGTAGCTCCGAAGTCGAAATACGAACGGCACGTGTTGTCAAACAACAGGCCGTACGCCATCCTTTCCCGCAAACTGAGGAAAAAGGGAATACTTTTGTAAAGGGGATCCGATTCCTCATGGAAATCATAATGGTCCGCTCCCCACATGGAGAAATACTTACCCCTCAGGTTCAAGGCACACGGCTTGTCCCCAAGCCCGAAAAAATGCTCCGTTTCCTGAAGATTTTTCCGTATCCATACCCGGGCGTCTCCAGTCCAGTCCTTGCTCTCCCGACCGAATCCGCCCTCATCCGTCAGCAGGGGCTCATCCGTAGCAACATCGTAAAAATCCACCTTTTGCTCCTCCGTGCGAATGCGGATGCGGAGCAGGGACGTCTCAACGACATGAACCCCGTCCTCATCATACTCGCGGATTTCCGCTCCCGGCGCGGAATATCCGGGGCTTACGGCATAACTCGGCTCGTCTGCCGGCACCGCTCCGGGGAAATACGTTACGCGGACAATACCGGCATCAGCAAGACACACGCTGAGAGTTATTTTGGAAACCGTATTCGTGTACTCCCATTTGACGAGACTCCCCCGGAGAGGAGGTGTTTTTCGTCTTTCAGGGATGTTGGAAACGGAGCACATTGAAGCCGGACGGAAGAGAGGATCAAAAGCGTTCAGTCCAGACTAAATCAATTTCATGACGAACGCAAGATTGAACTAAAGCAGCACTTTTCTTTTCATTATTAGAGTAAAATTATTCATATTAATCTAGACCGAACATGAAAAATCTGGTTTTATTGCGTTGGTGTACAACACGGCACGAGTCCGTATCCTTCCCGGCACCGACAAACCACATCAACCGATGAGCACAATTCGAGTTCTTACATTAGGATGGGAATTCCCGCCCCTGGTCAACGGGGGGTTGGGCATTGCCTGCCTGGGTCTTTCCAAGGCGCTGGCAAAAAAAGTGGATTTAAGGGTGATCGTTCCCAAGGCCGACCCTTCCGTCCTTTTTGACGGATTCCAGCTCACCGGTCTCAATAACGTCTCCTATCGGGAAGTGGAGCAAGTGGACCGGAAATATTCCTATGACAGCTTTGCCCTGGTGGAGCGCGCGCCCATTGAACTGGACCCCTACACCACCGTGGAAGGGGAATCCGGCGTGGTACAGTTCACCAAGGAAGGCCGCATCACCTTCTCCAAAACGCATGAAGCCGACCTTCAGCTGTTCAGGAACAAGGAAGACCTTTACGCCGGGGATTTGGCACTGAAAGTCATTCAATTCTCAAAAATAGCGGTAAAAGTCGCCCTTCAGCAGGATTTTGACATTATCCACGCCCATGACTGGATGACCTATCTGGCTGGCGTGGAAGTGAAAAAAGCCACGGGCAAGCCCCTGGTGGTGCATCTGCACGCTTCCCAGTTTGACCGTGCCGGAGCGGATGCCCGCGGCTGGATTTACGACATTGAAAAATTCGGCATGGAACAGGCGGATGCCGTTATCCCGGTCAGTAAATACACGGGAACCATCGCCAGCGGGCACTATGCCATCGACCCCCATAAGATATTTCCCATTCACAACGGAGCGGATCCGGTCAAAGTCTTCAAAGGGAAGAAAAAATTTCCGGAAAAACTCGTACTCTTCCTGGGCCGCCTGACGGCTCAGAAAGGCCCGGGATTCTTCCTTCAGATTGCCGCCAAGGTTCTGGAACAGACGGACGACGTACGCTTCGTCATGGCCGGTACGGGAGAAAAACTCCGCCAGTTGATTGAATCCGGAGCCTTCAAGGGCGTGGGCGACAAATTCCACTTCACCGGCTTCCTGAACAAGGACAAAGTCAATGAACTCCTCTCCATCACGGACATCTACTGCATGCCTTCCGTATCGGAGCCCTTCGGCCTTTCTGCGCTGGAGGCGGCCCAATTCAACATTCCCGCCGTGATTTCCAAGCAGTCCGGCGTGGCGGAAGTCATGAAGGGAGCCCTGAAAGCGGACTTCTGGGACGTCAACAAGATGGCAGAACATATCGTCCATCTCTGCACGGATGAGGAATTGTACCGGAAAGTAGTGGAACAGAGCACGGAGGACATCAAGGCCTCCACCTGGGATGCCGCCGCAGACAAGGTTATCCGGGTCTATGAACATGTGCTGAACCGCTAAAAACGCCTTTTTACCCTACTCCATAACTCTCAGCCTTCTTCACCCCGTCCATGAGCAACATTTCCCTCACTTTCGTTGCGCATCAGCCCAACCGGCTGATTCATTATGACTTCTTCAAAATTGGAGAACATGCCTTTTATGAAGATGATGATCTGAATGCCCGCGTGCTTAGCACGGTGGCGGAACGCTGTTATTTCCCGGCAACCCGGCTGATGAAACAGCTTATTGAACTCACCGGGGGCAAATTCCGCTTTGGGCTGGCGCTCAGCGGAGTCATTCTGGAACAGGCCCTGTACCACAGGCCGGACCTGATTGCCGCATTCAAGGATTTGGCGGAAACCGGCTGTGTGGACTTTCTGGCAATGCCTTATTACAATTCCCTGGCATCCGTTTACTCCCCTCAGGAATTTGCCGAACAGATTGAAGAACACCGGGAGCTTCTCAAAAAACTCTTCCATCAGGAAACGGATGTGCTGATGAATACCGGCATGCTGTACTCCAACGCCATTGCGGCGCAGGCGGAAACGCTCGGCTTCAAGGGCATCATGGCGGACGGCAACCCGGCCATGCTCAAGGGATTCACCAGCAATGAAGTCTTCCTGGCTCCGTGGGTGTATAACACCACCACTATCTTCCGCAACCGGGAACTCTCCAATGACCTGGCAATCATGCGGACTGATCCGGAATGGTCGGAATACCCGCTTTCCCCCACCACTTTCGCGGATTGGCTGACGCACCAGCAGGGAAGCGTCACTACCCTGTCCATGGACTATGAAACGCTGGGGGAACGCCAGTCTGACGCTACAGGCGTCTTCGAATTCTGGCGTACGATGATTCTCGCCTGCATAGACGCCGGCAACCGGTTCATGACTCCGTCCGAAGTAGCGCAGGAAATCAAGCCCGTTTCCGTCTGTGAGTGCACCCAGGAAATGACCTGCTCCACTTTTGGAACCATGTCCCATTGGAATGGCAACGTCATGCAGGATGAAGCCCTCCGCAAAATCTACCGTCTGGAAAAACCGGTCAAGGCAGCCCATGACAAGGATCTCACCCACGTTTGGCGCAAACTGCAGAGTGCGGACCACTTCCACTACATGCAGAAGGAGAACTCCTTCACGCCGTATGCATCTGCCTTTGACGCGTACATTTACTACATGAACGCTTTGGCGGATTTGCAAATACGCGTCAAAAGGGAATCCGGAAAACCGGTTCAGCCGGATCCGGAAAAAGCGTCCTGACCTCTTCTCTTCCGAATACTGCGAACCCGGGTGGATTGTAGTCTGCCGGGAACATCACGGGACGGTTCCCGGCTGTAAAAACTTTGCGGTTCCGGAATGCGGTCTTCTTTGCCCCCCCTCCTTTGGCTGTCATGAAGGCCTGAGGGAAGTGACGGAAAGCTAATATCCCAATGCCAGACGCTTCAATTTGTTGCACAGGGTAATCTTCTGTGCGGAAGAAACGCGCTCCACAAAAAGGATGCCGTTCAAATGGTCGCATTCATGCTGCAGGCATCTGGCCAGAAGGCCGTTGCAGTCAATCGTTATTTCTCTTCCGTCAATCAGAAGCACCGTAGCCTTGACAAAATCCGGCCTCACGACGGAAGCACGTATTTTCATCACGCTCAGGCAGCCTTCATGAAAAGGATGCATGGGGCCGTAAGGTTCCAGAACGGGATTGGCAAACATCAAGGGCATGATGTCGGAAAGCTCTTTGTCCTCTCCGTTCACTTTAAGCCAGGTGACGGACTCTTCCTCCTTCGGAATATCAATCACTACCAGTTGAATGGGAATGCTCACCTGGGGAGCCGCCAGGCCAATGCCCTCTGCTGCGTACATGGTTTCCAGCATATTTTCCGCCAGGGTTTTCAGGCTGTCGTCAAAATGTTCTACAGGGCGGCATTTTTCCTTCAATACCGGATTTCCATACTGTGCTATTTCCAATAACATCGGGAGGGGGATAATATATATGTTAAGGCGCTTACCGTGCGCCGGGCTTGTTGATTTCTATTCTGGCAGGAACCTCACCTGCGTCAATACCCACAGACGTCAGCGCATCCCAAATGCCGACAATGATGCCAAACTCCGCTTTTTTATCCACATCAAGCTGCAGTTTGACGCCTGGATTTTCCTTTTTCAAGGCTTCCAGGGCAGCAGCCAGTTCATTCATCTCCACCAGCCTGCCATTCAGGGAAATGGCGGATGTCCCCGTCACGGTCAGAACGGCCCGCTGTTCCGAAGACGGAGTCCCCTCCATGAATTCCGCTCCGGGTACATCTATCTTAAGCAGGGACTGCGGCTTCTTCCACTGCGTATGGACAATGAAAAAAATCAGCAGAATGGTCAATATGTCAATCATGGGGACGATGGGCACCCCCATGCTCCTTGCTTTCTTGCGGTAAAACTGCATGGCCTTGTCAGCGTTGGGAATGATGGCAGCGGAAGGAAACCAGTTCTGTCAGCAGGACTTCCATGGAGGCGGAAATACGCTCCAGCTTGCGGGAATAATAAACGTGGGCAATCACGGCCGGAGTGGCGATGGCGAGACCGGCAATCGTCGTATTCAGAGCCTGGGCAATCCCCTGAGCAATCATGCCGTGACTCTCATCCATTCCGAAAACGCTGAAAATCTGCACCAGGCCGCTGGCGGTTCCCAGGATGCCGAACATGGGTGCGATCATCACAATCATGTCCAGCAGGGGCAGACCCGCCTGAAGCGTTACAAACTCCTCGCGGGCCTTCACCTGGATCATTTCCTTCAGGGAGGCTTCATCCTCCAGCGGTGCATTCAACGCATCCAGCACCAGGCGGCCCTCCACGGAATCCGAATCCGCAGCTATTCTCTCCAATTCAGTGCGCCCCACGGCGCCGCGGGTGTACTGCTCCACGGCCCTGGTCAGCACGACGGGGCAAATGAGGCTCTTCTTCATATTGAACATGCGGTAAATAACGGCCGCAATAAGAAGAACGGAACAGGCTGCCAGCGGGTACATGAAAACGCCGCCTGCCTGGAAGAATGTAATGCAGTCTTTGATCAAGTTCATCATCATATATCTGTGAATGGTATTTGTTGCAGGATGGTAGGTTGTTAAAAATTGAAATCGAAATACATTTCCAAAGAATCCCCCACAAGCATACTCCTTACCTCCGGGGGCATCGCTGGAAGCCTGGCGAGTTTGATGGCGAGGAAGGTAAAGGACTTCTGTACCTCGCTGGCTCCCACGCGGGAAGTCTGCCTCATAGACGAAATTTTGCCATTCTTGTTAATCAGGATGCGGATGCGCACAGTTCCGGTAACAATCAGGTCGCGGTTCAAATCGCACTGGCGGTACCATTGTTCCCCGATAGCCCGGTAAACGATCGCCTGGTACGTTCCCATGGGCGTAGCTTCCACATCCAATGTCGGACGGCGGCCAAAGCTGAATTTGCCGACCTGCTTGGTCTTCCGCTCATGTGTCTTGAAGCCGGGCTGGTTCTCCGCATTGAACATGGGATCATACAAGGGCTGTTTCTGAACCGGTTTTGTATTGGGCACCAAATCCAGATTGGGAAGATTCAGGGGAGGATTGTCCGCCCCTTTCGCAATGCTTTTGGCCAATTCCTCAAGCGGATCCGGCTTCTCCGAATCTCCGGGGCTGGGCAACACTACCGCATGGGGAAGCTGCATGGCCTTCTCCTGTGCATGACGGATGTTTTGTCGGGCCGTTTTTTCCTCTTCCGATTTGCCTGGCTCTCCCTTCTTGACGGGAGAATGAGCCAAGGAACCGGGATGACCGGCAGGCGGCATGGATGGTTCCAGGGGCTGGTAGGGAACATTGGAAGAAGCTCCGGGGGAGGCGTTTTTGTTGCCGTCCCGTTCATGGCTTAAATCCCCATCCTGCCTTTCCTGGTTAAAAAGGACAATCTCTCCGTTTTCCCGTTCCACGCCATCCTGGGCGGGCATATCCCTGTCGCCGTCCGGATCCTTCCGGCCGCCTTCCGCCCGCGTGTTCCTGTTGCTCTGGAATTTGGGCACTTCCGGCCTGGTGGCGCTTTCCTGCTCCTCATTGGTCTTCACGACGGCAGGCAGATATTCCGCGGGCTCTTGTTTCCGGCTCTCCAGTTGAGGTTCCACTTTCTTTACCATGTGCGCGCTTACAGCCACTTTCCTCCGCGCCGCTTCAGCCGGACGTGAGGAAGCCAGCCATTCTTCAGGAACCAGGCAGCTCCCCGCCAGCAAAAACAGGTGTGCCAGCACAGACAGCAAAAGGCATGTGCCCCAGGAAACCCGGAACAGTCCGTTTCTCCGCCGCTGCCTGAAACTCATGGAGGTAAAGTTTTCACGGTTCCATGACGAATGCAATGTAGAAAGGAGACATGATGAAGGACGATTCCGTAATTTAGTATTGCACAAGACCGTGTGCAGGCCCATACTTGCTAGCGACCAAACACATGCCTTCCTCCTAAACGGCAAGGCCCTTTTCCTATATACCATACACCTCGTTAACACCCATCCTATATGGCCAATCTCAACAAAGTCTTCTTAATGGGCAACCTTACCGCTGATCCCGAACTGCGCTACACTCCCAAAGGAACCGCCGTTACGGACATCCGCCTTGCCATCAACCGTTACTACGCGGGCGACAACAGCGAACGCCAGGAAGAAACCACTTTCGTGGACGTCACCCTTTGGAACCGCCAGGCGGAAGTTGCCGGCAACTACCTCAGCAAGGGCCGCGGAGTCTTTGTGGAAGGACGCCTTCAACTGGATTCCTGGGAAGATAAAGCCTCCGGGCAGAAACGCACCAAGCTGCGCGTGATTGGGGAAAACATCCAGCTCTTCCCCCGCGGCGGTGAAGGCGATATGGGAGGTGCTCCGCGCCAGCAGTACCAGAATGCTCCCCGTTCCAACAACTACGGACAATCCCGCCCGGCCCAGAACTACAACCCGCCCCCCATGCCCCCCACCAATCAGCCGTCCAACGACTTCGGAGACATGGACGACGAAATCCCGTTCTAAACGCAAATACCACCCTTTCCTTTTACAGGCCGCCTTTCCTCCGGGTCAGGCGGCCTTTTTACATCATCTTCCCCGAACGGAATGGCTGCGCCGTGCCACGAAAAGAAAAAGTGGTACAACCCCATTCCCGGCAATGGAGGAAAAGCACGGGAACAACCGGACAAAAGGGAAAACCTCACCGTTCATTTCAGCTTGGCAAAATCAGTCCGTCCCGGCATACTGGCGGCGTATGAAAATAGCCGTTATTGGAAAAGGTGGACGTGAACATGCACTGGTCAAGGCACTCAAGGAATCTCCCTCCGCTCCGGAAATGTACTGTTTCCCGGGAAGTGACGCCATCAACCGTCTGGCTACCCCCATCCCGGCCAGGGATCTGCCCTCGCTGATCGACTGGATGGTTTCCAATAAAATGGATCTCTGCGTTGCCGGGGAGGAAAGCTATCTGGTCAAGGATGAAGGCCTGGCCAATGCCTGCACCCGTGCGGGCATCCCCTGCTGGGGGCCGGTAAAAGAAAGCGCCCAGCTGGAAGCAAGCAAGGAATTTGCCAAGGACTTCCTGCTCCGCCACCGCATCCCTACCGGGCAGGCGCGCGTAGCGGCCACATTGGAGGAAGCCCGGCAATTCATCGGAAACAACTATCCTACCGTGCTGAAATTTGACGGTCTGGCCGCCGGAAAGGGCGTAGCCGTCTGCATGAGCAAGGAGGAAGCAGACTCTTTCCTGAAAGAAGTATTTACGGACAGGCGTTTTGGTGAAGGACGGCTGCTGGTGGAAGAATTTCTTACCGGACCGGAAGTCTCCATCTTCGGCGCTCTGGTGGACGACCATTATCTCATCCTCTGCCCGGCACGGGACTACAAGCGCCTCAAGGAAGGCGATGCTGGCCCCAACACGGGCGGCATGGGAGCGGTGGCTTCCCGTCGGCTGGTGGAGCCGGAAATGCTGGAACGCATTGAAAAGGAAATCGTGGCTCCGACGGTAGCCGGACTGAAAAAAGACGGGCTGCCTTACCGGGGTTTTCTGTACTTCGGCCTGATGCTGACTCCAAACGGCCCAAAAGTAATTGAATACAACTGCCGCTTCGGCGATCCGGAATGCCAGGCCGTTATGCCCCTGCTCTCCGGAGACTTGGCTTCCTTCTGCCTGCATGGGGCCAAGGGAGAATTTGCGCCGGAAGAAATTTCCTTCCAAAACGGCTGGAGCGTCTGTTGCGTGCTGGCCTCCAAAGGATATCCGGAGACCTCCCATTCCGGCGACGCTATTCAGGGACTGGACGACATTTCAAATGCTTCCGTTTACCACGCCGGCACCAAATGGAATGCGGATAAAAACTGTTATGAAACCAATGGCGGCCGCGTCCTGGCCGTCGTGGCACAGGGAGATACCCTCTCCGAAGCGCGCCAGCGTGCCCACAACGAAATCAAAAAGATTCAATTTAACGGCATGCAGCGCCGGCCGGACATCGGCTTTGCCAGCTTCGTCTGATTTTCCTGCTTTTCCCTCCCCTTCTGCCCTATGAAACCGGCGGCCCTTCTCATCCTCCTGTTTCTTTCCTGCCCTGCATGCCTGATGGCGGACAACGCCGCGCTGGCGGCCAGGGCGCGTGAACAGGTAGGAGTAACGGTTTCCTACAACGGAGGCTATCAATCCATCCCCTACCCCAACGGAGACGTTCCCCGCGAAACGGGAGTATGCACGGATGTGGTCATCCGCGCCATGAGGGCCTTCGGCCTGGACCTTCAAAAAGCCGTGCATGAGGACATGAAGGCTCACTTTTCCAAATACCCTAAAATATGGGGCTTGAAAACGACGGACCGCAGCATTGACCACCGCAGGGTCCCTAATCTTCGTACCTTCTTTGCCAGAAAAGGTTGGTCCGTTCCCATTACGGAAAACGCGGCGGACTACGAGCCCGGCGACCTGGTTACATGGAACCTGTCCGATAGTATTCCCCACATTGGCATCGTTTCCGACCGGAAAACGGAGGAAGGCACGCCGCTGATCATTCATAATGTCGGCGCCGGAACGCAGGAAGAAGACTTCCTGTTCTCCCATACCATCACGGGCCACTACCGTCCCGTGCTGGCTGAGGGGAAACAGAAAGCGCAACCCTGATTCTTACCCCCGTCTTAGCGCAACCTCCATACCGGGTATTTCCGGAGGTTCTCCCGGAGTTGCATGGATATCCGGGGAATGCCGCGGGACAGGAAGAAGGCGGCCCTTTCCCGCTCATCGATTCATCCGGTCCGGAATGCCCATGAACCTTCTTGCCAAAAGAGGGGGCTTCCGTCATCATGTGCGCATGGTTACACCTGCATTCTCCGACTGTATCAACAAGCTGGGCGTCGATGAAAAAGACGTCATCCCCTTCGGCCGCAACAAGGCCAAAATTTCCCTGGACGTATTGGACAAGCCGGCAGCCCCCGGCAAACTCATCCTGGTATCCGCCATCACTCCCACCCCATCCGGAGAAGGCAAAACCACCGTTTCCATCGGCTTGGCGCAGGGATTGCAGGCCATCGGCAAAAAAGTCTGCCTGGCGCTCCGGCAACCTTCCATGGGGCCGGTGTTCGGCCGCAAGGGCGGGGCTACCGGAGGCGGCAAAAGTTCCCTGACGCCGGCAGAGGAAATCAACATGCATTTCACAGGGGACTTCCACGCCATTACATCCGCCCACAACCTCATCAGCGCCATCATTGATAACGCCATGTTCTTCCACACGCTGAACATTGACGAACGCAAAGTCATATGGAAGCGGGTCATGGACATGAACGACCGTTCCCTGCGTTCCATCATCGTGGGGCTCAACAAGCAGGGGTTCCCCCGAGAAACAGGCTTCGATATCACCCCGGCTTCGGAAATCATGGCGTGCCTGTGCCTTGCCACTTCCTACAAGGACATGGAAGAACGCATCAACCGCATCGTGATCGGATTCACGACGGATGACAAGCCCGTATTCGCAAGGGAACTGGGCATTACCGGTTCCGTCATGGCCCTGCTGAAAGATGCCCTGATGCCCAATTTGGTCCAATCCGTGGAAGGAGTGCCCTGTTTCCTGCACGGCGGCCCGTTTGCCAACATTGCCCACGGCTGCAACTCCGTGCTGGCCACCAGGATGGCCCTTCATTTTGGAGACTATGCCGTCACGGAAGCCGGATTCGCGTTTGACCTGGGTGCAGAGAAATTCCTGGATATCAAATGCCGCCAGTCCGGACTGGATCCGGCGGCCATTGTCATCGTAGCGACGGCACGCGCGCTGAAAATGCACGGGGGTACTGCCCTTGCGGATCTGAAAAACACGGATGTGGACGCGTTGAAAAAAGGCCTTGCCAACCTGGATGCGCATCTGGACGCTGCCGCCCACTACAAACGCCCCGTTGTGGTCGCCGTCAACAAATTCTTTGACGACTCCCGGGAAGAACTGGACGCTATCGTGAAACACTGCGCGGAACGCGGTATTCCCTGCGCCATTGCGGACATCTTCTCCCAGGGAGGAGAAGGAGGCAAAGACCTGGCCCAAATGGTTGTGGAAGCTGCGGACAGGAGTTCCGCCCCTTTCAAGCCCCTCTATGAATCCGCCCTGCCGGTGGAAGAAAAACTCAACATCATTGCCCGCAACATTTACGGGGCGGACGGTGTGGAATTGACGGCCGCCGCCAAAAAGAAGCTGGCCCAGTTTGAAGCCAGCCGCCTGACGGACCTTCCCGTCTGTATGGCAAAAACCCAGAACTCCCTTTCCGACAACGGACGCCTCCGAGGACGCCCCACCGGCTTCACCATCACCGTGCGCGACTTTGAAATCGCCAACGGGGCCGGCTTCCTGGTGGCCCTCTGCGGGGAAATCATGTGCATGCCCGCCCTTCCCGTCTCACCGAACGCCATGCACATCTATCTGGATGACAAGGGCAACGTCCAGGGACTCTGAAAAATATCACCAACTGCGCCGCACGCCATGAAAATCGCCATTCTGGGAGCCGGAGCCCTGGGTTGCTATTACGGAGCCAGACTTCAGGAATCGGGGCAGGACGTATCCTTCATCGTACGTTCGGAATACGGCTATCTGAAAGAACACGGCCTTCAGGTGAAAAGCCTGCATGGGAATATCTCCCTGCCCCGCATCAACGTTTACCGGGACACGGAGGAAGTCGGCCCGGTAGACCTCGTTGTCGTTGCATGGAAAAGCACGGCAAACGCCGGATTTTCCAGAGCCCTTCCCCCGTTGATGGGGCCGGACACAACTGTGGTTACACTCCAGAACGGAATGGGAAATGCGGAAGAAATTGCCCGCATCATCCCGGCGGAGCGTATCTATGTGGGCCTGTGCTTCATCTGCGCCATGCGGGAAAAACCGGGCCATGTCAACCATCTGGAAGGGGGCAACATCCAGTTCGCCCCCTTCATTCCCACGCCGGAAGGGACTGAAAAAGCCAGGGAACTCTCCGAGCTGTTTGCCAATGCCGGCATCAAAACGCGCGCCTTTGACGCCGCAGAGCAAATCCAGTGGTACAAACTCGTCTGGAACATCCCGTTTAACGGGCTTTGCCTGGCTCTGGGCGGCATCAGCATTGCGGAACTCTACCAAAATCCGGAAAACGTCGTACGCGCGCGCCGCATCATGGAAGAAGTAGTACAGGCAGCCAGGGCCCGCGGCTACGCCCTGCCGGAAGATTTGGTTGAATTCCACCTTTCCCGTACGGAAACCATGGGGGCTTTCATCCCATCCAGCGCCGTGGACTACAACGAAGGCCGCCCCGTCGAATACACGGCTATCTGGGGAGACCCTCTCTCCAAGGCCCGGCAAGCCGGAGCCTCCGTGCCGGAATGGGAACTTCTGGACAAGGCCATCCGCAAGCGCCTGAATATGAATTAACCCGAACCAATTGCGAATCATGCTGAAGACCATCGTCATTTTCATCATTGCCCTGCTGGGCTTCGGCATGATTCGCCTGCCTTTGCAGAATCATATTCTGGAACAGGAGAAAGCGGAGGGGCTGCTGGATAATCCGGTAGAGCTTTCCTCTTCCGATTATCTGGAACAACAACTTGCCATGGTCTCCCTGGGAGGGCTCCGCTCCCTGGTGGCGGCCGTGCTGAGCATGGAAGCTTTCGACTGTTTCCTGATTTCCGACTGGGCCAACCTGGAACGCCGCTACAACCAGGTTACCGCTCTCGCTCCTCACTCCGATTTTTACTGGGACAACGGATCGTGGCATTTGGGCAATAACGCTTCCTCCAGTTATCTGGACAATAAACGTCTTTCTCCCATGGAACGCCGGGAAGGCTTCCGCAAATACATTCAAAAGGGGCGCCGCTTCCTGGAAAAAGGCATCAACGCCAATCCTGACAGCTGGTACCTTCAATCCCTGCTGGGCAACATGTATAGCGATACCTACCGGCAACCGGACTTTGAAAAGGCGGCGGAAGCCTACCGCAAGGCACGGGATTTGGGAGCGCCTCCCCTTACGGCCCGCAAAGAATTTTATGCGCTCGTCCGTGTGCCTTCCAAATCCGGAGAAGCTCTGGAACTGGGCCGGGAGTTATTCAAGGATCCCCGCAACAGGACACCCAGCCTGGTGAGTAATATTTTTGTTCTGGAAAACAGGCTGAACATACCGGAAAAGGAACGCATCCCCTTCCGGGAGCTGTTTCCCACGGATGAGATCGCCCGTGACCTGATGACCAGCCATCTGGCCAATTCCCTGAAATATCCGGTAGACGGGCTGAGAGAAGCCCTGGAATCTTTGCCTCCGGCAAAAGACGAGTAAATCAAACAGACGGAAATAAGGGGTCATGGGAAGGCCGGCACCCTGTGCCCCAACCATGATTTCCTGTGAGCAAACGCGCTTGGCAAAACCTCCCCAAAGTGCTATGCTCTTTGCTTACAATACCATGAGTAGAATAGCCCTGATTAGTGACATCCATGCCAATCTGCCCGCTCTGGAAGCGGTGATGAAGGATATAGAACAGCTTCAATGCAATGCCGTTTACTGCCTGGGCGATGTTGTGGGCTATAACGCCAATCCGTCCGAATGCCTTGAATTCATCCGCAGCCGCCAGATTCCCACCGTGCGCGGCAACCATGATGAGGAAGCCATTGGAGAAGACAATCCGGCAGGGATGAACCCAGTAGCTTACAATGCCCTGATGTGGACGCGACAGCAACTTTCCGAAGAACAGAAAAAGTGGCTTCGCCGCGCTCCTTTCCAGCGCATTCTCCCCAATGAAATCGTTCTGGTGCACGCTACACAGGACAAGCCCAACTCCTGGGCCTACGTCACGAATGTGGATACGGCCACCCACAGCATCAATATGCTGCGTGACAATCAATTCCTGTGCTTTAACGGACACACTCACGTCCCCCGTACATTCATCCGCCATGAAGGAAGCATCCATGAATATGAATCCGGGGATATCCAGCTACTCAAAACCAATAAATATCTGATTAATGTGGGCTCCGTAGGCCAGCCCAGAGACGGCGATCCCCGCGCCGCCTACGGCGTGCTTGACGAAGACAGCATGGTGTACTACCAGCGCCGCGTGGAATACGATGTAGCGGAGGCCCAAAGACGCATTCTGGCCGCCGGTCTTCCGGACATGCTGGCGCGCCGGTTGGGAGAAGGAATGTAAATTCCGCACCTCCTGAAAGGCCTGCCAAAAGAAAGGAAACCTGCCGTATTGCATTGTTTCCCTTTCATCTTAAGAAGAACCGGGCAGCGCCTTATGTTAGCAAAGGCTTACAAATTTGCATTGCTACTTGCCTCACCTTCCACAAATCGGTAGAGTTCAGCGCGACGAATGAAGACCTATATCATCAGACGACTCCTTCTCATGCCCTTGACGCTCCTGGGGGTTACGTTTCTCGTCTTTTGCATAACCCGTTTTGTTCCGGGAGGTCCCATTGAGCAGATGATGCAGCAGCAAAGCATGAGCGCCCTGTCCGGACAGAAAGCCGGCTCCCAGCGCGGCGACAATAACCTGAGTGAAGCGGATATGGAGCGGCTGGAAGAGCAGTACAGCCTGCAGGAGCCCATCATCACGGCTTATCTACAATGGCTGGGCGTGCTGCCCAAAAAGATTTTCATTTCCCGTGAGGAATTCGGGGAAATCGGCGGAGCGGGAGAGGGAGACAAGGAAGATGAATATTCCGGCATTTCCGATACGCATACACGGATCAATCTGAATGAAACAGGAGAACAAGTCGTCGTAGTTCGCCAGGACAAGGATTCCGGCAGCGTGAAAGATGCTTTCTTTTCCGGCACGCCTTCCCGGAAAGCCGCTTCAGAAGGCTGGACCGTGGATATAGAATCCCCCATGGACCGCGCGGAACGCTGGGCGCGCCGCATGAGGCAGACGGATAATACGGAGGCCGTCCGCGACAAGGCTCGGGGCTATGCCTGGCGTGCCGTAATGTACAAGACCAGCTTTGACGGGCTGCTCCAGGGAACTATGGGCAACTCGTTTAAGTACAATGAACCCGTATGGGACATGATCAAGGAGCGCATTCCCGTTTCCCTGTACTTCGGCATCCTGAGCGCCATTATTACCTATTCCGTCTGCATTCCCCTTGGGGTAGTAAAGGCAATCCGCCATAAAAGCCTGGTGGACAACATCTCTTCCGTCCTGATTTTCCTGGGGTACTCCGTACCTGGGTTCGCCCTGGGCGCCGTACTGGTGGTGTATCTGGGCGCGCGGCTGGAATGGTTCCCTCTCTGCGGGCTTACGTCTCCGGACTTTGCGGACATGGGGTTCTGGCAACAGGCCGGAGACCTGCTGCACCATACGGTGCTCCCCCTGATTTGTTATGTAGTAAGTTCCTTTGCCATCACCACCATGATGATGAAAAACAACCTGATGGACAATCTTTCCGCGGACTACATCAGGACAGCCATGGCCAAGGGCGTGAGTTTCAGAGGGGCCGTCATCAAGCATGCCTTCTGCAACTCCTTTATACCCATTGCCTCCACTCTGGGCAGCCTCATCAGCCTGATTGTGGCCGGCTCCATGCTGGTGGAAAAGGTTTTCGATATCCAGGGGTTCGGGATGCTGAGTTACCAGGCTCTGATGGACAAGGATTACGCCCTGATCATGGGAACGCTGCTGCTTACCTCCTTCCTGATGGTGCTGGGCAACCTTCTCTCCGATATCATCGTGGCCGCTGTGGATCCGCGCATCAAATTTGAATAATACACATGGTTAGAAAACTGGCATACCTTTTGGTCATTCTGGCGGTTCTTACTGCCGTGGGAGAGCTGTGCGGGCTGCTCCTGCCCACGTTAAGCTGGCCCTTCACCGTCTCACGGGAAATGAGCATGCTCAACATCGTCTGTACGGACCAGAACAACGGCGGCTTTCTGACGCCTCAGGGGAAATTCCTGTGGTTCGGCTGGGTTTGCGTGCTGGTCATGGGAGGCCTCGGTTTCTGGCTCATGCTGAAAGGCCCCCGGAGGTTCCATCCAACGCCGATCACCAGGCGCCGCATCCAGCGTTTTAAAAGCATCTCCCGCGGCTACGTATCCCTCCTCATTTTGCTTGTATTGACGCTATTGGCCTGTATGGACCAATGCCTGGTGGGCAAGCGGGCCCTCCTTGTCGTTCAGGACGGCTCCTGGTACTTTCCGGCCATGATGCGCAAAGTATACAAGGGTTCTACATTTGGCCAGACCGGAGATTTTGCGGATGCGGAAGCCAACTACCGAGAACTGAAAAAACAGGCAGGCCAGCCGGGAAAACCCTCCCTTGTCATCATGCCTCTGGTTCCATACGATCCCACGGGAGATTCCACCAACCCCGGTTCGGAAGCTTTGATGGTGAATGAAGACGGCCTCGTCTGCGAGCCCGGCGGCAAGCCGTATTCCGGTTTGGCCTCCCGTTTGCATAAGGATGAAGAAGCCCTTCCCCACATCAGCTACAAATTCCGCAAGGGGAAAAAAGTGGACCGGGCCACCGGCTGGCTGGAAGACAGAACGGAGGTGTACAGCGCCACGTATGAAAACAACAACATTGTGGCGGAACATTACAGCGGCCCCGGCACCAAAGAGGAATTCCTGAAACAGACGGATGAACATAAAATCAGCCGTATCTTCTACCACCCCTCCCCGCCCCTCAAGGGGGGCCACCTGCTTGGCACCAATACCCAGGGGGCGGACATTCTGGCTTATCTGTACGGCGGCCTCCAGGTAAATATGAAAGCCGCACTCTTCTACCTGCCTATCGTATATTTCATCGGCATCACCTTTGGAATGATGATGGGATACTTCGGCGGCATGTTTGACCTCGGCATGCAGCGCCTCATTGAAATCTTCTCCCAGGTTCCCTTCCTTTTCATCATCATGATTATTTCAGATATGGTTCCCCTTCATATGAAGGGCATGTTCCTGATTATCAGCCTTCTAATCATGTTCGGGTGGATGTCCATGACCTACCAGCTCAGAACCTCCACCATGAAAGAAAAAGCGCGCGACTACGTGGCGGCCGCCCGCGTGCTTGGGGCTTCCACCAGCCGTATTCTCTTCGTTCATATCCTGCCCAACCTGGTCGCCATTCTGGTCACTCTGGTTCCGTTCAGCGTTTCCGCCCTCATTTTGGCTCTGGCTTCCCTGGACTATCTGGGCTTCGGCCTTCCTGACACATACGCCAGCTGGGGGCGCCTGCTCAATGACGGACTGGCGGATCTTTCCGCCAGCTGGGTGGTGACCTCCGCCTTTTCCGCCCTGGTGATTACCCTCCTGCTCGTCACCTTTATCGGGGAGGCTGTCCGCGAAGCCTTTGACCCTAAAAAATTCACCACTTATAAATAAAAAGACTCCCGCTTTGCCATTTCTTATGCTTAAGCTGTCCACCCTCCTCCGTTCCACCCTTTCTTCCGTGATGCTGTCCCTTCTGCTGGCAGCCGGGTCCGGTTGCAAGGATTCCTCCCAATCCCAGGGGGTAGGCTGGCAGCCGAACGTACCCTTCGGCACGCTCCCTCCGGGATTTGATTCCTTCCCGGAACGATGGAACAAACAGATCAATGACCGCCTGGCTCGTGAGGAAGCTGCCAAGCAAAAGGAAATACGGGAGCTCCGGGACAAGTTTTTTAAAGAGGAAGATTCTAAAGTCAGGGAAAAACTGCAAAGCAAACTCATTGCGGATGAAGCCGCCCTGTCCGTCATTCACCGCAGGCAGACGGAAGGCGACTACATCAAATTCAAGACCCCGGCGGACATCCCCCAAGACCTGAAGTGGGAGGATGGACTGGACAATCCGGAGATAGGGGACCCGAATGCCAAAAAAGGAGGCGTGCTGCGCCAGTGGGCCCCCGGATCCTATCCCGACACATTCCGGCCCAACGGCCCGAACAGCAACAGCGGTTTCCGCGGCCCCCTGTATGATGAAATCATCATCGGCCTCGTTTCCATCCATCCGGTTACGGGAAAAATCATTCCAGGAATCGCTCATAAATGGGCGGAATCCCCAGACAGGCGCACTGTTTACTTCGAACTGGATCCGGATGCCCGCTATACGGACGGAGCCAAGGTAAAGGCCATCGACCTCCTGGTGAACATGTATATCCGCACTTCGGAATACAGCCGGGACGTATTCTACAACAACTTTTTTTACCAGAACGCTTCCAACATCACCATCTACGACGACAGCCGCTTTTCCATCACACTCCCCTTCGCCAAACCTCTGCTCCCGTACTATTGCACGCTGTTCATTCCGTCCCCGCCGCATTTTTATTGCGAGTTCGGCCCCAACTACGTGGAACGCTACCAGTGGCGCATACCGCCCACTACGGGCGCTTATGTTGTCAAGCCGGACGGTATCATCCGCGGCCGCCAGGTAACACTCCAGCGCGTGCCGGACTGGTGGGCCAGGGACAAAAAATTCACGAAATACATGTATAATGTGGATCAAATCGTGTATAATTTCATTGCGGAACCATCCAAGGCCATCGAACTCTTCCGCATCGGAGAACTGGACGTTTTGAACATCACCAAACCGGAACTATGGCACGAACGCATGGAAATACCGGAGGTTCACAACGGCTACATCAACCGCAGCACATTTTACACCATTTACCCCCGCCCTCCTTACGGAGTTTTTCTGAATACCTCCAAAGCCCCCTTCAATGACCTCAATGTTCGCCGGGGGTTCCAGCACGCACTTAATATCCAGAATATCATTGACATTACCTTCCGCGGAGACTACCAGCGGCTCAATTCCTACAATTCAGGTTTCGGCAAATTCACCAATCCCTATATCAAGGCGCGCCCCTATTCCCCGGAACAGGCCCGAGCTTATTTCGCCAGGGCGGGCTACACCATCCCCTGCCCGGACGGCATCCTCCGCAAGCCGGACGGCACCCGGCTCACCGCAGCCATCACCTTCCCCAATTCATCTCCTTCCCTGGCTTCCACTCTGGGCAAGCTGAAGGAAGACGCGCGCAAGTGCGGCCTGGAAATCCAGCTTGACCCTCTGGACTCCACCGTAGCTTTCCGCAAAATCATGGAAAAACGCGCTCAGGCCTCCTTCATGGCCTGGGGGTTCACTCCCCCCCATCCGATGAACGAGCAGGGGTTCCACTCCCGGTACGCCTATGATGAGCGTGGAGGCCTTATTACCTATACCAATAACATCTGCGCTTACGCGGACAAAGAAATGGACAAGCTGCTGGACGCAGAAACAAACGCAGCCACGGAAGACGAACTCCAAAAGGCCACGTGGAAAGTGCAGCAGAAAATTGATGACGAAGCCCTGTGGGTTCCCTGCTGGACCACGGAATTCATCAGACTGGGTTACTGGCGCTGGGTCAAATGGCCGAACAGTGCAACTACGCAATTCTGCCATCCCGTCGTATTTGATCCCATGGAAAGTTATCTGTACTGGGTGGATAACGATATCAAAAAGGAAACAATGGAAGCCAAGCGGGAAGGAAAAACATTCGAGGAAGTGGATACCGTGTATGACCAGTACCGCTACATGGACTCCATTGAAAGCCTGGACAACAAGGATGGCGGCGGCAAGCTGCCGTCTGTGCCTGTCATCCCGGAAAGCGGCGACCCTCTGGAACCTTCTGCCACGGAAAAATAACACATGAACGATCCCCTGTTGGAAATCAAGAACCTGGTCACCGGCTTCGAAACGGAATCCGGCCTGTTGAAAGCGGTGGACGGCGTCAGCTTCACCGTCCCCAAAGGTACCTGCGTAGGCATCGTAGGGGAATCAGGCTGTGGTAAAAGCGTTACGGCCATGTCCATCGTCCGGCTGCTGCCCCAGCCCATGGGGAAAATTCTGGACGGGCAAATTCTGTTCAAGGGCCGCGACCTGGTTCAGGCAAAAGAAACGGACATGCACGGCATCCGCGGCCGCCATATCGGCGTCATTTTCCAGGAACCAATGACGGCGCTCAATCCCGTACATAGCATCGGCAGGCAAATTGGGGAATCCCTGATGCTCCACCGGGGAATGAACACCAGGGAAGCCCGGGACGCAGCCATCCAGCTCCTGCAGCGCGTTCGTATCCCCTCCCCGGAACAGCGTGTGGACGAATTTCCTCATCAGCTCTCCGGCGGCATGCGCCAGCGCGTCGTCATAGCCATTGCCCTGGCCTGCCATCCGGAACTCATCATTGCGGATGAACCTACTACGGCCCTGGATGTCACCGTTCAGGCTCAAATCCTGTCCCTGCTCAAAGACCTTCAGGCGGAAATGGGGTCATCCTCCATCCTCATTACACATGACCTGGGCGTCATCGCACAGAGCTGTGACTCCGTAGTCGTCATGTACGCTGGCCGCGTGGTGGAAAAGGCCCCTGTCCGGGAACTTTTTGCCAATCCCCGCCATGCTTACACCAAGGGACTGCTGGCCTCCATCCCTCAGCTAAGTTCCGTGCGGAAAACCAAACTGCCCACCATTCCCGGTCAGGTGGCCTCTATTGCGGATTTCGTTCCCGGATGCCGCTTCTGCCAAAGGCAGGGCGTGCCCGCGGAAGAACTCACGGAACGCCCTCCCCTCGTGGAAATATCCCCGGACCACTTCGTGGAAGCCTGCCCCCGTTGCGCCAACCTTTAACTTCTTTTTCTACCAGCCATGCCGGAACCTCTCTTGCAAGTAGACAATTTGAAAATGTACTTCCCCGTCCGCTCCGGAATTTTCCTGCGGCAAGCGGGATGGGTCAAGGCTGTGGACGACGTTTCCTTCAATATTTACCCAGGGGAAACGCTGGGCCTGGTGGGGGAATCCGGCTGCGGAAAATCAACTATTGGCAAAAGCATTGTCCGCCTGCTGAAACCCACCGGGGGCTCCATCCGGTTCAACGGCAACAATATCGCCAGACTCTCCCAGCGCAAAATGAGGCCTCTGCGTCCGCACATCCAGATGGTCTTCCAGGACCCTGCGGAATCCCTCAACCAGAGGCAATCCATCGGTCAAATCGTAGCGGAACCCTTTGTCATCCACCGCATGGGCACCCCCGCCGCGCGCCGGGAATGGGTGCGCGGCCTGCTGGACCGCGTAGGGTTGCCGGACAGCGCTATTGACCGCTTTCCCTTTGAATTCTCAGGCGGGCAACGCCAGCGCATCGGCATCGCCCGCGCCCTGACGCTAAATCCCAGCCTCATTATTCTGGACGAACCCGTCTCCGCCCTTGACGTATCCGTCCAGTCCCAGGTGCTCAACCTGCTGCTGGAACTTCAGGAGGAACGCAAACTCTCTTACCTGTTTATTGCCCATGATCTGGCGGTCGTCAAACACATCTCCGACCGCGTGGCGGTCATGTATCTGGGTAAAATCGTGGAAATGTCAGATGCGGAAACCATCTATCAATCCCCCAAACATGCTTACACCAAGGCTCTTCTGGACGCTATTCCGGAACCAGACCCCTCCAGGGCCAACAAGCACCAGCCTCTGCCGGGAGACGTCCCCTCTCCCATCAACCCGCCGCTCGGCTCTGCTTTCGGCCATCGCATCCAGCACCCCTCCTATCCGGAGACGGTGGGAGCGGACCTTACCCCTGTGGAAATAGAACCGGGCCACTGGGTAGCCCCTGATCCCTGCGCTCTGGAGCCGGAAGACTGGAATAGAATCCGCCAGCGGTAAAAGGTACGGTAAAACGTTTATCCGTGTCCGCCGGGGAAAATCATATCTGCAAACAAATCCCCTGATTTTTTTTCGGGCGGCGGGCAACAGCTTTTAATCACCATGCCCCGGCATTATCCTACACGTAAATCCGGGGCACGCGGGCGCTGATGCTGGTCAGCACATTGCTGGGGATGGTATTGGCACGGCGCGTCAGTTCCTCCCAGCTTACATTAGGCCCCATGATTTCCACCAGGTCTCCGGTCTCCACATGGTCCATGTAAGTAACGTCCACCATGATCTGGTCCATCGTCACACGGCCCAAAACCGGACAGTACTGGCCATTGATATACACCCTCGCTCCCTGGTTGGACAGATATTGAAGATAGCCGTCCGCATAACCGATGCCGATAGTGGCCACCTTCGTGCTCCCCTTCGTTATATAGCAGTGGTTGTAGGAAACGCCGTGATTTCCCGGCAGCGTGCGTATCAGAGTAATGCGGCTGTACAGGGTCATTGTAGGCCGCAGTTCCTTATTATAGGGAGACGGCATGGGGGAATACCCGTACAGGATTCTGCCCAGCCTCGCCATATTGGCGCAGGGAACCTTGTAATTAAACACAGCGGCGCTGCTGCACAGGTGCCGGAACTTGTACCGATGGCCTTGGGAAAGTTCATTTACGGCTTCCGTAAAGCCGCTGATCTGTCCGTGGGTGAAGGAAATATCATCGGAAGCTGCGGATAAATGGGAAAACACGCCCTCCAGATCCAGATAACTGAACTGTTTGAGTTTGTCCGTCAGGCCGTGCAATTCACTCGGTAAAAAACCGCTGCGCCCCATGCCGGTATCCACGCCCAAATGGACATGGACGGTTTTGCCATAAAGGGCGCCCAGGGAATTGAAATGCTCCGCCTCTTCCATGCTGGAAAGAGCGGCGCGCCAGCCGTTCTGCACGATTTCCTCCCGCTCTCCCTCAAAACAGGGGCCGAGAATAAACGGGCATGTTTTTGCCCCGGCATCCCTCACCCGGCAGGCCTCCGCCACCGTGGCAACACCGAAAAAAGCGCAATCTTCGCCATCCAGGGCCTTCACCACCCCTTCCAGACCGTGGCCATAAGCCTCCGCCTTCACAATAGCCATCAGACGGTGATCCGGCATGACGCGCCGGACGACGTTTAAATTGTGCCTCAACGCATTGGTATCAATCTGGGCCCATGCTCTGGGAGGGCTTGTGCAACTCATGCCCGGAGTGTAGGAAGACGGTTGATGCTGTACAAGCCGGAATTAAGCCACCTTTCCACTTTTCCAAACCGTCCCTCGGAGAAACTGTACACCGGTCATTCCTCCGGGAACTTGTTGACGGCGGAAAAGCGGAATCCTTTTTTACCCGATTTCAAAAAACTCCTTGCCAATCCCCGGCACGAACGATATATTCCTTCCGCACTGCAAACGCGCGGTTAGCTCAGTGGTAGAGCACATGCTTCACACGCATGGGGTCACTGGTTCGAAACCAGTACCGCGTACCATTTTCCTGAACACCCCGGAATTCAATATTTCGGGGTGTTTTTATGTTCAGAACAGTCAGCAGATAATGCTCAATTGGTTAAATAGCCCATTTTGCTTCATGATGATTGTCTTGTCATCCATCCCTCATAAAGATAGTATGGTTCAAGCAACCTTCCCTCATCTGCTCAATGCCGCTTTTCAATTCAAATTCAAAACTGGAAATATTGAACCAAGTCAAGGAAACCCCGTTCAAGCTGGAACGGCAAATTCAATATTTGGTAGAAGCCAATTTAAATACGTTGCTTGGGTTGGAATTCGTCAAATCCGAATTCACGATATCCGGCTCCGTTCAGAGGTTGAGAATTGATACATTGGCTTTTGACAGAAAAAATAAGGCTTTTGTCATCATCGAATACAAGCAGGACAAGAATTTTAGCGTTGTAGATCAAGGCTATGCCTATCTTTCTGCAATGCTTAATAATAAAGCCGATTTCATTCTGGAATATAATGAGGCCCGGAATGAACCACTAAAGCGCAGCAGCGTGGATTGGTCCCAATCCCGGATCATTTTTATTTCCCAAGGCTTTACTTCTTATCAAAAAGAAGCCATTAATTTTAAAGATCTTCCGATTGCTCTGTGGGAGATAAAAAAATACAGCAATCAAACCATCAGTTTTGAGGAAATCCGAAAACTCAATGCAACAGAAAGCATCAAAACAATTTCATCGAAAAACAGCGACGTGGATGCCGTCAGCAGAGAAGTAGTAGTTTACACGGAGCAGGATCGGTTGAAGAGTATTCCGGAAAAGGTACAGGGTATTTACAACAGCCTCAGAAATAAAATCCTCGATTTAGGGGACGTCGAAATCAAAGCAACCAAGCTTTATGTAGCTTTCACGGTCAACGGTTCAAATTTCACGGATATCGCTTTGCAGAAACAAGGACTGAAACTCTGGATCAATCTCCCAAAAGGCAAATTGGAAGACCCCTACAAACTCGCCAGGGACGTTTCCAATATCGGCCATCATGGAAACGGATCTTACGAGCTGACTGTAAAAAATGAGGACAGGATGGATTACATCCTTACCCTGATTAAACAATCTTATACACAAAAAGCTTAATTTCTACTGGCAGGAAAGCTTAACCGTTCCTTTGCTTTTTTAATGAATGTTGCGTACTCCCGATGGTACGGGCATTGACTTGGTTTTCCTTTCTCCGTATGCTTCTGCCCGCATGCCTGCGTTGCTGCTCACGTCTTTCATTTGGGCGTTGTCATTCGGACTGCTGGGGAATTGCCTGTCCGGACTTCCCGCCAGCTTTGTCGCACTGGCACGCATGGCCGGTTCATTTGCCGTTTTTCTCCCCTTCGTCCGGAAGGCGCCCCTCAGCCATGCCGTGGGGATGATGGGGATAGGCGCCGTCCAGTTCGGAGGGATGTATCTTTTCTATATCGCTGCCTTCCACTATCTGCCTTCCCACCAGGTTGCCCTTTTTACAGCCACCACGCCGATTTATGTGGTTCTAATAGACGGCCTGATGAAAAAGAATCTTCCGCCGCTCCATCTGGCGGCGGCTATTCTTGCAGCCATGGGAGGGGCGGGAATCCTTTGGAAAGGATATTCCTCCGGTAACGGGGAGTTGACAGGAATCGTTCTGGCCCAGCTTTCCAACCTCTGCTTCGCGGCAGGTCAGATAGCCTACATTTCCCTGAAAAATTCCTGGTTCGGGAGAAGCGAAGCATCCTGCTTCGCCTATGCCTATGCAGGCGCCCTGCTGGTTACTTTGCCTTCCGGCCTGCCGTCGGGCTTGGCCTGCTGGCAGGGGATTTCAACCGTGCAATGGTGGCTGCTGGCCTATTTGGGCGTCATCGCTTCAGGAGTCTGTTTTTTCCTGTGGAATTACGGCGCGCGCCGGGTAACTCCCGTAAAGCTGGCGATTATGAACAATCTCAAGATTCCCCTGGCGGCCATGACTTCCCTGCTACTGTTCAGGGAGCATTCCAACATGTTCCTTCTGTCCATCGGCTGCCTGCTTATCCTGGCTTCTTTCCTGATCGTCCCTATTTCCTTAAAAAACGACGCATAAAAAAATTCCAGACGCCCTATTCCGTCCGGATTGCAGGCCCCGTCATTTAGCAGATTTGGCCAAGGGTGGGCATGACACATCACATCCGTTTCATTTTGAACTGGAAATACAAGAGGCAGGTCTTTCCAGGCAGTGCTTTTTCCCATTCATGTTCACACGAACCTTCCATTTTCTTCCATTCCTGTGCTGCTTGCCGATACTCTTCTCCCCTTCTCTGGCAAAAACGGTAGAATACGATTTATATGTCCGGAACGCTCCCGTCAATTTTACCGGAGTCACGCGCCAGGCCATGACCATCAATGGGAGCATTCCCGGCCCCACATTGCATTTTACAGAGGGAGATACTGCGGTAATACGGGTGCATAACCTGATGGACACGCAGACTTCCTTCCATTGGCACGGCTTGCTGGTACCCAATGACCAGGATGGAGTTCCGTACCTGACTTCCGCTCCTGTCAAGCCCCACACTACGCATACCTATACTTTTCCCATCATCCAGAACGGCACGTACTGGTACCATTCCCACAGCGGGTTTCAGGAGCAGAGCGGCCTGTACGGAGCGTTCATCGTCCGCAAACGGCCCGATGACCCGGCACGCAGGACGGAGGACGCCCTGCCGGAATATACGCTGGTACTGAGCGACTGGACGAACGAGAATCCCCAGGAGGTGAACAGAATGCTTCACACGGGCTCCGACTGGTTTTCCATCCGCAAGGGGAGTGTACAGAGCTATTGGGAGGCCCTGCGCTCCGGCTGCATGGCAACCAAGCTGTTAAGCGAATGGAAGCGCATGAACGCCATGGATGTGAGTGACGTGTATTATGAATGTTTTCTGCTCAACGGCATCCCGCGGGCTTCCCTGCCCCGGCTGAGGGGCGGCGACCGCATCAGGCTGCGCATCGTCAACGGAGCATCCTCCACCTATTTCTGGCTGAGGTATGCAGGCGGGAAAATACGTGTGGTGGCCAGCGACGGGAAAGACGTTGTTCCCGTTGACGTGGACCGCATGATAATCGCAGTTTCCGAAACTTACGACGTCATCTTGGAAGTGCCGGAATCAGGCAAGGCCTTTGAATTCCAAGCAACGGCAGAGGATACTTCCGGGTCTTCCTCCCTGTGGCTGGGCCATGGGGAAAGGCAGCCTTTGCGCCCCTTTCCCAAGCTGAATTACTTCAAAAAGATGAAGCAAATGAACGGGATGATGACCATGGGAGGAAATATGAAGATGCATCATCACGGCATGCCGACCGCCCATTCCGGAAATATGGAGATAATGGACATGAAGTCCGGTTCCTCCCATGGGGGAGGACACGGCAACATGCAGGAGGACGGAGAAGAAACCACCCTGACGTATGACATGCTGAAGTCCCCTTCCCGCACCACTCTTCCTTCCGGCGTGTCCGTTAAGGAATTGCATTTCATGCTGACCGGTAATATGAACCGTTACGTATGGAGCATTAACGGGAAAACTCTTTCCGAGACGGACCGGATCATGATCAGGGAAGGGCAGAATGTGCGCATAATCCTGACCAACAATACCATGATGAGGCATCCCATGCATCTGCACGGGCATTTTTTCCGGCTGGTGAACAGGCATGGGGATTTTTCTCCGCTCAAGTTTACAGCGGATATCCAGCCCATGGACACCCAGGTGATTGAGTTTAACGCTGCGGAGAAAACGCGCGGCAACTGGTTTTTCCACTGCCATATCCTGTACCACATGATGAGCGGCATGGGCCGGATTTTTACGTATGAGGATTCTCCCCCCAATCCTCAGCTTCCCCACCCCATGCAGGCACTTCAGCATGTTTACGACATGGACCGGAAATGGTACCTGAGCGTGAACAATGATTTCGCCACCAACGGGAACATAGGGAACCTGGAATTCGGGGGCACCCGGTGGAGCATGCAGGGAGAGTGGAAAATAGGCTACAAGGATACGCGGGGTTATGAGGCGGAAGGGAGGCTGGGCAGGTATATCGGGGAGAAGCAATGGCTTTACCCCTACATCGGGGCGGACTGGACTTGCCGCAAGGGGGAGGCCGGAGAACGCAACATGTTCCGACAGACCACCAAAAAGGACCGGGAAATGGACGGCACCCTGGGCGCCCGGTACACGCTGCCCCTGCTCCTGATTGCGGATGCGCGCATTGACACGGACGGAAAGGTGCGCCTGCAATTGGAGAGGGACGATATCCCGCTCACCTCCCGCCTGCGCCTTTCCTTTTCCCTGAATACGGACCGGGATTATTCCGTGGGCCTGCACTACATCCTGACCTCACACCTCAGCGTTTCCACCAATTACGACAAGAACCTGCACTGGGGCGTGGGGCTGATGCTGACCTATTGAACTCCCTCTCTATTTTTCTCCTGTTACATCCGGGCATTCCCCTGTAGCATTTCCTTACCATGTCAGGGATGATGAATTGGCAGCAGCTTTTGTCGGACGCGCGCTGGGGATCCAGGCATCGGGGTACGGCGTCTCCACAGAAAAACCGCAGCAATTATGACCGGGATTACGGCCGCATTCTGTTTTCCAGTGCTTTCCGCCGCCTTCAGGATAAGACACAGGTTTTTCCCCTGGGCCGCAACGATTACGTGCGCACACGCCTGACGCATAGTCTGGAGGTAGCCCACATCGGTTCTTCCCTCGGCATGCTGGCAGGGGCGTGGCTGGCGAAGAAAGGGTCCCTGCCCGCTCCTATCATGCCTTCCGATGTCGCCACTATTGTTTCCACCGCCTGCCTGGCCCATGACATCGGCAATCCGCCCTTCGGCCATTCCGGTGAAGACGCCATTGAAACCGCCCTGAAACGGCACGGCCTGGAGCTGCCTTTTGAAGGGAATGCCCAGGGATTCCGCATTCTGACACGCACAGGAGATCCGATGGAGGGCAACGGCCTGAAACTGACGGCGGCTGTTTTGGGCGCCTTTATGAAATATCCCTGTACGCAATCTTATTCCTCCGCCGTCAGGAAAGGCAGCATAGTTGCGGCCAACAAGCTTGAATGCAAGAAATTCGGCATCGGGGAACAGGAAAGGGAAGCTGCTTCTTTCATGGCTGGACATCTGGGGTTGATTCCGCGTTCCACACCTGATGCAGCACATCTTTGCTGGAGCCGCCATCCCCTGGCGTATTTGATGGAAGCCGCGGATGATATCTGTTACCGCATTGCGGATATTGAGGACGGGTATTTTTCCGGACTTCTGGATTTTGCTTCCACCAGGGATTTGTTCAGCCCTTTCCTGACGGAATCCCAACTCTGTTATGTCCGGGAACTGGAAGCAAAAGAGGAAAAAGATTCCTGCATCCATTATATGCGCGCGCTCGCCATCGGCAAAAGCATTCAGTCCGCCGTGGACAGTTTCGTGGACCACGAGGAAGACCTGCTGCAAGGAAGGTTGGAACAATCCCTGATAGACAGCTCGGAACTGGCCGCCCCGCTGAACGGCTTGTACCAGTACGCCATCAAGAATGTGTACCAGGCCAGGGAGGTTATTGAAGTGGAAGCCATGGGTTATAAGGTACTGGGAGAATTGATCGACTTCTTTATGGAATGGGTGAATCATCCATCCTCCGGCCAATCCCAAAAAATCGCCATCATGCTTCAGGGCACCGGCGTACCCCGGAACAACGGCGGGAAGGCTGCACGCCTGGCGCACATGCTTGATTATATTTCCGGAATGACGGATTCCTTTGCCCTGGAGACTTACCGGAAGTTGACCGGAATTTTGTAATTTCCGCTTCCTCTTTTTCCGGAGGCCAGAAGCATCCTCAAAACTGCAAATCCGCCTTTCTATTTTCCTGGTTTCTCCTGACGGTTACGGTTAATTTACCGGAAGACGGCAGCAGGCGTTTGAGCTTTTCCACTCCATCCACCTTATTCCCGCCCGCCATCAGAAGAACGTCGCCGGGCAAAATGCCGGCAGAGGAACAAGGGCCGTCCTTCTGCACCTTGACAATAACCAGCGCCCGGCCCAGATCCTCCGGCATCAGCCCAAAGACAGACAAATCCCCTTCGCCCTCCGCTATCCTCACTTCCGCCCCCAGTTTCTTCACCAGCACCGTTTCCCGTTTCTCCATCCTGTTCCCGGCAACTTCAGGAATATCCGGAGTTCGCGCCAGGGCTTTCAGATGCCGGGAACGCACGCCGAAACGGTCCATGGGAAAATTGCGGAATCCCAGTTTAAGGGCGGGGGAAGAAGCCCGGACGGAAAAATCCCCCAGACCGGGAGCAGAGAACAGGGCATCCCCCTTCAGGGAGTGCCTGTCATTGCCGGATTGCCTGGCCAGTTCGGAGGCGGGTTCCACTCCTTTCATGCCCTTCACATGCACAAAGTTCCTGTCCATCAGTTTTCCCCACGGGGAAAAATCCATGTTGCCGGCGGTACGGTAGCGGTCTTCAAAAATAATGTTATTGTAAAATTCGTCCCCGCTGTTCCTGAACCATACATGCGGGTACAGGGTTTTGTTAACCATAATATTGTTGTAAACCTTGCGGTAAAACCCCTCCCGGAGCTTCAGGCCGGAGGAAAGCATGAGGTTGTTGTAAATAATGTAGTTGGAAGAACCGTCGTCCAGGTCCACATCCCATCCGTGATCACAGCGCCAGCGGTTGTTCCTGATGATATTAGGCTGCCGGATATCCAGCAGGACGACGTCCTTGTTCTGGCTCAGCGCCATCTGGTCCCGGACCCAGAATCTGTCCCGTCCCCAGGAGTTGAACGAACCATGGTCGCTGGTTTCCCTGACGGTATCAAAAACGTCATTGTATTCAATCACATGGCCGCCGAAAGCCCCCTCCCCTATGTTGATACCCGCCCGGGGAAGTTCGTAGATGGAACAATTTCTGACGGTAATTTCCCGGGCCAGGGATATCTGCACTCCGGCAGTCTGCTTTTCCACCAGCCCCGTCCGGGTGATCAGGCAATCATCCACCATGCAGTTCCTGGGAAATTCATTGTTTCGAGGTCCCGGAACCCTGTCGATTCTCTCCAAGGACATTCCTTTGGCTTCCCGATAATTCTTCGGTCCCCGGTAGCAGGAACGGTCCCCCACAAACGCTACGCCGTTGGAACCTATGTCATGGATATAACAGGACCGCACCAGAAGATTTTCATTATTCCCGTCCACAAAAACGGCTGTTCCACCCAACCTGGCAAATTCGCAGGAGAGAATGCGGCACCCCTCCGTTCCCCGCAAGAGTACGGCTCCGCTTCTGAAAATGGTCCAGTCACTTCTCAGCAGGGGCTCCCGGTTTTCCATGAAGGTTCGCCGCGTTCCAGTCAGCACCAGATCCCGGAGCGTCACGTTCCTGACGGGGGAAGAGCCTTCCCCCTGGATTTTGACCAGTTCTTCCAGGCCGCCGGCTTCCAGTCTGGCTGCAGCTAGGTCCGTTCCCTGTTCCGGATACAGGTAAAGGATATGTTCCTTTCTGTCCAGATACCATTCTCCGGGAGCATCCAGTTCCTCAAAAACATTCTCTACAAATTTATATTTTTCGTGCGGCGGAGAGGGACGGTTATTCTGCCAGCCCCCTTGCTTGACCAGTGTATTTCCATTCTTCCCCGTAATGCGGAAGTGCATGTCTCCCCACATGCGATGATGAAGGGCATGCAGATACGCACCCGCCGGATTTTTCCAGCGGGCTACCCGTTCCGGATCGTCCGCGTCCGGGGCCGTTCCCTGGAAAATGCGTTCTCCAGGAGTTGCGTTGGGATACCTAGCCATGTGCATGGGTTTGCCGTTGACCAATAATACGTCCATTTCCAGTCCGGAGGGCACGGAAGTTCTCATGATCCCATCACGGAAGGGCTTCCAGTCCGCAACAAAGGGCTGAGCACCGCTCAATACCGCCTTATGCGGATTCTTGGCACGAATAGTCAGACCGGAATGAACCGGACGCAGGAGCAGCGGTTCCGCCAGGTGATAAATACCGTCGGCCAGGATAATCTGGCAGCCTTTTCCGTAATGCCCTTGCCCGGCCTTCCGCACAGCGGCCTCCACGGAACGCATCGGAAATTCTTCCGTCCCCGCATGAGCGTCATCTCCGTCAGGAGAAACAAATATATCCGCTCCCAGGCTCCAAGAAGCGCAGCAAAGCATCCACAAAATAAAAATAAAACCATTCATGTCGTTCTTTGTGAAAAGACCGCCGCCAGAAACCGGGCAGCCTGAAAAAACCGCCGTTTTCCCAACACCTGCACTTAACCATGAAGCGGTCTATTTTGTTAAAGGATACGCATTTCCATGATTTTCCTTTCATTCTGCCCGTCATTATTTTCATCTGCCGCATCAACACAGCTTTCCCCTCTTCTTCCACGTAATAAAAAAGCTGCCCCGCACGGGGCAGCTGTCGTCAACTTCATGAATACGGATTTCTCCGCTATTTCATGAAGCCGTTAAAAGCAGAAATTGGTTTCTATGTTTTTCAAGCGTTCCCTGACGGCTTCCGGCACGGCGGATTTTTCCTCCTGCGTATTGTAGGGGCCGGAATACAGAACCTTTCCCGCAGAGTCCGTCACATGAACTGTGGTTCCCGTCCGGGAATTGGAAGAAACCACGATAGTCCCGTTGGCATCCGACATCCGGACGGAAGACATGCTCTGGCCCCCTCCGGAAACCTTGCCCATGGGAGGCATGGGCATTTGATGAAGTCCCTGCAAGCTCCGGAGCATCTGCGCCGCGCCGGGAGTCAGGTTCATCCGGCCGATGATGTCGTCCATCCGGTAATCATCCATGGCGGAATCCTTCAAAAACTCATCCATCATCTGCTGCATATCCAGAATACGCCGGGGGAGATTAGGCCGTGCAGCCATTCCGGAAAAAGGCGCCGTCTGACGCCGGACGGAAGGAACTGCGCGGGGCTGCGTGCGGGGATCCCCCTGGGCCGCCAGTATTTCTTCAGCGGAAAGCGTTCCCCCATCCAAGGTAATTTCAACAGTCTCCCTCTTTCCTTTCCGGTAAAATACAGCCGTAATCCTGTCTCCAGGCACCTTTTCAGACAGGGCTTCCGTCACAGACTGCGGACCGGAAAGGGAGACATCCCCCAGCTTGACCATGACGTCATTTTCCTGGAGCCCGGCCTTGGCGGCGGGGCTGTCCGGCATCACTTTGGTCACCAGCACTCCGGGGAATCCGCTAAGCTCCAGCTGCGCAACGAGCGCTTGGGGCACCGTGCCCGGAACAATTCCCAGTCTGGCCGGTTTGGAAGAGGGGAGCGGCTTCACCTGATGCGCGTACGGTGTCGGCGTCAGAGGAGGCGGCTGAAGGTTGTCCGTACTTCCTGCGGGCCGGTCAATGGAATATCCGGAGCCCGAACCTACCAGCAATCCCAATGTCAGAAAGATACAGGTTTTCATATCCATGTGAGATAATATACAGCATCTGTCCATACAATGTTCAAAATTTGTGCATTTTTTTCGCCGCTTCCGGGACGGCATCCTTCGCCGCAGAACACCGGAAAACGCCAGGCATCTTTCCTGCCTGCCAAGGAAAGCCGCAATGCCGCAGCAGATCGCACAATTCCGGCGATATTCATGCACCGCAATTTTTAATATTCCTTTTCAGGAAGAATTTTGCGGATAACGGCGGGAGCAATCACAGGCACGCGCTCATCCCCTCCCTGCAATTCAAAAAGGGTGGGCGTCCGGAGCAACTCCCGCTTTTCACCGGGAATCACAGGAGTTTCAGCCTTTTCCGAGGGAACTTCCCCGGCATTTCCGGCTGCCACCGTCCCTACGGGCGCCACCAGAGCATGTTGAACCAGCATGACGGCCCCCACAACGGCAGCCGCGGAAATGCCGGAAATACAGGCAAAACGCCGCCACAGGGGGATGTTCAGCGCTTTTTCCCGTTTTTCATCACTGGCGCAATTCATGGCTTGCGCCATTTTACAGACGGAAAATTCCAACATGGAAGAAGCGGAAAGCCTTTTCAACCGGGTTTCCATCTCATGTTCGGATTCCGCACACATCAGGGCACAGCATTGTTCCCTGAACAGGACTTTTGCCGGAGAGGGCCGAAAACGTTTCAAAAGGGATTCCATCTCATGAATTTCATCATCGGAGATTTCATCACGCTGGAAACGGCTCTCCAAAGGGAAGATTTCCTCACACTTTCCGGCCAGCCGGGAAATCAGTTCATCAGATACGGGAAGGGGCTGCAGGACGGCAGTACCGCCGTCTTCCTCCCCTGCGGCGGATGATGTTGTTTCATGGTTCATAAGGGTAGAGCGGCATTAGAATTGATTCTTTTTATTTCTCAAAGCCCTGCGGAGCAAGTCAATACCGTAACGGTACCGGCTCGCCGCCGTATTCTGCGAAATTTCCAGCGTTTCCGCAATTTGCTGAAAAGTTTGTTCCCCCCATATTTTCAAGACAATGACCTCGGAGAATTTGGAAGGGAGCTTCCTGAGCTGCATTTCCATGAACTGTTTGAGTTCCTCATCTGCCGCAGCACTGGAAAACCAGGGGTCCGTATAAACATCTTCGTCCCGTTCAGAGGCGCAGGCTTCATCCTCCCTTTTCTGGCGGCGGTCGGATTTGCGGCCATAATCCACCGCCAGACGCCGGATGGAGGCAAAGACATAGGAAAGCCACGCCTCCTGCCCACCCACAAATTCCCCGGAAGCCTCCTTGCGAGCCAAACGTACCAGGGCATCCTGAAGTATATCCTCCGCATCTTCCGGAGAGCGGGACTGCTGGCGTGCAAACAGAAGCAGCTGGGAAGCATGTTCCCGCAGCCACTCATCCCAACTCAGCAAATGGCTGCTTTCTTCATCAACCTCCTCATTCCTGACGTAAGCCGGCGTATTCATTTCTGCATCCGTACATTCGGTTCCTTCATCAGCCATAGCGCAACAGCCCTGTTTTTTTGTTTAAAATAAAAAACGGAAAGGCATGGCCCTCCCCCCTTCGACGGAAGACGGCCATGCCTTTCGGAACAATTTTTACTTCTCCTGATTGATATGTTTCCGCATATTGTCAATCCACGGTTCCAGTTTTTTGGCGGCTTGAGACTCCGGATCGGCATCACGGGCAATTTCCAGGTATTCCAAAGCCTTGGGCAAATTACGTTCCAAGACATACCCATCACTGATATATTTGGCGATCTTCAGGCGGATGGGAGGAAGCGTATCCTTTTTCTCCAACATCTGCAATGCTTCCTCCCGGCCGGCGCGCGTTTCTTCTGCGGAGATCCTCCCCGAATATTTTTGGCAGAACTGTTCCCACATAAGCCGCTGCTTCTCCATGGCTGCGGCTTTTTCAGACTTCTTTCCAAAACCGTATCTGTCCTCCGGGTCCAGAGCGGAAATTTCTGCAATCAACTCCTTCTGGAAAGGCTGCAAATCTTCCGGAAGCACGTTCAAGGCCTTAACCAGTTGCTCCAGTTTTTCCTTTCCTTTCAATGGCTGGGCCGCCGCTACGGCCTCTTTCAACTTCCTCCTCGTTTCTCCGGCGGCCTCCAGTTTTTTCAGATATTCCTCCGGGGTTCTGGTGGCACCCACTATTTTAGCGTAGGGAGCGCCATTTCCTTCCATCAACAGAACGGATGGGAACGAGGAAACGCCATAACGCCGCATCAGCTCTTCATGGAATTTTAACTGTTCCGGCGGCATTTTCCCGGCAGCCTTGGGGAAATCCAGTTCCAGCAGCACGAATTGATGATCTGCCGCATATTTGGCGAACGCATCCGTGTCAAAAATATTTTTGCGCAGGTGAATGCATCCGGGACACCAGTCGGAACCGGTAAAATCAGCCAGCACAGGATGTCCGCCCTTTCCGGCCTTCTCCAGCGCTTTATTCCAATCAGTCTCCCAAGAGGAAGATGCGGAACAAATCAAAGCGGAGGCCAAGGAAAGAACACCAATTGCAGGAAAAAATGAATTTCTCATCTTAACCGTACTATAGCAGGATACCGGGGCTTGTCATTCTTTTTTAAGGGCTGGCCCCCTCGGAACCGCAAGCCCCGCGAAATGCCGGAGAAAAGACGCCTATTGCTGTGAGCGGCGGCGGATATCCTGGCTCAGGCGCATGGCGCAGAAGTCCGGACCGCACATGGAACAGAAATGGGCTTTTTTGGCGTTGGCATGGGGAAGCGTCAGGTCATGGAAGGAACGAGCCTTTTGCGGATCCAGGGAAAGGTTGAACTGATCCTCCCAGCGGAATTCAAACCTGGCCTGGGCCAGGGCATTATCCCTCCATTGCGCGGATGGATGCCCCTTCGCCAGGTCTGCGGCGTGGGCCGCCAGCTTGTAGGTAACCACGCCTTCCCTCACATCCTCCCGGTCAGGAAGCCCCAGATGCTCTTTTCTGGTTACATAGCAAAGCATGGCGCAGCCAAGCTGGCCGATGATCGCCCCTCCGATAGCTCCGGTAATATGGTCGTAACCGGGGGCGATGTCCGTTACCAGCGGCCCCAGCGTGTAAAAGGGCGCTTCCATGCACCATTCCAGCTGCTTGCTCATGTTCTCCCTAATAAGGTGCATGGGAACATGGCCGGGGCCTTCATTCATGACCTGCACGCCCGCTTTCCACGCGCGCATGGTCAAATCCCCCTGCACTTCCAGCTCCGCCAGCTGGGCGAAGTCGTTGGCGTCCGCCACGGAACCGGGCCGCAGGCCATCCCCGATGGAGACGGCAATATCGTAAGCCGCCAGAATGGAACAAATTTCATCCCAATGGGAATAAAGGAAATTTTCCTGTTCGTGGATCATGCTCCACTGCGCCATGATGGAACCGCCGCGGGAAACGATGCCCGTCATGCGCCGCGCCGTATGGTTCACGAACCTGAGCAGAAGGGCGGCGTGCACCGTCACATAGTCCACGCCCTGGCGGGCCTGTTCAAGCAGGGTATCGCGAAAAACCTCCCAACTCAGGTCAGCCACCTTTCCTCCCACCTTTTCCAGAGCCTGGTAAATGGGAACAGTACCGATGGGGACAGGGGAGTTTCTTAAAATCCATTCCCTCGTCGCGTGGATATTCTTCCCGGTGGACAGGTCCATAACGGTATCCGCCCCCCAGTGAATGGCCCAGCGCAGCTTTTCCACCTCCTCCTCAATGCTGGACCCCAGCGCGGAGTTGCCTATGTTGGCGTTGATTTTTACCAGGAAATTGCGGCCGATAGCCATCGGCTCACATTCCGGATGATTGATGTTGGCGGGAATCAGCGCACGGCCGGAGGCAATTTCATCCCTGACGAATTCCGGCGTAAAGTAGGCAGGCATGCGGCAGCCGTTCCGGCGTTCCGGGGCATGCTGGTGATCCAGGCGGTCGCGGGCCACCATGCTGGACGGACCAAATCCCTCCTGCGCCTCCAATTCGGACGGACGCGGCATCATGGTGAGCGTTTCCAGGGCTTCCGCTGCTTCGTCCGGGCGGCTCTTGGCATTCGGATAGCGGTCGTATATCGCCTTGAAAGCCTGTTCCCTGCCCAGATTTTCCCGGATGGCGACAAATTCCATTTCCGGCGTAATGACGCCCTGTTGGGCGTAATAACGCTGTGTCACAGGCGTCTTGCCCGCAGCACGCAGGGTGCGCTCCTGCCCCACATTCTCTTTCACATCCCCCCGGGCCCGTATCCAGGCGGCACGCAGGGAGGGAAGCCCCTCCTCCGCAGTTCCCCCATAAGCAGCGTCCCCCCAGGGGCCGGAGCAATCGTACACGCGCACCGGGTCATTAGGGTGGGCGGTGCCGTCGGGCAACAAGGTATCGCCCAAAATGATTTCCCTCATGGGTACCCGAACATCCGGGTACAGACGGCCCGGAACATAAATGCGGCGGGAACCGGGATAAGACAAATTGGAGGTATCGTTCATGGGATGAATGCTGTTCTGTTCCGGCAGGGGAACAGCGGAAACGAAACCTCCCCGAAAAACGGGACAAGCCCGTTCAATCGAACTCCCTGCGGCGGAATTATTCGCATCAGGTTTGAAGGGTTCTGCGGGAACAGCATGCCGTTCCTGCAATCTCAGCCTTTATTTGGGCACCCCTGCCGAACTGGAAAAAGAATAACACGGACTTTCTTTTCATCCAAGCGTTTTCCAGCCCGGCACGGTGAAACCGGAGCGCCAAAAAGACGGACTCCGTTCCCTCCCGGCAATCAACACGGGGAAGTTTCTCTACCCTCCAGGCGGATTTACGCGTTTTTCCTCCTCCATTTCAGCAGAAAAACGGAGTTGGCGATCACGACGACGGATCCCGCATTGTGAACCAGTGCGCCAGCCACGGGATTCAGGATGCCGCCCGCCGCCAGGATGATGGCGATGAAGTTCAGGGCCATGGAGAATGTCAGATTGCATTTGATTGTCCCCATCATGCGCCTTGACAGACGGAGCAGATGGGGCAGTTCCCGGATATCGTCATTGACCAGGACAATATCTGCGGCATCCACGGCAATGTCACTTCCTATGCCGCCCATGGCAATTCCCGCATGAGAGGTTTTCAAGGCAAGGGCATCATTGATTCCGTCCCCAACCATGCACACACGGTTCCGCTCTTTCTGGCACGCGTCAATCCAGTTGAATTTGTCCTCCGGCAGGCATTCCGCGCAAACCAGGTCAATCCCCAGTTGTCCGGCGACACGCGCGGCGGCATTCCCATGGTCCCCGGTCAGCAATACGGGAACCACTCCGGCATCCCGTACTTCCCGGATGGTAGCTACGGCATTCTCCCGCAAGGTATCCGACAGGGCGATCAACCCTGCGGCCTGCCGGTCCATTCCTATGAAAATCACGGAGCACCCCTCCTCCTGATACCGTTCCGCCGCACGTCTGGCCTCATCGGACAGCTCCACCCCGTTTTCCCTGAACAATTCCAGGTTGCCGGCCAGAAGTTCCTTTCCCTGCGCCACAGCCCGTACTCCCCTGCCGGGAATCATGCGGAATTGTTCCGGTTGGGGAAGTTTCTGCACTGAATCTTTCCGGTAACAGCGGACAATCGCCTTGCCCAGAGGATGTTCAGAACGCAGTTCCGCACAGGCGGCATATCTGTAAAGTTCCTGTTCCGGGAGCTCCGGCAGGAAACTGCGCACGGCCGCCACGCGCGGAGCACCGCAGGTAAGCGTGCCCGTCTTGTCGAAAGTGAGGTGGGACACGCAGGACAGGCGTTCCAGGGCATCCCCTTCCCGCACCAGGAAGCCATGCCTGGTGGCGTTCCCGATAGCGGCCATGACCGCCGTGGGAGTTGCCAGCACAAGCGCGCAGGGACAGAATACCACCAGAATGGTAACGGCGCGGATCAGTTCGCCCGTGGCCATCCAGGCCCCCCCTGCGGAAACCAGGGCGATGGCAACGATCCAGGTGGCCCAGCGGTCCGCCAGCCTCACGATTTTAGCCTTCCCCGCATCTGCGGATTGGACGAGGCGCACCATGCGCTGGATGGAACTGTCCTTCCCGGTCCTGGCCGCCTTCATGTCAAAGGTTCCGAACTGGTTGACCGTCCCGCTGGAAACCTCATCCCCGGTTTCCTTGTCTATCGGAAGAGGTTCCCCCGTCATTACGGACTGGTTGACGGAAGTGTGCCCGGAAAGAATAACGCCGTCCGCCGGAATCGTCTCTCCGGGCAATACGCGGAGAATATCCCCGATGCGAACCTCTTCCGCCGGAATAACCTCCTCCCTGGTTCCTTCCACTTTCCGGGCGGTCGCCGGGGTCAAACGGACCAGCCTTTCAATACCCTTCCGGGCCCGGGCTACGGTCAGCTCCTCAAGGAGTTCCCCAAGCTGCATGATAAATGCAATTTCCGCCGCAGCGAAGTCCTCCCCAATGATGACGGAGGCAACCAGAGCGACGGAAACAAGAACATCCGCCTTAATATCCCAGGCCGTCGCCAGGCCAAGAACGGCTTCCAGCACAATGGGAACGCCGCACAGCACAATGGCTATCCATGAAATTTCAAAGGGCAAAGGTTCCATGCCAAGCATGCTCATCAACAGAGCTAATCCGGAAACGGACAACAGTGCGACTTTCCGCCTTGTCCCTCCCCATTCCAGCAATTTTTCCAATCGGTCCAGCATATGATAATTTTTCTTTTCATACCCATACGGGTACGGGCATTTATATACCTATAGGGGTATAGGTTTTTCAAGAAAAAAAATGAGAGCCACCCCCGAACCTGCCGGAAAAAGGCATTAACCCATTGTCCCATTCAAATCATGTTGGCAAACCGCTCAACCGCCTTGGTGAAGCGCGCGATCGTCTCTTCCGGGTCTCCGTGTTCAAGTCCGTCCCGGACACAATGGCTGATGTGCCCCTCCAGTACGACCTGCCCCACCTTATGCAAGGCGGACTTGGCGGCATTGAGCTGAGCAAGAACATCTTCACAGGGAACGTCTTCGTCAATCATCCTGTCGATTGCCTGCACCTGTCCGATAATCTTCTTGAGGCGGCGATGCAAATTTTCGGAATTCATGCATTGTTTCATGGCGGCGTTTCCTGATGCTGCTGAGGGGTACTCGTATTATCAAGTTATCAGGCAGACAGGAAATGCTGTCAAGAACAGAGTCCTCCCCCGGCAGGCGGCTCCGTGCATCTTCCAACGGAAACACCGGACGGTTTTTCATTATTTTCCCCTCTTTCCCTTTTGCCGGGGAACTTTCTCCATTCCTTGCTCTTCTTTCCGCGCGGAGTGTGGTTGGGAGCCCGTCAAGCGGAACCGGCCCTGATGTCGGGAGCCTGGTAAAGCCTTTCCCGAGCATAATGTCCGCCCATGACCATCGTCAGGAAATTCCAGACGTATCTTTCATAAAAACCCGTGAGATCGTTACCAGGTAGAGCCTGGAATATCCGAGAGAGGCCAAATCCTTCCTCACAAAATCCGGCACCACCCCGGCTATTCCCCTGACGCGTTTCCTTTCCTCTACAAAAAGATCACATAAATTGGGAGTTAAGTCCTTCCGGTCATGAAAATCGTTTTCAATTACTCCGGCTCCCGCAATGGTATTCCGCGGCCCGTCCACAATAACGTACCATTGAGGAATCCCTGTTTTCCGCTCCATGCATTCCTTCATGCTTTCTTCATAAACTTCTGAGGGAATGACCTATTTGGAACTGAACCAGGAAGAAGCCGCGAAAAAAATTCGGAATGATTCCTTAAACAAATTAATTAGCCGATGTTCCTTTCTTCCATTCTTCCCTGCCCTGACAAGCCCCTTCCGGCCCCTGTCAAATCGGCGGGCATGGAGGGAATCCATCGTGCACCGGGTTCTCTCCTGCAAAGGCGCGAATATTTCCCGGGCTTTGGAAAGAGTAAAACATTTTACTTCCATTCCCTGCGGAAAGAAAAGAAAGACCCGTTTTCATCTAGTCAGCCGTGTAAAAATGGGATAGACCTTTTTCCGGAATGCGCCCTGCCGGCTGCAACCTTTCACCGGAGACGGGGTTTATAAAAGGGAATTTCATGGATGAAGCACAAGACATGCCGCCTGCGGAACCAGACGAAGATGCCAAGCTGATGCTGAGGGTCAGGAATGGCGACGCTTCCGCCATGGAAATGCTGGTCCGCAAACACCAGAATTCCGTATATGCGACGGTGGCCCGTATGCTGAACAACGGTCCGGAGACAGAGGACATCGCCCAGCAGGTATTCATCCGCATCTGGAAGGGAGCCGGGAATTATGAACCTTCCGCACGGTTTACCACCTGGATGTTCACCATCCTGCGCAATCTGGTGTTCAATGAAGTGCGCCGCCAGAAGCGCAAGCCCACCACCTCCGCAGACGCCATGGAGGAGGAAGGAGGCATGGCCGTGTTTCTGGAACCTTCCCAGGCCCCGGACGAAGCACTGGAACATACGGAACTCCAGCACGCCGTGGACGCGGCAATCGCCGCTCTGCCGGAAAAGGCGCGGCTGGCCGTCCAACTGCGCCGTTTCGAAAACATGCCCTATGAGGAAATAGCCCGGGCGCTGGATATGACGGTTCCCGCTACCAAAAGCCTGCTGTTCCGCTCCAGAAACATGCTGAAGGAGGCTCTTGCTTCCTTTTTATCCTGACAATGGCGTCCTCAAAACAAGTTAAGAACACACCGCCGGCTTTCCCGCCAAAGGGTGGGGAGCCGGTTCCTGGTACAGTTTCCCGTCTTTAAGCGGCAAATAACCCGTAGCGCAGCGGCCAAGTCCTTTCACAAAAACACCCGGAAACAAAAAAACGGGCCGTTCTCCAACGAAAACGGCCCGTTGAACATGTTACCGGGAAACGGAATCAGCGCGCATTTTTTGCGTTAAGAACATCCTTATAGGGAATTTTCAGGAAGTTCAGCGCCCCCTGGGATTCGTACAGCACGCCCACATGGTTCTTATCTACCGGCGCCAGGCAGGAATATCCCCAGCCTTTGCGGGCATCATAAAGAAGCCATTTGTCTTCCGGCCATGACCCGGCATCATTCGTAGAAGCTTTCAACGTCATGTGGGAACGTCCGGATGTGGTATTGGGATTGGAAAACAGAACCACTCTGCCCGCGCCCGGAACTCCGTCCACGGCAAGCAGGCTGCCCTGGCAGACCGGTTCCTTCAGCTGGGCAGTGCGGTTGGTGGGGTGTTTTTCCCACGTTTGGCCCAGGTCTTTCGTAACGCCCACGATGCGGGAACCGCCCCAGTTGCACCGGGCGTTGATCATGACGGAGCCGTCTTCCAGCTCAATCACCTGGGCTTCCGTCGTCTGCTGGTTGACGCCCGTGCCGCAGTGCCAGGTTTTTCCCCGGTCTTTGGAATAAACAATGGTGGACCACGGCACCCCTTTGCCGTCCCAGTACTGGGCGGCGAAGACCAGCGTGCCGTCTTTCATGCAAATGCCGTTGCCGGGTCCATTAAATAAAATGCGCCAATCCTTGTTCTTGGTTTGTTCCGTGATATTGATCGGCCTGGACCAGGTCAGGCCGTCGTCATCGCTGTAGGCCAGCACCAGCTGTCCGCAGGCCTCCGGAGAATTGTCTCCGGACTTGCTGCCCCAGATGGAATGCCTGTGGCTCCATATGGCGGCCACCCAGATGCGCCCCGTCTTTTCATCCACCAGAATGGCCGGATCCCCTACGCCCTTGGTAGCACCCAGAGAGGGGGCAATCTTGGAATCATCAATGGCGATTTTGACATCAGACCAGGTGCGGCCTCCGTCCGTGGAGCGGCTTACGCCCACATCAATGTTGGCCGGAAGGTCTCCGGAATGGTTGTACCGGATATCGTACACGGCCAGCAGGGTTCCCTTCCTGGAACGGGCCAGACCGGGAATACGGTAGAATTTTGATTTGAAATCCCCATGCCTGACTACGGCCACGCCGATGCGCTGCGCCACGGGAGCCGCATTGGCAACCCTCACCGGTTTATTGCCCGCCACAACGCTGGCCGGACGCACCACCACCCTGCCGTCCAGGGTGGCTCCTTCTTTCATCGTCACGCAGGCCCACAGGTAATTGTCTCCGGGCTCCAGCTCCATTTTCCCCTTCACAGAAATCTGGGGTCTGGCGGAACCGGCAAGCTTTACTGTACCAAGAACCTGGGAAGAGTCTTTCGGGAACGGCTCTTCCCCATGATGGATGATAGGGGCCTCTTCCCCCCGTATTACAGCCACGGACTCAATGTCGGAAAGCTTCGTCGTACCCGTAAAATCCAGATTGACAGCTGTCAGGAACTGAGGATTAAGGCAGCCGTCCGTCCGGACATTCAGAGAAAGAACAGGGCTGCACGGGATACGCACCATCACCGGGTAAGCGGAAGAGGACATCTCCACCTGCGGATTCACCTTCATGGGAATACAGGGAACAAGAAACAGGTCGTCCAGCTTCATTCCCTTGTTTTCCGGAGAAGTAAGCCTGAACACCAGGGAACGCGTTCCGGCAGGAACACTGGTTTCTATCTTGGTATGAAACCCGCCCGTCCTGATATCCTTGCCGTCATAAATTTTCTTTTCTCCATTCGGCCCTATGGCCACAATGGAAAATTCAAAAGGGGCCTGCCCGGTCCATCGCTCCGCCCAGGCAGAAAGCCGGACTTCCCTGGAAGGCGTATCCTTCAAGTCCAGTTTCAATTCAGCATCCTGTCCGCCGAACATCCGCAGGGAGGCTTCTCCGGATTTTCCCCCTCCTCCGATTTCCGCCACACCGTTCCGGCAGGACATAAGGCCGTATTTGGTGGAAAGCGTTGTAAACTTGCCACGCCTGGCCTGCTCAAAGCTTTCCTTGCCGAGAACGGAGGGAATAGACAGGCCCAGTACGCACAACAGGCCAAGCCCCATTAATTTATTCAAAGATAAACGCATCGTATTTATGGTGTGTTTCGCGGGATATATACGCCGCCCCCCGCAGCAATCTTGCCCGGAGCAGCGTTATTTGCCGGTCCGTTTCCTAACACACGGCTTTCCGTTGCGTCCAGCCCCGCTTGAACGGCCTGAGGAAAGACCAGTCCTTACATTCCCTTTTTTCCTCCGGAAAGAGCCGCCGGCTCCACGGAAATCACGGGACGTTCCGGGAAAGAACTGGAATTCCGGTGCATATAATAATGAGCCCAGTGAAGAACCACCTTGTCCCCCGGTTTAAGGGCGGATATCTTCTTCAAAATATCCGCACTCTGCAGGATGGGCTTGTGCGCCGGATTAACGTCAACCATCAGCTGATCCTGCTTTTCATCGCCGTACTTGCCTGGTTTCCGGTAATCCAGGTACTTGACGATCCGGAAAACGGCGAAATCCCTGGCATGGTCGCACTTGTCCGGGCACAGGGAAGTAAGGAACCTGCATTTCCGATGAATTATTCCCGTAAATTCCGCTTCCGCCACATGATCCGACAACAATTCCCCGGAAGGCAGTTCCGCATCCCCCTGTTCATTTACCCTTCCCGGGGCCGCAATGGGAGAATCTTCAGCCAGAACGCTCCAGAATCCGGCCAGGCCCAGACAGACGGCTAGAATACTCTTCTTCATCTCTTCATTCCTATCCGCCGCGGAAACACAAGTCAAGAAGAAGAAAGAGCTTCTGCGGACACTGACGGAATATCTCCATGGAAAAACATCATTTTATTTTTTTTATCAACAGGTTGGATAATTTCTGGACTCTTTTCGGTTTCCAGATTGACGCACCGCCGTCCTTGTGAGAAATTGACAAAAGCAATATGGATAACAACCGTACCTCTACTGTGCCGATCGTTCCCAAACAGTACCGGCTGCCGTTCTTCATGCTGGTCTCCTGTTTTGCGCTGTGGGGCCTCCTGAACAACATGACGGACAACCTGGTTCCGGCATTTAGCAAAATATTCATGATCAATGCTTCGGAATCCGCCGGAGTTCAGATTTCCTTCTATGGGGCCTATGCGGTGCTTGCCATTTTCGCCTCCATCCTTCTGGAGGAATTTTCCTATAAGGCGGGTGTCCTCATCGGGCTGGGGCTCTACATGATCGGCGCGCTGTGCTACATTCCCGCCGCCATCGGGCAAAGTTTCGATATCTATCTGATGGCTATCTTCGTGCTGGCCGGAGGCCTCTCCATTTTGGAGACCACCTGCAACCCCTTCGTTCTCTCCATGGGGTCCCAGGAAACGAGCGTCCGCCGTCTGAACTTCGCCCAGGCCTTCAATCCCATAGGCTCCCTGACAGGTATTTTCCTGGCCAAATATTTCATTCTGGCGCATTTGAACGATGCGGACATGGACACCCGCAAAGCCATGGACCCGGAACAACTGAACGCCATTGTCAGCGATGAACTTTTCTGGGTATGCGTTCCTTATGTGGGCCTGGTAGCCATCGCCGCCGTCATCTGGTTCTTTTTCTGCCGTTACAAATCCGACGATGAAAACGTACCCACCCGGGAAAACACACAGCCCCTTTCCTCTAAACTCGGCCGCCTGGGACTCTGCATCGCCCTGATTCTCATCCCCTTCCTGTTCCAGTACTATTCCGCTTTCGAATTCAGCATGGTGCAGCAAATCCTGATTATGATGATCGGGCCCATCGCCTTCCTGCTCATCATGCCGGACTACCGCTGCCAGCTTATGAAACTGGTGAAGCTTCCGCGCTACTTCTGCGGCGTGGCAGCCCAATTTTTCTATGTAGGCGTGCAGATTGCCGTGTGGACGTGGACGATTAAATACATCATGTCCGTCTTCCCCGGAATGCAGGAAGCGGCGGCCTCCAACTACTATATCTTTTCCATCATTCTGTTCATCGCCTGCCGCGCCATCACTACGGCCCTGATGAAAAAATTTAACCCGGCCAACATGATGTCCCTTTTCGCCGTCGCCGGCATTCTCTGCTGCCTGGGCACCATCTATCTGCCCAGGGAAATCTCCGTCTGGACACTGGTCGGAATCTCCGGCTGCATGTCCCTGATGTTCCCCACTATTTACGGCATCGCCCTGCGCGGACTGGGGTCTGAAGTGAAACTGGGAGCTGCGGGCCTTATCATGGCCATTCTGGGCGGCGCAGTCATTACCCCGTACATGGGTTCCTGGATAGACAACACCACAGTAAAAAACCAGGTGGCCTATTTTGAATCCATCAACCGTCCTCTGATCGCGCAGGCGGAAGCTACGGACGCCCGCAAATCCTTATCCGGAGCCATGCTGGCGCTGTACAGGATGTCAGAAGCCAGCCCTGCGGACGGAGAAGAACAAGCCAGGGCCGCCGGCAAATTCCAGAAAAACCTGGAAACCTTCCTTTCCCTCCCCTCCCTGGAAGGGGACGCTTTTGAGCAGGCGGCCAAATCCCTGCCCGGCTGCTCCTCCCTCAAGCCTGGGGAACTGGCCGTTTTCAAAGCCAATCTGGAACGCCTCCCCGCTCCTGCCGGAAGAGAACAGCAAATTCAGCAATTCTCCCTGATTCCGGCGCTCTCCACGTTATCCGGAAACCAGGCGGAAGTGCTGGACAACCTCATCGCCCTGCCCCTGGACATGAAGCAATTCCAAACGGCCCAGGAAAACTTCGTGGAAAAAGCGGTGCGGTCATCCTTCTTTATTCCCATCATCTGCTTTGCCGTGGTACTAATTTACGGCTTCTTCTTCCGCAACACTCATCTGAAAAAGGAAGAGGAAGAAAAGCCTGCCCAGGCATGAACCAGCTTCACATCACCTACGCAAGATATGAAAACAGCATTACCAACCATCGGTATCCGCCCCACGATTGACGGTCGCCGCCTCGGCGTCCGGGAATCCCTGGAAGATCAAACCATGAACATGGCCAAGGCGGCCGCCGCCCTTATTGAGGCCAACATCCGCCACGCCTCCGGAGAACCCGTCAAATGCGTGATCGCGGACACCTGCATCGGCGGCCCGGCGGAAGCCGCCGCCTGCGCGGACAAATTCAAGGCCAACAACGTCGGCGTCTCCCTGGCCGTTACGCCCTGCTGGTGCTACGGCAGTGAAACATTTGACATGGATCCGTTCACTCCCAAGGCCATCTGGGGCTTCAACGGCACGGAACGCCCCGGCGCCGTGTATCTGGCCGCTGCGCTGGCCGGCCTGAACCAGAAAGGATTCCCGGCTTTCTCCATCTACGGAAAAGACGTGCAGGACGCCACGGATACTTCCATCCCGGAAGACGTAGCTGAAAAAATCCTGCGCTTCTGCCGCGCCGGTCTCGCCGTAGCCACCCTCCGCGGAAAAGGCTATCTTTCCATCGGCGGCTGCTCCATGGGCATTGCCGGTTCCATTGTGGACCAGTCTTTCTGGGAAAATTACCTGGGCATCCGCGTACAGGCCGTGGACATGACGGAAGTGCGCCGCCGCATGGACCAGAAAATTTATGACGAAGCGGAATTCGACCTCGCCATGCAATGGGCGGATTCCGTCTTTAAATTCGCCGAGGACAAAAACCGTCCGGACCTGAAGCTGGATGAAGCCGGACGCCGCAAAACCTTCAAGGAAAGCGTGCTGATGGCCATGATCTTCCGCGACATGATGCAGGGCAATCCCAAACTCAAGAAAATCGACCGCGAAGAAGAATCCCTGGGTTACCAGGCCATTGCCGGCGGCTTCCAGGGCCAGCGCCACTGGACGGACTTCTACCCGAACGGAGACATCGCGGAAACCCTGCTTAACTCCACCTTTGACTGGAACGGCCCGCGCGCCCCGCTTCCCTTCGCCACGGAAAATGACTCTCTCAACGGCGCCTGCCTCCTCTTCGGCTATCTGCTGACCGGACAGGCCAATGTCTTCGCGGACGTTCGCACCTACTGGAGCCCGGAAGCCGTAAAGCGCGTCACGGGTTATACGCTGGAAGGCCATGCCAAGGACGGCATCATCCACCTCATCAATTCCGGCTCCGCCGCCCTGGACGGCTGCATGGCCTGCACGGGCAAGGACGGACAGCCCGTCATGAAAAAACACTGGGACGTCACTCCGGACGATGCGAAAACCATGATGGAACAAGCCGTCTGGTGCCCGGCCAACCGGGAATACTTCCGCGGCGGCGGCTACTCCGTCCACTACGTCACCAGGGGCGGCGCTCCTGTCACCATGATGCGCCTGAACATCGTCAAGGGACTCGGCCCCGTCCTCATCGTGGCGGAAGGCTGGTCTGTTGATCTGCCTGCCGAGGTGCACAAGACCCTGGACGAACGCACTGACCCGGGCTGGCCGACCACCTGGTTCGCCCCGCGCCTGACCGGCAAGGGAGCCTTTACGGACGTGTACAGCGTCATGGCCAACATGGGAGCCAACCACGGAGCCTTTACTTACGGCCACATCGGCGCAGACATCCTGACGCTGGCCTCCATGCTGCGCATTCCCGTATACGCCCATAACATTCCGGATGACCAAATCTACCGCCCCTCTGCCTGGGGTCTCCACGGCACGGCGGACCCGGAAGGAGCTGATTTCCGGGCCTGCGCCAACTACGGGCCATTATACGGAAAATACTGAAAACGAAAAGGTAACAGTTAATAGGTAATAGTTAACAGCTTCGGATAAAACATGGCAGAAAGTCCCGTTTCCGCGAAAAGCTTTTCTTTCGCAGTCCGCATTATTCAATGATGCAGGCACTTGAAAAAGCAGGACGCCGAGCGGGAATTGCTCAGCCAGCTCCTACGTTCCGGTGCGGGCATTGCCGCCAATTTATCCGAAGCTGTTTACGGGAGCCGCAGAAGGGACTTCTTTTCCAAACCCCGCATCGCCCTGAAGGAATATTCCGGGACGCATGCACGGCCTAAACTGCTGCGCGCCACGGGAAGCCTGACGGAAACGGAATCTTCCTCTGTCAACCAGGACAGCACAGAAATCCCTAAAATGCTCATTTCTATTAACAAACCAACTCAACAAGCTCAGCCGGATTCCTATTAACTTTTCACTATTAAATCTTAACTCATGTACTCCCTCTGCTTGGACTGCGGCGCTACTAATGTGCGCGCCATGGTTGTGGATAAACAAGGCGTCATTGTGGGGAAGGCCTCACAGCCGAACGCCACGCTGCCCGGTGAGGAAAATCCGGAATTTCACGTCTGGGATGCCGACCTGATTTTCAGACAGCTCTCCGAATGTGCCGTGAAGGCCCTGGAAGGGCTAAATGCGGAACAGGTGACGGCCGTCACGATTACCACCTTCGGTGTGGACGGAGCACTGGTGGATGACGCCGGCAACCTGCTCTATCCTGTCATATCCTGGAAATGCCCCCGCACGGCGGAGGTCATGAAAAACATCGGCAAATATATCTCCCAAGAGGAACTTAACCGTATCTCCGGCGTGGGGGCCTTTGCTTTCAACACCATTTACAAACTCGTCTGGCTCAGGGAAAACCGCCCGGAACTTCTGGAAAAAGCCCATGCGTGGCTCTTCATCTCCAACCTGCTGGCCTACAAGCTCACCGGCATCATGGCGACAGACCGGACCATGGCAGGGACCTCCCAGCTCACGGATCTGGAAACGGGAGATTTTTCCGAATTCATTTTGAACCGCCTCGGTTTGAGCCGCGGCCTCTTCCCCCCCATCGTGGATGCAGGGGAAACCATTGGCCTCCTTACGCCGGAAGCGGCAGACGCGATGAATCTCCCGGCCCTGGCGGGCATTCCCGTTATCTCCGCCGGGCACGACACCCAATTCGCCATTTTCGGTTCCGGAGCAGACAAGAACCAGCCCGTCCTTTCCTCCGGAACATGGGAAATCCTGATGGCGCGCTCCGCACAGGCCAGGCTGGCCCGGGAAGATTATGAAGACGGCGCCACGGCGGAATTCGACGCGGAATCCGGCCTTCTTAACCCCGGGCTCCAATGGCTGGGCTCCGGCATTATCGAATGGGTGAAAGCAGCCTGCTTTCACGGGGAATCCTATGACACCATGGATGCGGAAGCGGCCGCCGTCCCACCCGGCTGCGACGGCGTGACAATGGTTCCGGACTTCCTGGCTTCCGGAGACCGGAAAGGCTCCATCAACGGACTGGTGCTGGGAAGAACACGCGGCCATATCTACCGCGCCGCCATGGAGGCTCTCACCTGGCGGCTGAAATCCCGCCTGCGCCGTTTGGAATCCGTGGGCGGCTTCAAAAGCGAATTCCTCATCCTGGTGGGCGGAGGCGCCAGAAACAGAGTTTGGACCCAGATGAGGGCGGACATTCTCCGGATTCCCGTCAAAGTCTCTGAAGTGTCAGAAAGTACGGTATTGGGCGCATCCATGTTTGCCTTTGCGGGCGCCGGGGTGTACTCTACGCCGGAGCAGGCCCGGGCCGCCTTCGGCATCACCTACCGGACATATATGCCGGGTTCCCAGGAAGCCGCCTACGAAAAGTTCAACCAATAACACGCTACTAAATATGTCAGAAGACTGGTCAATCTCCCCTCCCCTGCCGGACAAAGTGTTCCCATGGGAAAAATATAACCCCGTCACGCGGGAGGAAGTGAACGAATTCTTCCATTCCCCGGAAATTCTGGTCATCAAGGAACGCATGTGCGACATAGGGCGCCGCCTGTGGAACCGGGAATATGTGGACGGCAACGGGGGCAACATCTCCGTGCGCGTGGCTCAGAACCTGCTGCTCTGCTCCCCCACCCTGTGTTCCAAAGGCTTCATGACTGTGGAAGACATCTGCATGGTGGACATGGACGCGCGCCAGAAAGCGGGCATCCGCCCCTCCACCAGCGAGGTGAAAACGCACATTGCCATGATGAAATCCGTGGGCGTCAATGCCTGCATCCATGCCCATCCCCCGCACTGCAATGCCTTCCTGTTTGCCGGGCAGGTTCCCCCCTCCGGCATCAATCCGGAAGCGGATATCTTCCTGGGACACATCCCGCTGGCCCCTTACGGAACGCCCGGCTCTCTGGAAACGGCCCGGGCCGTGGCGGAAGCAGCCAGACAATCCACCGTCGTTTTCATGGAAAACCACGGAGTCATTACCGGAGCACGTGACGTGGAAGAAGCGGAATGGTTCATGGAAAATGCGGATGCCTACTGCCGCATGGTGCTGATGGCCGGACTGCACAAAGCACCTCTGAACCAGGTGGGGCCGGAAGGCGTGGCGGACTTCCTCGCCATTCGCAAATCCATCGGTTACGCCGTGCCGGACAACCAGCCCCTGTACAACACGGAAACCTACGCCGGGTACAAACTGGGAAAATCCGGTAAATAACTCCCTTTTTCAACGGGGTGGCTGGAGCAGTTCAGCCGCCCCGTTTTTAACGGACCCACTCCGGAATAAAAACTTCCTTCTTTTACGCCAACACCTCCTGCCTTATTTGCTTTTTTACCCGTTAAAACCGCCTCTCCTGCCGCAGACTATTTCCGGTAAAGCCACATCCTCTCCTCAGTAAAAGAACGCCATTATGGCCCCGCCCTGCCGGGAACAGCCGATCCGGCCCCGGAATCGGCTTATTCCCATCCAGCCAGCAGCGTACCGGACCGCACGATCTACCCGTATGGAACATGCAGGCGGGCGTTCACATAGGAGAACGGCCGAAGCAAATCGCGGCACTTCAACGGAAACCGGCAGCCTGTCTTTTCCATGAAGGAACTCCTGCACCTTCTTCAGGATTGCATGGTGGGGATATTTCCTTCCGGCTCCATAGTTCATACGTTTTTACGCTCCGGCACCGTTCAGCCCCGGGTTTCATTCCCGGGGAAAAACCTCCTGTTTCACTGGTCTTTCCTACAGAAATTGAGCATTACAGCTGTTTCCGCCTATACTCTGGTTTAAGAAAAATTTCTCCGGGAACTCCTTTTCCTGAGGGAAAGCACCGTAAACGGGGCATTCTGAATTTACAGCTCTTTATCTTCTGTCAGATATCCGGTATCTGTTATTTTCAATTGCTGCAAGGCATGCGGCTCCTTACGGCAGTTGCGCAACACCCAAATATTTCGTCTGCCCTACCTTTTCCGGGCAGGCGCCGCGGCGGGAGGAACGGGGGCTTTCCCTCCGGAAAACGGAGCGAAATTCCAGGAAACATTGCTCAAAGGCCCCGTTCCCCGCACTTGAAACAGCCCTCCGGCCAACAGGAAAACCGGGGAAGTAATAAACCCCGGCAAACCGCGAAGCCCCAGCTTGAAATCTGAATTGACCTGCAAATCGGAAAGGCGTATCCAGCCTCCCCCCTCCAGAGACATGTTGCTTCCCTGGGCCGCGAAATTACTGGTGCGCACATAACCCTTCTCAATGGAAAAATCGCAATCGGCCCTGGATATCTTGTAATTAATCAGATGCCCCAGTCCTGGAATGTAATTAGAGAGGGCTTCCCCCAAAAATCCGAACAGGGGAATTTCCACCAGGTCGCCATGCACCAGGGCAGCCTCCCCCTTCGCCTGAATAGAATTCATATTGCCTCCCTTGGATGAAAACTCAATGGCTCCGTGCACAGTGGCTTTCTCCATTTTTTTGTCATAGGATTTCCCGATAGACGTCAAATTCATGTCCTGGAGGACAAAAGAACCGTTCAGGGCATCCCCATCATCAATCTGCGCCAGAATGCGGCCCGTGAAGGTTCCGTCCCAGATGGTTCCCATCATCTTGTCCACAACCACCCATTGCGGAGAAATCAACACTTCCCCCTTTGTCCTTCCGAGGTCCAGCGTGGTTCCCAGCAGGGGATAGCGCACGCGCCCGGCGGAAGCGTCAAAGCGGATGCGCCCCTTCATCAGCTTCATGTCATCCCCCATCGGAAACATGCCGCCGCCGGAAAGCGTTACGGGCCGGGTAAAGACAAACTCCTTCAAAACCCTGGCGGCACTATCGGAAAACATCCGCAGGGTATAGCCGGGATAGGCCTGCCCCTCTAGACCAAGCACTTCCACCGTATCCTGCACAAAACGGAAATCTATGCTCTTGGCCTTGAGCGTGCATTCCGAAGGGCCTCCGGACAATCCGACGGAAGACAGGTAATTTCCGTTGGAAACCACAGTCGTCACATTGGTCAGCACCAGCTGGTCCGTCACCAGATGGGCATCCGCCCGGGCAGACTTCAAGTCCACCCCCCTGTAGCGCGTGTTGGTTGCGGAAACAGTAGCCTGCAAGTCGTAAGCCTTTTCCAGATTGTACAGACCCAACGTTCCTTGGAAGGAAAACTCCAGGCCGGAATCCTTGCGGAAGACAAAGCGGTTCATGAAAAAGTCGTCATCCTCCATGCTCAACAATTGGTCTATCGTTTGCAGCGGAACCGTGGACTGCCCCATCACAAACATCTGACCGTCCAGAAAACCGTTGGCGAACAATTCAAAGACGCCCTTTTCCATTTCCATCCGGCAATTTTGCACAAAAAGCTGGTTGGGACGGTATTCCGCTTCCACATCCGCCGTTTTGACAGGAACCTTGTTCCAGGCAAGATTCTCCGCATGGATGCGTGCGCGGACCAGAGTCGGCTCCACAGGCTTGCCCTCCGGAATATCCAGCCTGCCGTGCACCCATAAAACCGCTTTTTCCGGAAGCTGCAAATTTTCAGGGACAGAAAACCAATTTCCAGCCAGAGTCTCCAGCAGTTCAGGCTTCAGATTAGATTCCAGCGTAAAAACAAGGTCGGTGCCCAAATAGCTTCCTTCCAGCTTCACCCGGCCGTCATCCCGCACCAATTCCAATTGGGTGACGTTAATGGAACGGCCAATCAATTCCGCCCTGGCCGCAGCGGAAACGAATTCCACTCCCTGGTAAAAGACATCCGCCACGGAAGCCTCAATCTGGAGGCGGTCCACCTGGAACGGCCCTTTCCACCCCTTTCCCATATCCACGGAACCGTACACCTTCAATTCCGGGTCTCCCCTGATTTCCAGCGCTGGCGGCAGCTTCGCATCCTCCGGGGCAATGGAACGGGCCATCCCCAGCATCGCCTTCATAGGCAGCGTGCTGTGAACGTCTACCTTAATCTCTCCGTCCACTCCCATTACCTTGCCGGAAAAACTGCCTCCGGGATGCCTTATATCCAAATCAGTTACATAAAAATTACCGTTTTCATAACTGAAATCGCAGGAGGCCCTCTGGAATTTTTCCCCAAGCACGGAAAATGCTCCCATGGATCCGGAACCTAAAGCATTCAGATGTTCCACGCCTTCCCAATTTTCCGAAAAAACCGCACGACCGGATATCTGTACATGCGGCTCGCTCAGAAACTTCATTTCCTTCGGCACCAGAGCTTCATCAACAATAGCCACCGCCCAGGAGACCAGAGGAGCCGTACTGCGGACATCCCAGATCAGCGTGCGCTTTTTCAAATCGGCCTGGAGGGAAAGGCTGACGAAACCGGCCGTTTCCGCATCCCGCATGGTAAAGTGTTTGGCCATGATAACGGAATCCGCGTAATCCCCGCTGAACAGGAAATCCCTGACCATGATTTTTCCGTACCTGAGAACAGGCGCCTGCAAATCCATGCCTACACGCACGCCGCCTTTCGGATCGTCGCTTAAATTGACAATCAGGCGGGGAGGAGATGCATCAGGCCACTTCACCCGGTCCATGTAATTCAGGACCTGATTCAACTGCTCTCTGACGGCGCCCATATCCTGAGCCGTCAGCGTAAAGTCTCCGGAATCATCCTGACCAATGGAAAATGCCCCCTGGGCCGTCACCCGGATGCCCTGCACAACGGCATCTGCCTTGACGATGTCCACCATGCCGGGCCGCCCCAGATTCAATTCCGCGTTCACCCCCGTTACGGAAAAAACTTTTTCCGGATTCCCCGCATCTACGGGCAGAGTGACGTCCATCCCCTTCACATTCACCCGCTCCGGCACTACTTGTCCTTCTATCAGTTTTTTCCAATTCAGCGCCACATCCGCCTCATGCAGCAGAACTATGGGCCGGCGAGTTTCCGGCATGGCCTCCGGATCCAGCAATTCCACATTTTTCAGTGTCACAACGGCACGGGGCCACAAAGTAACTTTCAGCGTCTCTATATGGGAGGGAATGCCCTTTTCCAGAAGAGCCTGCTCCACCCGCTGCACAACGAAGGAAGGCACCCCCCAGATAGAGATGTAGCATATGCAGCCCAGCAGCAACGCCCCCAGCAAAATAATCACTGTGGGAATCAGTCCTTTGATCCATCTCATAAATGTCCGCTGAGCCATAAGCCTTGTCTTCTTTGCACGGGTACTGCAGCACGCTACCCTAAAAGAAGAGACATTGCACCACCAATTTGTGTTGCCGATTTATTTTACGGTCCTGGAAATAATGTCATTCGCCTTGAACAGCCCAGAGTTGCAGCCGGTCAAACACTCTGCAAGCGGAAAACCGCTCCCACTCCCCCTATATCAATCATGAACATTACCATTCACCGTGCATCCTCCCGTGGACATGCCAACCACGGATGGCTGGATACATACCACACATTCAGCTTCGCTAATTATTTCAACCCGGAACGCATGCAATTCGGAGCTCTGCGCGTGCTCAATGACGACAAGATTCTCCCGGAAGAAGGCTTCGGCACTCATCCGCACAAAAATATGGAAGTGGTTTCCATTCCTCTGAAAGGAAGGCTCCGCCACGGAGACAGCCTGAACAACAGCCATACTATCACGCGCGGAGAAATCCAGGTGATGAGCGCCGGAACGGGTATTCAGCACAGCGAATTCAACGACAGCCTCACGGAACCATTGGAATTCCTGCAAATATGGATCATTCCGGACAGGATCAACACGCCCCCCAGATACCGGGATTACGACATCACCCCCCTGTTGAAGCATAATGAAATCTCTACCTTCCTGGCTCCGGAAACGGATATTTCCATCATGCAGCAGGCCTGGTTTTCCTGGGCGGAGCTGGACAGGGGCATAGAACGGGAATACCAATTCAAGGGACGGAACACGGGCGTATACATCTTCGTGATAGACGGAGAAATAAAAATAGGAGATGCCATATTGCACAGTCGGGACGGTGCCGGAATTACGGATACGGAAACCGTCTCCATAGAAGCCCTCCAGAACTCAACCGTTTTGCTGATGGAAGTAGCCGTCTGATTTTTCCGGACTGCCCGGCTTTCCGGTTCCGCCCTGCCTTACACAGACGGCAGTTTTTCTATTACAACTTGCCGCTCTTTTTTCTGCTGTGCAGGAACTGGCCCATCCTCCATCCCAACTGCACCAGCCCGTAACACAGGCTGCCCAGAACAACGCTGGAAACCACCCAGCCCGCTGCGAATTCCAGGCTTACCATGCCGATGCTCAATCCGCCAAACGGCGTCCAGGACCACTGCTGAACCCCCGCTTTCAGCATCTCCCAGTTCGCGCCGGACGTAGGGAACCCCAAAATCGAAAAAAGGAACCACCCCAGCCACCATTGAGCGGGAATGGCAAAAAAGGTAAAGCCGGGAGGGGAGAGCCACGCCATCAGAATGGCTACGGGAATATTACCCTTGCACCACAGGCAGGCGAAAACGCCCCACAGGCTCTGCATGGGAAGAGGGGCAATCGCTGCGGCAGCCCCCCAGGCAGCTCCCGTTGCAACGGATTGCCTGTCCCATGACCAGTAAACAGAATCAAAAACCCTGGCGGAAAGGAACTTGCTTGCCCACGATTTTTTGCGCACCTCCGTCAGCAGGTAAAGCCTGACTCTGCGCATCAATTGCCTGTAGCGGTGTTCCATCCGCCGCAGAGTTTCCTATAAACCGGCCTTGAATCAATCGTAAAATGCTCCAGTACGAGGAATGCCGCATTTTTACGCCCGAATGCCTCTCTGTGCTCGGTTTTTCTTGATTCTTCATGCGGTTTCATGAAATACCTGCGTTCACACCTTTTTCCGAATCATGAGCAAGCAACGACTCGATATCCTTCTGGTTTCCCGCAATCTCGTAGAATCCCGGGAGCTGGCCCAGCGGCTCATCATTGCCGGAGAAGTGAGCGTGGGGGGGCATCCCTCTACCAAGCCCGGTCTCAAGGTTAATGAAGACGCGGATATCACCATTAGAAACCGTCCCCGCTATGTCAGCCGCGGCGGCCTGAAAATGGAAGGAGCCCTGAATGCCTTCCCCGTTTCTGCGGAAGGCAAGGTCTGCCTTGACATTGGGGCTTCCACCGGAGGTTTTACGGACTGCCTGCTCCAGCACGGAGCCGCCAGGGTGCATGCCATAGACGTAGGAACCAACCAGCTCGTCTGGAAACTGCGGCAGGATCCCCGCGTCATTGTGAAGGAAAAATTCAACGCCCGCTACATGACTCCGGAGGATATTGGGGAACAAGTGGATCTGATCGTTTCCGACGTCTCCTTTATCTCTCTGAAAAAAATCCTGCCCGCCGCCTTTCCTCTGCTTAAAAAAGGGGGGGATGCCCTGGTGCTCATCAAGCCCCAGTTTGAACTCCAGCCGGAAGACATAGGCCCCGGCGGCATCGTCCGGGACCCGGCTCTGCACCGGAGGGCGGTGGACTCCATACGCACTTTCGTCACGGAGGAGCTGAACCGTTCCTGGATGGGGTGCGAACCCTCTCCTATCACGGGGACGGACGGCAACCATGAATTCCTGGCATGGCTCAAATAGCCCCGGCCTTTTCCTGTCCGAAGAAATCCTCCCGGCACATCGTGGACGAGTTCAACAGTTTTCCTCAAACCTGTTGTCATCCCATAATTCCGTATCAAAGTCCACAAACCTCCCCCTCCTTGATCAAAACTTGAGAATACTGGTATTTTGATACCCCAATAAATTTGGAATCCCATTTAAAACAATGGGACTGATAAATTACCGCCTACATTGCCGGATCGCCTTTCCGCTCCCGCAATACGGAGCTTCCAGACATCGGCTGCTTCATCCTTTACACGCCGTCACAAAAATTCTGGGAATGATAGGCGTAGTGATGCAATTCCATGCTTCGTCTGCAATAACCGGTTCCTTTCCTTCAAAACCGATTTCCACTTCCTTGGCTTCTTCACAGGTAATGGAGATTTCTTCCACGATAATTCATAACTTCATTTTCGAATGATAAGGAGAAAGCTACGCCCATCGTCCCAATTCTCCCCCGTTGTTATTAGATTTCAGGCCATTGAGCCCTTAATTCACCTATTTCAACTAACCTGTCCTTTCTCTGAAATAATAAAAAATGTATCAAGAAACAGAGATAATCAGGGAACAAATGGCTGAACAATAGATAACTGGCTCTCTGGTGGGTGGGTTATTGGAAGAACGGGAACAATAGGCTATGTCCTCCAACAGTCTGGATTATTCACCGAGGAACTCCTTTGGGCGACCGGCGTGACAAACTAAATTCTGCCTTCCCTACATACACCCTCCGAGCATCGGGATACGAACATTCATCCCTGAAACGTACTTCCAGCTCATAGTTCTGACCATTGCGAAGACGGTCAAAATACGTCAGCAACAGGTAAGCTTCCTTGATGGGGACTTCATGCTTTTCTCCCGGCTTCAACGTAATGAAGCGTATGGAGTCTGCTGCCCGTTCAAGCAAATACGTGGCTCCATAACAGGCTATTGGATTCTCTATTTCGCCCACTCTGTACCCATATCTTTTCCCTCCCGCTTTTTCCCATATTTCGATACGGATATTAGGGCCGTCATCCTTGAGAGGATAGAAGTCGTCGAACAGGCGCACGGTCTTTTCGCCCTTGTTCGTGAACACCAGCTTGAAGTCAGGGAACGTCTCCCTCGCGTCAAACCGGGTCTTTTCCATCACCACGGAGCATTCCACTCCGTTGTCGGCCATGTCCCCCCACGCCGCGGCATGGAGGGACAGGCTTGCCAGAAGTACTAAATACCGGAAGATTTTTTTCATTGCAGCACGAGTCTGGCCGTCGCCCGAAGCATCCCCCGGAAACAACCTTCACCCTGCTGATTATAGTAGCTCGTTTCCAGTTCACAAGAACATTGTTTCCAGCCTTCCAGATCGACTTCATCCAGGCATATCGGAATCGTGACGCTGTATTCCCGGCCGGGGGCCAGTTCCCGGTAGTTCAAGGAACGATGGAAGGTTATTTTCCCGCCTGTCCTGTTCAGGACGCGGAAGTTCCCCCGTTCCGTCCTCAACACCGTCAGGAAGAAATAATCGGCTGTTTCGTCGTTGATTTCGTCCGGAATGCGGACAGGCTCGTTTCCTTCATTGCGAAAACGGACTGTGATTCTGCCCTCCGTGAATTGGGAAGTATCCGCAATGGAGAGGGTCAAGGGCGCCGGTTCCTCCGCAACGGCCACGCTGCGGGCATACATGCCGTTGACGGGCGGAAGGAAACAGGGCGGTTCAATCGTTCCCGGTTCCGTGACTTCATCGGGTACTCTGCTCCATCCATTGGCCTTTGCCTGGGCAATAATCTTCCGGGTCGCCTCGTTCAGAACTTTTTGTCCGGCACAGTAGGGACGATCATTGACATCATCCGGCAATGCTCTGACATAGTTATAGACAGCTCCAAAATACGTATTACTCAACTCGGTAACGAATGGCTTCATATTTTTCAGAAACTCTTCCATTTCTGGAACTTTTTCACAGGATTCATGCTTCATTTCAATCGTATCCTGTATTCTCAAATTGTCCCAGTAGAATTGTAAGGCGTCATTGCATTGACGGCGGTGGTGTTCCTCGTGGGCGAGGGATGCCTCCTGAGTATGCCATGCGCCGCGTTTATGAGACTGGTAACGGTTCATTGCAGTGACCGCTTCGACGGCTTCTTCTTCGGTGACAGGGGGATTTTTAAGGGCGTCCCTGTATCCTCCCGTGCGCAAGAGAATCCTGGAACCGGCGGAAACTTGCTGCACGCGCAGTCTCCACTCGTCGAGCACTTCATCCTTGCAAGCCGTCACGATGATCTGGGGACTGATAAGGGACGTTTTAGTATCTCCGATAATTTCCTCAACGACAGGCGCAGGTTCTTCAAGCGTCACCTCCACTTTCCTGGACTCTTCACAGGTGATGGTGGATTCCTTTTCAATCGTCCACAGCTTGATTTTGGGAGAAGGCGAGAATTCGCGCTTCATCGTCGAGTTGCCTTCATACTTCCCTGCCTGAATGGGTTCCCTGTCCATCGTCACATTGAACGCGGCAGCGTTGTTGCTGACGGGGGTGTAGGCATTATTCGTGTAAGACAAGGCCACCTTGTAATAGCCAGCTTTCAATCCTATCATTTCCGTTTGAATATTCAGCTTGCCGTTGGGAGGTGTCCCATCCTTTTCACAAAGTTCTTCGCCAGCAATGGAGATGCTGCCTGTGTCGTCGGCTTCCACGCCGAAATAATACAGGCCGTCTTCCTCGACCTTGATGAACATTTCCGGCGCTCCCGCGCAAGTGGCGTGTTCGCACGCCGAACCGTCAAAGTTGAACGTCATCGCGTCAACTCCGAGTTTCTGCGGGATGAGAGCCTGCTCCCCGTCGCAGATAAGCTTCGGGCCGACCGCCTTGTTCAGTGGTATATAATTATTCATGTTCCTGATCGTTTCCTGTTTGAGAACTAACCATTTAGCTCTCAAATGAACATAAGGAATTCCAAAAAGAACAACAACACGTCCCGGATGTGATGGGAGAAAATCCCCGATTATCTCCAATAAAAATGGCGGATGCCATCCAGCGCCCGCCAATACATGTTAATAGTTTGAAACGTACGCTGCGCTGATGTGTGAATTAGCATACGATGATACAAAATCCTCCCTGCCCAGCCTCCACCCCTCCCTTTTGCCTGCATAGGCGGCATTTCCCATATAACCTCCATGGAAAAAAGAAGCTTCTGCCTTCCTTCATCCCATAAAAAACGCCGCCTTCCCACGAAACCGGGAAAGACGGCATTTCCGTTACTAAAACGTAAAATTAAAGGAGGGAAGCAGCCCCCTTGTCCAGAAGGAACTTGGCGTTCGGATGCTTCTGAAGGTAGGAGGCGGCCACATCCACCGTCACAGGCCCCTGAACAGCCTTTTTCACGATGGACGCCTTCTTTTCTCCCCAAGCCATCAAAGCCACTTCACGGGCGCCCATGATGGTAGCCACGCCCATGGTAATGGCGGTGGTGGGAACATTTTCAATACCGCCGAAAGCGGGAGCAGCATCGGAACGGGTCAGTTCGTCCAGATGAACCTGCCGGGTGACGGTGGTATCATCGGAGCCGGGTTCGTTAAAGCCGATATGGCCAGTTCGGCCAATGCCGAGAATCTGGAGGTCGATACCGCCGCAATCCTTGATCTTTTGTTCATAGGCGGCGCAGTGGGCGGCAATTTCATCATCCTTCACCGTGCCGGAGGGCAGGTTGATGTTTTCCGGCTTGATGTCGATGTGGTTGAAAAGATTCGTGTGCATGAAGTACCAGTAGGATTCCGGATGGTCGCGATCCAAGCCGCTGTATTCGTCCAGATTGAAGGAAATCACGTTGGCAAAGGAAAGGCCTTCCTCCTTATGCATGCGGACCAGCTCTGCGTAAAAAGGCAGCGGAGTGGCGCCTGTGGCAAGGCCAAGAACCACGTTTTTGCCTTCAGCGGCGCGCGTACGGATCAATTCCGCAACTTCTCCTGCCAAAGCCTTGGCAGCATCCTGGGGAGTTTCAAAAGTTTCTACTTTCATAACGCGCCCTATTTTACTTCGTTTCCGGGCATTTTCAACCGAAATAGTCCCGGAATGATGCACAGCGGCGTACTTGCGCGAAAAATCCCAGGGAACGGAGGCCTCCTCCCTTTCCGCGGCCTTTCTGGGAGCCGCCCGCATTACCCTTGAACTTTCCACCCCGATCATGTATTGCCTTTCCTGACATGGCAGGTTTGATTATTTCTCCAAGAGCACGCATTTTTCAAGGGCACGACTGGGTTTACGGTACAGAAGTGCGCAAAATTTTCGGCAATCCGCAGCCGGGGGACGTCGTGGCCCTGAAGGATTTCAAGGACCGCTTTCTGGGTTCCGCCATGTTCAATCCCCATTCCCAGATCGTCGCCAGGCGCTTTTCCCGCCGCAAACAGGAACTGAACGGAGATTTTTTTTCCAGGCGCATCAGCCAAGCAGTAGAACTGCGCCGCCGCCGGCTTCCGGAAGAAACTCTCACCCGGCTCGTTTGGAGCGAATCCGACGGGCTTCCCGGCCTCATTGTGGACCGTTACGCGGATTATCTGGTCGTCCAGACGCTGACGATCGCCATGGAATGCCGCCTCCCCATCATCCTGAATGTTTTGGAAGACCTTCTTTCTCCCCGCGGGATTATTGTCAGGAATGATTCACCCATGCTGGCGGCAGAAGGTATTTCCCCCTCCGTCCGGGTGGCACGAGGACAGCAACCGGAACCTTTTGCCGCACGCAGCGGCAGCGTGCAATTCATGATTGACCTTCAGACGGGACAGAAAACCGGCCTGTATCTGGACCAGCTTGACAATTATGCCGCCGTGGCTCGCTTCGCCCGCGGACGCCGCGTGCTGGACTGCTTCTGCAATCAGGGCGGTTTCGCCCTGGCCTGCGCCCTTGCCGGTGCCTCGGAGGTAACGGCCGTGGACGTTTCCCAGGATGCTATGGACGCCGTAGCGCGGAACGCCCGCCTGAACGGAGTCTCCGTGCAGTGTGTCACAGATAACGCGTTTGACTTCCTGAAAAAGGAAGCGGCCCTTGTCCGGGACGGAGGAGAACACAAATGGGATTTAATTATCCTGGATCCGCCCTCTTTTACCAGAAACAAAAAATCCGTGCATGACGCCATGCGCGGATATAAGGAAATCCACCTCCGCGCCATGAAGCTTCTGGCTCCGGGAGGCATCCTTTCCACCTTCTGCTGTTCCCACCACGCCGGAGCGGACCTGTTCCGGGAGAGCGTGCTTGACGCCGCCATTGATGCTCCGGCCACCCTGCGTCTGATGCAGCAACACGGCCAAAGAGCGGATCATCCGGTTTTATTGAATATTCCGGAAACGGAATACCTGAAGGGGTTCACGTATGAACTGCTTCCCGGAAGATGATTTCATGACAATAACAATAACCATTCCTCCGGTCCCGATATTGTCAAAATGAAATAAAAATACGATGCTATTTCCATTGAACAAAAACATCGTTCCAATGAAAAAATACTTGCGTATCCCCTTTTCCTCCACTATATTGCGCCTCGAGCAGGTGAGCGCTCGTTAAAAAAGCTCTCTGGATCTTAACCGATCCAGTTTCATAGGGTAGTTGGGGCGCCCCGGCCGTTTTACGGCCGGGGCGACTTTCTTTTTCAGGGAATGTCTGGAATTGCATCTTTTCAATCAGGCGGCTTTATAGTATGGTTAATGAAAATAACCCATATTTCCCTTCATGCATCCTGCCGTAGAACAAATCCGCCAGTACCTGCAATTGATCGCCCTGCAATTCGTGCAACACCCGGAACAGGCGGAATTGCGCGTTGCGGAATCCCCGCAGGGAGACGCCGTCCGCTTCCGCCTGATTCTGGAAAAAACGGACGTGGCACGCATCATCGGCCGCAATGGAATGACGGCCTCCGCCATTCGTTCCCTGGCGAAGGCGGCTGGGGAAAAACACGGCATCAAGGTCATTGTACACATGCTTTCCCATGAAGAGGCGGCTGAACAGCCGTAAACGCACTCCTGCGCCTATAATTCCACATCCAGCACCAGGGCCAGAAGGTTAAATGGAGCCGGAGTCTCCACACGGAGGGCAAAGGAAGACTGCTCATCCATACCATAGTTGTGAATCATCCGCACATAGCCGGAGTAAGGTTCGGAAACACTGTACCTGCCGGGCTGGAAATCCTTCCATGCCTCCGGAGTTCCCGTTCCGTAGCGGAATTTCAGGGTGCTTTCATGAAGCAGGACGCGCGCACCGAGTTGCTTTTTAAAGCAACCCAGCGTCTCAAGCGTTTCCAGGGGCATCGTCCTTACTTCCGCCGGAGCGGCCAGGCCTACGGATACTGTTTCCCCATCCCCCCTTCCGGGACAGGCGGCATTCCCGGCTCCGTCAACGCTGATGTCCATGCATGCGCCGTCCCCGCCCACCAGAAAGGCGCCGCATCCCGCCAAATGGCTCAGGCCGGACAGCGTCTCCCCCTTCACGACAGCCTCCGTGCAGGCATCCAGGCAGTCATTCCCATCCGCCATGCATTCCACCGTAATGCAGGCCTCCTCCCCTTCCCCGCGCGCCACGGCAAACCATACCTCCTCATCCGGTGTATTGCGGGAACCGCGCAGGGACGCCACGGACAGAATGCGGCCGTGTTCCAGGCGGTGTGCATGCCACGCCACCACATTCTGTTCCCTGTTCAGAGTCATGCATACGGCGCTGCCGTCACCCAGAACGCACCAGACATGGAACGCCGTGCTCCTCTGTACAGTCCAGTCCACAATTCCCTCCCCCAGCAAATGGTCGGACAACAGGCTCACATCCCTTGTCTGGTAACCGTCGGCCTCCAGAGAATAAAATAATTCCCGAACCTTCATCCCGCCCTGCTGCACAAAAAGAAGGCTGTTTTCTACAGACAGGGCATCCAGGGAGGCAGACCCCACGCCGGAATGGCGCTCAAATCCGGCATTAGAGGCATTCAACCCTTCTGAATTGGTGGCGGACAGACGCCATTCCCCCTCGCTGGTTCCAATCATCAGCCCCCGGAGGGAAGCTATCCAGGAAATGCGGTTCTGCTGGGAAGCGGCCATTGTCAGAATCATGGGGGAATCCGCCGGAATGCCGGGCGTAAACGCGGAAAAATCATCCACCCTGCTGGCCCACAGCGTCTGGGGCTGCCCAGGAGTGCCTCCGAACCACAGCCGCCCCTGATGGAACTCTACCGTGCACGGATAACCGTTCCGGACCCCGAACGCACCAAAAGACCAGTCATTGGTATCACAGTCACTCAGCGTATGATAGGACAGATGAAGGGCACTCGCAAGATAGGCGCTGCGCGGGGAAACATATTCCTCCACCACCACTTCATGGTTAAAGGAGCCGGCTGATGCGCGGAATACGGGCGTTCCCGCAGAAGACCCGTCCTTGTAAGCCATGAGGCGGATTTTGTAGTAGGACATTTCCTCTTCATTGCCGCTCAGGGTGAAATTATTCCGGAACCCCTCCCTCTGCTGGAAGCTCTTCACGGAATGCCACACTAATTCCGGACGGTTGGGAAGGTAATTGGAGCCGTCCGGATACCCCCGGCAGATTTCCCATTCCGCATCCCAGGTCCCCGTCGTCTCCAACGTCCACGCGCCGTTGACATAAATGCGGGTACTGGCATCGGCCCCTTTTTCAAAAAAGGCCGTGTACCTCTCCGGGCGGTCCACCCCTTCCTGGTAGTCGCTTTCCCGGCTGAAATCGCGGATGCAGGTATAAGCCTGCCGCCAGCCGTCCTCCCGGTTCATGGAAAAAGTCTCTCCCTTGTAAAGATCCCGGCTCAGAGTCGTCAAATGGTAAAAAGGCATCTGGTTTCCCTCCGCCACGGTTTCTCCATATTTCCTGGTGATGCGCAGAAACTCCTTTCCCTCCATTTCCGGAGTGAATACATCATCGTCCGCCGTCGCCAGCAGCCTGTTGACGCTCCCCTCCCGCACCATGCGGCATTCCAGCCGCACGGCATTCAACAGGGAACTCTCATAAGGAATTCCGGAAAACTCCAACGCTTCCAGCCGCCAGTCATCGTCTGCGTAGCGGGCCAGCGTCATAGGCGGCGTAGAAGGTTCCACGCAGTAAATCACGTCATTCAGCTGCTGCATCCGGAGGTTGCTTACCTGTTCATCCGTCTTCCACGGAGTAAGCGTTTCCAGCACCCCGCCTTCCGTATCCGTCAGAAGCGCGCCATTTTTAAAATACCGGACGTAGCCGCGCCCCACTTCCAGCATGAACTGCACGCCCGTGGAGTACTTGAAGGAAACCAGCCTCACCATGCCCTCCCGGCATCCCGCGCGGGCGACCAGGCGTGTTCCCGGCCTGCGCCGGAGACCGCCGAAGGGGCTGACCAGAAAATTTATCAGCCGGGAGGCACCACGGGACACGGGATCCAGGTCGGCGCGTCCGGCCAGCCACGGGGTCAGCTCCCCGGCCGTAAAACTGAGCCGCTGCAATACTTGTTTTGCCATATTCCTCACCACGAAAGCAGAGAGTGGCAAAGAACGTCAACACGCCTGAAAGGTTTTTCCGAAATGCATCCCGGGCCTCAACCTCCAGCTACAGGGCAATTGCCCACAGAACCTTCAGATAACGGCCCTCCGGATAAGTGCTCAGGAAAGGGTGGTCCCAGCCGGGGCCGGTCATCGCCATAATCTGAAGCTTGCGCCCCTGCCGCTGGGCGGCCTTGATGACGGTATGCTCAAACTCCGCGGGGGAAAGCAGCCCGGAACAGGAACAGGTGACAAACAGGCCGCCGGGACGCACGCATTGCAGCCCCAACATATTGAGGTCATGGTATTTTTTGATGCCCTCTTCATATCCGTCCCTGCCAACGATGAATTTGGGCGGGTCCAGCAGCACGGCGTCAAACAGGCGGCCGTTGCGCACCATCTGGCGCGCATAGACAAAGGCATCCGCATGCACGAAGTCGATGCGCTGACGGTTGATATTTCCGTTTCTTTTAGCCATGGCGACGGCTTTCTCATCCAAATCCACAGCCGTTACCTCCGCCGCTCCGCCCAGCATCTTGGCGGCAATGGAAAAGCCGCCGCTGTAGCAGCACAGGTCCAGCACCGTGGCCCCCTTCACCAGGGAGGCGAACTTGAGGCGGTTGTCCCGCTGGTCACAGAAAAAGCCCGTCTTGTGCCCCTGGGCGAAGTCCACTTCATAGGTGATGCCGTTTTCCACAATCTTCACCAGCCTGACGGGGGCTGGGGATGCCGGCGCCTCCTCCGCCCGGATGCCCTCCATGCGGGCAATGCCCTCATCCACCTGCACCACATGGCGTTTTGTGCCGCACAGGCGGTGCAGCAGGGGCAGCCAGCGGTTCAGCCTCTGCCAGACGGCCAGCGTACTCACCTCCAGGCTCAGCACGTCCGCGTAACGGTCCACCACCAGGCCGCCCAGTCCGTCGGAATCTCCGTGCAGCACACGGTACGCATTAGTGGTTTCATCCAGGCGCAGAACTTCCCTGCGCAGCTTCACGGCTCGTTCCAGCGCAGCATCCAGGTCACGTTCGGCAAAAACGTCCTTCCCGTGGTACACCATGCGCAGGGGCGTGCGGCTGGACTCATTCCAGAATCCGGCGCCGAACAGTTCACCGTTCTTGTCATAGACGTTTACCAGGCTTCCCGGCGCTATTTCCCCGCTTACGGAGCCGAGCATGCGGGGGAACACGGCCGGATTGTATGTGAAATACTTCAGCTCCACCCAGGGCTTGAGCCATTGTTCGCTCCCTTCCGGCGACTTGTTGGCAAAAAGGTTCTTTTTGGGAGCTGTGCGCGGGCGGCCCGGCTGGGAACGGCGGTCCCGGTAAACGGGCCTGGGGCGGGAATCACGGGAATTGTGGAAATCATTCATGAAATGCTGGAGAGAAAGGTTGGATCTGCGGCATAGCGGGCCACGGCCATGTCAACGGCCTCTTCATACGCCCTCACGGGCTGCTTCATCAGGGAAGAGAGGCGTTCGCTGGACATGGCGGTATGCCGGGGCCGAGCATCCCTGAAACCGGCCTGTTCGTCGAGCTTTTGTTCCGCCACAGGCGGCAAAGAAGGCAGTAACCCGTGCTTCACGGCGCATTTCAGCACGGCCACGGCATAACTGTGCCAGGAAACAGGCTCTCCGGACTGACACAGATGCAGCACGCCGGACGCCCCGCTCTCATAAGCCAGAAAACGGAGCCATGCACATAAATCTTCCACCCATGTAGGCATGGACCATTTATCCGCCACAGCGGCCAGGGGCTCCCTTTTCATCGCCCGCCGCAGCACCATTTCCGGGAATGAGGGCCGTTCCGGATTGCCGAATACCCAGGAAACGCGGGCTATCAGAGCGTCCGGCATCTCCTCCCGCACACGGAATTCCGCCTCCAGCTTGGACTCTCCGTACACATTTACGGGGCGGCACTTCCCCTCCTCCGTTTTCAAACCTCTCCTCCTGCCGTCCAGCACATAATCCGTACTCAAATGGATAAAGCGCATGCCCTCCAGGCGGCAAATGCGCGCCATCATCTCCGGAGCCATGGCGTTGACGCAGTGGGCCGTCTCCGGATCATCCAGGCAGGCTTCCAATCCGCTCACAGCGGCGCAATTCACCACATGAGTGGCTCCGGAAGAAAGCAGAACACGTTTCAAAGCGCTTAAATCCTTCAAATCACAAAAGCCCCGTCCGCACTTCACCACCTCCAGGCCATGTTCTTCCAGATACGCTGCCAGACGGCTTCCCACCCGGCCGTCCGCCCCGAACACCAATGTTCTGTACATGACGCAGAGCTTAGACGTTTCACCCTCCAAAATCCAATGAAAACCTTTTTTCATCGTGACAAAAGAAGGAAAGGTTGTTTGAATTAAAGTTGTGTTTTACCATGAATATTCTTTAACAGCCTGCGGCCCTCTGAACGCCAGAGCCGCGGAAGTGTGCAGGAAGGGAGCCCTCATTAAAACGGATGAAGGCGGGTACGGCTGCATCCAGCCGTGGCCGGAACTGGGAGACGCCACCCTGCAAGAGGAATTGGACGCGCTCAGGAAGGGCCGCCCTCTGCCTCTGGGCGTCCGCGCCGCGGAGTGCGCCCGAACGGACGGGGAAGCACGCGCGAGGGGCGTCAGCCTGTTTGACGGTCTTCACATTCCGGAAAGCCACGCCACGCTGCCCTCCTGCGTCAGCCCCGCTACCATTCGCATCATGGAATCCAAGGGATTCAAGGCAGGAAAAATCAAGGCCAGCGCCAATCTGGCCGCCGCCCTGGAACGGCTGACGATGCTGGCATCCATGGTTCCCTCCTGGCGCTGGCGGCTGGACTTCAACGGATGCCTGAATGAAAACGATGCCCTGAAATTCTGGAAATCCCTGCCCCACCATCTGAAAACCAGAATAGACTTCATAGAAGACCCGTGCCCCTTCTCCATCCAGAGCTGGGAACGTCTGGTAGACGCCGGCATGCCTCTGGCCCTGGACATGGGTTCGGATGTGGAACACCAGCCGGCCATCTCCTCGGACCTGCCCATCATCCGCATCGTCAAACCCGCACGGGAAGCAACGCCGGAATATCTTTACGAACCTCCCGTCTTCACCACTGTCATGGATCACCCCGTAGGGCAGCTCTGGGCCGTTTACCAGGCGGCGGAATATTACCGCAACTCCCTGCCCACGGAAATTCCCCTCTGCGGCCTCTGCACCCACCTCCTGTTTGAGCCGGACCCCTTTATAGACCGGATGGGAGGCATGGACCCTCAGGCAGCTGTTCCTGGAGGCACGGGGCTCGGCTTTGACGAACTATTGGAACATATTCCCTGGAAAATACTGTGACAATACAGGATTACCCTGCTCCATTGAATCTACAATGAAGGGGCTCTTCCCGTGCCGGAACTGGACTCGGCTTCCCTTGGCCTGCCGGGACTTGCCGCTCCGATAACGCGCCGCCGGAACGCTTAACTTCGTATCCGTGTCCTTTGCATGCAATCAGAAGCCGCGCTTTTGCCAGAAGCGCGGCTTCTTTTTTAATGATGATGGCGGATACTGCAACCGGCTCATTCCAGCTCCGGATGCTCATCACGGGATTTTCTATTCCGGACGTGTGGAAAATTTGAGGCCGGGATACTCCTTCACATTGCAGCCGGGCGTCTTGGGGTTCACCAGCACCGGAACGAATGTGAACATCCACCGACGCGCGGAATTGTTGCTGGGGCTCTTTACCAGCACGCGGTTCCAACCCTTCTTAAGAGGAACCATGGAAGGCTCCCGGAAATGGTAGTTTTCATCCACCATCACGCCGCTGTTACGCGGCTTTTTCCATTGCGGGGGGGCAATCTCCCGGCCGTTCACAAAAAATTTGGGATCCGCATGAAACCACTTGCCGGGAACGCTCGCCGGACCATTGCGCCAATCGGACGTGGCCCAGGTATGTCCGCTAATCCAGAAAGGCACCGTCTGCGCCTTGGGGGAATAAATCCAGGTCTGCGCGTAATAAGTGTGGTTTTTGTGGGGATAAGCACCCATCTTTGCGCCATTGAACAGCGTCGGAAAATCGCAGTAATGCTTGAAAATGATGGTGGCCCCCGTGTAATCGTCTCCGGACCACCCATAGGTGACGCCGTCAATCTCGTAGGAATCCCTCATCTTCCCTGCCTTGTTGTCCTCCTCCGGAGCGAATTCCTTTTCCGTCTTACCGCCGTTGGGAATAGGCCCCAGCAATTTCCAGGGAATATTCGCCTGCCGTACGTAATTAAACTCCTTATCCACGAAAAAACGGTCCCGGATGGCGAGCACGCGGTTCTCGTAATCCGCAAACCCCTTCAGCAGAGGATCCCCCTGCACGGGCAGATTGGAAAAATACTTCATATATTCGTCCTGGTTGGGGTCTCCCAGCACCTTCTCATGGGGATTATTCCACAAAGGTTCGGAAACGAACGCCATGCCGGCGTAAACGGGCGTCTGAAGAACCTGGTTGCGCGGATCCGTAATTTCCAGGTCCGGGAAAGAACACAGCATCATGCCCAGTCCTTCCGCATTCCGAAACGGGCATGCCCGGCGGAAATACATGGTCATGGCCGTTTCAAACGGATCAAGGTGGTTCAGGTAAGTCTCCAGGGAATCAACATACTTCGCTCCGTCGGTAGGCCATGCGCCACGGTTCTGGCGGCCGGACCATAACTGCTGGATGGAGCCGTTATAGCCCTTCGGCGTCAGGCCGGGCTGCCATCTCATGGGAATGCGGCCGCAGGACTCCACTGCATTGATGTACTCCTTAAGAATCTCATTGTTCACCTGCTCATCCTTGCCGCGCACCTCGTCCGTGCCAATGTGGATGATGGGCATTTTCTCCTTGGGAACCAGGGAACACAACTCCTTGATCAGGGCCACCAGGGCTTTGGTGGCTTTTTCATCGCTCATCTTCACGTTGAGCGCCTTGCGGAACATCTGGCTGTGCCCCGGCATATCCATCTCCGGAATCAGCAGGATATTGCGCAGGCGGCAGTACTCCACCAGCTGCTTAAACTCCTTCTGCGTGTAAAACTTGCCAGGCATGCGCGTATAATTTTCGGGGGCGTTCAGCTCCGGATAAATTTTGGATTCCAGCCGCCAGCCGGGGTTCTCCGTAAAATGGAAGTGGTAAACATTCAGCTTGAGCTGCGCCATGGAATCCAGCTCCCGTGCAATCAGAGGCAGCGGCATGTAATTGCGTCCCACATCGTTCATGAATCCGCGGATTTCAAAATCCGGCCAGTCCACGATATCGCAGGCGGCAATGGTCGTCGTCCCGCCGCGGCGCAAAAGAAGCTGCTCCAGCGTTTTCATGCCGTAATAGAATCCTCTGGTATCCATCGCCGTAATGAGTGCGCCGCCGGGAGTTACACGGAGGGAATAAGCCTCCTCCTTCAGCTTGGAATTTTCCGTGCCGGCTTTCACATCCCCCTTGACGAATTTAACGGCAAACGTCCCGTCCGGAGCCACCTTCACGCGGTGCTCCGCCAGAAAAGATTTCAATTCGGAAACAATGAACTTCATCTGTTCCGGATAGGAAGTCCTGGACGGAGACGGAGCCAAAATGCGTACGGACTGCACGGGAATGGCCCTGCCGTCCCAGCGCAGCTGCTGGGGTTTGGGAACCAGCGGAGGCCGGTCCGCCGGAAACAGCCTGTAATTGGCCCCGTTAGCCGGGAAAGACGGGGCCGTATCCTGCCCCCATGCTCCGGCGCAAGCCATGCACACCCATGCAAACGATAATAAAAGGAACTTCATGCGGTTCATAATACGCCCGCAATAACAGCTGCCTGTCAAACCTATCGTGTCCAACTTGCCGGAAAACGGGGTTCCGGCAGCATTTTTTGCAAAAAGACCAGAACCTGTGCTTACATGGCGGAGAATGGCTGAGCATCCTGCACGGCGGGGGCATCTTCAATTTCTCCGGAAATGCCGCTTACGGCCACGCCGCGGCGCACGGCGTAAAGCCCCGCTTCTTCCTCCTTCTTTCCGGCTACAAAAGCCCAGTAGTAATTGCTGCGGTCATGATAGCAGGCCCACTCTCCGGCAATCCCCGGGCGCGCTTCCATCAGCAGGGAATAAGAATCCGCGGGAGAAACTTTGAACCCGCGGGGCGTCCTCAAACCGGAAGAGGGAAAAGAACGGATGTCTCCCCTCCACACAAGATCCAGAGAGGAAGAGGGCAGCAGACCTTCCGCGAGGCTGCTTCCCGCCAGCACCTGCCCGGCGCCAAACATGGGCAGACAGGAAGAACCCATAAGAGCGGCGCCGCAAACGGAGACAAGACGCAGGAAAGGGAAAACGGACATGGTCATGGCATGCTTCTGAAAAAGGCGGAAAGGACTCAACCCCCAAAAGCTTCCACAGTCAATCAAAAACAGCCCTCTCTCTGAAACTGGGGGAAAAAGGCCGTTTTCCGGACAGGTGGACAGCTTGACAACCCATCCGTGCGTTTTTATAGTTTGCCACCTGTTTTGAAAGGAGGAACGTCCATGGCAGCCCAGTCACGCAACATCGCAGAATTGGAAAACGCATCCGTATGGCGTCTGCTGATCCAGTACTCCCTGCCCTCCATCGCCGGCATGGTGGTATACTCCCTGTACAACATCATTGACAGCGTGTTCATCGGTCACGGCGTGGGGCCTCTGGCCCTGTCCGGCCTGGCCGTCACCTTCCCCATCATGAACCTGACTTTCGCCCTGGGCACGCTGGTAGGCATCGGCGGGGCGGCCATCAGCTCCATCCGGCTGGGAAGAAAAGACCAGGAAGGAACTGAGCGTACGCTTGGCAACGTCCTCATCATGAGTCTGATTGCCGCTGTGGTGCTGGTGATTCCCACGCTTCTTTTCCTTACGGAAATCCTGACCGCCTTCGGCGCCAGCGGGCAAACCCTCACCTATGCGTACGACTTCATGCTTATTACCTTGCTGGGCCTGCCCGTCACGTACGTCTTCTTCAACCTCAATCATGTGATGAGAGCTACTGGCTACCCTAAAAAAGCCATGGGCTCCACCCTTCTTTCCGTAGGAATCAACATCATTCTGGCTCCCATCTTCATCTTCTGGTTCAAATGGGGCATTACCGGAGCAGCCGTGGCCACCCTTCTCGCCCAGGTCGTCGGCATGGTGCGCGTGCTGTTACACTTTTCCGATGCGGCTAGCACGGTCCACTTCCGCCGCGGCATCTGGCAGCTGCGCAAGACCATCGTCACCGGCATCCTGTCCATCGGGATGGCTCCCTGCCTGGTAAACGTCTGCGGCAGCGCGGTCACCGTCGCCATCAACAGGCAGCTTGCGGATCACGGGGGGGACCTGGCCATCGGGGCCTACGGCATCATCAACCGCATTCTTATCCTGTTCGCCATGCTCGTCATCGGCCTCACTCAGGGAATGCAGCCCATCATCGGCTACAACCACGGAGCCATGAAGCCGGGCCGCGTTCTGCTCACCCTCAAATACGGAGTTCTGGCAGGGACATCCTTCACCACGCTGGGATTCCTGGCCTGCGTCTTCTTTCCCCGCGGCATTGCCGGGCTCTTCACGGATGACGCCTCGCTCATCAGCCTGGCGGCCAACGGTCTGATCATCTGCGTGCTGGCCTTTCCGCTCATCGGCAGCCAGATCATCATCGGGAACTTCTTCCAGGCCATTGGAAAAGCCCGTCTGGCAATCTTCCTGTCCCTGACGCGCCAGATGCTCTTCCTCCTGCCGTTCCTGCTGGTCCTGCCCCGTTTCTGGGGACAGGACGGAGTCTGGGCATCCCTTCCTCTGGCAGACGTGCTTTCCTTTATCGTCACCCTGCTCTTCATCCGCCGGTTCCTGAAATACTACCGGCTGAAAAACAGGCACTACCTGGTTCCCGGCACGGGAAAGGCATAATCTTTCTTCCCACCTGTCTTACTTACACGAACCCTCGTTCCCGGCCCATTCTTTCCGGGGTGCGGCAGGGGGGAGTGAAACCGCTTTTTCCCATCCTTCGGAGAAAAACCCTTCCCACCTACCGTTTTGCCGCTGGCATTTTTGCAGGACATAAGACCGGCAGTATGCCTAACGCGCCGTACTTTCAGGACTCTATTCTGTTGGGGGCTTCGTATGGATTCATCATCCAGAACCTCGCCCGGGAAAACCGCTTTTTCCACCGGACAGCCCCTGGAAGCACGACAACCCGAACGGTATGACAAGGAATCAGATCAAATGAAAAACGGAATCATGATGCAGTATTTTGAGTGGAATCTGCCCAACGACGGACAGTTTTGGAACAAGTTGAAGGAAGACGCCCCCCACCTGGAGGAAATGGGTGTTACGGCCGTCTGGATTCCTCCAGCCTACAAAGGGAAGGAACAAAATGACGTAGGATACGGCACCTATGATCTTTTTGACCTGGGGGAATTCGACCAGAAAAACACCGTCCGCACCAAATACGGCACTAGGCAGGAACTCCAGGAGGCCATCAAGGCTCTTCACGAACACCATGTAAGCGTTTATATGGATGCCGTCATGAACCACAAAGCAGGGGCGGACTATACGGAAAAATTCATGGCCAAGGAAGTGGACCAGCAGAACCGCGACAAGGAAATTACGGATGCCTACGAGATTGAAGGCTGGACCGGCTTCAACTTTCCCGGCCGCGGAAACAAATATTCCGACTTCAAATGGCACTGGTACCACTTCACCGGAACGGACTATGACGCACGCACGGAAAAAACCTCCATTTTCAAGATTATGGGAGACGGCAAAAGCTGGAGCGAAGGCGTGGATGAAGAAAACGGCAACTACGACTACCTTATGTTCGCCAATCTGGACTTCAACCACCCGGAAGTGGTGAAAGAAATGGAAAGATGGGGAATCTGGGTATCCCGGGAACTGGATCTGGACGGCATGAGGCTGGACGCCATCAAGCATATCAATGACGAATTCATCAGGAAATTCCTGGCAGCCGTCCGCAAGGAAAGGGGAGCAGACTTCTACGCCGTGGGTGAATACTGGAAACAGGATCTGGAATCCCTGGACGATTACCTCAAGGAGGAACGCTACAAAGTGGACCTGTTTGACGTCCCCCTGCACTACAACATGTACCAGGCCTCCAAGCAGGGCCGCGATTACGACCTTTCCAAAATTCTGGACGGGACCCTGGTTCAGAACCACCCTACGCTGGCCGTTACCTTTGTGGACAACCATGATTCCCAGTGGGGCAGTTCCCTGGAATCAGCTGTGGAAGACTGGTTCAAGCCCTCCGCCTATGCGCTCATCCTGCTCATGAAGGAAGGCTATCCCTGCATCTTCTACGGGGACTATTACGGTGTGAGCGGCAACCCGCCCATGCACCGCGCCATCATCGACAATCTGCTGGAAATCCGTAAAAACCATGCTTTCGGGGAACAAAATTACTACTTTGACCACCCGAACACCATCGGCTTCACCCGTGTGGGAGATGAAGAGCACCCGCATTCCGGCGTGGCTGTGCTCATTTCCAATGGAGAGGATGGAGACAAAGTCATGAACGTGGGCAAGCAGCACGCAGGGGAAACTTGGAAGGAAGCCACCGGCAACGTGGAGGAAACCGTCTCCATTGACGGGGAAGGCAACGGCCGGTTTCTTGTCCACGGCGGCAATGTGGCCGTATGGATTCCGGAAAACGCTTTACAGGACGCCCGGAAGGAAGACGGAAAATAACGCAACTCCCGCCCGCAAATTGAAGAAACGGCCTGTTCTCCATTCCGGACTGTTTTTCCGGAATGAGGTTCAGGCCGTTCTGACTTTAATCACCAGTTTCAGAATCTTTCCTTCCCCAATGCAGCCGGCATGCGCATCCTCCGGGAAAAAAATGGCGAACTGCCCCGGTTTCACGACAAAAGAGGTGTCCGGAGCATCATCATAATGCTGCGCGTCCTTTTCCCTGTTGAACGGTTCGGAAGGCTTTTCCAGCGCCGCGCGCTCTTTCCACATGAATCCCTCTTCCCGGGAAAGGGGCACGTGAATGTCAATAAACCGGTCATGCACTTCCATGCGGGCGTTCTCCCGCTTCTTCATCACCGGTTCATTCACCATCACGGTCAGGGCGTCTTCCTCCAGGACATGGCGGCCGGTTTCCAGGGTTGCCGGAGCAATCTCCCTGATAAAATCGAAAGCTCTCCTGAACAGGGGATTCAACATTTCGTAACGGGCGGAATCGGAAAGGGAGGCAATAATCATCATTACAGGCTCCGTCCCCGGAGCGGGCTTCATTGTAACGGGGAGGAAAAGCCAGTCAACTCATTTGCCCCCCTTCCCTCGATATTCCGACGCACAGCCCGGTCCTTCCTCCACGGAATGGAGTTACCGCCGTTTTCCCTGGCCTTTAAATACGTTATTCCCGTGAAGCACAGTAAAAAACTTGTCATCCGGCAACGCCTCGTATATTGGAGTAACTGTAAGCTATCAGTCACACGATGATCAAACAGAAAAATCCATCCGGCACCTACCGCCCTTCTTATGACCGCACCCCCAGATACACTGTCAAGCAGGTTGCGGAAATGATGGAAATGTCAGCCTACACCATCCGGTATTACGAAAACGCCGGATTAATCCCGGACGTGGACCGCAGCGGAGGGAATGCCCGTATGTTTTCCGACTACACCCTGGGGTGGCTCCGCCTGGTCCACTGCCTCCGGATGACGGGCCTCCCGATTGAAGGCGTCAAGCACTACATCGACCTGTGCCAGGAAGGGGATTCCACCATTCCGGAGCGCGCCGAACTGATCTTCAAGCAAGAGAAAAGTCTCCGGGAACAGCTCCGAATCCTGAAAAAACAAATGGAAGTGTTGAAATACAAGAAAAAATTTTATCAGGATCTTTTAGACAACCGCAGACCGGACAGCTGCAATCCGCTGAACTACATCAGCGCCAGCGAGCCGAACATCGCGCCTGAGGAATAAACCCTCCCTTAAATCCTCAACAGACGTCGGCCGGGATTTCCAATGAGGAATCCCGGCCGCTCTGCGTTCTTATTTGCTTCCTGCCGCCTCCGCATACATGAAATTCATGCAGTCATCGGATAGAGGGCAATTGAAGGCCATTGCGTCGAAATTATTCAAACATCAGAGCGCTTCAAGTAACCGGATAAGACGTTCAGCGTGTTCCACCGATGCTCCCTTTTGCTGCTCGATAAGTTCCGGTGTCGTACGATTGCCGTAACTTATGCCGCAGGTATAAACACTGCCGCAGTATTCCATTTGAGTCAGTCGGCAGACAGCTTTGTAGCATGGCAGAAATTCATCGATCGCGTAGCCCATGGCCCCTTCACGGCTATACAGCGTTTCGGGCGCTCCCGTTGTGAAAGAGAGAATGAGTTTCTTGCCCTTGAGCTTGTCTCCGGTACTGCCGTGTGAAAAGCCGTGACGAAAAGTTTCTTCCATCCAGCGTTCCAATATGGAGGGTGCGGAGTACCAAAAGAGAGGGAATTGCAATACAATGATGTCTGCCCACAGCAATTTCTGTTGTTCGGCTTCCACGTCGATCTTGAAATCGGGATAAAGTTCGTCAAGCTTTACGAGTTCAGCTTCCGGCAGCCGCTCGTTCAAGGTTTCAAGGATTGTCTTATTGGCTACAGATGCGGCAAGGTTTGTATGGCCGCTGATAATCAATATATTTTTCATATTCTTTCTTTTTACTGTTATTTGTTCTCTGCTCCTATAATGCCGTTCGTTTTCACAGTCAGCTCCGGTTACAAATATGGCTTCGTCGCTTATCAAAAAAGTAACGGCTGTAGCAATCTCTTCACAGGTTATCTTATCCTACCGAAAAGTATGCTCTCCGTTTTCAAATATTATTTGTTAAATAAATTACGGGCATTTTCCGAAAAAAACTGTTCCAAATAGGGTGACAGTTCCTTATCCGCAGCAAACTGTTCACGCATCCGTTGCAGATTTCCAAACAACACACCGTCAGACATATAAGGATAATCCGAACCATAAAGTATATGCTCTGGCGGAGCGACCGTCAGCATCATCTTCACGATTTCAGGACTCGCTCCCCCGGCAAGATCATAGTACAAATGGGATAGATTGCCATCCCAGTCAATTGAACCCATAAATCCCTTTGCCTGCATAGCCGGGTGTATAGCCTTCATGCGTGGAATCGCCATAGGCAGGAACGAGCCGCAATGGGGAACGACCACCTTGAGATTCGGATAGCGCACCAACACGTTGCGGGAAATCATATTGACGACGGCACGTGTCGTTTCGGCCGGATATTCATAGACTGCAAGCGGGGCGGTAGAAATAATGGTATCATTAACCGGATTAGGCTTGTGCGGATGAATGATGACGACGGCATTCCGCTTGTGCAATACCTCCATCAACGGGTCGAGGGCTTCATCCCCGATATACTGTCCCCGACTGTTCGTGGCCAGCTTGATGCCGTCTGCACCGAGCGTATCGAGAGCATAAACAGCCTCATCTATGGCAGCGTTCACGTCAGGCAATGGCAGTGCAGCGCAAAATTTGAACTTGCCCGGATATTTCTTTTTCAGAGCGGCGCAATACTCGTTATATTCCCGGATTATGCGACGGCACTCCCCAGTATCACCGAAGTAGGGTTGCGGTGCGGGCATCGACAATACAGAACAACCGATTCCGGCTTTTTCCATAAAGGCAAGATGGGCATCCACATTCCATTCCGGCAACGGAAAAGTCTCTTCCAAAGCGGCATCATGTTTTTTCAACACTTCCATATAGCCAGACATAATGTTATGGCAATGCACATCCACAATCTGCTGTGCCGCCGCCCAATCCGCAAACCATACAGACAGGACAACTCCGATGATTATAACCAGCCTCATCATATCATCGGATTTTCCCATGAACCTCTCGTATCTACCCCCGTGCTTTCGGCCGCATCCTCCAACATCTTCACTTCGTCAACAGTCAGCACGACCTGCATGGCACGGACAGCATCCTGCACTTGTGAGGGTTTCGTCACACCAATAATCGGCGTCGTGCCCTTCGTTATCGCCCATGCCAGAGCCACCTGCGCCGGCGTAATATCGTACTTATCGCCCACGGTGCGCATCACGGCAACGAGTTTTTCTATTTGCGGCAGCAGCGGATTGTAGGTTTTCCCACGCTGGCTATCGGCTGGCAACGGGTGCGCGGTATCGTATTTTCCGCTCAACGCCCCCTGTTCCAGCACCATGTAAGCCCAAAAGTCGATGCCGTTCTCCCTGCAATAATCCAGAATGCCTGCCTTTTCTGACGAGAGGTAGAGCAGGCTGTAATGGTTCTGAACGGCAGAGAGATGTATCCCTTCTTGCGAGAGAATTTCCTTCACACGTTTGATCTGCGCGAGGTTATGGTTGGAAACACCGACTCTTTTTACCTTACCGCTTTTTACCAGTGGAATAAGATAAGGCGTCCATCTTTCCACGTCGGCCGGATTATGTATCCAATAAATATCGACGTAACCGGTGGCGAAACGTTCGAGGCTCCCTGCCAGCATATCGGCTACCGGATCTTCCGACTCGCCTGCAATCTGCGGAGTGAACTTGGTCGAGATAAATATATCCTCCCGCTTTCTATTCTTTGTAAATGTCGAGAGCAACGTTTCTGAAGTACCCATACCATACACCACGGCAGAATCCCACAAATTCACCCCGTTTGCCATCGCCTCGTCGAATACGGGTCTCAGCTCGTCTACTCCGAGATTATTGCCGAATACCTGGTCGCCTCCGGCAAATCCTGCGCCCCATGACCATGTCCCTAATGCAATTTTAGACTGATTTTTCATTTCGTATTCTTTTATTATATTTTTTAAACCGCATAAGACTGTTTTCTATTATTGTCCCCACAATGACTGCCGATGTGAAATAAAAGGCTCATACAGGTTCAACATATTTCATATTTCTTTCTTTTAATATTAACTTGTTTTCAATATGTGGCAAAGATACCGCGCATTTTCAAAAAATGACTGTATGCCATATTACGGAGAAAGCGACAGATCTAACAAATTCTTAATTACATTTGTATCAAACAGTTACATTACCAACACAACAGATTGCACTATAATTGTTTCACATGGAAGTATCCACATTATTTCACGGCCTTGGCATACTCTTCATCCGTCACCGGCTCGAGCCATTCATTGGATGCATTCTCACCGGGAACCTCAATAGCCAAGTGGGAGAACCATCTGTCGGAGGCAGCCCCGTGCCAGTGCTTCACGTTGGCGGGAATATGGATGACTGTTCCAGGAAGAATTTCCACAGCAGGCTTTCCTTCTTCCTGATACCAGCCGCGTCCGGCCACACCGATAAGCATCTGCCCGCCGCCTTTCGTCGCTTTGTGAATATGCCAGTTATTGCGGCAACGGGGTTCAAAAGTTACATTGGAGATATTCACTTGTTCGCGTGAAACGGGTGCAAGATAGCTGTTGCCTGTGAAATACTTGGCATATGCCGTATTCGGCTCGCCTAAAGGGAAAATCATTTCGCGTTGGAAAGCGGCTTTGGCGTCTTCGCCAGCCGCATCTTCCACCCATACGTCTTTGGCCAGATTAAATGCCGCCCATGCTTTCGGCCAACCGGCATAAAAACCGATGTGGGTGATGATTTCTGCAATCTCGGTACGGGTAACTCCATTCTTCTTTGCCGACTGAAGATGGAAAACGAGCGAATTGTCGGTAATGCCCTGACTAATGAGGGAGGTGATGGTTACCAAACTGCGATCACGCAGACCGAGCTTGTCAGTCCGGCTCCATACTTCACCGAAAAGGACATCATCGTTAAGTTCCGCAAATTTGGGAGCAAATTCTCCTAACTGAGTGCGTCCCGCCGTCTGTACTATCTTTTCCTGCGCCATAGCATTTGTTATGAAAAAACTAATTGAAAAAAATAAAATAATCTTATTCATTATTGTATTATTTAATAATATTAGTAATACTGTTTAGAGGATTCAGCGGCGTCTGGTCGGATAAAACCAATGCCTTAACCATATGCAGCGTTTCCTGCTTGTATTTCTGAAAATGGGCCGATGCGATGTGCGACTTATATGCCTTTTGGCTGGCGTAAGTTTCAAGAATCGTAATTCTGCAAGCATTGTCCTTTTCAGCAACAGCGTACATGGTCAACACGCCCGGTTCCGTGCGCAGGGAGATTTCCCCCACTTCGATGGCGCATTTCACATATTCCTCCAAATATTCAGAATGCACTTCTATTTTTGAGAGACGGACGATACCATCAGGCTTCATCGGTAACTTGTCGCACATGCCCGTATTTTTGCCATTCTCCATTTCCACTTTATCGTGATTTATGGTTTGGGCTTCTGAAAGGTTCATCAGACAGGCAAGGGAAAAAGCCATTCCCGCGATGGTTCGTTTCATAAAATCATTATTTATTGATGGAAATCGTCTCATTGACCCACTTGACAAGCGCGGCCCTCGTCGTCCGGATTCCTTCCCCGGCAAAAGCGCCTCCCTTGAGAACGGTGGACTTGGGACACAGCTTCCGAACCTCGTCCGCACAGCGCGCCATGCCGCCGCCCCCATGCGTCACAAATGGAATCACCGTCTTGCCGGAAAGGTCGTAACTTGCCAGGAAAGACGCGACCGGAGGCGCAATGGTGCTCCACCAGTTGGGGCTGCCGATGAAAATCACATCATACTTGCCCATATCCTCCACTTTGGCGGCCAGTTCCGGCCGAACCCCTTCCTGAATCTCCTTCCTGGCCTGCACGGTGCATTCCCGGTATTCGGAGGGATAAGGCTTGACCGGCTTGATTTCAAACAGCGTTCCTCCCGTCGCCCTCTGAATTTGCGCAGCGGCGTACTTCGTATTGCCTCCCCATGAATAATAGGCAATGAGGACCCTGGAAGGTTCCGCGGAAACCTTGGGTTGTTCCTGTCCCAAACATCCGGCTCCTGTCATCAGGGCCGCGGCCAGCGTGCATATCATTGATATTGTTTTCATGTATTTTTATCCGGTTAAAAGGAGAGGCAAAAGGCGTCCAGAAAAAACGGTTTCATCCGGCATTTCCCTTGCCTGACCTTGTTCCTTATTTCTGTCTAAACATTAGAGTAACTATAAGTCAATATTTTTTCAACAATTCCGGCAATCCTGCCCGCATCACTTCCTAAACTGCTTTATCAATATATGTTATTCTTTCCGAAGCCGAATCAGAACAATTTCCGATGGAACGCCGATGCGGATGGGAAAGCCGTTCCAAATCCCCGCCCCATTGGAAACGTACAGCTTCATATTACCCACCGTGTACAGCCCGGAGACGAATCCCTCGTTAAAACGCGCCACCAGCCGGTCCACGCCGGCAATCATGCCTCCGTGCGTATGGCCGGACACTTGAAGATCCACGCCGTGCGCAGCCGCTTCCCGGGCCAGCCGCGGCTGGTGGGAAACAAGGATGCGCACTCCCTTTTCCGGGGCATCCTTCAACGCCTTGCTTATATCCGGCTCCTCCTTCCCCATGATGCCGGCCACAGGATCCGTCACACCGGCCAATACCACGGCCTCCCCTCCCGCCGGCGCGTGTTCATTAAGAAGCATACGAATGCCCAGAGTGGGCAGGAACTCCATCCACTCCTCATAACCGGAGTAATACTCATGATTGCCCGGCACGCCGAACACCCCGTATCTGGCCTTCAAATCCGCAAGCGGCCTCAAATCGCCGCCATGCACGGGCACCGTCCCGTCCACGAAATCTCCGGCAATCACGACGATGTCCGGATTCAGGGCGTTCGTGCGCTCCACAATCTTCCGAATGCGCTCCTCCCTTGTAATGCCGTCCACATGCAGATCCGCCAGCACGGCGACCGTCAATCCGTCCGCCTCCTCCGGCAGGCGGTTCACGGCAACCGTTTCCTCCTTCACCTGGGGCACTCTGGTGCCTCCAATCATGCCCACAGTTGCCAGCACGGCGGAAAAAACCAGCAAAGCAACATTAACCCGGTTGCCAATGATGCGAAACCTTTCCGTCCTGTTCCTCCGCAAGCAGAACAAAACCAGCAGATACAGAGCCCGCACCACATCTGCCGCCAGCAGCAGGAAAAAGAACAGGAAAAGAACGGAGAACAGCCACGCGGCCGCCAGCAGAACGTTTTCCGGCAAAACCGGGGAGAAAAACATGGGGCCTCCAAACAAATGCAGCAAGTGGAATTTGAATGCCGCCACCGCCAGCAGGGCGGCAAGCAGAAGCTTCCAGCCCCATTTCAGCTTCAGCGGCAAAATAGCGCGGCAAAAAACGTAAACCGCCAGCAATGCTCCGAAAATCAGAATCATATGTCTCTTTCTTAAAAATAGCTTAACATCCTTCCGCCGCAAACAGTCCCGCGGCATTTTTCCGGAGCGGAAGGAAACGCGCCGGCAAAACTACTTGTCAATCTGGCTCTCCGTAAACGGATCCGCCCGGTGCCCCATCAGGGGAATTCTGGAACAGGCAAGGTCGAATTCCTTGAGTTCCGGTTCGGACAAGCGGACGGAAGCCCCTCCCAGAAAATCATCCAGATGGGCTGGATTGGTTGTTCCGGGAACAGGCGCAATCCACGGTTTCCGGGAAAGCATCCAGGACAGGGCGAACTGGGCCGGAGTCATGCCCCTGCGTTCCGCCCATTCCCGGACAAGAACAGCCAGCGGCATGTTGAATCTGAGGGCTTCCGGAGTAAACCGGGGCAAAGTGGCGCGGCGGTCCCGCTTTTGAAAACGGCTGTCCTCCCGGACGGCTCCTGCCAGAAAGGCGCGCCCCAGCGGACAATACGGAACAAAACCGATGCCCAACTCTTCCAACGTGGGAAAAATCTTCGTCTCCGGTTCCCTCCACCAGATAGCGTATTCGCTCTGGACGGCGCTCACCGGACACTCGGCATGAGCCCTCCTGATGGAACGGGCGCCGGCTTCGGACAGGCCGAAATGCAGCACTTTTCCCTCCTGCATCAGTTCCTTCACCGTACCTGCCACCTCCTCCATCGGAACATCCGGGTCCACCCGGTGCTGGTAAAGCAGGTCAATGTGGTCGGTACGCAAACGCCTGAGGGAACCTTCTACCGCACGCCGGATATGGTCGGGCCTGCTGTTCAGGGAAGAAGGACGGCCTTCCTCCACGCCAAAACCGAATTTGGTTCCTATCCTGACCTGGTTGCGGACAGGGGCGAGAGCCTCCCCCACCCATTCCTCACTGGTATAAGGCCCGTACACTTCCGCCGTATCAAAAAAAGTAACCCCTTTGTCAAAAGCCCGGCGTATCAGGGCAATCATCTCCTGTTTATCATACTTGCCGCCGTAATAACCCACCATCGGCAGGCATCCCAGCCCGATAGGGGAAACTTCCAGGCCTCCAAGGCGCCGGGATTCCCCAAGAAAACCCTTCTTCGGCACCCCGGAAGAAGACCCCGGACCGTCAGACAGCAAAGAAGAACCCTCCCCGGCCCATCCCCGGGAAACCAGGGATAAGGCCAAACCGGATGTTATCTTCAAAAAATCCTTGCGTTTCATTACGTTCCGTCTTTCTTTCCCAAATTCAGATGCGGGGCCTCCTTATTTCAGATGCTCCAGAAAGAACTGTCCGATTCTGTCGAAAGGAATGACACCGGCTTGATTGTCATAAAGATCCACATGGCTTGCACCGGGAATAATCATCAGCTCCTTGTTGTCCCCCTTCAACTTCCTGAAGGCGTCTTCGCTGAAATAGCGCGAATGGGCTTTTTCCCCGTGAATCATGAGCACGGCGCTGCGGATTTCACCGCTGTACGCCAGCAGGGGCATATTGATGAAGGAAAGCGCCGAAGTGACATTCCATCCGCCATTTGAATTGAGCGAACGCCTGTGATAGCCGCGGGGCGTCTTATAATAATCGTAATAATCCTTCACAAATCCGGGGGCATCCGCAGGCAGAGGATCAGGCACGCCCCCCGCGAGGGCATAAGAACCGCTCTTCGCATCAGCCGTCCGCTGGGCATTCAGTTGTTTGCGAAGCTCATAACGGGCGTCGGCATCCATCGCGTCGAAATAGCCGTTCGCGTTCACGCGGCTCATATCGTACATCGTGGAGGTTACCGTTGCCTTGATGCGGGTGTCGATAGCCGCCGCATTGACCGCCATGCCGCCCCAGCCGCAAATGCCAATGATTCCAATACGTTCCGAATCCACGTCATCGCGGGTGGAAAGGTAATCGACGGCGGCGCAGAAATCCTCCGTATTGATATCCGGAGACGCGACATAGCGGGGAAATCCTCCGCTTTCTCCCGTATACGAGGGATCAAACGCGATCGTCAAAAAACCTCGTTCGGCCATCGTCTGGGCATAAAGGCCCGCAGATTGTTCCTTTACAGCCCCGAAAGGGCCGGAAACGGCAATAGCCGGCAATTTCCCGTTAACATTCCGGGGCATATACAAATCCGCAGCCAGCATAATGCCATAACGGTTGCGGAAACTTACCTTGCGGTGGGTTACCTTGTCGCTTTTAGGAAACACTTTGTCCCATTCCTGCGTTAAATTCAGCTTCTCGTTCATCATCTTGTCCGTATGGGGGTTATTATCTTCTGCCAACAGGCTCCCCGCACAGCAAAAGCAGGCGGAAAAAGCCACGCAAAATATTTTAAATGAGTATCGTGTCATCTTTCTGGAACTTCATGCGAATTACTGCTTCCCGTAATTGATCAGGTACAGGACCGATTCCGGATCCCGGTGGCACAAGAAAAGGCTCTCTCCGCGGTCCAGCCTGGCAATAGCGCCCATATCCTCCTGGGAAAGGGCAAAATCAAAGACGTTGAAATTTTCCTCCATCCTTTCCCGGTGGGTCGTCTTCGGAATGGCGATAATTCCACGCTGAATCAGGAACCTCAGGGCTGTTTGCGCCGGGGTCTTGCCGTATTTCTCTCCAATGCCCTTCAACACGGGGTTGGAGAAAAACCCATTGCGACCTTCCGCAAAAGGCCCCCAGGATTCCATTCTGGTACCGTACTTTTCCATCACCTCCCGGACTTTTTCCTGCTGGTGGAACACATGCGTTTCCACCTGGTTGACGGCGGGTCTGATCTCGCAGAACTCCGCCAGGTCCACAAAACGGTCCGGATAAAAATTGCTCACGCCAATGGCGCGTACCTTTCCGGCCCGGTTCGCTTCTTCCATGGCCCGGTAAGTGCCGTAGTAATCGTTGAAAGGCTGGTGGATGAGCAGCAGATCCAGATAATCCGTGCGCAGCCTGCGCAGGGATTCGTCAATGGACGCCTTCGCCTTCTCATACCCGCCGTTGGAAATCCACACCTTCGTGGTAAGGAACAACTCTTCCCGCGGAACCCCGCTCTTCTCCGCTGCGCGGCCTACGGCTTCCTCATTGCCGTAAATCTGCGCGGTATCAATAGAACGGTAGCCGACCTCAATCGCATCCAGCACGCAGCGTTCGCACTCCTTAGCGTCCGGAATCTGAAAAACGCCAAATCCCAGGACAGGCATCGTAACGCCATTGTTCAACATCACTTTTTCCATCACAGTTTTTTCTATTGTTTTTGATACTAAAAAGGAAATGACCGACTAAACGGCCTGCTGCGGTTTCAGCTCTTTCAGTTCATACTTCCTGCTGCCAAGACCTATCTTCTCGGCATACTCTACCGTATGCCGTCCATGGCGGCTTTCAATACGCGCCACCAGGGGCCTGTTGTCATTCCCTTCGGACGGCCTGACGGCGTAAACGAGATCCAGGCAGGCCTGGTCAAGAGCAACCGGATCAAGGGAGGCCAGAATACCGATGTCCTTCATTTCCGGCGCATGGGGGTGGGAATCGCAATCACAGTCAATGGACAGATTATTCATCACATTGATGTACAAAATTCTGTCCCCGAAGTAATCCGCCACCGCCTGCGCGGAAGCCGCCATGGACTCCAGGAAATCATCCTGACTGGCCAGATTGTTCCACACGGAGGAAACATCCCGCGTCTTTCCGGCGGAATGGATGTACGCCTTCCCGGCTGCCGAGGCAACACCGATGGACTGGTTCTTGATCACACCGCCGAAGCCGCCCATGGCATGCCCTTTGAAATGGGCCAGATTGACCATGAAATCATAATTCTTTAAATGATCCCCCACGATATCGTATTCCAGGTGCTTCCTGTCCCTCACCGGGATAGTGAACTCCCCTTCCGCATCCATGATGTCCACCCGCGCAATATCGGAAAAACCGTGATCCTTCGCAGCCTGCAAATGGTCCTCCGTCCGGGAGCGTTTGCCTCCGTAAGCCGTATTGCATTCCACAATGGTGCCGTTCACCCGGCGCACCAGGTCTTTGATTAAGGCCGGACTCAGAAAATTGCGGCCTCCCGGTTCCCCGGTGCTGATCTTGACAGCTACCTTTCCCCCGGCCGGACGCCCCAGAGCCTCGTAAATCCTCACGAGAGCCTCCGGAGAAATTTCCTTCGTCATCCAGACCCTGGAAGCTCCACCCTTCTCCGCAACCGCGCCCAGGGCATACTCCGGCAAAGCCAGGCATGCCAGGGCTGCGGTGGAAGACTGGAGCCATGTTCTTCTCGTCATCTTATTTTCCATGGCAACTTGATTGTTGATGATTAATAACTGTTCTCCCTGTTAAGAGCCTGCAGGGCCCGACGGGCACGTCCGTGTTCCGGAAATGCGGCCGCACAGCGTGCGGATGATTCTTTCCAGCCCCTCAAGCAGCAGCTTCCTGGGACAGGCGACGTTCAGGCGAATGAAGCACCCCGCCGTTTCCCCGTACATTTCCCCGCCGTTGACGAGCACCCGACCCTCCTCTTCCAGCAGGCGGACAATCTCTGCGGAGGGAAGCCCCAGAGCGGAACAATCTATCCAGACCAGGTACGTTCCCTCCAGCGGCACCACACGGAGCTGCGGCAGACGTTCTGCCAGCATATCCCGGACAATCTCGTAATTCCCGTAAAGGTAGAGCTTCAGTTCCTCCAACCAGTCCTCCCCTCCGTTATAAGCCGCTTCCAGGGCATCTACGGCAAAAGAATTGACGTCACACACCTCATTGATGTTGATGGCCTTGTCAATCCTCTTCCGGACTTCTTCATCCGCCGCGACGATATTGGCTATCTGAATGCCCGCCAGATTAAACGCCTTGCTGGGGGAAATACAGGTGACGGAATGGTGCAGGGCATCCTCGGAGAGGGAGGCGAACGGCGTATAGGGATGGCCCGGATACGTCAGTTCGCAATGAATCTCGTCAGCCACTATGAAAACGCCGTTTCTCCGGCAAATGGCGGCCATCTCCTCCAATTCTTCCCTCGTCCAGACGCGCCCGGCTGGATTATGGGGATTGCACAGGAGCATCAGCTTGACGGCGGGATCGGAGGCTTTCCGTTCCAGCTCCTCCGCATCCAGCGCATATCTGCCGTTCTCATATTTCAGAGGGCAGGTTTCCGCCACGCATCCGTTATTGCGGATGGAGGAAAAAAAGCAATTATATACAGGCGTCTGCACCAGCACCTTGTCTCCAGGGACCGTCAGGGCCCGTATGACGGCAGACAGCGCGGGAACCACCCCCGTGGTATAAATCATCCATTCCGGATTAATCTTCCAGCCGTGGCGGCGTTCAAACCAGTTTGTAACCGCCTCATAATAGGAATCCGGAACCCGTGTATAACCGAAAATGCCGTGCCCGGCCCTCTTCCGGATGGCGTCCGTCACCGCCGGAGCCGTACGGAAATCCATGTCTGCCACCCACATGGGCAGAATATCCTCCCGGGGCATGGAATCCCACTTGTAGGAATTCGTGCCGCGGCGCGGAACAACAGTATCAAAATCGTACTTCATGCGGCTTCTCCGGATTGGGCTTTTCCCGTTTCAATGGAGCAATTGGCAGGAGCCTTGCAATGCTCGTCCAGAATAATATCCCCGTACTCTTCCGCAACAATGCGGCCGCTGCGCGGATTTTTGACGCTGTGCACACGCCCCTTGATTTCCGCATGCACGGAGGAATACTCAAAGCAGAGATCCGCATCCTCCCCGAGCGTGCAATTCTCCAGAACCAGGTTTTCCGCGTAGCACAACGCCTGCGTGCCGGAAATGCGGCAATTCACCAGACGAAGGTTCCTGGAATGCCAGCCCAGATATTCCCCGTCCACCACGGAATCGTACACCGTCACGTCCTCCGTATTCCAGAAAGCGTCCTTGGAATGGATTTCCGCATTCCGTATCACCACATTCCTGCAATATTGGAAAGAGTAATTTCCGTTCAGGCGGAAGCCGTCAACATCTATATTCTCCCCGTGCATGAACAGATAATCCCCATGCTCCGCCTGCACGCCGCGAAGCTTCGCATTACGGCAGTGCCAGCAGCATTCCAGAGCATCCGTCAGAACGACGTTCTCCAGAACCATCCCGTCCATATCACGGAACATCTTGGGCGCTTCCACGCGGGTATCCTTCATGTGCAGATTCCGGGAATACCAGATGGCGGCCCGGGCGCCTTCCCTGAACAGGCAATGTTCCACCAGCAGCCCGTCATTGTGCCAGAAAGGGTACTTCCCCCGGAACTCGCACCGCACAGCTTCAATGTCGGAACATTCCTTCAGGGCGGATTCCCCCGGATAAATAATGACGTCTTCCAGCCTAAGATGGCGGGAAGCGAACAGGGGGCGTTCCCCTTCGTAGGAAGCATTTTTAATCATTCTCTTGGTCATGGCGATGATTTGATAAAAAGTCTGTTGTTTTTCATGGTGTGCCTTTTAAACGGCGATGGCCGGATTCCGGAAAAAGAAGGGAAAGGACGCCGACCGCGTACCATGCCTTCTTCTTTCTTCATTCAGGCTATTCCTTATAGTAACTATAATGCAAAAGATTTTTAGCACTTTCTGCTTCATTATTTTTAATTCATTTATAATGAATACATATCAACTGTCATAAAATTATTTCTCAACATGCAAAATCGGGAAAAGCCTCTTCATTTTTTACTTTCTCCGCAAAAGGCGCATCTTTTACCCGGAATGAATCCAGAAGCGGAAGGCCGCCGTTCCAGGCGGCATCTTCCGCCGCCAGTCTCCCGACCAGCGCCATAACGCCCGGAATGATGGGCGCCTCGGACCCAGGTCGCATCATCCCCGCCTCGCATCCCGGCACGACAAACACCACAGGGGATTCCCATACAGGCCTGCGCCCGCTTGCGCCTCAGGAAACTCCTTCAACAGCCGGTCCCGGCGGCCACGCCAGAATGAAATCAAACCGCGCCAGATAAACGGGAGCCGGCCACGTGGAGGAAAAGCGTCCCTGCTCCATCTCATGCGGTTCCCTCCGGACAGAAATCCGGAACCGCAGCTTCATCCTCTTCGCAAACGGGCGCCATACTGCCCGCCTGCAAGACCAACCGCTATTCCCGCACAGGAACGGCATTGGCGGACGGCATTTCCGGAACCCGGGTGATGCAGCCGGCAAATAATGCAGTCATCCAAACTCCAGCCCTCTCCGTCTCTCCCGTTCAAATTGCTCTGCGGATAAAAAAGCCCCTCTGGAAATCCGGCGCCCATTCCTGCCGGAACCTTTCATGCGTCCGTAGGCGTTTCAACCGGAAAAAACAAACCGGGAGGCATCAAACGCGGCTGTTCATTTCCGAAAGCAAGCTCCGCAGGAAAAAAGAGTTCCGCCCCCCTTGGACAAGGGCCGGCTTACGGTTTTATGGAACAGGAAGACTTGGAAGCCTGCAAAGCGGAATTATCCATCTCAACAGCCAGCCAGAACACGCCGACAGCCATCAGTCCGAAAACGCAGGCTCCGGCGACGGAAAGAATGTTCATTGCCAGCTTCCGCCGCTCCGCCTCTTCCCAGCATCGACGAACCAGCGCCCGCAGCGCGCCGCAGACGGAACCGGGGCAAATGCCCCACTTTTCTTCCCGGGAGGGCTGTCTTCTGGGATACAGGTCGGACCTCATCATCACGGGATGCGGAAACGGCTCCGGCTGCATTACGGAAAGGTCTAAAGGCATGTACTTCATAGCGCCTTTTTAACGATTTTCGTTAATACGTCAACACATTTTAACGAATTCAATTTATTTCTTTCTATCGACAATTCACGAAAATCGTGTATCATCAAGCCATGACACCGACAAAAGGGGATGTGAAACACTGGTTGAAGGCCATTGGGAAAAACCGTGACTGGCTTGCCATGGAATGCGGTACGGAAAAAGGTACGGTGAATAACTGGCTCTCCCCCTCCGGCCCCTTCCCCGCCAGCGCCATGTTGAAAATCCAATCCCTGATGTCTCAATACAAAACGGTTCGACCGGAAGACGAACCTGTCCAGACCAATCGCCTCGTGCTGGAAATCACGGAAGAGCGCATGAGGAAATATGAACGGGCCGCCTCTGAAAAAGGCGTCCCCCTCCGCCAGTGGCTGACGGATTTGGCAGACGAAGCGGCGGAGGAACGCCAGCTGCGGCCAATGCACTCCCCCCTGGTTCCCCTGGTCAGACAATTTCCGTCCCATGCTGGACACGCCAGGCGTGAATACAGTACGCAAATAATCGGCAACATCGCCGCAGGCTCTCTTGCGGAAAGCGACACCGTCCCGTCTACCATTTACATGGAAAGGCCCCTGGGTAAAAACGAATACGTGGTCCGCGTAGAAGGGAAATCCATGGAACCCCTCATCCCGGACGGCTCCCTGGTAATTATGCGGCGCCATACCGCCCCGCCCATCCCCAAACCGGGAACCATCGTGGAATACAACGACGGACGCGGCGTTACGCTGAAAAAACTGATTCGCAGGAAAAACGCGGAAACAGGAAAAACGGAATACGTGCTGCAGCCCATCAACCCCGCATTCAAGGACATAACCCCCATGGACGGCGGCAGTATCTCCGGAATATATATGGAAACCCTTGTAAACTACCGCAAAGGCTGAGCATTCGCCCCTGCCAGGCCCTTTTCCCATTCCGGAAAAAACGCCTCAGCGCAGAAAAGCGGGCAGGAAACTCCTGTTTCCGGAAATCGGACGGGCAGCAAGCAACACCCTGTTCTTCCCGGCAGACTTACAAAAACGGTTCCATCCTGACGGGTTTCCCGGTTGCCTGCACCTTCCGAGCCATAAGTGATTCTTCCCTCCGGAAAACCGCCGTTCGTTCCGCTCATCGCCCTGCCGGCAGATAAGACAGGAAACGCCTGTTGAAAGAATCTGCCGGGAAGAAGGGTATTTGCTTAGGCAGCTCAACAACTGCGCCTCCGGAGAACCTGCATCTACCGGAAAGGCGGAAAATGAACAGCCGTTTTTTCACATTAAAACAAAAACAGCATCGGACAACAGCTTCTCTCATGTTGAAAACGCAGCATTCTCCCATTCCCCCAGGCAGTGAAAAACACCACTACCACATTCTTGATGGTTTGCGCGGCGTAGCCGCCATTGTCGTCGTATGGTTCCACATCTTTGAAGCCTACGCCACCAGCCATGTGGACCAAATCATCAACCACGGCTACCTGGCCGTCGATTTTTTCTTTATGCTTTCCGGCTTTGTCATCGGCTACGCCTATGACAACCGCTGGAAAACGATGACGACCAGGGAATTCATCAAACGCCGCCTTATACGCCTGCAGCCCATGGTAGCGATAGGGGCGCTCATCGGCGCGCTTATCTTCTATTTCCAGGGCTGCCCCGTATGGGATGTATCGCAGGTAGCGGTCATCTCCCTGTTCGCCGCTACCTTCGTCAATATTCTGCTCATTCCGTCTCCTCCCGGCATGGAAATCCGGGGTCTGGGAGAAATGTACCCGCTCAACGGCCCGAGCTGGTCCCTGTTCTTTGAATACATCGGCAACCTTCTTTATGCCCTCTTCATCCGGAAACTCTCTACACGCTCCCTGGCAATACTGGTTGTCTCGGCCGGGTTCGGCCTTGCCTCCTTCAGCTTCTGGGGGCCTAACGGAGACATATGCTCCGGATTCTCCATGACCGGCACGGAATGGACGGGCGGCTCCCTGCGCCTGTTGTACTCCTTTTCAGCCGGGCTGCTGCTGTTCCGGCTGTTCAAGCCGTTCAACGTCAAAAATTCTTTCTGGTTATGCAGTCTGTCCCTTGCCATTCTGCTGGCCGTTCCCCGGCTGGGAGGACAAAATGCTTTCTGGATGAACAGCCTCTATGAAACAGCGTGCTTCGCGGTATTTTTCCCGCTCATCCTCCTCTTTGGCGCTTCCGGCAAAATTACAAATCCCTATACGGATAAAATATGCCGTTTCCTGGGCAACATCTCCTACCCCCTGTACATGGTGCATTACCCGTTCATCTACTTGTACTATGCGTGGGTGAAAAACGAAAAGCTTTCCTTCCTGGACTCACTTCCCGGAGCCCTGGCCGTCGTCATTGGAAGCATTCTGCTGGCCTGGCTCTGCCTGAAACTCTATGATGAACCGGTCCGTAAATATTTGACAGCGCTTTTTTTAAAAAGAAAAGTCCTTCCAAGGGAAACTCCCGTCATTCAGGAAAGCGGACTTCCGCAATAATTCCTCTCCTTCCGGAGGAGATCAACAAAGGCGGGGCAGCGCATAAGGCCCCGCTGCAAACAAGATATCCGGCTCTTGTTTCACCTCTGCAGAAATAAACGACCGCCATATCCTCCTTCCGCACCTTCAAATAATTAAACGGAAATATCACTGTTCAGGCAAACTCATTATTCCCGCATCAAACCGGCCGGGATTCTTAAAAATGGAGCGGATGATGGGATAGTAATAAATTAAAATAAGATATTTATAAAGTTCTGTAATACTTCTGTAACGCCTGTATGACAGAGACAAGAGGCCGAATTGGAGATTCTGCAACTGAATTGACACTCGGCAACTTGCAAATGTGCGGTTTCTGTCCCCTGATGGAAGCATGCCAAGTAATTACACTTTACCCATCTCCGATCTTTATCAGGAGACTTACGATAACCAGTGGCAGGAGCAGGTTCAGCAGGCAACGTCCCGCCTGGAACGTTTCTGCGTGATCAAGTCCGGCTTGACGGGCAAGCTTCAGGAGTTCAGCTTTGTCGGCTCCACGGAGTTGAATGAGAAGCAGGGCCGGATGCAGGATATTGTTTTGGACGAGCTTGATTATTTCAAGCGCCGGATGCTTCCGGTGAGTTTTTCGAAGCATTTGGGCTATGATGAGGATGACGATATTTTCCTGCACGGCCTGGATGCTCCCGTGACGCAGACGATTAACGCGCTGAAGTACGCGGCCGCCCGCAAGATGGACGATGTTTTGTTCGGACTGAAGAAGCAGGGAGGTTCGTATGTGCCGTCCAAGGGCGGTATTTTCGGCACGGCGTTTGCCGGGAATGACGGCATGGAACAGCTGGAACTGCTGGAGGATAATGTGGTGGCGGCCGATTATACCGGCGGCACGGCCAAGGATTGCCCGCTGACGATTGAGAAGCTGAACCGGGGCATTACGCTGCTGCAGGAGAACGGCATACTGGATGATGCTTCCAATGCCTACGGCGACCAGGTGTGCTGCGCGATTACTCCCCGCATGCGCGAGGCTCTGATCAATGACGAGCGTCTGCAGAAGGCGGATTTCGGTTTTTCCTCCCTGCGCAAGACGAACGGCACCCTGGATCCCATCATGGGCATTCAGTTTATCATTGCTCCCAATTTGCCGCTTGACGAGGACGGGAATATCATCTGCCCGATGTGGATGAAGAATTCCCTGTATTTCGGATCCTGGAAGCAGAATAAGGTGACGGTGGAGAAGCGCACCGATAAGGAGGACACGATCCAGATCGGCCTGAAGACGATTATGGGAGCCACCCGTATGCGCGAAGAGGCGTTTGTGCAGATTAAGTGCAAGCAGCTTTCTTAATTAGGATAACAATACATTTTATTTTATTGATTATGGCAACGTATCAAACAGTTATTGCAGAAAAACAGCTTGCCCTTGCGGATCGGACCGGCCTGCCGACGGTGCCGCAGCTTGCGGCCATCCATACCGGCGCCGGGGTCCATGTGGCTACGGCGGAGTTCACGATGCCCGCTTCCCTGGCGGCCGATGACCTGATCGCCATTTGCAATGTTCCCTGCGGAGCCCGCGTGCTGCCCCAGCTTTCCCATGTCATTTCCGAAGGCGTGGGGACGCTGCAGCTGACCATGGGAACGCAGGAGACGGCGGATGCTTTTTCCGCCTCCCTGACCGTAACCGCCGCCGGGACTTATCAGTTGGCGAAGGGTTCCCAGGCGGTTTCCACGGGACCGGTGGATGCCGCGACGATGGTTTATGCGAAGGTGGGTGGAACTCCGGCAGTGACCGCCGGCAAGAAGCTTGTTTTTGCTATTGCTTACGGCATCCAGTAGTTTTTTCCGTTGGTTTGTCCATAGGGCCGTCTCTGCATGGGGCGGCCCTTTTTTTGCCGTTTCGGGCAAGAAACGTTGATTCTCGCCAACTTGCCCCAGCAGAACGCCATGACCTATATTGGAAGGAAATGAAGAGGATTTCCTTTAATGGGGGCGAGCTTTCGCCAGGGATTGCCGCGCGGCCGGATCTGGATGTTTATCATCGCGGGGCGTCCGTTCTGGAGAATGTGGATGTTTCCCAGACAGGGGGAGTTTCACGCCGGCACGGGATGAAGAGGGTGTTCGCCGCTTTGGAGGGTTCCATTCTTCTTCCCTATGTTTATTCCACCAATGACCGTTTTCTTGTGGAGGTGGCTCCTTCCCTGCTGCGCGTGTTGTCCGTTGAGGGGGATGTAGTTGCCTCCCTGCCTTCCGTGTGGACGGCGGCGGATGTTTCCGCCCTGCGCCACAAGCAGGTGAACAGCATGCTGTTTCTGGCCTGCCCCACGCATGAGCTGATGGTGCTGAGACGGGATGACGAGGGCGCGTTTTCCCTGGCTCCCTATGAGTTTAAGGCCCGCCCCTGGCGGTATGAGGAGTTCCGGGATTTTCCGGTGCGCCTGACGCTGGATGAGGGGTGTTACAGGGTGTCTTTCGGGGAGCATGCGTCCGATCCGGACGCGGCGGTTAACGAGGGGGATGTGATGCGCGTCCAGGTGACGGTGCCCCAGCAGACCGGGTTCAGCACGGGGGCCGTGATTCGCCAGGGATGGGTGATTGCCAAGTCGTTTACGGCGGCTTCTTCCTATGCCGCGGGCAAGAAGTTGTGTATCAATGAGGGGAGTTACTGGTCCTGGTGGACGTGCGACAGGGATTTTAACGGGGCGGAGGATTTCGTGGACGGCCTGACGTCTCCGGCGGATTATCCGGAGCATTTTCATAAGGGCGTGATTTGCCATTCCAATACGATTACCTGCAAGGGGACCTGGAAGTTTTGGTGCAATAAGGAGTGGTACGGCACGTATGCCGTGGAGCGGCGTTTTCCGAATGAGGATTGGCAGCTGCTCGGTTCCTCCACTTCCATGGTTGACGCGGCATCCAATTTGCAGATTACCGGGGACGAAAGCGAAGAGGAGTGTTATTTGCGCCTGATGTTGTATGAGTCCCGGCTTTCCAGCGGTTCCGATCCCAGCCAGGGGTTTCCCCCGGACAGCTGCGGGAATAAGCTGGTGGTGGATGCTTATAAGAAGGATGTGGTGCTGCGGCTGCGTTCCGGCGCCCGTCCGGCTTCCGTACAGCGGTTTTCTGTTCCCGCCACGCCGGCGTTGCGGCATTTCCTGACTTGTACGGCGTCTTCCATCCAGGCAAGCCGCGTGTGGGTGGATGAGGAGGAGGTTCCGGGGGCGTCTGCCGTGCTGACGCTGGGCAGTAACGGCATTGACGTGACGCCCAGGGGGATGCCCGCTGACGCGCTGGAGGATGGACAGACGGTCCGGTTTGCCTGGACGGAGCCGCGCAAGTCCGGGGCCGTCACGCTGGACGCCCGCGGCATGAGAACGGATTTTTGGCCCGCCGGGGCGAGGTTTGACGTGAATGTGACGGGGAATGCTTTGTCCGGGATGGGTGAGGGCGCGGTGGTTCGGTTGACGGCCTGGTCTGCCGGAGACGCGCAGTTTACGACGGTTTGGAAGAGCAGTACGGAGGTTTACGCCGCTCCGTCCAGCGGGTTTTATACGATTAAGGTTGTCCATGACAAGGGCAGTACGCTGGAGGCTGCCGAGTGCCAGGCGGAGTTTTCCGGGGTGGCTTCCGGTGTGGTGAAGCCGGATGTCTTGGAGGAGATGTCCGCGGCGGGTTTGTCCACCAGCGACGTGCGCAAGTTGACGCTGCCTTTGGGGAGTGATTTTTGCGATTTTTTCGAGAAGAAGGGCCTGCCGGTTTTTTCCGCATTGTTGGTTGATGGGGCCAAGGTGGACGGCGGGTTTGAGGTGTCCAGGGAGGGACGGACGCTGACGGTGAAGCCCGATGGGGTGACGACGGATGATGTCGGCGCCGGGAGCATGGTGCGCCTGGAATGGGAGCAGGCAGAGGTGAGTTTGGAGCGGTTTGCGGAGGGGTCGATTGAGATGTATCGTTTTTTTCTTCCGGCGGGTACAGTCGTGTCGATGCAGGGGTTTGTCTGCGTTTATGCAGGACAGACGATTCGACTGAATTCGACGTTGAATGTGTGTTCTTTTTGCGAGGGTAATGGCGGTTCTTATTCGTTGAGGTCTGTGTTTTCCACGATGGAGAAGGCGTCTTTTACGGTGCTGGAGGACGGGGTTTATGTGGTGAGGATGGAGACCTGGACCGGAGGTTCCGTCAGTCAACGGGCCAGAGCGCAGCTGGAGGTGCCGGCCTGTACGGCATGGATGGAGGCGGAGGTGACCGAGGTGACGGCTTCCGCGGAGTATTCTCTTTGGGATAATGTGTCCGCGGTTCCGGAGGGTGTACCCCCGTCCGGGGAGTCGTCGATGTGGAGTTTCGCGGCGTTCCGGGGGGTGTACGGGTTTCCTTCCCTGGTGGATGTGTTTCAGCAGCGCCTGGTGCTGGCCGCTACGCAGGCCCAGCCTCAAACGGTGTGGTTGAGCAAGACGGATGACCTCAACAGTTTCGAGGTGGGGAAGCAGGATGATTCCGCGCTGGCTTTGACGTTGAGCACCACAACGCAGAACAGGATTTGCTGGCTGATGGCACAGAGTTCCCGGCTGCTGCTGGGAACGGCGGACGCGGAGTGGGCGGTGTCCGGCGGCCAGGGGGTGATGACTTACGCCAATGCGCGGGCGGATAATCACGGGTTTGTGGGTTCTTCCGATGTGCCGGCCCTGATGGCGACCGATAAGGTGCTGTATGTGGAGAGGGGCGGCGGACGGGTGTATCAGTACGGGTATGATTACGAGAGCGACGGGTTTGTGTCCCGCGATTTGACGGTGTTTGCCGATCATGTGCTGGCCGGCGGCGGAGGGGTTACTTCCGGGGATTTTATGAGGAAGCCTCATCCGCGGGCGGTGATGACCCTGGCGGACGGCACGATGGCGTTGATGACTTATAACAGCATGCACCAGGTTCACGCCTGGCACCGTCACAGGACGGAGGGGCGGATGTCCAATGCCGTGGTGCTGCCCAATGGATCCGGGGATGATTTGCTGTTCGTGTCCGTAGAGCGTGAGGATGGGCGGTTTGTGGAGGTGTTTGATCCGGACGGCCCGTTTGTGGATGCCGGCGCATGGGATTTTACTTCCACGGTGGTGACGAATGCGCTGGATGTGACGGAGTCCCTGGGCAGGGATAGACAGGCGGCGGCTGTGCGCGTGTTTTTTGCTTCCGATACGGCCCCGGCCGGTATTGAGGTGTCCAATGACGGGAGCGCCTGGGACCGGTTGAGCAAGACCAGGACGATGGAACGGGGATGGCATGAGGTGCTTCCGTCCGCCATGTGGAAGCGGGACGTGCGGTTTGGCATCCGGGTTTCCGGTGACCGCCCCCTTGAGTTTTTAGCTGTTGATACGCAATGACGGAGCCTGCGAAGACGAGACCGGATTGGAAGGAGCTGCTGGCCGACAGGTGGTGGCGTCTTAATCATTTGTATTGGATTGAGGATAAGGAGGGGCGGATGGTGCGCTTCCGCCCGAATTGGGCCCAGGAGGAGCTTTTCCACGGGCTTTGGTTCCGCAATACGATTTTGAAGGTTCGCCAGCTGGGGATTTCTACGTTTTGCGCGGTTTATATGCTGGATCTTTGCCTGTTTGGAAAAAACCAGCATTGCGGGATTATTGATAAGACGCTGGAGGACGGGGAGGCCAAGCTTCGCAAGATTGCTTTTGCTTACGAGCATTTGGATTATTTGCCGGAGAGTCCGACGATGGAGGACCGGGCGCTGGCTGCTTTGGGGAAGATGGTTAAGGAGGGGTGCGCTGTGGTGGAGAAGAGGGCCACCCGCATGGCCTGGTCCACGAACGGGTCTGTCGATGTGGGGGTTAATTTGCGCGGGTCCACTCTCCAGTTTCTTCATATTTCCGAGTTTTCCTACACGGCTTTGCACGATCCGGCGCGGGCCAGGAAGATCCGCACGGGCGCGTTGAATACCGTTGGCAAGAGTTGCGTGGTGGTGATGGAGTCCACCCACGAGGGGGGGAAGGCCGGTCTGGCTTACCAGTTGATGGAGCAGGCCATGGAGATGGTGGGCAAGCCTCTTTCCAGCCTGGATTTCAGGTTTTTCTTTTTTTCATGGATCCAGCATCGGGAGTATTGCCTGGAGGGGGTGGAACCGAGGCTGGATGATTTTTTACGGGAGTATTTTTCCGATTTGAAGAAGCGTTACGGGATTGAGTTGTCCGAAGGGCAGAAGGCCTGGTACGCTACCCAGTACAGGATTAACGGAGCGGAGGTGAAGCAGGAGTTTCCCACCGTGCCGGAGGAGGCTTTGCAGACGTCCGTGGAGGGGGCTATTTACGGGAGGTGGATTTCTTCCCTGCGGGCCGAAGGCAGGATAGCCGCCGAGTTTGAGGCGGATGACGTGGCTCCGATTTATGCTTCCTGGGATTTGGGGTTAAGCGATTTTATGGCGATTTGGCTTTGGCAGGTGGTGGGTGGCAGGTATTACGCGCTGGATTATATTGCCGGGAATAATCAGGCGGTTGATTATTACGTGGGGCAGATTCGGATGAGGGAGAGGGAGTTCGGGCCTGTCGCCCTGCACCTGCTGCCGCACGATGCGGCCAGAAGGGATTTTTCCAAGACTTCTTTTGAGTCCGTGTTGCAGCGGGCCGGATTCCGCACGGCGATCGTGCCGCGCACGTCCGATGTTTGGACCGGGATTAACGCGCTGCGGAATATGCTGCGTTTTTGCGTGTTTCATGAGCGGTGCAACAGGCGCCCGGAGATTGACGGGCAGAAGTATGTTTCCGGGGTGGGTTCCTTGGAGTATTACCGCAGTTTGCCGCCGGGGGCCAACGGGTGCGTGCGGGAGATGCCGCTTCATGACGCCTGCTCCCACGGCGCGGATGCGGCCCGGACGTTTGCCGAGGCGGTGAGCCGAGGCCTGGTTTCAGGCCATGCCGGGGTGCCGGAGAAAGTGAAGAGGCCGCACAGACGCCCCGACGCTCTGGAAGGAATGCTTTATTAGAAAATTTTCCGAAAATCAGAAGATTGCTCTGTGCCATCCATCTTATTTCTTCGGCGAAAAGTAGTGATTCTCGCCAACTTGAAGGAAGTCCGCCCTCATGCGATTGTTGAGGAATGGACAAGCTGACGTTTTTTTCACAGTGCCTTTCCCTGCTGGGGGATCAGGAGTTTGTGATGGATTCCCCGGCGGCCAGGGCTTGCGAGTTGTGGTTTCCTTCCGTGATGCTGGAGGCCGTTTCCTATGGCCCGTGGTCGTTTGCTACGAAGGAAGCCGTGCTGGAGTGCCCGGAGGGGAACGGCCGGTTTCCTCTTCCGGAGGATTGCTTGAAGTTGTTGAAGGTGGAGGCCGGGCGCTGGCGCATGGCCGGCCGCGAGGTGGTTTGCGAGGAAGCCCCTTCCCTCCTGCAGGTGCGGTTTTTGTCCAATGATGTGGCTTTGGCGGAGATGCTGCCGGATCATGAGCCTTTGTTTGTGGAGGCCGTGAAGTGTTTGCTGGCTTCCAAGGTAGCAGCCACGGTGACGGGCAAGCCGCAGAATGTGAGCGTGTTTTTGGAGTTGTACAGACGTTACGCTTCCGATGCCCTGTATCACGATGTGAGCCAGCGCGGGAGCAATGACCAGCATCCGTTGAAGGATATTTTAGATCGTTCCATTTTGTAGGGTTATGGGCAGTATCGGTTCTTATGTGACGAACAGGGCCAACGCGAAGAGCGCGCTGGCACAGGGACGGGCGGCGCGGGATGCCGCGTATGTGAATGCGGCCAATACCGAGGCGGAGTCCGCTTCCGCTTTGCGTCTTGCCGCCGAGAATATGGCGACAGCCAGGCGCAATCAGACGGCCGCCACGGCTTCCGTGCGGGCTGGGCGAGGCGCTTCCGGGTTTACTTCCGAGGGATCCGGCAGCCAGGCGGAGCTTGCCACGGCCGAAGTGCTGGAGAAGCAGATTTCCGATTTGTCCCTGGGCGCGGCGATTAGTGACCAGAGCAAGCGCCATGAGGCGGCGATGCAACGCTGGGAGGGGGATGCCGCATTGGTGAGCGCGCAGAATCAGGCGGAGGCTTATAAGTCCGCCGCTTCCGGGGCCCTGGTGTCCACAGGGCTTCAGCTTGGCGGGGCTTTAGTCGGCGGCATTGGCGCCGGAATGGGGGCTTTCGGTTCGACGACGGCCGCCCAGGGGGCTTTTGCCGGTTATAATCTGGGCGGTTTGGCCGGGAGCGTGTTTCCCGGGTCTACGGCGGATCCCCGCCAGGGGATGATGACGCTGGGGGCCTGGGCGGCGAGTCCGGAGAAGAGCGGGTTTTCTTTTTACGATTACCTGGGCGGCCAGAAGTGGAATCCTTACAGGAGCGTGTGGTGATGAATGCGTTTGATGCGACCGTGAGCGCTTATGCGGAGGTGGGACGGGATTTGTGGTCTGATGTGAAGGATTGCGCGTCCCTGGGGCTGGCGTTCGTTTCCCCGGATGAGGTGTGCCTTGCTTTGCCTGCCGAGAGGCTGGGGGAGATGTGTTTTCCTCCTGTGGATATGCCGGTTCTTCCGGAGAGGTGCTTGTTTGTATGGTGGGCGGCCGGGAAGCCGCGTGAGCTGGCCCGACTGGCCCGGCAGTTTTCCCGCAGAGGTTTTACGCATGTGGCCTGGCAACGGTTTTTGCGCGGGCCGAAGGTGCATGTTTTTTCCATTGATCAACTTATCAGTTTTTCGTCACGATGAGAGAGTTTCCTTTATACGGCGGGCCGTCCCTGCAGACGGCCAAGGCTGATCCCGGTGTCGCGGCACGGGCTGCCAATGGCGATCATGGGCAGGTGTTGGGCGCGTCCGTCCAGAAAGCCGAAGAGGCTGTTCAGGGGAGCGCGGAGGCGTTTGCCAGGATTTCCGATTTCGGGGAGATGCAGCGTCAGGAGGTGGAGTTGCGCCGCATCCGGGACGAGTCCGACGCGAAGTTTTCCAGGATGCTGGCTTTCGCTCCAGGCACGAAGGAGAGCGTTTTTGAGAAGGACGGTTCTATCCGGCAGGGTAAGCTGGACGATTTGGCTTACGAGTTCGGCCAGAAGATTGAAGCGCTGGGAGGCAGTTTTTTCCACCCGGAGAGCGCCATGAAGGCGGAGGCTGTCAGGGCTTCCGTGCGGTCAAGCCTGCCGGAACGTTATTGGGGCTTGGCTGCCAAATTCGGCATTCAGCGCACGCGGGAACAATTCCAGAACAACTATGACCTCGCCATTCGTAACGAAGATTACTCCGGGGCCGGGTACGCCATCACGAATGCGCGTGACAACGGAGTCATCACCGCAGAAAAAGCGGACATCATGCTTCTTGACCTTCGGGACACCTCTCTCATGGCCCGCGCCCAAAAACAAAGCGAAGAAGACCCCGTCGCCTTCTGGAATGAACTGGATGACGATGACGGCCCTTATGCCGTTCTCCCCTCCTCCAAGCGCACGAAGCTTCAACGCCTCGCTTCCCTCTCCATGCAGGGATTCAGCCGTTCCTTCGTCAAATCAGTAGAAACAGGCAACGCCAAGGCGGAAAAAATCCCCGGTTCCAAAACCTCAACAACTTCCACAGGCAGCGCGAAAAAAGAAAAGGAAATTTACAATCCGGCTCCCTCCAACATCACCCGCAATCTTCATGATCTCTGGCGCAAATACAACGGAGATTTCAAGGAAGGACAGGGAAAGATAGACGCCATGCCCTTCCTTGCGGAACAGGGCCGCGCCATGATCACGTCGCCCCATGATGAGACGGAGGCGGAAATGGTCATTGCCCTCTACAAGCAATTCGGGCAGGGAGAAGATTATGCCAAAGCCATGGTCAAGCAATGGCAGGAAGATCTCGCCCGCCCGAAGGGCCTTGACCCCAAAGTCACTTTATCCCATGCAGCCCAGGTTGGCTACTTCACCAGGGCAGAAGACGCAGCCATCCTTGCTCTCGAACAGGAAAAAGTGCAGAAACAGGAAGACGATGAATGGACGCCGGAAGATGAAGCCCGACTCAAGGCCGCCAAAGACCGGAGAAAAGCCGCAGCGGAAAATGCCCAATCCCTCCTCCTCGCCAATCTGGACATCTGGAAAAACGACCAGCAATACAACGGCGGAAAAGAAAAAAAGGAACTCACGGAACTCGAAGTTGCCAACCGCCTGTGGGACACCATCGCCAATTACAACCCAGGCAACAGGGATCAGGTTCAGCAGGACAGCTATCGGCAACAGGAAGCCGTCAACATCACGGCAGCCAGTGACAACTACATTCGGAAGCAGGCCGCAGCCCAAAGCCGCAACCTTGACCTGAAAGCGGAACTGTCCGTTACCAACCGCCTTAATGAAGAAGAACGGAAAGCTGCGGAAAAAATGATCGCAGACATCAGGCGCAGGGAAGAAGAAGCCTACCGACGCACGCGGCCCGTGGATTCCATCGTGCCCGTCAACCGGAACAAAGAACTCCCTTCCCAATGGGGGGACGACGGCCAGGAACCCATTCTTTATGTCCCGGAAGGCTGGTACGCGGAAGGAATCACCGTAGGCGTCACCACCCCCAGCCGCCGATACGCGGAAGCCAAAATCGTCTCCAAACCGGACTGTACCTCCCCCACCATGTCAAAAGCCCTCCGCCGCCAACTTGGCACCATGAACATCAACTACGACCAGATTACCGTTACCGCATCCGGCACCAAAGCCAATACTGCAGCCGGAAACACCGCCGCCCTCATCATCGGCAATGAAGCCCGCCGTGACAAACAGGGCAACCTCTCCATCTACAAACTTCCAGCCGGAGACGGCGGAGGAACGCATGAAATCGCCGGAATCAACAACGGCAGCCACCCGGCGGAATACGCCAAATTGGAAACCCTCGTCAAAGCAGGCAAACACGCGGAGGCGGAACAGGAAGCCAAACGATACATCATGCAATATACCCAGCCCGTCGGCAACATCCTGCAAACCGCAGGCGTCGCCTCCCCCGGCATAGACTATTTCCTCCGGGACATGTATTTCAACGGCGGCGAATATGGGGCCGTCCGCGTCATCCATCGCGCCCTCGGAGTGGAAGATTCCAAAAAGTTTAATGCGGACACTGTGGAAGCCATTAAAAATTACCTCAAGACCCACACGGAACAGCAGCTCTTGGAGCGTCTTAAAAACGCACGGGAACGCCTTTACAAATCTATCGCCGCCAACAACCCGGACAAACGGCAATTCCTCTCCGGCTGGCTCAACCGGAATAACCGCGTCTACGGGCAGGCCGCGGATATGGCTTAATCCTCACCTCCTCTTCCCATGGACTACTTGCAGGAAAACACCTTTTTCATCCCGTCCCCCGCGCCGGCGCCGGAATATTTCGCTTCCCCGGATTATGAGCAACAGCGGAAACAGGACATGGACTACCTCTCCAACTACCTCCTCTCCGGCCAGTACCCGGAACACCGTGCCCTGGCGGAACAGGCCCACGGCCATGACCCTTATGCCCATGCTCCAGAAGAAGAACGCAAATGCTTCGTCGGGCGTAAAGCCTGCGGCGTCCTCCTCGGCAACGATCAAGTCCCGGACATGTATTTCCACCAGCAAAACCTTCCCATCCCGGAAGGTGCGGACACGCGGGAAAAAATGTATATGGCCGTTTATGACCACCTTGACGGCATCGTCAAGCAGGCCAAGCAGAAACAGGTGGAAGAACAAAAAGCCCTGGAGCAATACGGCCAGCAGTTATTGGGGCGCATCGACCGCGCCTGCAAAGGCAGTGGGGAACAATGGACGCCCAAAGATATAGACATGATGAGCCGCGCCGGAATCACACCGGACATCATCAACCGCGTCCGCACCGCCTATGCCAAGCTTCCCGTCGGCAGTTTCATCCTCGATGATTCCGATGCGGCAAAGGTCATGACGGCAGCCGGACTCAACAAAGACGACCTCACGCCGGATGACAAAAAGGTGGAAGACATCCTCATGTCCCTGTGGGGCAAGGCTGTCTATGACAACTACGGGGCCAACATCGACAGACAATATGAAAACCCAGTCGCCCAATATGCCTACGATAGCATCAAGCCCATCCACAACCTCTACTACTCCACGCTTTCCGGAGCAATGGGTGTCTTGGAAACCCTCCGCAATGCAGACGCGGACGTTCCCACAATCATGACGCCGGGGGATCGCATGGCATACGACCGCATCCCCTTTGACAACAAAAAAACCTTCATGTCGCCGGAAGAAATGCGGCAGGACAAGGGGCTCCTCCGCACCATCGACTTCCGGGCAAAAATGAAAAACGTCCGCAAGGCGGCCCAGCAGGCATACACCGAAGGGCGGCAAACCTGGGGAATCAACAAATTCGCCGTCACCCTTGGCGACATGGTCGGTCAATCCGTCCCCAACGCCATACCTTACTTTGGCGTGTACAGCCTCCTCAAAGGGTCCGGCACGCAACGCTATGAAGAAGGCATTGCCCTCGGACTCTCCCGTGAAGAAAACATCAAACGTGCATCCCTATTCGGGGCGGCAGACACACTGGAAGAGAAAATTGGCATGGGCGTCCTTGGCAAAGTCCCCGTGCTGGGGCGTCTCCTGAATGCCGGACTCAACAAAACGGGCCTTCCGTACAACTCCTTCCGCGCCAAATACCTTGCCAGTGAAACCGCCCAGATATGGGGTAACACCGCGGCGGGCGTGCTGGAAGAAGGCATTGCGGAACCCATCGTCGGGGGCACTACCCGCGCCGTCATGAGCAGCTTTCTTGACGATGAACGGGGCAAAACCTCCCTCTCCGTCATCCCCGGCGACATCCTCCAAAACTTTGAAGGCTACCAGGGCCTCGCCCTTGCCTTCTACTCCCGTGGTTTCGTCAAACTCGCGGAACCCCAAATCCGGGAAAACGTCAAGCACTTCACGGAATCCCTGGCCGGCTTCACCGCTCTCGGCGGTTCGGAATCCGGCTACCTTCGCGCCCTGGAAATCAAAGATACCGACGCCCGCAACGACTTCATCGCCGAACATCTCAAAACCGAATGGGCAAACAACCCGGAACAAGCAGCCCGCCGAGCGGAACAGGGAAACGCCGCCCTCCTCGGTACACAGGAAATCGCCCAGCTCCGCGAACTCGAATCCTTCCGCGCCTTGCAGGAGCGCGGCGTCATTCCCCGCTTTGAACCAGCGCAGGAAACGGGCAAATACCGCGTCTACCTTGACGCGGAAACAGCGGGAACCCGCCGGAAGGCCCAACCTTCGGAGGAAGGAATTTCCGCGGAGAATCCCGTGGCGGAACAAACGCGGCAGGGGCAGGACTACGCCCTCATGACGGAAGACCAGCTCAACACCCTTCTCTCCCTCTCCATCGGAGAACGTGAACGGGACACTATCCTGTGGGCGCAAAACCTTCTCGCGGCGGAAGACGTGATAGACTACCTCGAACAACAGGGATGGAAAACGGAAAATATCGGCCAGACGGAAACCACCGCCACCCTACGCACCCTCGCCCGGCAGGCTACCGCCACCGTCCGCCTGCTGGAAGCCTCCGGCATTACCCGGCAGGAAGCACTTGCCTCGGTCAACCCGGACATCTCGGAACACGCCAGCCTTCAAAGCATCATCACCGCCTACTCCAGTTCCAAGGGAAGGGCGGCCACCGCCCGCCGCCGTAGGGAACAAACTTCCTTTGCCTCGAATGCCTATGTCATCCGCCAGCAGGATCCGGTCAACGGAGGCTTCCAGCAAATACTGCGCTTCTCCCGCGGAGAAGCTACGGTGGAAAACCTGTGGGAAGAAACCATGGAACAGGCCGCCATTAACTGGTGTGCCCAGGAAAACCTCTCCCTGTCCACTTTCGGCAGCCAGTTGCAGGACATGCAGCGGGCCGTCAACCAGCTCTACGGAGAAAAAGGGGGCATTCAGTTCATCGGCCTTGACACCGTTCCCACCTCTGGCGACGTCGTGGAAGCCCTCTCCCTCATCGGACGTTCCCGCCTCATGCACGACGTCGTCGCGGGCACCAGCAACCTCCCCTCGTGGATCCAGAAACTTGTCCGTTTCATCTCCTCCTTCCTCGAACAGTTCCGGGCCAAGGCGGAACTCGGCCACGCCATCGCCAAACTGGAATCATCCGGCCAACTCACCCCGGAAATGCAAAACCTCATCAACGTTATGACCGGGGCTGTGGATTCTATCCACGCACAGGACATCCGGCAGGAAGCGGACATCATCACCGCCGTTGAAAGTTCCATCGCGGAACATGAAGCCGCCTTCACCCGTGCGGGTACCTCCCAGACGAAAACGCTGGAAGACATCCGGGCGGAACTTGACGACGTCGCTGCCCAGCAGGAACAACAGCAGGAACAGTCGGAACCTCCAACCACGGAAACCCCGCCGGATCCCACCCAGCCGGAACCAGACGCCAATGCCTTCATCGCCCCTGACGGCACCGTCCTTGCCCCCGGACAGGACAGCCGGAGAGACGCTGACTCTGATAGCCCTTTCATCGGCGGCAACTACATCCAGATCGGGGAAGCACGCCTAGGAGCCGTCCGCACGGATTCTATTTTCCATGCGGAAGACCTCGCTCAAACCAAACGCAATGCGGACGCCAGCGGCCTCACCAAGCCTCTCACCGGAAAATTCAAAAGGGAGACCACACCCGTTTATCTCCTCCATCGCAACAATGGAGAACTTCATATTTTCTCCGGCAGACATAAACTCGCCCTTGCCAGAGAAAACGGCATCGACCGTATCGCCGCCTACGTCTATGAAGAAGACACTGTCCACACCCCGGAATGGGCGCGGTATGAAGATATCCGCCTCAACATCCTCGACGAACAGGCTACCATCACGGAAGTAGCCCTCTACGCCCGCCATCTCAAGGAAGCGAACCCGGAAGCGGATGTTGTCGCAGACATGACCCATGAGGGCCTGGTACGCATCCACCCCCAGCCGTGGCGGCGCACCCCCACCCAAATAGGCGCATTCATCGGAGCCAACGCCAGCCCTGACTTGCTCGACCGTCTCAAAAACCCGGACAATTCCCTCATGGATGAAAAGGCGGCTTACACCATATGCCAGCTCACCACGGACGCGACCGTCCAGCAATGGGCCGGGGGCCAAATCCAGCAGGGGCAGTCCATTGACGACATTGTCGCAGGCATCCAGCAGCGGGACGCCGCCGTTTCCGGCGGTCAAATCGAATACGACATGTTCGGCAATGCCATCTTCAACAATGCCGAATTCGACCACGTCACCCGCTACGTCAACGCCTGCAAGGCGGAAATTTCCCGCGTGGAAGCCCTCCTCAAAAGCAAAAACCGCATTGCCAAAGACCAACCGCTTGCCCGCCAGCTCGGACTTTCCATTGACAAGCACACGGACGTTGCCTCCATCCGCAAGCAAATTGCGTCCCTTAAAATCGCCTACAACAACATCGGCGTCCACCCGGAAATCACCGCTGCAGGCCGCCTCTGGAAAGAAGGGGAACCTGTTCACCCGCTCAAGGACATTCCAGAACTCCGTCTTGAAAACGTAGAGAAAACGGACCCGGAAAGCATTCATGAAACACGCTCCTTTGATACCGGGGAAATGCTCTTCTCCGCGAGCCTCACCCCCATCCGGGAATCCGCCGCAAACGTCCAGCCGGAAGGCGACCGTGCCCCAAGAATCAACGTATTTTGGCATGGCGTGGAGGAAAAAGACTACCGCGCTCTTCCTGTGGAAGAACAGGAACGCCTTGCCAACCGCGGCCTTGATGAACTTTACCCCTTGGCCGAGGCCGTCATGCAGGACTTTGATTCCATCGTCCGCGGCATTGGGGAACGCCTCGGACTGCGCGTCATGATGCGGCAAACCCTCAAAGGCCGGGCACGTGCTTTGCAGAAAACCGTGGGAGATAACAAAGGCGATGCGGGAAAACTACTCGATGTTTTCGGGGGCACCCTCATCATGCCGGACAGTGCAGATTTTTCCCAAGTCATTTCAGAAGTCAGGGAATCGGGCATGACGATCGCCCGCATTAAAAATGGCTACAAGTCCTACGATCCCTACGGTTACGCGGACATTAAGCTCAACGTTCAAATGTCCAACGGTTTCATCGGAGAAATCATCCTCATTGAAGAACACATGATGCGGATGAAAGAAGGGCCTGGTCATAAAATTTACGAAGTGGGACGTACTCTTCAAGACGAGCTGGAACGCAATGAAACGAATCCCGCTTATAGTAAACCCCGACGCCGACTTGTCACTGGTTATGTAGAAGCTCTACAAAAACTTTCCCGTTCCTATTACGGTAATCAGGGGCAGGAACCAATCAAAATGGCCGAACAGGAAGCGCGGGAAGCCTATTCAAAATTGCAGGGCTGGGCATTCTCCAATGCCTCTGCCAATGAAGAAAGCGGAATTGTTCCATTGGCAGGGTTGGGAGAGGAAATGTACTCTGATTCTATCAATCTGGCAGAACCATCTTTAGCTACAAGCACTTGGTACGTGTTTCCAGAGCTATCCTTAGCCCAGGAGGCATCTCCGTCTCCTCTAGTCCAAAATTTAATCAGTTCCACGTCTGATGCTCTCAATAACATATCCACGGGTAATGTAGCATCGTCCCTGAACAATGTCAAATCAGCCCTCGAACAAGCGGGGGAACGAGAAGATATGACGCTGAAAGCCGCACAGGAACAGGGCTTGTTCCGGAACGGCCATTTTGAAGCGGATAACGCTGTCATCACGGAACCGGGGGTGACGTTTTCCATTTCCGCCCTGCATGCAAGTCCTTACAGTTTCCGGAAGTTTTCTACGGATTTCATGGGCAAGGGAGAGGGAGCGCAGGCGTATGGCTGGGGGCTGTATTTTGCGGAGAGTCCGGAGGTGAACCGGGATTATATGAACTGGTTCGCGCAGGATAATGCGACATGGAAGTTCGGAGAGGTGGAGACTTCCGATATGGAGGTGATGCATCAAGCCCTGGCTGACAGGTTGTTGCCGAAGGATGCCCTGCCGGAGGTGAAGGAAGATGCGAGTGATATGATCTGGACTGTTCTCGGCGATTTGTCTGACGCCAGAGGGGATGAGGAAAAGATAGAAGCGATTAAGAAAGAGTTGCGCGAGGACATTCAACATTCCATGGAATACGGGATGACGTACCACCAGACGCTGGAGAAGATGGTCCAGCTGCACGGCGTTTACCGTTCCCTGATTGATCTTCTGGACGAGATAGAGGTCAGGCCGGGCATGCCTTCCAATTACCGCGTGGAGCTGAATGTGGATGATTCCGAGCTGCTTGGTTGGGATTACGTGGATGAAACGATCCTTGGCTTATTGAAGGATTCCCCGGTGGAAGAGGTGCGGTATGCTTTGGAACGTGCCGAAAGACGGGCGGATGACCGCGGCGAAAACGTGAGCGGCAAAGACGTTTATCAGGAGTTGTTTGATGCTTTTTGGGATGGAGGAGATGGCACGAGGCAGGAGGCACAGAAGGCTGCCAGCGTGTCTCTGCTGTCCAGCGATATTAAGGGCATCAGGTATGCAGACGGCTATACCCGCGGGAAAGCGGAGGAAGAGCAGACGTATAATTACGTGATTTTTAATGAGAAATATATTAAGATTACGGCGTTTGCGGATGAGAGCACCGGGGGAGAGTGGGCGGATTATGAGGATCCGACGGCGAATTTTTCCCTTGCTCAAGCCTCCGTCATTTCAAGGCTCATCCTTGCTCCCCGCGCCAATGAAGCTAAGGCCCACTCCCTCATGCGCGGCATAGATGAAGCCATGAACCGCTGGAACATTGCCGCATCCGCGGACATCACCCATGACAGCGCGGCCCGCACCTTCGGGGAACTCAATTCCATCCTCGCGGAAATCCAGCGAGTCCTGCCGGACAACTACAAAATCAACATGCGTCCCTACCTCAACTTCGGAGCCGCCTACGCCCGCATGCTGGAAACCGGACGCATCCGCTCCTACGGCAAACTCTCCCCAGAACAAAGAAACACCCTTGCAGCGGAACTTCAAACCCTCATGAATTCGCCGGACGTTCTCACCGCCATCCGCGGGGAAGTGGCTGATCAAATCTCCGTCCAGCAGGAAACAACAGGAAGGGGAGTCCAGGAATACGAGCAGGCATACCGCACCCAACAGGAAGACATTGTCCGTTCTTTTGCGGAAGGCCGCCTCAACACGCTCCTCACTTCCCTCATGACCGACGTTCGCGGGCAGCTCGAACAATACCTCAAGGACGAAAGCGTTGCCAAAGTCCTCGACCGCATCGCCCGTCTCATGCCCAAAAAGAAAGACAACGGAAAATACGGCAAAGGATCCCTCCCGGCGGACGCCTACCGCACCCTCGGCCAATACCTTGCCATGCTCGATGCGGATGCCGCCGCCGTAGAAGCGGAAACAGCCCGACTGGAAGCACTCATCCGGGATGCCTCCCTCAACCAGACGGAAGCGGCGGAAGGAGAAACCATCTCCATCCCCTACGAATATGCGGGAAGGAAAGAAAACCTCACACTCGACCAGTTGGAAAGCAAACTCGCGGACTGGCAAACCTTCGGCAACCTGGCAGGCATGAACCTCGATGAAACCCGTTCGGCTATGGAAGCCATCATGACCTACATCCAGACCAACCGCACGGCCTGGGTACAGAAAAACCAGCAGGAAGCATGGCAGAACGAAAAGCTGGCCTACGATATCTCCAACTCCATCCGGCAGCATGTCACCGTAGATGAACAAGCCGTCCGCGACGCCAACGAAAACGCCGCCAGCTCCCGCGTGGAATGGGCGCGTGCCTGGTTCTCCGGTCTGCAATCCTTCTCTCAAATGCTTGAAAGCCTCTCCTCCATCGACGGCATGAAGGAACTCTCCCAATACGGCATCTCGGAAATAGCCAAAGCCAACATCTCCCTCAACACGCGGGAAAACAACCATGCCGCAGCCTTCGCGCAAATCATCCGGGAATCCACCGGACTGCGGACAAAACGCGACGTAGAACAATGGATTCTTGACTCCAAGCTCACCCGCGACACCGGAGCCGTCACTACGCCCGTCAGGGAAAAAACCGTTACCCTCGACATCCAGACCGCCCAGGAATACGTCGACCTCATCGAAGCCGACGACAGGGAAGGTTTTGAAGCCAAGCGGCAGCACATCATGGAAACCGCCCGCCGCCAAGGCATTCGCCCCGAACGCCTCGGCCTCATCTCGGAAATGGACATCCCCGCGCTCATGGATGAACTTGCCGCCCATCCCAGGGCCGGGAAAATCACCATCACCAGCCGCATCCTTGACAAAAAGGGAACCACCCGCCCGCTCCGCCTCTCAAAAGCGCAGGCCATGTACCAAATCCTCCTCTACGAACAGGACAGGTACAAGCCCAACTTCGAGCGGCACGGCTACACCGGGCAAACCATGCAGGCCCTTTACCGCTACGTCGGACAGGACGGCCTCGCCGTTGCCTATGGCCTCCGCGACTACATCAACCAATGCGGAATAGAACTTGCTGACGTCTTTGAAAAACTTACCGGAGTCCCATTCCCCAAAGAAGAAAAATACTTCCGGGCCAAATTCAACCACCATGAAGGCGACGCCAAAACCGCCGTCATCGGAGAAGGCAATAACATCATGGGGCATAAATACTCCATGCTCATCACCCGCAAAAAACACAACCTCGGCCTCGACCTCTCCGCGGACGTCTTCGCCGTTGCCAATGCCTCACTTGCGGAAACGGACAACTACATATGCACCAAGCACATCACCTCCAAATTCCGCGGCGTCCTCTCCCATGGCTACGCAGCGGACGCTCTCAAGGTCAACATGGGGGCGCAGCGATACCGCCAGCTCGTCACATGGCTTGACCTCATCGACGGCGCGGGCACCCTCGAAGCCGCCCAGCTCATGGCCCACTCCAAATTCGTAGGCCGCATGCAGGGAGCCAAGGCAAATGCCCTCCTCGCCTACAACCTCCTCACCTGCATCAAACAGACCTCCGCCATTCTCCACCCGCTCGCCTCCGGTAAAATCGGCCTAGGAGAACTCATGAAAGAATACTCCCTCATGCTCTCCGGCAACAGCCACTTCACCTTCGCGGACATGATGCGGACAGACGCCTTCCAATCCCGTTTCAGAAAAGAACCCGTCATCCGGGAAATACTCAACTACGGCGCAGACCAGCACTTCGGTTACGGCAAAAGAATCGCCATGGCCGGAATGATCCCTCTGGAAAAAATGGACGTATGGAGCAACGCCGTTTCCCATACCGCCCTTGCAAACGCCGTCTTCCGCAAGCTGGAAAAGGAAAACTCCGCACGCATTCGTAACGGGGAAGAGCCAATGACCACCACAGACATGGAGCAAATCGCCCTTGACGAAGTACGCCAATCACTCGAACTCGCAGCCCAGCCCACGCGCACCGCGCAGAAATCACAGCTCCAGGCCATGGGAGGCACCTTCGTCCGCCTCTGGACATTCATGGGCAGCGAAGCCATCAACAAATTCGGAAACCTCGTCACCTTCGCTCAAAAAGGCCAGTGGGGCAAACTCGCTGCCGCATGGGCCAGCCTCTCCCTGTGGGAACAAACCATGGTAACGCTCTGGATGCTCCTCATGAACCCTCCGGGAGATAAAGACAAGGACAAGGAAAAATGGTGGAAAACGCAGGCCGTGGCTCTCCCCTCCGCCATGCTCGGATCCGTCCCCGTCGTTGGGGCAACCATCCAGACAGCCCTTCAAACTTTTGGCCTCGCCCCCTACTACGGCAACTACGGCTCCCAAATCATCCCCACTGGCACAGCCGTTTCCAAAATCAAAAAGGCCACGAAGAAAAAAGCCACTTGGCAGGACACATTCAACGCCTCCCTCGCCGTCCTCCAATGCCTCGCCATTGGCGGCGGCGTCTTCTCGGACTCCCGCTCCAAGCCAGTTGCAGAAACCGCCTCCGCCCTCATTGGACTATCCGCCGCGGCCAACATCCCGAAAGTCGCCGTCAAGGCAACCGAAGAACCCAAAAAGAAAAGGCGGTAAAAAGTATCGCCGCGGCTCCGTGGAACCGCGACGACCTTTGGACACTTGCCTGAAACGAGGCAAGGCATGCAGCATATCACCTCCCTTCATGTTCTCAAAAGAACTTCCTTGTGTCATACAAAAAAGAAACAGAAGAAAAAGCTTGTTTTAGTATCGTGACGATACTAAATTGACCGTGTCGGGAGGAGATTGGACACCTCCTCCCGATGGGTTCCGGCCTCCGGGACTCAACGCCTGAAACGAAAAAACAATGAACACCGAAATCAAAAATGAAAACGTCGTGGCTCTGCTTCATGCGGTAGCCGTTTCCTCCGGTCTTGTCAAAGAAGGCTTGCCATGGTGCAAGCGCGTAAAAGTCGCTCCCGGTTCGATCTCCTTCAACATGTTCGGGCCTACGGAAGACGCCAATGCCTGGCAGGTCTCCTTTCATCTCTCCTCCCTTCGTTCCAAAAAGAAGGTAGATGAACTCCTGCACAACCTCGCCATTGCCGCCATGGACTTCAAACTCTGCGACGGCTACGAACTCCGCTTCTGCAAGGCGGACAAATACGTCAGCATCATTATCCCGGACAATGAAAAATATGCAGCCTGAACCGAACGCCAACCAAGGAAACAAAACCATGAACGAATACATCAACGACATTTCCCAGCAAACCGCAGAACGCGCCTTCAACGGAACCAGCTTCTCCCCGGACAGACGCGGGGAAAGCCTGCGGCGCGAATACGCAAATGACCTCGCATCCTTCCAATCCGTCTTGGAAAAATACATGAAGGGGGAAGACGAAGACAAAATCGACGAAGAATTCGAGCGTTTCCGCTCCGGCCTCAAGCAAAGATACCTTGCCTACTGCTCGTCACACTCCCGCTGCATGTCCGCCTTCATCGTCGGCCCGGCCCGATTTCCATCGGCACGCATGCAAAAATACTCCGGCTGGGCAGACAACAAAATGAGGGAAATCAGCTCCTTCATCGAACGGGCGGAAAAATCCGTCAAAAGGAGATACTTCAAAGACCCCAACGGCCCCATCAAATCCAGTGACCCGGATGCCGTGGAGCGGCTGGAAGCCAAGCTGTCTGCTTGCCGCAAAACGCAGGAAATCATGAAAGCCGCAAACGCCGTCATCCGTAAATCTAAGGGAGACAAAGATAAAGCTATGGCCGGACTCATTGAAATAGGATTAAGTGAACAGACCGCCGCCAAAATCCTCACGCCGGACTACTGCGGCAGAATCATCGGCTTCCAATCTTTCCGCCTCTCCAACAACAATGCAGAAATAAAAAGACTGGAAGGCCGTCTCCGTAAAATCAAAACTGCCAAAGAAACCACCCCGGAAAAAATAGAAACGGAAACCGGAATCATCATTGAAAAATGCCCGGAAGAGAATAGAATAAGGCTCTACTTCCCGGACAAGCCGGACGAAACTGTCAGGGCCAGCCTCAAGGCAAACGGATTCCGCTGGTCGCCTCGCCTCAAGGCATGGCAGTCCTACATCAACTGGAAGACGGAACGTTACGTCCAGAAAGAAATTGCCGCATCACAAACTGGTGCGCTCATTGAAACATGACCACTCCTGAACAATTCATTGACTGGGTGAAACAAACCCTCAACATCAGGAAAACCCCCGCCGTTGAAAAAGCGGCGGGGGTGCTTGGCGTTACGCGCCTCACCATCTTCCGCTGGCTCAACGGAACCATGCCCCCCAGCAAAACCTCTTCCCTCCTCATGGACCGCATCATCAGGGACAACACGGACTGGCTCCCCGAACGTGCCGCCACCTTCGCCCGGCAGGCCCATGAAGGTCAGACCCGAAAATTCACGGGCGCCCCTTACTACACCCACGTGGAACGGGTGGCTGCTCTTGTCGCGGAGCGCACGGACAGGCCGGAACTCATTGCCGCCGCTTACCTCCACGACACGATGGAAGACTGCGGCGTCACTTATGAAACCCTCGCGCAGCACTTCGGCCATGCCGTCGCAAACATCGTCCACGCCCTCACCAATGACAATGCGCGGAAAAAGCAACAGGGAAAAGTGCGCTACATGATCGACAAGCTTACTGCCATGAACCCGGATGCCCTCCTGGTCAAACTCTGCGACATCCTCAACAACATCTCGGAAACCCAGTCCTCCAATCAGGCACGCAACTATATCCTCATCATGGATGGCCTCCTCTCCAAGCCCCCCCTTGCCTGGAATAAAAGCCACGCTGATCTTGTAGAGCAAGTCCTCGCGGCCTACCGGAAAAACTGGTCATAGGTAATTTTCATTATATGCCGTTTAGAGATTGGAGGATGAAATTGTTAATATAACAAAAATGGCAACAAAAAACGAGAATAAATTACCATCCGTATTTTTTACCGATGCAAAGGATTCTTTTTTTGATAGTAAAAAAGCCTTGTCTGTTTTGAAAGAATCTTCGGTAGATCGCAGTAAACGACAGAAAGAGAATATAGAAAAGGTATTATCAGGAGAACAAATTAAGCGGCATCATAGTACGGCCTCTGAAAAAAAGGGAAACGCGTGTAGACCTGCCATTCAGTGCTGTTTAATATGGGCCATTGTTGCAATAGCTGGAGGTTATGGAGCATTCCTCATTTCCAAGGACTTCTGGTTTCACTTCCCTATTATCCTTTTATGGAGCCTATGGGTAGTCATAGGCGAAATTGTATTTCTGACGGAACTTGAAAAGAAGTACAAAAAAGTTGCCGTTTGGCTTTTTATCATCCAGGTAGTAGCCCTTTTATTGTGGGGGATATTCTTCTGAAAATCAGAAGTGGAGTGCATGGATGAGAATTATTTATCCCCGCCACAAATTTTGCAGTTGTTTCCGCTGCCGGTATCACTCCAATACCCTTTACAGTTGTTGTAATACCTGCATGTGGAATTATGTGTCTTCCCGGTTGAGCTAATCCAGTATTTCTTTTGCGCGGCTTCTACTTTTACAGAGGGTTGAATGTTTTCTGCTAAAGACATACCGGTAGAAACCAATGACAAAACAACAACAGAACACACACAGGCAAGTAGTTTGATGATAATCATTGTATGAATTTATTCTTGATATGGGTTAAGATACAAAAAATTTTAAGTTAAAAATATAAATCTTAGAAAAATTATTTTTTCTTTGCGTAAATACTTAAATGTGCATCAAACCAATGTTTTCCATAGCCCATTCCATTTTTTATCAGATGAATATTTTTTTCTTCTATAAAAATATTTCTTGAAGAATGAAAAAAAAGTTTTCTTTCAAGTATTTTTTCTATTTCATTTTGTTCTTCACGATTTGAAATAGTTCCCATGATTTGAAGAATATTTAATTGTTGCGGAGGTGTAATAGAAAAAACAATTTTGATATACGAGTTTTTTTCTTTTTCGGTTAAAAAATCTGATTTTAATATATAATCCATCATTCCATAAAAACCAATTGCCCATGGAATCATATCAAAATAAGCCTTTTCAAATGCGATCCATCTTTCATTGTATTCTTCTTTATATTTTATCAACTCATCCAGAGGAGAACGCAGAGCCATTCTTATATTTTGCAAACACGTTCTAAAATTTTTAAAAATATCTGAAATTGCTTGATTTTCTGAATCATATTCAATGAATACATCTTTTCTTAAATAGTTAACATGCTCGATATACTTAAAAAAAAGATTTTCAAATTTCTGTATATCAAACAGTCTATTTTGAATTGAGAATTCATCAGACTGTCGTTTTAATTCCTTGCGCTGTAACTCCAAGTCCTTTCTTTGTAAAAGAATAGTAGCAATAAGACCAACAAAGGCTAATCCTGTAAAAAGAGTGTTTAAGACGCCATATTGATCTCCAAATCCACCAGCACATGTGGGTTGAGAAGTTCCTGTGAGATATGAGAGAATAGGACTGAAGAAAAATGTAAGTATAAAAACTATAAAAGAGATTCCAACAATCCACCAAATTTCGGATTTCACTTTCATTTTTCTACTGTTCAAGCTTTCTCCCACTTGTCCAGGGTTTCTACATATATCCCGGAGATCTTGCCGCCGTCCATGGGTTCGATGTCTCCGAAGTCGGGGTTAAGTGGATGTAATACGTAGTCCATTTTTCCGGTTTCCGGATTTTTTTTGCGGCCAAGCTTTTTCAGAGTAACCCCTCGTTCGTCGTTGTATTCTACGATGGTTCCCACTTTAGGAATGGGAGGGATGGTGTGCTTGCGCATGACTACCAATGAGCCGTCAGGGATGATAGGTTCCATGGATTTTCCCTCCACTTGTAAAACGTATTCCCACTTACCGACAGGTCGTTCTGTTTTAATCTGATAGGGGATGTTGTCACCCGGAGTCAATGCTCCAGCAGCGATATTTCCGATGACTGGAGCGGAATAATTCAGCGAGGATGCAGCGGGTAATGGCTCTACTGGGATAAACTGTTGACTGGGAGCTTCTGATTTCCTTTTCTGATGCGCCCTGGCTGTGACTTGGAGGATATGGGAAACCATGTCTTCAAGATTTTTGTGCATTTCATCCGCCATGGCGCGGAGTTGCTTTTCAAAGTCTGGCGGAAGCTCAAATTCAATTTCTTCCTCTCCTGACATCAGTTTTTCAATGAGGGCTAGCTTGGCGGGAGGAATAGGATTTCCAGATGACAACCATCCATCAACAGACCGTTTGCTGACCAGTGTTTTTTCAGCCAGCCATTCACGATTCTTTCCGATGGTTTTTAACCAGTCTTTGATGTCTTTTGCCTTGAGCATAGGAATATTATGTACGCATTTTACGTATTTGTCAAATCATATTTGAACAGTGATATTTCAAAAATTGATATTTTGTTATTGACTTCAATACGCAAAATTGACATTTTGAAATTATCAACAGAACGCAAGACGCGAATATGATCATCGACCTGAAAAAAGAAACGCAAGAAGTTCGGGAGTGGTTCCGGGATGCGCAGGCCGCTACAGGTTTGAGCGGCCGGGCTCTCGTTATCGGCGCCATCATGGATTTCCGCCAGAAGGCAAAAGAACGTACTCTCCAACCTCGAAAAAAGAACCCCGAACCTAGGAAGCCTGCGGCATGATTATCGAATACGACAACGAAGATCGGTGCATCCGGGTGAATGGAGAATACGTCGCCATCCGGGAAGCGGAGGGCCTCATGGACGATTTGACGCTGGCGATTGACCAGTGGGAAGTGGATCACGCCACGCAGTGCGACAACCCTGACGGCCATATCGACTGAACCATGGAAGAAGCCCTTATTGAAGAATTGAAGCTGCTCGGCTGGCACGAGCTTTAACAATGAAAATATTATGACCTACCCTGAATCAGAGTTTTACGACTGCAAGACCTTGGCCCTGATGTACGATTCCGACCGGGATGTGATCAAGCGGACCGTCCATGAGTTGAAGGACAAGGGGCATGTGATCGAGATCCTGTACTGGGGCAAGCAAGGGAAGATGAAAGTACACGGCAAGCAGTTCCGCCGGGCGTTGCTCCGTGAATATGGAGAAGGAGGAATGAGTAGATGAAGACCTTGTTCCAATTCCTGGCAGGTGGAGCCTGTGGCCTTTTCGTCATTGGCCTGTTCTGGCTGGCGGTGGAAATAGACAACGCCGAGCTGCAGGCCGGCAAGAGTCCGCATTCCGGGTTTTGCCCGGAGTCTCCCTCCCCCATGAAAGCTTTTGACGGTTTTTCCAAACCGTCCCGCCCTCACGGCATGAGGAAGCAATAACCAATAGAATACCAATATAATGGACAATACCAACACCGAAGAAAACAATGCGCAGCTCTGCACGTCCGACGAAGCCTGCTGCTGCGATCCCGCTGCCGAACAAGCGCCCGTTACCGTGGAGATGATCGAAGAAGCGTATAACCGCCTGGAAGAGCTTGTGAATCAGTGTAAGACCCCTGTCCTGCTGCATATCAAGATTGATAAGGGTGAAAGAGTAAACAGCAGGACTTCTACCTGTAAAGCTGTCACGGGAATGGCCGGCGCACAAAGTACGGAATGGCTCGCGGCTCGCGGCTACTTGGCAGCCTCCGGAAATTGTTTCTCCGGCAATCCCGAAATTGTCTCTTTGGGCGTGAAGCTTGCTTTTAAGGATGCCCACAGGAGAGCTGGCGTAAATCCCATTGCCGCCGTGCTCGGAATCGCTGGCTGCGAGTGCGAGGAGTGCCAAGACTGATTCAGTTGGCCGGGGACGGCGGCAACCGAACCCCGGCCTGTTACGAATGCAACCTACAAAATTACAATAAGTAACGAGTTATGAATACACCAAGTGAAGCCACGCGGCAAGAGAAAGTAATGGCCCCCTCCAAGTCCACCGAGCTGGCCGTCAGCCTGGACAATCTGGCTCTGGAAGCCCAGCAGGCACTGAGCTGCAAGGGCAGCTTTGAAAAGGCCATTAACATGGGCATTGCCATGAACCGGCTGCGCGACGCCCTGACTCCCCCCATCATGGAATCCATCATGAAGCTGAAAGGCTCCCAGCTCGGCTTCCGCACCGATGAATGCTTGCCGACACAATATAAGGAAGGCATCTCCTATGACGTGAATGCGGTCAGGGAGTGCCTGATTGTAGCCACCTGCATGGGTCTTTCCCCGGTAGGAAATCAATGGAATATCCTTGCCGGGCGCACGTATGTGACCAAGGAAGGCATGACTTACCTCCTGAAAAATCTGGACGGCTTGACCAATTTGAAGATGGTCTACCACCCTGCGGAAATCAAAGAGTCTTCCACTTCCGGCATCAGCAAGCAGGGGAAAGAGTACCAGAAGATTGAGCGGGAAGGTTTGGTGAGGGTAGATATGAGCTGGGAGTTCAAGGGGGTTCCAGATTCCGAGACTCTTGAGTTCTGCATCCGCGTGAATAACGGTATGAGCCAGGATGCCATTATCGGCAAGGCGGAACGGAAGGCCAAGGCATGGCTTTATTCCCACCTGACCGACACGATTATTTCCGACGGCGAAGTGGAAGACGGACGGGAAATGCGGAATGCTACTCCGGAGCCCGGAACGCAGGAACCGAAGTCGGGCAATCCTCTTGCGGGAGCTGCTGTTCCTCCGCCAGTGGGGGCGGCTTCCAAACAGAAAGAGAAGCCCCTTGAACCGGAAGTTGTTTCCGCTCCCGATCCTGCGGTTGAGTTGAAGTTGGAACCGGAATCTGCCGTGAGCGTGGCAGACCTGGAGAAGCTGCTGCGTGACCACGGCGTGACGATGCCTCAGGTGGTTCAGTTTTGCCGGGGCCGGCAGATTTATTACGTGCAGGGAGCCAGCCGGGAAGAGACGTTCCCGCCTAAGACGCTTGAATGGCTGGTGGCGAATTTCAACCAGGTAGTTGCCTGGGTGGGGGCCTCCGGGAAGTAAGCATGCAGGATAGAAAGGATATTTGACCATGAATGTTTTAGATTTATCGGGTTTTGCATCTTCCGGGGTGGCTTATGGCCGCGCGGATAATCCGCAGACGTACCATGATTCCAAGAAGGGGATTCCTTACTGTGTTTCCAAGTCCATGCTGATGGATTTTGCCCGGAATCCCTATAAATGGAAGTACCGGCAGGATGAAGGGATAGAGAAGGTTTCCCAGGGGTTCCGGTTTGGTTCCCTGGTGGATTGCCTGGTTTTAACACCGGATCAGTTCCAGAATCAGTATCTCGTGGAAGAGTGGCTGCCGGGGGTGAATAAGAACGGCTCCGTGTCCAAGACAAAGCAGGACGACGGGCAAGCAGCCCGCTGGGCGGCGTTTGCCGACCGTGGGGGAGCCGTTCTGACGCCGGAGGAGTACGCAGAAGCGCAGAAGGCCGTGGGGATTTTTAATAATTACCTGCGAACCGAACATGGGCTGGCGCTGGGGGATTCGTTTGATTCCCAGGTGGCGATGTACAAGACGCTGCTCATTGAGTACGCGCCGGACAAGCCGCCGGTCCCGATTACGATTACGGGGATGATTGACATTCTCCCCCACGATGAAGAGATGCCGATTATTGATATGAAGACGACTTCCACGCCCGTGGAGGATTCCGGCCTGATTGACCGGGATATGGCCCGCTACGGGTACGGCTGGCAGGCTGCCTTGTACTGCGATTTGTATGAGGCGATTTTCGGGATACGCCGGAATTTCATGTTTGTGTTTATGGAGTCGGCAGCTCCTTACTGCATTTCCGAGGTGCGGATGGATCAGGAGGCCCTGGAGCATTACCGGGGGCAGTATATGGCCGCCCTGCGCCAGTACGCCGAGTGCGTGGCGACGGGGATTTATCCGGGGGCTGTGGCCTTGCCGCGGTATTTCCGCATTCCGCGCTGGGAACTTAAAAGGGGGTGGGAAGGAGGTGCGGCATGATCCCCACGCCGACCGCAACAACGAAAGGTCTCGACGGAGGGTCGAATTCCAGGAAAGCCTTGCTGAAAAAAGGCGTATGGATTGGAACTCCAACCGCTTCCGGGAAGAAGCGGAGCGAGAAGTTTCGGGAGGGGAACAAGCTGCCCAATCCACACGAATTTGTCCGGATGTTTCCTACTCCAACCGCCAGTTGCGGCGGCAAGGAAAGCAACCGGGAAACAGGGAAGAAATTGATAACTGTGGTTTCACAGTTTCCAACACCCCGCACCAAGGGCATGTGCGGGGGGACGGGGAGTTATCAGAAAATGAAAGACTTGGAAGCCAAGGGGATTATCACGCCGGACGAGCGGAGACAAATGACTGCGGGGAGTGGTGGTCAGCTGAACCCGACGTGGGTCGAGTGGCTCATGGGGTGGCCGCTAGAGTGGACCGCATTAAAGCCCTTGGCAATGGGCAAGTACCTGCTGTGGCGGCAACTGCATTCCGGGTTCTGCTCGGCAGAATCATGAAAAACAACCCCCAACTGACGCTTTTTTGATATGCCACGCAAACCAACATCTTTAATTCCACGGACGCACCGGGAACTGTGCGAAATAGCAGAACGCTGGCTTATGGGCACTAAACGTTGCCGGGTAGCGATCGCTGAACCGAATTGCATTATTACTGACGAGAGGCCTGACGCCATAGGGTTTGGCGGATATGCGAGCGTTCTTGTGGAGGCAAAAACCAGCCGAGCGGACTTTTTGGCAGACCTTAAAAAGCCGTTCCGCATCCATCCTAAAAAAGGAATGGGTATGTATCGGTATTACATATGCGAGCCGGGAGTCATCACTTTTGATGACGTGCCGGGACTTTGGGGATTACTGTATGTTCTCCCTGGCGGAAGGGTTCGGGAAATCCGACCCAGCGGCCGCTTCCCTGATATAAACCGCGCCGCAGAAATAAGCCTTTTGACAGCGTGTCTATACATCCAGAAACCGTTAAAGATCAATACTGTTCAAGGCAGAAAAATACAGCTCTCACCCACATTTGGCGAAGGAGTAAAAGAGACAGAAGGGTTATAGGATATGGAATACATCAATATACCACTTTACGTTATCCGCTCCAATGAGTACATCGGCGCCGATCCCACCCAGAGGGCCACCTGGCTTTCCCTCGTAGCCTGGTCCTGCGACCAGGAGAACATGGGACGGATTGCCGGGGCTAGGTCCTGGGGAGATCGCCGCTGGATGCAGTCTTGCGGGGTCATGGCCTCCGAGGTAGCCGAGTCCTGCGGATTGTACCACTGGGACGGGGATGATCTTGTCATTTCTTTTTATCCTGCTGACGCCCAGCGAGAAATTGAGCGCAAAAGAGAAATTGCGCGTGCCAATGGCAGGAAGGGAGGCCGGAAACCAACGTCGGAACCTATGCCGGAAACCAACGTTGGCTCCAACATAGGAAACCAACCTCGGATAGCAAATGACACTCCGTCGGAAAGCGAAAAGAAAGGAAAAGAAAAGAAAGGGAATAGAGAGGGAGAAACTACTACGGTGGACAGTACACCGGGGGAAGAGCCGTCCACTGCTCCTGCGCTGCCTGCCTCTCCTTTCCCGGATCGGGAACGCTTGAACGACGTCCGGGGGATGCGCTGCGCCGACAACCATGCAGACCTGGGATCTTCTCCCGGTGCTGCCCGGTTCATGGCTGCCACCCTTGCAATCAACCCATCCTGGTCCCGGACTTTGCCAACCGCCCTTGAGCAGGCCGCCGCGCTTGAGGCTTACCGGTCCGCGCAGGGGCGGGTTACTCCGCGGGATATGGAGATGCTCAAGGCTTACTACGCCAGCGGCTTGACGCATGACCGGAGCAATAAGGCTTTTTGGCGTCCGGACAGCCGCAAGAAGTTTTGGGAGTGCTTCGGCGACGTTTTGACGCATGCCGACAGGTGGGCTAAGGAGACGCGTTGGAAGCCCGTCTCCGCCCGCAAGAAACCGAAACCCGAAGAACCACGGCAGCCGGAAGGGCCCGTTGTGGATACCGACACGGCGGCGGAAGAACTGCGGGAATGGAGAAAAGAATTAGGATTGGGAGGTGATGAATGAAACAGGAATACAAGAATCTATTGAGGAACATCATACATCGGAAAGTGAGTCCGTCGCAGCTGCTTATTCTGATGGAAATCCGAGATCACCCAGGCAGGATGTCGCGGGAGATTGCCACCCGTTGCCATTTGGATCCCAGTAATGTGTCTCACCGGTTGGATTACCTGGTCCAGTCCGGCGACGTGATCAGAACCGGCACACGGCCTTGCGTGTTTTATATCAGCAGACAGGGACGTGATTTTTTAGAAAGCTTTGAATACTCAAAGTCAACAGGTTGATTCATCCGGCAAGAAGTATTGATTCTCACCAAATTGACGCGCTGAAAACCAGGAGGGTAAAATATTGATATGAGAAGGAAGGATAACAAGACCAAAGTGACCGAGAAGAAGAAGGAGTTTGCGAGGCTTCTGGTCGCGGAGAAGTTGTCCAAAGCGGACGCCTATCGTAAGGCATACAATCGCAAGGACATGAGTAACGATGCAGCCAGTAAGGCAGCTTCCCGTTTGTCCAAAGATGATGAAGTTTTGCGAATGATTGACGAATTAAACGCCCAGCTGAACAAATCAGCCGTGCTGACCAGGCAGCAGCGCATGGAATGGCTGTCCCGCGTGGTGACGACTCCCATCGGCAATGTTGATAGCGCATCCGATCTCTGCCAGGAGGTTTCCATGGACGAAACCGGAGCAAAATTTAAGATGCCCTCAAAAATTGCCGCTATTGCCGAGCTTAACAAGATGGATGGCGCATACACTCCGCAGAAGATGGAAGTGGATGCGGGCGAGAAGTTTATGGCTATCCTGTCCTCCCTGCCTTTTGATCCTCCCGTGAAGCAGGGATAAAAACATTGATTCTCGCCAACTTGCATTTCCCGTGTTTTGTGGCTCATGATTGAGCCATGTTAAATTTCCTGGGAATGACACGCCATTTGTCCACGACGGCAGGCTATGCCAAGCGCATAGGCTGGCTTTTGTTCGAGGATGTGACGCAATCTCCGTTCCCGGTAACAGGAGTTTCTTTCACAGGTGTGGTGAAAACGGAACAGGGAGATCTGCCTATTGCGATTGAACACGGCGAGCAAGAGCATTGTTTGGCGCTTACTATCCCTGCTCTGCCTGTTGGTCGCTGGCCGTATGCCGTCCACGCACAAGACGAGTCCGGAGAGGATTTGAGGCTGTTTTCCGGTTATATTGGAGCCGTGGATTCCGTGGCTCCTATTGAGTCGTCCACGGTGTACGATATTCCCGTAATGGGTATTACGATACCTATTGAGGCAAGTAAGACGATCAAGGCCCAGTGGCTGTCCAACACGGCTTCCATTATCGCGGCCCAACAGGCGCAACAGAATGCCAACACATCCTCCACCAATGCGGAAACGGCGAGCCAGGCAGCCAAGACGGCAACAGACGCGGCAGCCACCGCTGCAGGACGGGCCGAAGAGGCGGAAGGCTATGCAGGGTCTGCCTGGGCCTCTAAAAGGGCTGCCGCCGATTCCGCATCCGCAGCCGGCACATCCGCAACTAACGCAGCCCGTGACGCTAAGAGTGCCAATGATGCAAAAACGGATGTGGAGTCATTGGCCGCCACCTGGCCGGAAACGGTCAGCGACGGGGAGAAGAAGATTGTTGAAGCCAGGAATGAGGCTGTTACTGCCATTCAGGACAAGCAAGCGGCTTCTGTGCTTGCCGTAGGTCGTGCCTCACAGACCGCGCAGCAGAATATAGCCAGTGCGCAAAGTACCGCTGTTCAAGCCGTCCAGACAGCACAGACGGAAGCGGTGGGAGCGGTTACACCACTTGTCCAGCGCGCCGAAACCGCCAAAGATGACATTGACCAGGCGGAGAGGCGTATCAATACGGCTGCCACCAATGCGGCCGACTCCGCCACCAGCGCGGCCAACTCTGCAACAGCGGCGGCTAATGCTCTGGCGGCCATACCTCAAGTAGATGATGCAGGCAACATGA